>Ga0207691_10005539_pt1 | contig 12195 bp, 8 predicted proteins | sample KBSM13metaG_FD_184327 | JGI IMG/M metagenome (GOLD analysis project Ga0207691, IMG submission 184327) | Miscanthus rhizosphere microbial communities from Kellogg Biological Station, Michigan, USA - KBS M1-3 metaG (SPAdes) (version 2) | ecosystem: Host-associated > Plants > Roots > Rhizosphere >...
TGGACTGTACCAGCAGGTGGCGAATGGAAAATTGTCCGCTTCGGTTATTCATTATTAGGAATAGATAATCACCCTGCTTCACCGGAAGCAACCGGTCCGGAAGTAGACAAGCTCGATCCTGTTGCCGTAAAAAAATATTTTGAAAATTATCTTGATCAGTATAAAGATGCAACGGGTGGATTAATGGGAACCAAAGGTGGTTTGCAATTTATGGTAACTGATAGCTGGGAGGCCGGTGCACAAAATTGGACAGCGGGTCTTCCGGCGGAATTTCAGAAAAGGCGGGGTTACAGCATTTTGCCATGGATGCCCGTGCTCACCGGGCAAATTGTAGAGAGTGCGGATGCAAGTGAACGTTTCCTGTTTGATTTCAGGAAAACGCTCAGTGAAATGGTTGCGGAGTATCATTATGATGCGTTAACCAAAATTCTTGCGGCACGCGGCATGAAGCGCTATTCAGAATCACACGAAGACGGGCGTGCGATAATTGCCGACGGCATGGATGTAAAAAGAACTGCAGCCATCCCGATGTCTGCATTGTGGACTCCTAATCCTTTCATGAATCAGAATGATCAGACAAAATACACTGCGGATATCCGTGAGTCCGCTTCTGTAGCACATATCTATGGTCAAAACCTTGTTGCTGCCGAGTCGCTGACTGCTTTGGGCTTTCCGGCAACAGCATGGTCTTATTCGCCAGAATCGTTGAAACCGTCAGCAGATCTTGAACTCGCAAATGGCCTGAACCGTTTTGTTATTCACTGTTCACCACATCAACCGGTTGATGATAAAATTCCGGGCCTGGGTCTTGGACCATTCGGTCAATGGTTTACCCGACATGAAACATGGGCAGAACAGGCGAAGGCATGGACCGCTTATCTTGCAAGAAGCAGCTACCTGTTGCAGCAAGGCAAGTTTGTTGCCGACGTTCTCTATTATTATGGTGATGATAATAATATCACCAATCTGTTCGCAAAAGCTCCACCACCCGTTCCCGAAGGATACAACTTTGATTACATTAATTCCGAAGCACTCATTAAATTAATTTCCGTAAAAGATGGCCGGCTTGTTACATCAAGCGGCATGAGTTATCGTGTGTTGGTGATAGATAGTAGTGCGAATAAAATGTCTTTGCCCGTTCTTCAAAAAATAAATCAACTGGTAAAAGCTGGGGCAACGGTCACCGGAATTAAGCCGGAAAACACACCCGGGTTGTCAGATGATCAATCCGTATTTAAAAACCTGGTAAATGAAATTTGGTCAACAGTCAATAGAAAAGTAACAACAAACGAGCCATTGAATGATGTGCTTCGAAAAATGAACATTGCCCCCGACTTTTCTTATACAACGTCGCAATCGGGCACTAAACTTTTGTATGTACACCGTCATTTACAGGGAACTGATATTTATTGGATCAATAATCGTAACGACAGAAGTGAGGATATACAGGCTGCATTCCGGATACAAGGTAAAGTGCCGGAAATCTGGCATCCTGAAACGGCGGGAACAGAAAACGTTTCTTATACGATAGAAAATGGAATCACTAACGTTAATCTGCATTTGCAGCCCAACGATGCCGTGTTTGTCATTTTCAGAAAAAAGGCAGTGAAGAATTCAATTCAACTGCCCCCATCCGAGGAAAAACAGTTAATAACAATTGAAGGAAACTGGCAGGTAAATTTTCAAAGCGGTCGCGGTGCGCCCGCTTCAGCAACATTTGATACCCTCGTTTCATATACGGAAAATGCAGATGCGGGAATTAAATATTTCTCAGGTCAGGCAACATACCTGAAGACGTTTACAGCAGATGCAAACTGGCTCGGCGGCGGCAGGCGATTATTACTCGATCTGGGTGACGTAAAAAATATTGCAGAAGTAACAATAAACGGAAAATCATTCGGTATTATCTGGAAAAAACCATTCCGTATTGACGTAACGAATGCGCTCAAAGCAGGAGAGAATAAAATGGAGATAAAAGTAACGAACCTGTGGGTCAACAGGCTGATTGGTGATGTACAACCGAATGTGGCAAATAAAATCACGTATACAACGATTCCATTTTACCAGGCAAATTCTAAGTTGTTACCTTCCGGTTTGTTAGGCCCGGTAAAAATTATTTCGGTGCGTCAATAGGTAATTGATCGAAGTTGCAGCTTGCCCGGTATTAAATGACCGGTTTCATACTTTTCGTAGTCAATAGAGCTACGCAAAGCAGGGTTGTGCTTAATCAAACAGTCATTGCCGTTAGTTTCACCCTGTTTGTGTTTGTATTCATATACCCATTGCACGGAATCAGAAGAAAGTTGCAGGCAAAAACGGTGTATTTCTGAACTTATAACGTTTGAGTTTGAAATTTCTTTCTGGATAAATATGTACAGAAACTCATTAAGCAGGCACAAATATTGTTACTTTGCCCTGATTAAAACCCTTATATGAGCAATACGATCAGTTCCTATTACCTGACGGAGCTAAACCAGGAATACAAATCGACCCGCACCTGTCTCGAACGCATACCCGGCGAATTGTTCGACTTTAAACCGCATGAGAAATCAATGACATTAGGTTATCTCGTGCAACTCGTTGCTGAAATTCCGTTGTGGATAAAGCACATGATTGTGGATGGTGAAATTGATTTTGTAACGTTCAAACATGGCGAACCTAAAACCACAGATGCGTTGGTGAAATATTTTGAGGATAATATGGCCGCCGCAAGAAAAGCGCTGGAAGCAACAACTGACGAAGCATTGCAGGATTCATTTTCGCTCAAAGCAAACGGACAGTTATTATATACTTCGAAAAAGATTAATGATATTGGAGTAACATTAAATCACTGGGTACACCACAGGGGACAATTAACAATATATATGCGGCTTAACAATATTCCTGTCCCTTCAATATATGGCCCGTCAGCCGACGATAAAAATTTTACGGTACCGGGTACTTAAATTATTTGCTGAATTGTCCAAAGTGCCACAAAATACCGGAAGGATCGTGCAAAAAACATTCCCTGCCCCAATCGTAATTGCGGATCGGCGTTAATCGCACATTTTTGTATTTGGCAGGGAGATCCAGGGCATGCAATTCATTCCAGTAACGGTCGACATCATCCACCTCGAGAAACATCATCGTGTTATCTATCCAGTCTTTTACATACGCATTTTGTAAATAGAACCCCAGGGTCTTTATTTTGAATAAAGACATATCCTGACTTAATGACTTTTCTTCAAAGCCAAGGTCGCGATAAAAGCTTCTCGACATTTCAAAGTTTTCTGCGCCGATAAAAGGGCGGATAGATACAGCGTTATGTTCCATTCATTTTATTTTGCTAAAGATATTAAACTCCAATGTCAGTTGCATCTTGTAATAATTCAAAATCCCGTTATGAAAACATCGTTTGAAATCCCGTTTGGTATGCATGCCGCGGGTTGAGTAACTTTGATAAGGCTAAAGTGAATATTTGGTATGGAAACCTACGAGATCCAGGCACGCGCAGAGCTGACCCGGTGGCAAAAGCAAATGATGCGCCGACCGGGTTTAGTCAATAAACTGGCTAAAAGAGTACAAACAAAAATCAATACCTGGATACCGGAAAAAGTGCATGTGGCCATCACCACGACTATTAAGCAAATGATTCGTGCAGTTCTGTTTGGGGCAACATACACCACGCCTAAACCGATAACCGATCAGACGCTTGTACAACGTGAATTAATTATTCGCGAACGAATAAAAAATTATAGAAACACAGCCGCCATTGAAGGCGGTATAACCGGCGCCGGCGGATTATTGCTTGGCCTTGCTGATTTTCCTATTTTATTGGGCATTAAACTGAAATTGCTGTTTGATATCGCATCTATGTATGGATTCGATGTGAAGAATTATAAAGAACGGGTATACTTACTTCACATTTTTGAACTGGCATTTTCCAGCCATGAGCATCGCAGGCAGGTGTATTTTAAAATAACAGATTGGGAAGAACGAAGCAAAGAACTTCCGGATGACATAAACCAGTTTGACTGGCGAAGTCTTCAACAGGAGTACAGAGATTACCTGGATATTGCAAAGATAGCACAGCTTGTACCGGTGATAGGTGCCCCGGTAGGTATTGTTGTAAATTATCGGTTAGTGAAGAAGCTCGGCAATACGGCTATGAATGCTTATCGCATGCGGTTGTTGAAATAACTTTTCGAATTAATAATAAAGCCTGAAGAAATTTTGTTTACGCATTATTCAAACAACTCGTACTTTGTTTTTGGTCTTCTTGCTTCCAGCCATTTAAAATTTTCGAGGCGCATTTCTGAGGGATTTTTTTGACGGATGGGCCAGAGTGTTCCCTTTACCTGGCTGCGGAAAACGACACGCTGTATTTCCTTTTGCTTAAAGTACACATCCATTATATCCGATTGCGACTGGTTGATACCGGTATATGCGCTGTCCTTATCCTGTAAATAATAAATGCATTCAGCAGATCCACGTGCCCTTACCGAGTCAATATCACCTTTTACAAAATACGCATCTATCCTGGATGATTTTACCTGGTTATAGGCTTCCTTTTCCAGTTTATTCACAAGAAGACTATTGTTCCAAACTTTTAGCCTGTCCGGTTTCTTGTTTTTCGTAAACATATAAATGGTATCGCCGGTGATCTGGCTTTCCTTTGACCATACTACCGGCTCGTCAAAAAGCCTGAATGTAGAATCGTGGAATGAATAAAACATACTGTCACCCACCGCTTGCATGGAATCTGAATAAATCCGAACATGCCTGAATCCTTCGAAATAGCGGTTGGTACTGTCATTTTCTTTCAGATCAAGTGTATTGATACCGGTCAGGGAAGTTTTTTCTTCCGTTGAGTCTTGTGATGTTTCATTAGGGATGACAATCTTTTTATTCTTCAAATCTTTTTTTGAAAGTGTTGCTTTCTTGGCCGCCGTATCGCCGGGTAATAATGTTTTTACAAGAGCAGAATCATTTTTTATTCGTTGAATAGAGTCGGGGATTAATGCAATGTCTTTCTTTAGCGAATCACTGCCGGGCAACGAATCTTTCAGCGCTGTTTTATTTTTATTTAAACCTGTCTCTATCAGTTTCGACTGATTTCGTGTGGTAAAATCAAGTGCGGCAACTATCGGTTTAACAGCAATAGTGTCTCTTTCTATTAATGCTTTTTTGGACGTACTGTCCTTATTTAATGCTAATTTATTTTTCGTAAGCGAATCAGCAGAGGCCGTTGCACCTTTTTTTAGCGACGTATCGTTCTTCGCCAAAGAATCCAATCTTATCATGGCGGAGCCTTGTGTTGAATCTTTTTTCGATGCACTGTCAATGGTAAACGAAGGTCTGCCTTTATACAGGTCTGTTAACCGCGCTGAAAAAAGAGTATCCGCTGTAACATAGATTGAGTCCGCATCCTGTTTGATAATCATCAATGGTTTTTCCGTCGCCAATATCGCCTCCGTCTTCCTGTTGCGGAAAATTTTATTTGCAATAATCGTTGTTTGGTTTGCTGAATCCACGACGATCGCATTTCCGATTGCTTCCGAAATTCCTGTGCTGTCATCAAATCTGAGCCGCTCACCTGTAACCGTTGTTTTTCCATCTTTCACTATTGGTCGTTTTCCAAATTCGGCTTTTCCATTTTTCAAATCATAAAATCCGTCGCTTGTCGTAATATTTCTTTTAGCGCTGTCGATGATTACTGTTTTTGTTATAAATCGTACCGTTTCAAATGCCGTACTATATAACAATGAATCGGCGGTAAGATCATATGCCGGATCTTTCAACACCACATTTTTTTTAAAATAAACATCTTTCAGATCGGCATAATAAAAACCTTCCTGGCTGGTCAATACTGATTTTTTATTGACCACTTTGCCACCGTTTGTATAAATACCCACCTTGGTATTCATATCGTAGTTCATGTCTGGCGTGGTGAGTGTGCCGTGTCCATCCGTGAGTTTTACATTCCCGCTGAAATAAGCTTGCTTTGACTGCATCAGGTACCGCAGGTAATCGGAATAAATATCTGTTGTGTCCGAATCGTTGATATGAACGTGACCATATGCCTGGAAAACCTTGTGAATATTATCTATAACACAACTATCGCAATCAAACAGGCTATTTCCCTGTTTCAGTTTCACATTGCCGACAAGTATCTGAAGGTCGGTTGTATCATTTGGTTTTTTAAACCGCAGTTGATTACTGTTTAAAATTTCGACTATACGTGTAGTATCGGATGTAATTGTCGTGGTTGTTTTCGGCGCTTCGGTTTTTATTTGCGCATGCAATGACTGCAGACCTGAAACGAGCCAGTAAAAAATTAAAACCAGGATTAGTCTCTTGTGTGTCATTAGTGAGCCCCTGCGGAAAGTGAATCTTTAACAGTCGGCGAATTTAACGGGCCTGATTTATCTTTTTTCCCAAAGACGGAAATATTAACATAGCGTTTCGGATGCACGCGGATATCGTCCAGTAAAAGTTCGGCACTCGCAATTGTGCTTGAAAGTTTATTATAAATTGCCTTATCATTCATCAACGCACCAATTGTTCCATTCGTGCTGTTCACTTTTGTTAACGTTTGTTTAAGTTCTGATAAGGCAGTCTTCACTGAATCCAGTGTTTGTGATAACGGAAGACTGTTGAATTTTTTTGCAAGACTATTTGCATTATTTATAAGCGCCGTTATACTATCATTATTTTTTTTCAGGTTTCCTGTAACGGATGACGCATTGCTGAGCGTTTCGGAAAGAGGGCCATTTTTTGAGCTGACGAGTGACTTCAATGAGTTGCTCGCATCTTTAAGGTTCATCAGGATCTGGCTGATATTACCCTTCGTATTCGGATCGAGAATCCTGTTTATACCGCCCAGCGCTACCTTTAATGAATCAATAACTTCCTTTATCTTGATCAGTGTGGGGCTCAATTGATTTTTAACGTCGCCGAGTATGCCATTTTCTATTCTTGTCGCAATTGTATCTCCTTCATGCATATACTCTTTAGCATCTCCTTTTTCAATAGTAATGGTAGCTGTTCCGACAAGACTGGATGTTATATAGGCCACTGAATTTTTGGGAATGTTTACATCCTTTGTGAGGTTAATGGTTACAACGATGCCGGTCACATCTTTATCTTTCGGCGCCAGCGTATATACGGTACCGACAGGCAAGCCGTTTATTTTCACCTGGTTTGATTTTTCAAGTGGGCCAAGGTCTGTAAAAACGGCATATATATTAGCACTGTGTGAGAATACGTTTTTTCCCTTTAAAAAGTTGAACCCGGTAATTAATAACGCAAGCGCTACAACAGCTAATGCCCCGACTTTTGTCTCGTTACTGATCTTCATGAATTACAGGTTTATGCAAGGGTGACCGATAGTTTATTGCTAATAAGCCGCCAAATTAATAAAAAACGGCCACGATTCCGGGAATTGGGCCATATTTTAAAGGCACAGGTGTGAATAAGCAAACCAATCAATTATCTGAACAAGAACACAATGAGAGCGGATGAGAATTACTTTCGTACGGCATTTATCTTCTTTTCTTTTTGATCTATCATTTCAAGAAATGATTTTGTCCCGGATGCAGAAGGGCTGGCCGGGTTATTCTGCGTGCTATCGGTTGTTGGCTGTAGCTGTTGCTGTTGTTGCGGTTCATTATTAACTTTTCCTTTTTCCAGCCAATCGATATATGTTTTGACAGCATTTACAATGCAGTTAGAAATTTCCTGTTGCCCATCTTTACTATTGAGATAATCTTCTTCGTCTTTGTTGGTAATGTATCCTGTTTCCACAAGTACACTTGGCATTGCCGTGGCCTGTAATACCCAGATACCTACCTGCCGTTGCTGCTGACCCCGGCTTGTTCTTCCTGTTTTATAAAATTCATCTTCTACAAATCCGGCCAGCGTAGCACTACGCCTGAAATACTGCTTTGTCTTTAACAGCGATATCGCAATAAATTCCGGCGAGTTGATATCAACATCACCATAGTTTTCTTTGTAGTTATCTTCTTCCATCACTGCCGCATTTTCACGCACGGCTACTTCTTTGTCTTCATTTTTATGTGCCCCCCATATATACGTCTCCGTTCCTTTGGCAGGGTTGGGTGTTGTCCAATAGCGGTACTCAGGCACTCTTTTTTTTACTCTTCTTTTCTTTTTTCCCTTACCAACAGTTACCGTTATTGTCTTCATGCCGATTTTCTCACTATGCCGGATAGGCACTGCAGCGTTGCAGTGAATGGAAATAAAAAGATCGCCCTTATTTTCATTCGCTATCTCTGCGCGGCGATGCAGGTCAACTATATTTTCATCCATTCTTGTTTCAACGATTTTTATCTCCGGGAGTGCGGCCCTCATTTGAGCTACCAATTCTTTGGCAACGGCAAGGCATATCTCATCTTCGTAAGAATAACTCCCTTTGGCGCCATTGTGACTACCACTGGGCATGACGCCATGCCCGGCATCAATGATAATCGTTTTCAGTACCTTTTGTTTTCCGCCAACCGGTTTAAACGAAAACAAAAGCGGTGCAATAAAAATAGCCGTAACGAGAATAAGCGACTTTTTTAGCATGGCTCAATATACTTCATTAATTGTTAATAGCAGCTACGCTATTGGTTGATTTTGACTCCAGCCGTTGTTTGTAATTGCGAAAGGCATTAAGAACATTCTGCACGATTTCTTTTTGACCCCTTCCGCTATTAATATACTTTTCTTCTTCTTTATTTGAAATAAAACCCATTTCCACAGTCACACTCGGCATACCCGTAGCCTGCAATACCCAGATGGCTTCATCGTTTCTTTGTTTTACGCCCCTGTCTACACGTCCTGTTTTGGAAAATTCCTGTTGAATCATATCTGCAAAAATCAAACTTTTTTTGAAGTATTGCTGCGCATAGATAAGCATTCTTGCTTTTTCAGCCGGATCGGATGGATCGGGTAGTTGAACCGCACCTGTAGAATCTATTTCTCCATAGTAATCATTATTCTTTAAAACAGAATTGGTCTTCGCATCCGTTTTGTCGGCAGCCCAAACATACGATTCTGTGCCATGTGCTGTATTCTCTCTCCAAACGTTCGCATATTTATACTCGTAATAAACCTCCTTTACTTTTTTTCTCTTCCGTTTTACGATTCTTGTTTTGCGTATCCGGTTTGTAACGACTTTCTCATACCAGCCGCCGGCCTTTTTCCCCGCAGAGTTGCAATGAAAAGAAATAAAGAGATCGCCGCCCGAAGCGTTGGCAAAATCGGCACGATAATACAGATCTTCTTTCAAAGAGGATCTGTTACCTGCATTGGCATCCGTAGTTCTTGTATAGAGAACTTTTATATCCGGAAATTCTTCCTGTAAGGCCTGCCCGAACTTCAGCGCCACGGCAAGGCTTACCTCTTTCTCTAACGAAATCAAACCTTCCGCGCCCGGAAAGCTGCCCCCATGGCCGGGATCAATAATCACTGTTCTTAGACGAGCTTTTGATTTTTTAATTGAATCTGCAGGAACGTACGATAAAAGTGGTAAAGAAATAGAAAAGATCACTGATTGAAAAAAGAGCTTCCTGATCATTTATGCTATGTTTAATGGGTTACCCGGAATCTTCACAAATAGTTTAGGGTTGAAACAATTATTTTTGCTGCACCCGTATGAATGAACTCCGCAAATTTAGTTTAAAATATTTTTTTGCCGGAACACTAACTGCTGCTTTCCTGCTCATGTTAACGTGGGAAGCGGGCGCCGGTTATGTACGGGAAGATAATTTTTACAGCGCTTTAACAACTGCTGATACGACGAGGCCGGTTAAGAATACCGACTCTTTAACCTCGCGAGATACACTACCAACAGATACTATTCATGCAAAACGGGCCGATACAATTCCTGTAAAGCAAAATAAGGACACGCTGCTCAGGACCAATGCAGATTCTTCATTGATAGATACCTTGCCGGGAAGAGATAGCCTGTTGCGAAGAGATTCGGTCGTTACCGATACTTTTTCGCTAAAACTGTCGAAAGACTCACTGGATGCACCGGTATATTATGAAGCCGAAGATTCCGCCGTTGTGCATATGAAGGACGAAAAAATCCTCATGTACGGTAAAACAAAAACGGATTACAAAGAAATCACGCTTACCTCTCCAAAAGTAGAAATGGATCAAAAGACCCAGATCGTGACTGCGATCGGTACGAAAGACAGCGTGGGTGAAGTGCTGGAGCGTGCAAACTTCAAAGATGGTGAACAGGAATTCCAGAGTGATACGATACGATTCAATTTTAAGACGAAAAAAGGGCTTACAAAAAATACGTTTACGCAGCAGGGTGAGTTGTTTGTGAATGGTGAGAATGTAAAGAAGTACGATGAAAATACCATTTTTATAAAAAGAGGCATATTCACAACCTGCAACCTGGACGAACCGCATTTTGCATTCCGGGCAAACAAAATGAAGGTCATCAGTAAGAAACTGGCCGTATCGGGCCCTGCACACCCGGAATTTGAGGGTGTTCCTATTCCTGTTTATATCCCTTTTGGCTTTTACCCATTATCACAGGGACGTCATTCAGGTTTGCTGCCGCCCACATTTACCACAAATGACCAATGGGGGATCGGTCTTACCGGTCTCGGGTACTATAAAGTATTGAGCGATTATTGGGATCTTAAAGTCTATGGTGATATTTACTCTTATGGTGGATGGAACGCCAACCTTGCGCCGACATACCGTAAGCGTTACCGTTATAGCGGCAGCCTTACTCTTTCTGTTCTGAATACAAAATATAATTTCAAAGGCGATCCGGATTATAGTGTGAACCGTGCTTATCATATCAGTTGGGCACATAGTGTAGACAGTAAGGCCAAGCCGGGACAAACGTTTACGGCTAGTGTAAATGCGGGGTCAACGACTTATAACCGAAGCATTCCCAACAGCCCGGTACTGAACTTTCAGAATTCAACAAGCTCATCAATCGCTTATTCAAAAACATGGCAGGGAAAACCATATAATCTTACGGCGAGCCTGAATCATAGCCAGAACAATTCACAGCATATCATCAACCTCAGTTTGCCAACCGTTGGCTTTACAGTAAATACATTGTATCCGCTGCAGCCGAAGGAGCTTGTAGGTACGGCAAAGTGGTATGAAAAATTGGGTATCGGGTATACCAGTAACTTCCGTAACCAGGTTTCTTTCTATGATACCGTCAATTCAAGACAGGTGTACGGAAAATCTACCCTTGCGCATTTACTGGATACATTGCAATGGGGAGGACAGCATAGCATTCCTATCTCGTTATCTTTACCATCTATAATGGGTGGTTCGGTTGTTGTGTCACCGAGTGTTTCATTCAGCCAGATCATTATATCCGGAAAAGAACATAGGCAATGGAATAACGCAACGAAACAGGTAGATACAAGTTTTACAAAAGGCATTTTTACAGACCAGTCAGTGAGTTTTGGTGTTAATTTAAGTTCCGCCTTATTCGGTACTTACCAGTTCCATAACTCAAAGGTAGTCGCGATACGACATGTAATACGGCCAACCATTGGCGTTAGTTATAAACCTGATTTATCGAGAGGACATTGGTATGATTTGCAGATAGACTCAAATGGCAGAAAGATCAGCGTTCCTGAATTCAGAAATAGTATGTTTGGCTATTATTCTGCCGGCAGGTTTGGGGGCCTGAATTTCCAGCTTGACAATAACCTGGAAATGAAAGTAAGGGCAAAGGATACTACCGGTGAGAATAAGACAAAAAAGATCCGTCTTATTGATGGCTTAGGTTTCTCCGGTAGTTATAATTTTTACGGTGATTCGATCAGCAAATTATCTCCCATAAACCTTTACGTCAGAAGTACCTTGTTTGATAAAGTAAATGTTACTGCAAATGCAGTGATGGATCCGTACCAGAAAGATAGCTCTGGTAACAGGATAGGTAAATATGCATGGCAGGGGGGAAGAAAGTTTAGCCTGGGTACTATTAACTCCGTTTCTGTTTCGATGTCGACAAGCTTTCAAAGCAAACCAAAGGACGAAAAAAAGGATGAAGAAAGGAAGAACCAAAAAGTGGGCAAAGTGAAAGTTATTATTATGAATCGGGAAGAGGTGGGAATCCGATGAGAGTATAAAATATATATCTCTCCACCGATGTCATGTACAGGTATCTATATATAGTTTATTATTATAGGTTCCCTGGCCTATACATTCATGGCC
>Ga0207691_10005541_pt1 | contig 12191 bp, 9 predicted proteins | sample KBSM13metaG_FD_184327 | JGI IMG/M metagenome (GOLD analysis project Ga0207691, IMG submission 184327) | Miscanthus rhizosphere microbial communities from Kellogg Biological Station, Michigan, USA - KBS M1-3 metaG (SPAdes) (version 2) | ecosystem: Host-associated > Plants > Roots > Rhizosphere >...
TGATCTCGCGGTTCATCTCCTGCAGCAGGAAGTCGAGCTTCCGCCCGCAGGGCTCATTGGTATCGGTCAGCGCGCGCCAATGGGCCAGGTGCGCGCGAAACCGCGTCACTTCTTCCGAGATATCTGAACGAGCGGCGGCGCGCACGATCTCCTGCGCGATCATCGCGGAATCGACCGGCAGTTCCAGCCTCAACTCGTCGATGCGCTCGCGCAGCCGGGTCTCGAGCGCATTGCGTCCCTGGTCCGCTGCAAGTCGGAGATGTTCGATCAGGTCGACCAGCGTCTGACGCCGCGCGTCGAGGTCGGTCGCCAGATGCGTGCCCTCGCGCACGCGCATGCCATCCAGATCGGCCAGCGCCTGCTCGACTGCAGCCTCGATACTCACGGCGATGCGCGCTTCGAGCGCGGGGTCGGCCTCGATGGAGCGCTCACGAACGGCGATCGCCTGCGGAAGACGAAGCAGATCGCCCGGACTGAGCGTGCCCGAGACAAGCCCCTGCGACCGCGCCTGTTCGATCGCGGCCGACAGCGCTTGCGCCACGTCCATGTTCAATTCAACAGTGGGGACGCTGAGATCGCGCACCTGAACAGAGATGCCGACTTCGATGCGCCCGCGCGAAAGACGCTTCTGAAGCAACGTTCGCAGTCGCGGCTCGACATCGCCGAAGGCGTGCGGCACACGCAGCTGAAGATCGAGAAACCGGTGGTTGACCGCTCGCACAGTCACGGCGATCGTCGCACGCTCGTCCTCGTGCGTCAGCGATGCGAACCCGGTCATGGACTTGATCATCGACTCTGGTCTCTGTGAACCGTGAACCGTGAACTGCCTACTGCTCCACCGGCTCCTCTTGCAGTTGCAACTCGTAGAGTTTCGCATAGGCTCCGCCGCGGGCGAGCAACTCATCGTGCGTCCCGGTCTCCACGATGCGGCCCTTTTCGAGCACGACAATTCCGTCGGCCCGCCGCACGGTGGACAGCCGGTGGGCAATGACGAACGACGTCCGGTTCAACATCAGTGTCGACAGCGCATCCTGCACGAGCGCCTCCGATTCGGCGTCGAGCGCCGACGTCGCTTCGTCCAGGATCAGGATCGGCGAATCGCGCAGGATGGCGCGCGCGATTGCCAGCCGCTGGCGCTGGCCACCGGAGAGACGCTGGCCGCGCTCGCCAATCATCGTGTCGTAGCCGTTGTCGAGACCGACGATGAACTCGTGGGCATGCGCGGCTCTGGCTGCCGCCTCGATCTCCGCTCGCGCCGCCTGCGGACGTCCGTAGGCAATGTTGCTCGCAACGGTCTCGTCAAAGAGAACAGTCTCCTGCGTCACGATCCCGATCTGCGACCTGACGGAGGCCAGCGTGAGGTGTCGTGTATCCACACCGTCGATCAGGATGGTGCCGCCGGTGGGGTCGTAAAACCGCGGCACGAGATTCACCAGTGTCGTCTTGCCGGCGCCACTTCGTCCGACGATAGCCAGCGTCTGGCCGGCCCGAACCATAAAGGAGACGCCCTTCAACGTCGGCAGCTCAACGCCGTCGTACGAGAAACGCACATCGCGGAACTCGATCTCTCGCGAGAAGGGGATCATCGTCGTTGCGTCTGCTCGATCGCGAACCTCGCTGTGGGTATCGAGAATCTCGAAGACACGGTCGGCGGCCGCAGTAGCTTGTTGAAGATCGGCGTTGACGCGACTGAGCTTGCGCGCCGGGCCGTACATCATGAAGAGCACGGTGATGAACGTCACGAACTCGCCGGTCGTCAACCGGCCCGATGCAATCTCCTGGCTGCCGTACCAGAGCGCCAGCACGAAAGCCACGCCACCAACGAGTTCCATGAGCGGCGGCAGCAGTGACAGCACGCTGGTGACGCGCATGCTCGTTCGGTAGAAGCGAAAGGACGCATCGTGGAACTTCACCGCTTCCCTGGACTCCGCCCCGAACGCCTTCACGATCCGGTGACCCGTGAACGCCTCGGCGCTGACATGAGACATGTGCTCGAGCGCCTCCTGACTGCGACGACTCGTGCGGCGTACCCGGCGGCCGAACTTGGCGAGCGGATACAGCACCAGCGGCGCACCCGTAAAGCACACGAGCGCAAGCCTCGCGTCGTAGTACACGAGGACGCCGGTGAAGAAAACCATCGACAGCGTTTCACGCGCGAGATCGCCGATCGTCTCAGAGACCGCGCGCTGCAGTTGACCGACGTCGTTGGTGATTCTCGACATCAGCCGCCCTGTCGTCTGCAGCGAGAAGAAGGCTGCGGACTGACCGAGCATGTGTCTGAACAACTCGTTGCGGAGATCGTGGACAACGCGTTGGCCGACGTCAGCCATCAGAAAGGACGACAGGTACGCCCCCAGACCTTTGAGGAAATAGACCGCCAGGATCGCAAGGGTGATCGGCAGCAGGTTGTGTTGCGTCGGCAGGACTTCGTCGAAGATCGGCCGGATGAGGGTAGCCACCCCCGCGGTGCCGGCGCCGTAAACCGCCATCGCCAGCCCAGCGCCGACCAGCCGCCCACGATAGGCGCGCGAGTAGTGCAAGAGGCGGTAGAGCGACGTCACGGCGCCATCCTATGCGATTCCCTCCTCAGCGGCCGGCCCTCCCAAAACCGTGCGGACGCTTGGCGTGCCAGCGCCAGGCGTCCGCGACGATGGTATCCAGATCGGGCCGCTGGGCAACCCACCCGAGATCTCGCCGAATCCGAGCGGCGGACGCATACAGAACCGTGGGGTCCCCGGCGCGACGAGGGGCCGACCGCCGCGTGACGGAAAGCCCTGTTGCGCGCTCGACGGCGGCGATCACGTCCTTCACGGACGACGGACGCTCCGTGCCGGCGTTGTAACTACCCGATGCGCCGCCGGCCTGCAGCCATCCGAGCGCGCGCAGGTGCGCATCCGCCAGATCGGTGACGTGGATGTAGTCGCGAAGGCAGGTACCGTCAGGTGTCGGGTAGTCCTCGCCGAAGATGTCGATCGGAGCGCCGCCGCGAGCCGCCTCGATCGCACGTGGAATTACGTGAATCTCTGGCGCGTGATCTTCTCCAAGTTCGCCTTCCGGATCCGCACCCGCCGCGTTGAAGTAGCGCAACCTGATCGACCGGATCCCGTAGGCGCGCTCGAAGTGCGGCAACGCGTGTTCGATCGCCAGCTTGGTCTGGCCGTACGCGTTCACCGGAGCTGTGGGATGCGCTTCGCTGATTGGCGTCTCGACCGGCTCGCCGTAGACGGCGCATGTCGACGAGAACACGAACTGCCGACAGCGTTCCGCCGCCATCGCCTCCAATACGCCGATCGTTCCGGTCACGTTGTTTCGGTAGTAGCCTGCAGGATCCCGCACGGAATCAGGCACCGACAGCCACGCGGCGAAGTGCATCACCGCCGTGGCCCCACTGTCGCGGATGGCATGCCGCACCGTGTCCACATCCGCCGTATCGCCTTCGATCAGCGGCGCACCGAGTGCGGCCTCGCGATGTCCGGCCGACAGGTTGTCGTAGATCACGACACGGTGCCCCACCTTGCGGAGGGCCTTGGCGGCGTGGCTACCGATGTAGCCCGCGCCACCGGTAACCATGACGGTGGTCGGCTCAGCTGCGCCCAATGGAGTAATAGGTAAAGCCGTTCTGTTTCATCTGCGGGGGTGCAAAGAGATTGCGCCCGTCGAACACGACGGGTGATCGCATGAGCGATCGGATCCTTGCAAAATCGGGCCGACGAAATTCGTTCCACTCCGTGACGATGGCCAGCGCGTCGGCACCTTTCACGGCATCGTACGCATTGGACGCGTAGGTGATTTTGGAACCGAAGATACCTTTCGCGATGCGCATCGCCTCAGGATCGAAGGCCTGTACCGACGCTCCGGCAGAGAGCAGGGCTTCGACCAGCGGGATCGCCGGCGCCTCTCGCATGTCGTCCGTGCGCGGCTTGAACGCGAGACCCCAGAGTCCGATGGTCTTGCCTTTCAGGCTTCCGAAGTGCTTTTTCATCTGGGCCGCAAGCTTGGTCTTCTGAAACGTGTTCACCTCTTCGACGGCATCGAGGATCCTGAACGCGTAGTCCTTGTCTGCGGCGAACCGCTTCATCGCCTGCACGTCTTTCGGGAAGCAGCTGCCGCCGTACCCGACACCCGGGAACAGAAATGAGCTCCCGATCCGCTTGTCCGCGCCAATCGCGCGGCGCACGTGATCGACGTCAGCGCCAACCAGCTCGCAGACGTTGGCGACCTCGTTCATGAAGGAGATTCGTGTGGCCAGCATCGCATTCGCCGCATACTTGGTCAGCTCGGCGCTGGCGCAGTCCATCATCATGATCGGCGCGCCGGTGCGCGTGAACGGCTCATACAGCTCCAGCATCAACTCCTGAGCCCGCGGATCCTCCGCACCGATCACGACGCGATCGGGCTTCAGGAAGTCGTCGATCGCCGCACCCTGCTTGAGGAACTCAGGGTTGCTGACGACGCTGAACGGATGCGTCGTCTCACGACGCACCACCTCGCGAACCCTCTCGGACGTCCCAACCGGAACGGTGCTCTTGTCGACGATGACCTTGTAGCCGTTCATGGCGCGGGCGATCTGACGAGCGACTTCCAGCACGTACTTGAGGTCCGCCGATCCGTCTTCGCCCTGTGGTGTACCGACTGCGATGAAGATAACCGAGGAATCACGGACCGCTTTCGCGAGCGTCGTCGTGAACGTCAGGCGCTTCTCTGCACGGTTGCGGTGTACCAATTCCTCGAGGCCGGGCTCGTAGATGGGGATCTTGCCTCGCCGCAACAAGCGGACCTTGGTCTGGTTGTTGTCGACGCAGACCACGTCGTTTCCAGACTCGGCAAAGCAGGCTCCGGCGACCAGGCCCACATATCCTGTTCCAACGACGGCGATTCGCATCGATCTGCTGGAAGACTCCTTTACTTACTATCATACCGGCTGAAAGATGCGGATTCTTGTCGACTACCGCCCTGCCCTACGCTCGCGTACTGGTGTTGGTGAGTACATCCACACACTTGTCGGCGCGTACACGGCCTGCACAGACGACATCGTCACGCTGTTCACGAGCTCGTGGAAGGATCGCCTCCCGCCGTCAGTCGCTCACGACCTTCGGGCCAGACTTGTCGACCGCCGTGTACCTGTTTCCCTCCTCAACTACCTCTGGCATCGAGTCGAGTGGCCGAACGTGGAGATGTTTGCAGGCGACATCGACGTCGCTCATGCGGCGCATCCGTTGCTGATCCCCGCCCGGCGCGCCGCGCAGGTCGTCACGATTCACGATCTCTACTTCCTTCTGCACCCGGAACGCACGCGCGCCGAAATTCGCAGAGACTATGCGGAGCTGACACCACACCACGCCCGCCGGGCCGATGCCGTCATCACGTCCTCGGCGCATACCAAGCGACTGCTGACGGAGCATCTCAGCGTCGATGCCGATCGCATTTATGTGTGTCCGCCTGGCGCACCTGCCTGGAAGACGCTCGGACGCGCACCCAACCTCCCTCGCGATGGCTACGTCCTCTTTCTCGGCACGCTCGAGCCACGAAAGAACCTCGACGTGCTGCTGGACGCCTACGCCGCGCTGCTGCGAGGATCGCGCCGCGTTCCGCGGCTCGTCATCGCCGGCGGCGCGTCGCCCGAGGCGCAGCCGTGGCTGCAACGCATCGCGCACGAGCCATTGAAAGACCACATCACCTACAAGGGATACGTCGTCAACGACCAGCGCGAGGCACTGTACGCGGGCGCACGGGCACTCGTGTTGCCCTCCTTCGATGAAGGCTTCGGTCTTCCCGTCCTTGAAGCAATGTCGGCGGGCGTACCGGTCGTGACGTCGAATCGAGGATCGCTGCCAGAGGTCGTCGGCACTGCCGGCGTGCTGCTCGATCCCGGTGACGTGTCTGCCTGGGCGGCGGCGATCGAGAGGCTCGCGGACGATTCGCCGTGGGCCACTGATCTGGCGAATGCGGCCCTCGAACGCGCGCGCACATTCTCCTGGGAGCAATCGGCGATGGAGTTGCGACGGGCGTATCAGGACGCCGTCCGCCGGCGAAGGGAACGCTGAGGTGCGGATCGCGATCGACTGTCGCGAGCTCGTTGGACGGCCGACCGGTGTGGGCCGCTACCTCGCGGAGCTGCTCACCGCCTGGGGCGAGATGCCGGCCGCAGCCGCGCACGAGTTCGTGTTCTGCGCGCCCGAGCGTGTGACTCACAGCTCGCTCGAAAACCTGCGCGTCTCCTGCCAGGTGGCGCCTGGATCGGGCACGCTGTGGGAGCAGGCCGTCCTGCCGAGGCTCGTCGCCTCCGCGGGAGCCGATGTCCTGTTCTCGCCCGCGTATACCTGCCCGCTCTGGTGCCGTGCTCCGATCGTGCTGGTCATTCATGACGTGTCGTTCGCTGCCCATCCAGAATGGTTCTCCTGGCGAGAAGGGCTGCGCCGGCGAACGCTCACCCGTCTCGGCGCCCGCCGCGCCGCACGCGTGATCACGGAATCCGATTTCTCGAAACGGGAAATCACCCGTCTGCTCGGCATCCCGTCGTCTGATATCGACGTCATCTATCTGGGCGCGTCAACCTGGCAACAGCAAGCGGATGCTGAGCGCCGCCCGATCGTGCTCTACGTCGGGTCCATCTTCAATCGACGCCACATCCCTGAACTCCTCGATGGATTCCGCGGTCTCGCCGCGCGAGTGCCCGACGTCCGGCTGGAGATCGTCGGCGACAATCGAACGAACCCGCGCATCGACATGGACCGGCTCATCGCAGCCAGCGGCGTCTGCGATCGCGTGCATTGGCGCTCGTACATCTCAGATGCCGACATCGCCACGCTCTACGCCACCGCATCGGCGTTCGTCTTCCTCTCTGATTACGAGGGCTTCGGCCTGACGCCGATCGAGGCGATGGCCGCTGGTGTTCCGATCGTGGTGCTCGACACCGAGGTCTCTCGCGAGATCTACGGCCCGGCCGCTGAATACCTGCCGCGGCCCGATCCCGGCCTCATCGCGATCTCCCTTGAACGCGTCCTCAGCGCACACGCCGAACGAGCCACACTGATCGAGGCCGGCACGCAGCAGGTGAAGCGCTATTCGTGGCGCGAATGCGCCCAACGCACTCTTCAGGTCCTTCTCGCGGCCCGATGACTCGACTCGCGATCATCATCGTCAGCTACAACTCGCGGAAGGACCTCGAGACCGCATTGCATTCGCTCACTGAACCCGCGGCCACTACACCGCACGAGATCGTCGTCGTCGACAACGCATCGACGGACTCGACGGCTGCCTACATTCGTGAGCGATGGCCCCGCGTCCGCCTCATCGCGTCGGAAAGCAACCTCGGGTTCGCGCAGGCCAACAACGTCGGCATTCACAACACGTCCAGCGAGCTCGTCCTGCTCGTCAATCCGGACACCATCGTGACCGGCGCGGCGGTGGACCGACTGGTAGCGGTGCTCGAGTCGCAGCCCGACGTCGCCATCGTCGGACCACGCATCGTAGATGGAAACGGCCGCGCGGAGTTGTCGTTCGGCGCGATGATCTCGCCGTGGGCGGAGCTCCGGCAGAAGATCCTCGTGCGGGGAAACGATCGCGGGCTGTCGCTCATCACGGCAATCGTCGATCGCATGACGAGGCGCACGCATCGCGTGGACTGGGTCAGCGGTGCGTGCTTGCTGATCCGGCGTCAGGATCTGGACCAGGTGGGCGGGTTCGATCCGAGGTTCTTCATGTATGCCGAGGACGTAGACCTGTGTGCGGCAGTTCGCTCACACGGCCGTTCGGTTCTCTTCTCCGCCGAGCCGCAGGTGGTGCACCTGCGCGGGCGGTCTGCCGCGGCGGCACCCGACCGAGTCAGAAAGGCTTATCGCAGGAGCCAGATCGCCTTTTACGCCAAGCACCACCCCGGGTGGGTGCCGTATCTGAAGGCTTACCTCAAGATCATCGGACGACTGCCCGATACACCCAACTAGGTGGACACCCCCTCAACTCTGACGTGGAATTGCACGTCCTGTGGCCGGCGCGTGCCGCGACACGTCGACGCGTGCCGGTGCGGGTTGAAGCAGGCAAACCTGCCCTCGACGGACGGCTTCGTGCCCAAACCGGCCGCGTCATCACCGAAAACAAACGCACTCCTGCTGCTCGCAGGCGGACTCGTGATTGGCGGAGGCCTCGTCCTCATGCTGACGCGGCCCGCCACGCCTGCAGTTGACGTGCCCGCGATTGGAATTTCCGCGCCGCCTGCAGCCGCCACCCAGTCCGAGATCGCTGCGGATCCGCAAGCCGATACGTCGCGGGGACCTGCAACAACAGCCGGCGTCTCGCTCCTGACGACGCCGCCCGCGCTGGACACAGCCGCGACGGCAGAGGCGCCACCCGCATCGCTCGAAGAGGTGGTCGGCCGCGTGCTGCCGGCCGTCGCATCGATTGCCGCCGGGCAGGCGCGCGGTACCGGGTTCTTCGTTCGCTACGATCAGGTGCTCACCAACGCGCACGTGATTGACGGCCAGAGTTCGGTGAAGCTCCAGGTCGGTGAGGCGACATACATCGCGCGAGTGGTAACGGTCGCACAAGGCAGCGACCTGGCCATCCTCCAGGTCTACAACCCCGATCCGAAACAGCCGATCCTCCGGCTCGGATCTGCGTCAACCGCTCGGGTGGGACAGGAAGTCATCGCGGTTGGCTCTGCGCTTGGTGTGCTCTCGAACACGGTGACGCGCGGCATCGTCAGCGCCATACGCGACGTCGGCACTGTTCGCCTGATTCAGACCGACGCGGCGATCAACCCTGGCAATAGCGGCGGGCCGCTGGTCGATCGAAACGGGGTCGTCATCGGCATCAACTCGCTCGCCGTCGCGGCTCGCGAAGGTCAAGGCATCGGGTTCGCCGTTGCGATCGATCACGCCACGCCTCTCCTGAACGGTCAGGGCGCCAACGCGTCGGCGCAGACCCCGCTCACTGCATTGAACAAGGCCATGGGTGGCGCCAGTGAAGGCGAGGACCCCCGCGCGCGGGGCGAACAGGCCTACGCGCAGGCGCTGACGTGGGCGGCTCAGAACAGCCCGAAGCTCGATGACTACTGGAGTAAATACGCACCCAATTGCGTGGTGTCCTCGGTACAGAACGGGGACCGCCCATGGTTCGCCGTATTCGAGCCGAATGGTGTGAGCTTGAACGTGATGTCGAACCTCGACTGCCAGGGTTGGCTCGACAGCCTCCGCAACAACGCCACGCAGATCAGGAATACGGTCGACCAGGCCGCCGAGATCGCTCGCCGCAGCGGCGTGTATCCCGGTGTGATGCGCGACATCCGCCGCCGCAATCGGCTCGACTGGAACGGTTGGGATCGGTAACTTCCTGACGCGGCACCGACAATGTTCGGGTTCGCACCGATATAATGTCTCCGCATGCGCGTCGCGATCGACACGCGGAAGATCCACGATTTCGGCATCGGGACCTATATCCGCAACCTTCTGCGACAGCTGGCGCGGATCGATCAAAACACTGAGTACATCCTGCTCTGCCGCGAGCCGGACCTCGGCATCGCAGCGCAGCTCGGCCCCAATTTCCGCGGCGTCGTCGAACCCTCACCCAACTACTCGCTGCGCGAACAGATTCACGTCCCGTGGCTGCTTCGACGCGAACGGCCCGACGTCTACCACGCGCCGCACTACGTGCTGCCGCCTGCAGTCCGGTGCCGATCTGTCGTCACGATTCACGACTGCATCCACCTGATGTTTCCGCAGTACCTGCCGAATCGCGCCGCGTATGCGTATGCGCGGGCCTCGATGTGGGCCGCAGCACGACGATCCGATCGCATCCTGACCGTATCCGAGGCGTCGAAGAGGGACATCCTCCACTTCTTCAACGTCAAGCCGGAGAAGATCGTCGTCGTCTACAACGCCATCGACGAGCACTTCAGCGCGACACCATCCGAGGAGCAGGTCGCTCGCATCCGTGAGCGATACCAGCTCGATCACAAGTTCGTGCTGTACGTCGGCAACATCAAGCCACACAAGAATCTCGTGCGACTGATCGAGGCGTTCAGTCAGCTGCGGCGCACACACGACGATCTCAAGCTGCTCATCATCGGCGACGAGATCTCCAAGCTGCCGGCGCTCCGGCGCGCCGTTCATCGCAACAAGCTGCACAAGTTCGTGCGCTTCCTCGGATACCTGAAGGACGACACGCTGACGGTCCTCTACCGACTGGCGTCAGTGTTCGTCTTCCCCTCGCTCTACGAAGGATTCGGTCTGCCGCCACTCGAAGCGATGGCGAGCGGCACTCCTGTCGTCACCTCGAACGTGTCCTCGCTGCCCGAGGTCACGGGCGACGCCGCTGTCCTGGTGGATCCGTACGACGTGGACTCGATCGCCGATGGCATGCGCCGCATCCTCGACGATCCGCGGCTGGCAGAGGAACTGAGAATCAAGGGACTGAAGCGGGCGCGCGAGTTTTCGTGGGAACGCTCAGTCGAAAAGACGCAGCGTGTCTATCGCGAAGTGGCCGCGGACGGGCACGCCTCCGAGATGGAGCATCTGGCCGGGTGAGCGAGCCTCGAGTCGCGCTCGTGCACGACTGGCTGACCGGGATGCGCGGTGGCGAGAGAGTGCTCGAGGCCATGTGCGAGATGTACCCGCGTGCCGACATCTTCACGCTGGTCCATCGGAAGGGTTCGGTCTCACCGACGATCGAACGCCATCGCATTCGCACATCGGTCGTTCAGTACCTGCCGAAGGCCACGACGAGATACGCGAACTATCTCCCATTGTTTCCATTCGCCATTGAACAGCTGAGCCTTGACGGCTACGACCTGGTGCTCAGCTCGAGCCACTGCGCGGCCAAGAGCGTTGTCGTGCCCGGACGCGCGGTGCATGTCTGCTACTGCCACTCGCCGATGCGGTATGCGTGGGATCAGTTCGACGCCTATTTCGGTCCGGCGCGCGTTGGACGGGTCAAGAGTCGCTGGCTGTATCAACCTATGTTGTCGCGGCTGGCTCGGTGGGACGCCTCCACGGCGGGGCGCGTCACTCGCTTCCTGGCCAATTCGGCGCACGTTGCCGGCCGGATCCGTCGATACTATAATCGTGAGTCAACGATCGTGTATCCGCCCGTCGACACGGTCTTCTTTCATCCTGCCGACGTCACACCGGAGAGTCATTTTCTTATCGTGTCTGCGCTCGTCCCTTATAAGCGACTCGATCTGGCCATCGCTGCGTGTGAAAAGATCGGCGCACCGCTCCGTATCGTTGGCGACGGCCCCGAGCGGAAGCCACTCGAACAGCAGGCGGGACCGAGGGTGACCTTTCTGGGCTGGATGTCCACCGACGAGATCCGAAACGAGTATCGCCGGGCGGTCGCCGTGATCATGCCGGGCGAAGAGGACTTCGGTCTCGTTCCGGTCGAAGCGCAGGCGTGCGGATGTCCGACGATCGCCCTGGCGCGCGGCGGCGCATTGGAAACGGTCAAGGATGGCGAGACCGGCGTGCTGTTCGCAGAGGCGTCAGTCCCATCGTTGACGGCGGCACTCGAGCGCGCACGTACGATCTCTTTCAACCGCTGGACACTTCGTGCTCACGCCGAGCAGTTCGCTCGCGTGCGCTACGACCAGCAGATGCGTACGGTCATCGAGGACACCCTGGCTGCCCCCCTGGGCACGCGATGGTAAGACGCTACAACCGTCTCCTGGTCGCCTTCTACGTCGTCGGTGACGCCGTTCTGGCAATGTGGGCGTTCATCCTCGCGTACGGAATCAGATTTGAGAGCGGGCTGATCCCGGTCTTTCGCGGGTATCCACCGTTCGAGCAATACCTCAATCTGATGCCGTTCGTGGCTGTGCTCACGCCGCTCGCGTTTCGCGTGCAGGGCGTCTACCGCCTGCGACGCGGGCGCTCCCGCGTCGACGACTTCTTCGCCGTTCTCGTCGGCAGCATCCTCGCGGTCGTCTTCGGTGTCGTCTCGACTCTCTACGTGCAGGCGTACTGGGCGTCAGACGACGCACGCGCGCGCGGCGCTTATGAGGTCTCGCAGATCGTCTGGGTGCTGTTCCTCGTGCTCACCGTCATGTTCACGTATGCGTCGCGCGAATTCGTTCGCGAGCTGTTCGAGCGACGATGGCGAGCGGGTATCGGGCTGAAGCGCATCCTCATCGCCGGCGTCGGCGACCTCGGCCGCATGGTTGCGGATCGCATGCTGCAGCACCGCGAGCTCGGCTATCAGGT
>Ga0207691_10005542_pt1 | contig 12190 bp, 10 predicted proteins | sample KBSM13metaG_FD_184327 | JGI IMG/M metagenome (GOLD analysis project Ga0207691, IMG submission 184327) | Miscanthus rhizosphere microbial communities from Kellogg Biological Station, Michigan, USA - KBS M1-3 metaG (SPAdes) (version 2) | ecosystem: Host-associated > Plants > Roots > Rhizosphere >...
TTGAGATCTTATGAAGTGAACTGATATTGACATAAAGGATATCGCTATCCTTATAGAGTATGCGAACAGCTTCCTGTATCCTTCCGTTAGATTCAATTTTTTGTAGCCCGCTGAATACTCCAACACCATGATCAATATGCACAACAAAATCACCCGGCTGAAGATCCCTTAATGCACGAATGGTTAATGCCTTATTTTTATTATAAGCCTGCTTTACTTTGTATTTGTGATAACGTTGAAATATCTGGTGATCTGTATAACATACCAACTGCAGATCATCATCGATAAAACCTTCATGAATCGAAACGGGAATAGGAGTGAAAATGATCTCCGCTTTCAGGTCAGTAAAAATGCTGTGCAGTCGCTCCAGTTGTTTTGGGTTATCGGCAAAAAGAAATAAAGCAAACCGCTTTTTTTCCAGTGTGCTGAGGTCCCTGATCAGCATGTCAAATTGGCGATTGAATGCGGGCTGCGGCCTGGTGCTGAAAGCAATAGTATCTTCCTTTGCATAAATATTGCGCGCCTTACCGGTTTCGGGACCAAACTCTACAATGGTTCCTGCATCCAACAATGCATTTATATATTCTGCATTGGTAAAATCTTCCTTACTGATTTTGTTCTTCTCCTTTACATCTTCATCAATGGTCTGAGGTATTTCTTCTGACTGACGATGCAGGAAAAGTTCAAGGTCTTCTTCCTGGTTGCGGAGTATTTCAGTAAGGATATCCCTATCCTTGATCCAGATGGCAGTGTTGGCAGGAAGAAATTCAAGCAAGGTTGTTTTTTCTCCTTCTTCAAACTGAGTTTCTACATTTGGAATAATAGTGACCTGTAATAATTTGCGTTCAGAAAGTTGTGTTTCCGGATCAAAGATTCGAATAGAATCAACTTCGTTTCCGAATAATTCTATACGGTAAGGTTTCTCATTACCGAATGAATAGATATCAAGTATTCCGCCGCGCATGGCAAACTGGCCTGGCTCATACACAAAATCTGTACGTTCAAACCCGTAATTGACAAACCGTTCAAGAACAGCATCAATGTCCAGTGTATCATTAGTTTTTATCCTGATGATATTACGTGACAGCTCATCGGGCATCACCACTTTTTCAAATAATGCATCGGGATAGCTGACCATGATGCGTTTGTTTCCTTCCACACTGAAACGGGTAAGCGATTCTGTCCGCAACATGACGTGACTTGAATTCAGTAACCTGAAATTCTTACGGTTTTTGAATGAAGAAGGAAAATAAAACAGGTCGATGGCATTGGTCAGGTTCTCCAGGGTATTATGAAAATAGGCAGCTTCTTCTGCATCGTCCATGATCACCAGGTGATTCATTTTTGAAGCTGATGGATGCTGGTAAACAGCGGCCATGATAAACTGCGACGCACTTCCCTGGAGATTTGTAAGTCGTGTGGCGCTGGGTTTGGGCAATGAGATTCTCTCCGAGATCGTTCCGATCCGGGGATGATTGATATATTTTTCCAGCAGGATCTGCAAATTCATTGTCCGCTAATACGTTGGCCCTTACTTTGAAAGGTTGCAAAGATAGTGAACCTTAGTGTGATAGTGTGGCTAGTGCGGTAATGCGGTAGTAAAATGAGGAATTAGCAAATTATGACCAACTACAATCAACAAACAACCATCAACCAACTAGGGTTTCCGATTATAAATTTTATGACCTAAATTGCTCAACACAAAGTTTTGAAATGCGGAAAATAATTCTCCCTGTTACCCTTATATTTTTTATTCTTTCGGGCGCCTGGTATTTGTCAGACACCCCTGAAACAATGGAAATCTTACAGGGCGAAGAAGAAGAACTAAGACCAGGTTTTTTAACAGATAGATACGAATGGTTGCTGACCAGGAATCCCATCACAGGAAAGGTACCTGCAGGTATCAGGAAACGTGAGCTGGCCTGGGTAAGAACCCAACCCGAACGCCGGCAGTCCGGAATCATGGGTGATCTTGCGAATAATACCTATGAAGCAGTTGGTCCTTCTGTCAATGGCGGTAGAGTGAGAGCTATTGAGTTAGATGTTAGATATAACGGTGGCTCCAACAAAGTGGTGTTGTCAGGAGGAGTGAATGGCGGCATTTTCAGAAGTACTGATGGTGGAGTTACCTGGGCATTTGTACATCCTGCCAATGAAGTAAGAAGTGTAACCTGCCTGGCTCAGGATCCAAGACCCGGATTTCAGAATACCTGGTATGCCGGAACAGGTGAAGCAAACCAAACTGCTGAGTATCCAAATGCATTTGTTTTCGGTTTTGGAATATTGAAGTCTGTAGACAATGGATTGACCTGGACTAAACTCGCCTCTACTGCAACAGGTTCAGAATTTAGTTTCGATAGTTTTTTTGATCTCAATACCCGTATACAAGTTCACCCTGTAACTGGTGACGTATACGTCGCATGTCAGGAAGCAATCAGAAGGTCACAAAATGGTGGTACCACCTGGGTGACCCTGCTGAAAGGTACTGAAGCAACAAACGCTTTTGGTGGATTTACCGATGTCCTGATCAATAAAGCAGGAACAAAATTATATGCTGCACTCTCCGGACGTAATCCGGATCGTGCAATTGCCGGAGTATGGACTTCAGCAACTGGAGATCCGGGCAGCTGGACAAGAATTGCCGGTGGTGTGCAAAACCAACCCGATTCAGTACCCGGCTGGAAGCCTTATAGTTCAAGTCTCAGTCCTTTTCCACCAACAGCTGGCTGGGGAAGAATTGTATTAGGATTTACAGCAAGTGAAGATCTGCTTGTACTTGTTACCAATTCCCAAAGTACTGACGATGGTTTACCTGAAGCTGACTTATTCCGGGCTAACACTGCAGCCTCACCAATCACCTGGAGTACAAACCTGGGCCCCAACCTGGTTGCTTCATATACTGGCGATGATACGGAAGATAAATTTTTCAAGACTTATGTTGATGGATACAATATGGTTGTCGCCGGCCATCCAACGCAGAACAATACCATTTTTGTTGGTGGTATTTATCTCTACAGATCAACCGATGGCTTCACTACAAGGAACAATAATCTGTTAATGGGCGGAAGTGATTTTAATGATCCTTCTACAACTTACAATGACCCTGAAGGCGTTTCACACGTGGATTATCACAGTATTAAATTCGATCCATCCAATACAAACAGGATGCTAACAGGTTCTGATGGTGGTGTTGTGATCACTCAGAATTGTCTGGCAACCACTCCGGCATGGTCGAACGGAAATAAAAACCTTCAGACATTTCAATATTATTTTATAGGAATTGACCAGACCGCTGGTTCCAGGAATTATATCGGAGGTGCGCAGGATAATGGTACTTCGATACGTGATCGCTCCGGTTTTTCCACCCTGGTTTTTGGTCCCGTACTTCCTGATAGTAACGATCATTATATTTTCCCATTTGGTGATGGAGCACAGGCTTATATTACTGTCGTAGGTGGTAATTATTTCATATACGCATCTTCATATAATCATTTTGCCTATCGTATATCCACTGTTGATCCTATTGCGCTTGATGTCATCACGCCACAACTGGTTAGTACGCAGGAGGAAACAGGTCCAACCTATTATCATATTGACGATGATAATCCAACTTATCTCTATTTCCCTTCCGGAGATACATTATTCAGGACTACAAATGCTTCAACGGTAACAAGTACGGGCTATACACAGCTTGAAGGTGTTGACCAGGGAGTTAGTGGTGATATTTTTTCCATGGCCACTACAAGGGGACCGTATAACCCTTCTCATTTGTTGTTTATCGGCACTACTGGCGGTAAAGTATACCGTCTTCCAGACCCTGCCAATACTGCCAGCACTACACCAGTAGTAGATATAACGCCATTGGGCATGTCATCAGGTTCTGTAGTTAAAGATATTTCCGTGAATCCGCGAAATCATGATACTGTGTTAGCCGTTGTTTCCAATTATGGAGTGAATTCAATTTTCTGGACTGGCAATGCAACTGCTGCAATTCCGGATTGGCAGGTAATAGAAGGAAACGTATCGCTTCCTTCTGTCAGGGCATGTGAAATAGTGGTGAAAACAACAGGGGTTGAATATTATGTTGGTACATCAGTAGGTTTGTTCAGCACAACTACCATTAGTGGTAATTCAACTTCATGGGCAAGAGAAACCGGCGGACCGGGAGGAATGATGAATACCAATATCATCAATTCACTTGCTTATCGTTGGGTGGATAATCGTTTGTTAGTAGGAACCCATGGTAATGGAATGTTTGTGGCCAATATTGGTAGCGCTATCAACCTGCCAACAGGAATAAATGATCCCATCAGAGATAATAAAAACTTTATCGTTAAAGCCTTCCCTACCATAACTAACGGAGTTATCAATTATCAGGCAGGAAATCTGTTAACCGTTAAAAGCATACAGGTTCAGGTTGTCAATTTAGCAGGTCAGCTTCTGTATAACAAAACAGCAGCTTATGGAAGTGGAAATATCAATATCTCTTCATTGCCGAGAGGCATGTACATATTAACGATAACCAGCAACGACCGTAAATACCAGTTTACCAGGAAATTTAATAAAATGTAGAAACTTCATGAAGGCCTTGTTAATATAGTAACTAATTAAAGGGCTTCGGCCCTTTTTTTATGTAATCCGGGACCTTCCTGCATCATCCTGATATGAAAAAGCTTTTAACATTATTCCTCTACTTTCTTGTAAACGCTGCTTTCACGCAACAGAAAAAAGATAAACTGTACGTGTATACTCAAAATATTTATGCTGGAGTTTCCGGGTATAGATCAGACTCATTGGGCAATACCATAAGGTTAAATTCCGGACCTGCCACAACCTGGTTTATATACCTCAGTGTTCAACCCCAAAAAGTATTACAGGTTAGTGAACTATGGGTCAATGGAAAATCATATCAATTTTCTCTTAGAGAAATGCAAACACCTATCACACGAAAAAGACAATTTCCTGGTGATATTAAATCGGATACACTGGTCAATGCTTCAGATCAGAAAGTGTACAGGATCACTAAGCTGGAGGAAAAAACGGTAACAAATTCAAAAAACAAAAATACCGGGTCAGGATTTCCAGTAATAATCCGCTATACATTAAATGGGAAAAAGCATACAATTAAGGCAAAAGAAATTCAACAATTACCCCAGGTGATGATGCAATAAAACAATTTCCTTTAATGTATCTTCCCAAAAAAAATCAATGGCTGTTCAACCCTGGAGAAAAGGTGTTGTTTTACAAATTCTGCAAGAAGCTCCCGCTACTCACCGTTATTTGATCCAGGTTCCTGAATTGGAAAGGTTTGATTTTGAACCTGGCCAGTTTGTGACGCTCGATCTTCCTATTGGTGAAAAAAACGTTGACAGATGGAGAAGTTATTCCATTGCGTCCTGGCCTGATGGAACAAATATATTTGAGCTGGTCATTGTTCTTGCCGAAGGTGGAAAAGGAACAGATTATATTTTCCACGAGATCAGGGAAGGTTCGGAATTCACGTTCCGGGGTGCTCAGGGGAAATTTACATTACCAGAAATTATCGATCGCGATCTTTTTTTAATATGCACCGGTACTGGTATCGCCCCGTTCCGAAGTATGGCCCACCACATCCTCAACAACAAAATAGCACATCAAAACATTCACGTGGTTTTTGGCTGCCGGACAAAAACCGATTTACTCTATTATGATGAATTGATCAGTCTTTCCAAAAGCATTGATAGGTTTCACTACCATCCAACCCTTAGTCGTGAAGCATGGGAAGGTGAAACAGGATATGTGCACCAGGTTTATCAGAAACTATTGACCGATAAACCTTCCGCATATTTTTTCCTTTGCGGGTGGAAAAATATGATCACTGATGCACGACATAAACTCATGGAACTGGGGTACGACAAGAAGGATGTCCACTTTGAATTATATGGCTGAGAAATCAACTGATCAGCGTTTAAGCCTGACTTCTCCCAACACCATTTTATTTATCGCATCAATGGGAATCCTTTCCTGGAGCATTGTGTCACGATATCTGATCGTTACTGTATTATCTTCTTTTGTCTGGTGATCAACGGTAACACAAAACGGTGTTCCCAGTGCATCCATCCGGCGATATCTTTTTCCGATGCTGTCCTTTTCCTCATAAAAACAATAGAAATCTTCCCTGCACCTGCTGATGATATCCCTTGCAATTTCGGGCAGGCCATCTTTTTTTGTAAGCGGCAATACTGCTAATTTGATGGGGGCAACGGTAGCGGGTAACCGAAGTACTACCCTGCTGTCGTCTGAACCATCGTCTTTCTTCCATTTTTCTTCCTTATATGCATAACAAAGAGTAAGTAAAAACATCCTGTCGAGACCAATTGAAGTTTCCACTACATAAGGAATATAATTCTGGTTGATTTCCGGATCGAAATATTGCAATTTTTTGCCGCTGAATTTCTGATGACTGCTAAGATCAAAATCTGTGCGTGAATGGATGCCTTCTACTTCCTTCCATCCGATAGGAAATTTGAATTCAATATCAACGGCAGCATCGGCGTAATGGGCCAGTTTTGTATGATCATGGAAACGATAAGAATCAGCAGGGAAACCGAACGACAAATGCCATTTCATTCTTTCAGTTTTCCAGTAATCATACCATTCTTTCTGTGAACCAGGACGCACGAAGAATTGCATTTCCATTTGTTCAAACTCACGCATCCTGAAAATGAATTGTCGGGCTACTATTTCATTTCTGAATGCTTTTCCCACCTGGGCAATACCAAAAGGAATTTTCATCCTTGCGGTTTTTTGAACATTCAGGAAATTGACAAAGATTCCCTGTGCAGTTTCAGGCCTCAAATAGATCCTGTCTGAATCTTCGGCTACGCTACCAAGTTGGGTAGAAAACATCAGGTTGAACTGCCTGACATCTGTCCAATTCACCGTGCCGCTTACCGGGCATGGTATTTTTTCTGACTCGATCAATGTTTTGATTCCGTCAAGATCATTAGCTGCTAACAGCTTGTCCATCGTTGCCAATATCTGTTCAGCTTTTTCCTCCTTTCCGCCTGCGGCAAGTTCATCGGCAAAGTTCTCTATCAGATGATCAACGCGATACCTTTTCTGGCTGTCTTTATTATCGATCATTGGATCACTGAAATTATCCACATGACCCGAAGCCTGCCAGGTTGTTGGATGCATGAAAATCGCTGAATCTATACCTACGATATTATCGTGCATACGCGTCATTTCATTCCACCATGCGTCACGGATATTTCTTTTGAGCTCGCTGCCCCACGGACCATAGTCATATACAGCACCTAAACCATCATATATTTCGGAAGAGGGAAATACAAAACCATATTCCTTAGCGTGAGATATTATATTCTGAAAAGTAGTAGTATCGTTGATAATCATAGCCGGCAAATATACACCTTCACCCTAACTTCTTATTTTCCCGATGCCGGTCACTATCGCGCAGTGTTTTCTTTTCGATGTTTTTTTCTAACGCATCGGTGAGGTTTACACCAGTCTGGTTAGCCATACAAATCAACACCCATAGTACATCGGCCATTTCATCACCCAGATCAGCTGGTTTTTCATCTTTTTTGGCCGACTGGTCTCCATATTTTCTTGCCATTAATCGGGCCAGTTCACCCACTTCCTCTGTTAGTATAGCCATATTGGTTAGCTCACTGAAGTACCGCACCCCAATTGTCCTGATCCAGTTGTCCACGTTATCCTGTGCTTCCTGTATCGTCATATTTGGGAATTTTTATGGTTTTATTCGCGATTCCTGGTATCAATAAAAATGGTAACCGGACCGTCATTTAGCAGATCAACTTTCATATCGGCGCCAAAAATACCTGCCTCCACAGTTTTTCCGGATTCTTCCTCCAACCTGTTTTTCATTTTTTCGTACATCGGAATGGCAAAATCAGGTTTGGAAGCGCGGATATAGGAAGGACGATTTCCTTTTTTGGTAGAAGCGTGCAAAGTGAACTGACTGACCAATAAAATGCTTCCTCCAAAATCTTTAACAGAAATATTCATTACGCCGTTTTCGTCATTAAAAATCCGGAGATTCAGGATTTTATTGCTCAGCCAGTCTATATCTTCCTGTTGATCAGCATCTTCTATACCCAGGAATACCAGGAGTCCCGGGCCAACGCTACCGGTGATGCGGTCATCTACCTTAACTGAAGCCTGGCTGACTCTTTGGATGACTGCTCTCATGGTAAATCCCGTAATGAATTTGTATTTTTAATGAATGAAGATAGATATAAGCCGTGAATTGGAGTTTCGAACGGCTCGTAGCGGAGGGGCAGGTGGACAGAATGTAAACAAGGTGGAAACAATGGTGGAAGGTATATTCCACGTGAGTAATTCCCAGCTTCTTTCCGATGAACAGAAAAGGATTTTAACAGACAAACTATCAAATAAAATAAACAACGAAGGATATTTAGCCGTTCGTTCCCAGGCCACAAGATCGCAGTTGAACAATAAAATGCTTGTGATTGAGAAAATGAATCACCTCATTAGCCAGGCATTAGAAAAAAAGAAATCGCGTATTGCCACAAAGCCATCAAAAACTGCCCGGGAAAATAGAATATCCAGTAAAAAAAGAACTGGCGAGATCAAGGATGGAAGAAGAAAATTACGCTCCAGTGAATGGTGAGAAAGCATGAAAACTAAACTGATAATTATTTTGTTGCTCTGCGCTGGAATATTCGCCGGATGTTCCAAAGACAAAAGCATTTCCAAGGAATCAAACCAGGTTACCCTCAACTTCCGGTTAACTGCCAATGGCGAACCATTGCAGCCGGGAACAAACTATATCAATGGGTCAGGAGAAACTTTTACAGTTTCTACATTTAAAATTTATGTCAGCAGTTTTTCTTTCCGGAACGTAGGAACTTCACAAATAAGTAATACAGATCCAGCTTGTTTTCTGATTAATATGCAGGATCCTGCTTCCCTGAAAGCAAATGTTACATTGTCGTCCGGACAATTTAACCAATTGGTATTTTACGTTGGCGTTGATAGTAACAGGAATGTCAGTGGTGCACAAACCGGAAGCCTTGATCCTTTAAATGGGATGTTCTGGACCTGGAACACAGGTTATATTTTTGCAAAGTTTGAAGGCAATTCATCTGTCTCCTCTAACATTGGAAATAGTTTTGTTTACCATATCGGCGGATTTCGTACGGGTGAAAATGCAATCAGAAAAATCATCCTGGATTTTCCCGGCGACCAAACCATTACATCAGGAAATATTGGTACAGAAATTCGATTGGATATTGATCTGGACCGATGGTTCACAGGAGTGAATAATATTTCTATTGCTTCTACACCGGTATGGATGGAGCCCGGCGGTCTTTCGTTGGAGCTCGCTGATAATTATGCCACCATGTTTTCTATCCAGGATATCATTACACCTTGAGAATAAGGATCACCATATCGATGATCATATCGTTTTTCATTGCGGTTTGGCTAATGGAATCCTGTAAGAAAAATGATCTAGAAAATAATCCCGCAGCAACGCCATTAGCGATTGTAATACCACCGGGTTTTCCGCCTATTTCAGATGCTTATCTCAATAATCCTATCACACAGGAAGGATTTGATCTTGGTAAAAAATTATTTTATGATGGGAGGCTGTCTAAAGATGGCAATTTCGGATGCAATACCTGTCACCAGCAATTTGCCGGATTTGCAACGTTTGATCACAACCTCAGTCATGGATTTAATAACCAGTTTACAACCAGGAATGCACCCGCACTTGCAAACCTGGCATGGTATCGTGAGTTTCACTGGGATGGAGGGATCAAGTCACTCGAAGTGCAGCCTCTGGCCCCTTTAACTGCTTCAAACGAAATGGCCGAAACCATCGAAAACGTATTGCTGAAACTTCAGCAGGATGAAGACTATAGAAAAAAATTCAAAGCCGCGTTTGGATCAGAAGAGATCAATTCTCAACGAATGCTAAAAGCATTATCACAGTTTATGGGCATGCTGGTTTCAGCAAATAGCAAATACGATCAGGTTAAACAGGGAAAGAACAGTTTTACCGCAGCAGAACAACGGGGATATGATGTGTTTGTTCAAAAATGTTCATCCTGTCACAAAGAACCATTATTTACCGATCAGAGTTTTCGCAATACAGGTTTGCCAACAGATCCTTATCTGAATGATAATGGCAGGATGCACATCACACATCGTGCGGAAGATTCATTGAAATTTAAAGTCCCCAGCCTGAGAAATATTTATGTTACCCAGCCATATGGACATGATGGAAGATTTTATTCCATTGGCGCTGTCATCGATCATTACCGGTTCTCAGTTGTAAACGGACCAACTACGGATCCACTGGTAAAAAATAAAATTTCGATGTCGGATTTCGATAAACTTGATCTCCTGGTTTTCCTCCGCACACTTACAGACAGTACATTTTTGAACGACAAGCGTTTTGCACAACCACAATAACGATCAATTTTTCTTTACATTTTTTTCTACATACTGCTGGTAAGCCTGCTTTTTTGCATCAAGTTGTTCCTGGAGTTTGGCCTGATCCTGTTTATTGGTCTCAATTTCTTTTTCCAGATTGACTCTTTTCTTTTCAAGTTGTTTGCCGTCATCCAACAGACCCGTCATCTTTTTTTCCGTTTTGCGAATATCTTCTTCCTGCTTTGTTAGCTGAACTTTATAATCATGTTCATCCATGGCAGGAGCCAAAGCTGCAACTAAACCGGCGCCAGCTCCAACAGCTACGATCGCATTATGGCTGGAAGTCCTGGTAACAGGATCTTCACCGATCTCTGTAACGATGGCGTATACCTTACAGTTTTCCTTGCCATCTTTTTCAACACGGTAATACACATCCTGAAATTTTGTGTCGCCTTTAGTAATCCTTACACTGGACACATAATAAAATCCTTTAGTCTGCTTGGGATTTGAACCCTGTGTCTTAAAAAATTCTACCAGACCCTCTTCTACTTGCGAAGCAGGATATTTAAATTCAAAGATGGTAGCTGGCTGTTCTGTTTTCTGATATTTTACAGTGCCTGAATATTTTCTGGTATATTTCTGGTCCTGGCCAATGCCTTGTATGGCAAGAAATTGAAATACGACGATGGTTATAATAATTATTTTACTCATGGGTTGATTGTTGAGTTAAAGTTATTATTTCTCAATGACTACTAAATTATGTAGATTATATATTGGATCAGTATGCATCCTTACGGCTATTTTTGTATGAAAATCATTTTATTTGAGCAGTATTAAGAAATTGGCATCGCAAACCTTTTGGTATGGTTTCAGCAATATATTCGCCCGGTTTCTGAATTACCTGCTAACGCCTTTGCTGACCACCATTTTTGCTTCAGCGAAATATGGTGACATCTCTATCCTTTTTGCAGCAGCAGCCTTTCTGAATATCGTTTATACTTATGGGATGGAGACCTCCTATTTCCGTTTCAATAATATGTATCCCGAAGAGCAGGTATACAGTACTGGTCTGTCTTCCCTTTTATTTACTTCCATTCTCTTTACCATAATCTTGTTTTTCCCGGTGCAGTCACTGGCCAATTATATGGAACTCGGGAGCCATCCTGAATATATAAAATGGGTATTGCTGATCGTTGCCCTCGATACCCTTGCGGTGCTGCCGTTTTCCAAGCTAAGGTTCGAAGGGAGACCCCGGAAATTTGCCCTGATCAAGGTAATGAACATCCTGATCAATGTTGGATTAACCGTTTTTTTTCTTGTCTGGTGTAAAGGACAGTATGAAAAACAGGCTAATAATATCTGGTCTGTCTTATATAATCCGGCTATAGATATCGGTTATGTTTTTATTGCTACTCTCGCAGCCAGTGTTTTTACGCTGTTAATGCTCTGGAAAGAAATTTTCTCCTTCAAGTTTTCCTGGAATCCTAAGCTGATGAAAGAAATGCTGATCTATTCAGCACCACTGATAATTGTTGGATTTGGGGGGATGGTGAACGAAACCATTGACAGGTTTATGTTAACGGATCTCTATCCCGGTACAGCAGAACAGGCCAGATCGGCCAACGGTATTTATAGTGCGAATAATAAACTCGCCATAATCATCGTGCTATTTATCACCGCATTCAGGATGGGGGCTGAACCATTTTTCTTCAAACAGGCAAAAGAAGAAGGAGCTGCAAAGACCTATGCCAGGGTAATGAAATTT
>Ga0207691_10005544_pt1 | contig 12187 bp, 6 predicted proteins | sample KBSM13metaG_FD_184327 | JGI IMG/M metagenome (GOLD analysis project Ga0207691, IMG submission 184327) | Miscanthus rhizosphere microbial communities from Kellogg Biological Station, Michigan, USA - KBS M1-3 metaG (SPAdes) (version 2) | ecosystem: Host-associated > Plants > Roots > Rhizosphere >...
GCCGTCGAACAGGCCGACCGGGCCGGTTGCGTTGGAGTTAGCGATGGCGGTGCGGACGTCTTCCAGCGAGAGCCCCATCGAGGCGAGCGCGACCGGGTTGACGCGGACGCGGATCGCCGGCTGCTCGGCGCCGTTGACGGTGACTTCGGCCACGCCCTCGATTTGGGACAGGCGCTGGACGATCACGGTGTCGGCTGCGTCGTAGAGCGCGCTGGCGGGCACGGTGTTCGAGGTCAGCGCCAAAATCATGATCGGCGTCGCCGCCGGATTGGATTTGCGGAACGATGGCCGTGACGGCAGGTCGGCCGGCAGGTCGGTCTGTGCGGCATTGATGGCGGCTTGCACGTCGCGCGCGGCGCCGTCGATATTGCGGTTGAGGTCGAACTGCACCGAGATGCGGGTCGAGCCGAGCGAGCTGCGCGACGTCAGCTCGGTGACCCCCGGAATCTCGCCGAGGCGGCGCTCGAGTGGAGCCGCGACTGTCGACGCCATGGTCTCGGGATCGGCGCCTGGCCGGCTGGCGGTGACGCTGATGGTCGGGAAGTCCACCGTCGGCATGCTGGCGACCGGCAGGAAGCGATACGCCACGATGCCGACGAGCAGCAGCCCGATCGCCAGCAGCGTGGTGCCGACCGGTCGGCGGATGAAGGGCTCGGAGAAGTTCGCCAGGCTCATGCGGCTACTCCGCCGGCCGTTGCGAAGGTTCGGGCTGATCGGGGAGGTCGAGCTCGGTCTGCACCGGCCGCGGGCGGCTGAAGCGCGTCTTCAGGCGCTCCATCGCGAGATAGATGACCGGGGTCGTGTAGAGCGTGAGCAGCTGGCTGAGCAGCAGCCCGCCGATGATGGTGATGCCGAGCGGGTTGCGCAGCTCCGAGCCGGTGCCGCTTTCGAACGCCAGCGGGATGGCGCCGAACAGGGCCGCCAGCGTCGTCATCATGATCGGCCGGAACCGCAATATCGACGCCTGAACGATCGCTTCCCGCGGCGACATTCCTTGCCGACGCTCGGCTTCGAGCGCGAAGTCGATCATCATGATCGCGTTTTTCTTCACGATGCCCATCAGCAGGATGATGCCGATGAGCGCGACCACCGAGAGGTCCTGCTTGTAGAGCATCAGCGCCAGCAGCGCGCCGACGCCGGCCGAGGGCAAGGTGGACAGGATGGTGATCGGGTGGATGAAGCTTTCATAGAGCACGCCCAGCACGATATAGATCGTCACCGCGGCGGCGAGGATCAGCCAGGGTTCGCCGGCGAGCGACTTTGCGAATTCGGCGGCGTCGCCGGAATAGCTGCCGATCACCGCGCTCGGCATTCCGATCTCGCGTTCGGCCTGCGAGATCACCTTCACCGCGTCGCTGAGTGCGGCGTCGGGGGCGAGATTGAAGCTGATCGTGGCGGCCGGAAACTGCTCCTGGTGGGCGATGACCAGCGGGGCGGTCCCGTGCTCGAAACTGGCGACGGCGCTTAATGGTACCATCGAGTTGTTTCCGACCGTGGGAATGTTGGTCGGTGAGGTCGAGGTCAACGAGGTGGATTGGGCAACCGCCTGGAGTCCAGTGGCGGGGATATAGATCTTCGACAGCGAGTTCGGGTCGTTCTGATATTCCGGCTTGGCCTCGAGGATCACGCGGTACTGGTTCGCCTGCCCGTAGATGGTTGAAATCTGACGCTGGCCGAAGGCATCGCTCAAAGTGTCGACGATGGTCTGCATCGAGATCCCGAGCCGGCCAGCGGTGTCGCGATCGACCTGGACATCCAGGCGGAAGCCGTCGTTCTGGGCCTCCGAGGCGACGTCCTGCATGATCGCCGACGAGCGCAACTTTTGCGCAAGCTTCGACGCCCAATCGTCGACCTCCTGCACGTCGGTGCCGGTGAGCGTGTATTGATATTGCGCGCGGCTCATCCGCGTCGAGATCTGGATGTCCTGCACGGGCTGAAAGTAGACGACCACGCCCGGGACCGCGGCGACCGCCCGCTGCAGCCGATCCATGATCGTCGTCACCGGCGTCTTGCGCTCATCGCGCGAGCGCAGGGTGATGGCAAGTCGGCCGGCATTCGGCGAGGCATTCATCGGCGACACGCCGATCACGGACACTACGCCGGTGACGTCGGGATCCTTGCGGATCGCAGTTTCGACAGTGGCCTGTAGCCGCTTCATCTCGGCGAACGAGACCTCCTGTCCACCCTCCATGACGGCGACGATGAGGCTGGTGTCCTGTAGCGGCAGGAATCCCTTCGGAATGATGATGTAGAGCCAGACCGTGGCCACCATGGTGGCGGCGGTGACCAGAAGCGTGAGGGTTTCGTGGCGCAGCACCCATTCAAGAGTGCGCCGGTAGAGTTCCAGCGATCCGTCGATGAGGCGGTGAAATCCTCTGACGATGCGGCCGCGTGGAGCCTCCGCCGACGCGTGCCGCAGCAGCCGGCTGCACATCATCGGCGTCAAGGTGAGCGAGACCACGGCCGACGTCACTACGGCGATGGTCAGCGTGAGCGCGAATTCCCGGAACATGCGACCGACCAGACCGGTCATGAACAGCAGCGGGATGAACACTGCGATCAGCGACACCGTGAGTGAGATCACGGTGAAGCCGATTTCGCTCGCACCGCGCAGCGCGGCCTCGAATGGGTCTTCGCCGTCCTCGATGTGGCGGACGATGTTCTCGATCATGACGATGGCATCGTCGACGACGAAGCCCGTCCCGATTGTGAGCGCCATCAGCGAAAGATTGTCGAGCGAAAAACCGCAGAACCACATGATGCCGAAGGTTGCGACCAGCGAGAGCGGCAGCGCGACACCGGCAATAATGGTGGCGCGGACGGTGCGCAGGAAGATGAGCACGACCGTGATGACCAGCGCCACGCTCAAGATGAGCGTGAACTGCACGTCGCGGACCGATGCACGGATGCTCTCGGTGGCATCGTGAACCACGGTGAGCGTGGCGCCGGTGGGCATCGAGCGCTGCAGTTTCGGCAGCTCGTTCTTGATGCGCTGGACCGTCTCGATCACGTTGGCGCCCGGCTGGCGCTGGATGTCGACCACGATGGCGGGCATCCCTTGATAGAAGCCGCCGACCCGGTTGTTCTCGAGGCCATCGACCACGTCGGCTACGTCCCGCAGCAGCACCGGCGCGCCATTGCGGTAGGCGATGATGATGGTGCGGTAGGCCTCGGCCACGGTGATCTGGTCGTTGGCGGAGATCGTATAGGACTGGTGCGCGCCGTCGAGCGCGCCCTTGGCGCCCGCAACATTCGCGGCGACGATGACATTGCGCACGTCTTCGAGCCCGATGCCGTAATTGGCGAGGCGCGAAAGGTCCGCCTGGATGCGGATCGCCGGCCGGATATTGCCCTGCACCGTGACGCGGCCGACGCCGGTCAATTCAGCCAGCCGCTGTGCAAGCAGGGTATCGGCGATGTCGCTGAGCTGGCGCTGCGAGATCGTGTCTGACGTGATCGCCAGCGTCACCATCGGCGCATCGGCCGGGTTCACCTTGGAGTAGACCGGCGGATAGGGCAGGTTTCTCGGCAGCACCGATCCGGACGCGTTGATCGCGGCCTGCACATCCTGCGCCGCGGCATCGATGTCGCGCCCGAGATCGAACTGCAGCGTGATCTGGCTGATACCGAACGAGCTCGAGGATGTCATCACCTGGAGCGAGGGAATCTGCCCGAAATTGCGCTCGAGCGGCGCCGTCACCAGTGACGCCATCACGTCGGGGCTCGCGCCCGGAAGCTGGGTCGTGACCTGGATGGTGGGAAAATCGACCTGCGGCAGCGAGGACACCGGCAGCCACAGGTAGCCGAGGATGCCACCCAGCATGACGGCGATCCCGAGTAGCGATGTTGCAATCGGCCGCCGGATGAAAGGCGAGGACACGCTCATGGCGTGCGGACCGGCGCCGCCGTGCTCGAACTGCGCTTGCCCCTTTCGCCCGCGCGCGTGCCGCGGGTTCCATCCGGGCGTGGGCGAGCCTCCGGCGCGACCTGTCCGGCATCTTCTGCGCTCGACACGGTGACCTGCGTGCCCTCGGTGAGGCGGGCAAAGCCGGTCGTGATCACCCGCTCGCCGGCCTGCAGGCCCTCGCCGACCACGGCGCGCACGTCATCCTGCTGGGTCAGCTTCACGCGCCGGACGGTGACGGTGTTGTCGTCCTTGAGCACATAGACGAAGGCGCCGTTGGGGCCGCGCTGGATGGCGGCGGTCGGCACCACAACGACGGTGCGCAGCGTGTCGATCAGCACCCGCACATTGACGAACTGGCCGGGCCAGAGCTGCAGATTGGTGTTGGGAAACTCACCCTTGACCTTCACCGTGCCGGTGGTCTGATCGACCTGGTTGTCGATCACCACAACCTTGCCGGTGTCGAGCGCGCTCTTGCCGTCGGGCGTCAGGGCCTCGACCGGCAGTTGGCCTTCGGCCATGCCCCGGGTGAGATCGGGCAGGTTCTGCTGCGGCAGGCTGAAGAAGACCGAGATCGGCCGCAACTGCGTCAGGATCACGATGCCGGTGGTGTCCGCACCGCGTACGAGGTTGCCTTCGTCCACGAGACGGATGCCGGTGCGGCCGGCGATCGGCGCGACCACGTCGGTATAGCCCAGGATGGCGCGCGCGTTGTCGATCGCGGCCTGGTCGAGCTTGATCTGCGCCTCGAGCTGGCTGACCGTCGCCCGCTGGGTGTCGAGCTGCTGCTTGTTGACGGCGTTGGTCGCCGCCAGTCGCGTATAGCGATCGAGATCGAGCCGGGCGTTGGCGAGCTGCGCCTCGTCCTGCGCTTTCTTCGCCTGCGCCTGGTCGTACTGCGCCTGGTAGGTCGTCGGATCGATCTTGGCGAGGACGAATCCCTTGGGGACGTCCTGCCCCTCCGTGAACGAGATGTTGATGATCTTGCCGTCGACCTGCGAGCGAACGGTCACGGTGTTGAGCGCTTTCGCGGTGCCGACGCCGTCGAGATAGACCGGCACGTCGGTTGCACGCGCGGCGATGGCGAGGACGGGCACGGGATCGGTCGCGGGAGGGCCGCCGCGGCGACCGCCTTTCGACGCCGCCTGCGTCTGCTGCCACTGCGGCATGTAATACACGGCGACGACGCCGGCGATGACGAGGCCGGCAATCAACAACACCGTGAGTCGGCGCTTGAGCATCATCGGATCACGTTCGCATTGGCCCCCACGCCGCCGGCCCCCACGCCTGGCGGCATCCAGCTGCCGCCGAGCGCCTGAAAGAGACTCAAGACCGCCTGCAGGCGCGCAAGACGCGCGAGCACATGATTGTCTTCCGCGGTAAACAAAGTCTGCTGGGTCTGCAGCACGGTGACGAGATCGACCGTGCCCTCGCGCAGCCTGGTCTCCGCGAGATTGAAGGCCTCGCGCGAACTCACGACAACCAGTTGCTGCAGTCGCTCGCGCTCGGCCCCGTCGGCGATGGCGATGAGCGCAAGCTCTACATCGCGGAAGCCGGCGAGGATGCTCTGACAGTAGATCTTCAGCAGCTCGAATTGCCGCCCTTGGGTCAATTCCAGCTGCCCCTCCAGCCGGAAGCCGTCGAGCAGCGGCTGCGTCACGTTGACGGCGAGGTTGTAGAAGGCGTTCTGCGGCGTGAACAGCAGCTTGAGCACGTTGCTCTGGTAGCCGCCCTGGCCGGTCAGCGAAATGCTCGGGAAGAAGGCGGCGCGCGCGGATTCCACGCTGGCATCGGCGGAGGCAAGGTCGGCCTCGGCCGCGCGGATGTCGGGGCGCTGGAACAGCAGTTCCGACGGCAGCCCCGGCGTCACGCGCGGGATGGTCAGCCGATAAAGGCTGCCGCCTTTCACCACGACCTGGACCGGCGGCCGCCCGATGAGCACGGCCAGAATGGCGATATTCTGGCGCAGGTCCTGGTCGAACAGCGGAATGGTTGCGCGCACCTGGTTGACCAGGCTCTGCTGTTGCGCGACGTCGAGCTGCGAGGCGGTGCCGGCATCGAAGCGCTGCTTGATCAGCGTGAGCACGCGGTTGGCGGCCTCGAAGTTTTGCCGCGCGATCCGCAGGCGGTCCTGCGCCGTCAACACGAGGAAATAGGAGTTGCCGACCGCTGCGATGGTCGAAAGCACGACCACTTCCTTGTCGAAGCGGGTGGCAACCGCGGTCTGCTGGGCGGCACGGGAGGCGGCGCGGTTCTTGCCCCAGAAATCGATCTCGTAGCTGGCGTTGAGCGCGGCCTGGAACACGTTGCGCTCCGGACCTCCCGGCGGCCGCACGCGCTGGGCGAAACCGGCGAAATCGACTTCCGGCAGCAGCGGCGCGCCGATGATCTTGGCCTGCGCGTCGGCCTGCATGATGCGTCCAATGGCTGCCGCGATATCGAGATTGGCGGCCTGCGCCTCCTCGATCAGATTGGTCAGCTCGAGCGAGCGAAAGCCGCGCCACCAATCGAGCGCGGGCGGCGCCGATTCGCCATTCCCGGCGCCGTATTTGGGCGGGATGTCAGGAGCGAGGTCGGGCCGCTCGGAGCCTAGGATGCACCCGGACAGCATTTGCACCAGACATAATCCTACAAAGGCGACAAAGAAGGGGCGAAGGCTCGTGGCTGTGAACACCAGAGCACGCGTGCGCGACTCGTCGAACATGCGACCGACTTTCAACGCAACGGTCACCCGTCAAACGGGGTACTAGCGCTCACGCAACGCACGCCGTCTTCCCCACCCCACCCACTTATGCAACTGGCCATACTATCAGCCCGCCCCGGCCCGACTACTTAATAAAAAGACATGTTGGCCGCCTCGCGGCGCGCCACGCCTTGGAATCGCCCCGGAAGGCGCCGCTCAAGCCATTGATGAGAAACGACTATTTTCGTCAGAGCCGCAGGGCCGCGGCTGGGCCACTGGCCGAGCGCGGGCTAGGCGGCGACTCCGGGCTTGGCCTGCTTGGCGGCGGACAGGTACCAGTCGAGGATCTCGGCTCCGTTCCAGTGCAGCACGCCTTCGAAACGTCGGACATGGTCGTAGATCGCTTCGAGATACTTGATACGGTGCGGCTGGCCGCTGATGTAGGGATGGATCGCAAGCGCCATGATCTTGGCGCGGCTCTTTCCCTCGGCATAGAGCCGGTCGAACTGATCGATCGCGCGCCTGGCGAGATAGTCGCTCTCGTGGTGCTGGACGATCATCATCGTGATGTCGTTGATCTCGACGGTGTAGGGGAGCGTCACCAGCGGGCCTTTGGCGGTGCGGATTACGGTCGGCTCATCGTCGTAGACCCAATCGCCGATATATTTCACGCCCGCGTCCACCAGCAGCTCCGGCGTTTCAAATGTCTGGGTGAGGCCCGGTCCCAGCCAGCCGACCGGGCGCTTGCCGGTGAAGCGCTCCAGGAGATCCATGGAGCGGTTGATCATGGCGGCCTGATCCTCGACCTTGTGGATGGGCATCTGGTCGTAGGCGTGGCCCATGAACTCCCAGCCCAGTCGCTTACCTTCCTCCGCCACCCGTGCGTAGTCCTCGCAGGTGCGGGCATTGATGGCCAGCGTCGGCCGGATGCCGAGCCGCTCGTAGAGTTCGAAGAAGCGCCACGCGCCGACCCGCATGCCGTATTCGTGCCAGCTCCAGTGCGGCACGTCGGGAAACAGCGGCACGCCGGTGGGCGCCGGCAGGACCTGACGGGGCATCGGCCGTCCGATGTCCCAGACCTCGTAGTTCACGATGGTCCAGAACGCGACCCGCGCCTCCCCCGGCAGCTTGAGCGGCGGCCGGTCGACGATCGCCGAGAAATCGCAGCGTTCGCGCGGCAGCGTCGGGGTCGGTGTCGTGGTCATGGGGCGGTCGCTCCGTTGTCCCGCCACAATAAAGCGCAATCGCCTCGCGATCCACCGAGGACCTGCAATGTCCAGCAGTGCGACATCTTCGCGTCCATCGCCGCTGCGGATCGCGTATGCTCGGAGCAACGCCAGCCTCCATAAGGCGGAAGAGGGATGGACCTGAGGAACCACGCGCCGGTGTCGGCGGACGGCAAGACTGTGTCCGCTTGGCGTGAACAGCCGGCGCCGGCGGCGGCCGAAAACTTAACCGCGCGCGTTCCGCTTGTTGTCACGCTCGCGATCTTCGCGCTCGCCTTCCTGCTGCCGGCATGGCCGTGGCTGTCGGGCGCGGTGACCATCCCATGGGATGCGAAATCGCAGTTCTTTCCGCAGGTGCAATTCCTCGCCGGTTCGCTGGCGCGCGGCGAATGGCCGTGGTGGTCGCCGAACGTCTTTGCCGGCTGGGCCGAGATCTCCGATCCGCAGTCGCTGCTGTTCTCGCCGCTGCATGTCCTGCTCGCTGCGTTCAACCCGGTGGTCAGCCTGCGCGCATTCGATGCCGTGACCTTCGCTTATCTGTTTCTCGGCGGTGTCGGCATCATCCTGTTCTTTCGCGACCGCGGCTGGCATGCCGGCGGGGCGCTGGTGGCGGCGATGGCATTTGCGCTCGCCGGTTCCGCGAATGCGCGCATGCAGCACACCGGCCAGATCATCAGCCTGGCCTACCTGCCGCTCGTGCTCTGGCTCGGCGCCCGCGCGCTCGAGCGATCGTCCTGGCGCGCGGGGTTGGCGGCGGGCGCGCTCACCGGCTTGATGGCGATCGGACGAGATCAGGTCGCGCTGTTGTCGCTCTACGTGCTCGCCGGATTCGTGCTGGCGCATTGGCTGATGGGCACGCAGCCGCTTGCCCGCATGCGCGCGAGCATCAAGCCGCTGACCGCGGCCGCGGCGAGCGCCGCGCTGGTTGCCGCCGTGCCGATCATGATGACCACGCTGCTGGCGGAGCGCTCGAACCGGCCCGAGATCGGCTTCGATTCCGCGGCCGGCGGCTCACTCCACCCGGTGCACCTGCTGCAGTTCGCCTTCGCCGATCTTTTCGGCGCGATGGACCCCAGTGTCGAATACTGGGCGCCGCAAAGCCTGATCTGGGATGCGGAGTGGGGATGGCCCGGACTCTACCTCTCGCAGAATATGGGCCTGGTCTATGCCGGCGCGTTGACCCTGGTCGCCGTGATGTCGTTCGGCTTCATTCGCGGCCTGGCCTGGGCGCGCGAGATCCGTTTCTTCACCATCGCCGCGGGGCTGTTGCTGCTCTACACGCTCGGTTCCTATACGCCGGCCTTTTACCTGATGTACGACCTGCTCCCCGCCGTGGCGCTCTACCGGCGTCCGGCCGACGCGACCTTCGTGCTGGTTGCGCTGGTCGCGGTGATCGCGGGCTATCTCGTCCATCGCTGGCTGACCGGCTCCGTGCCCACAGCGACGCGCCGGCAGCGCGCACTCGAGATTGCGTGCCCGCTCGTGCTAATCGCCGCGGCGCTCGCGCTGGCATCTTCGGTCGTCGGCATCGGCCCGGCGCTCGCTCCGGTGGCGACCGCAATGGTTTTTACAGCGACGGCAGTCGCCGTCCTGCTGGTGGCGCGGCGGCTCGATGCGGGCTGGCCGGCCGCCGCCGCCGGTGTCCTTGCATCGTTCATGGCGTTTGACCTCGCGGTCAACCAGGCGCCGCACATCTCGACCGCGCTGCCGCCCGGCCTGTTCGACGCGCTGCGCCCCAACACCAACGATGAGACCGTGCGGCTCCTCAAGGCGCGGATCGCCGGCGCCGCTGCGCCCGACCGGCGCGATCGGGTCGAGTTGATCGGCATCGGGTATCACTGGCCGAACCTCGGGCTGGTGCAAGGCTTCGATCACGTGTTCGGCCACAATCCGCTGCGGCTGCACTCGTTCCAGGAAGCGACTCACGCCAGCGACACGGTCGCGCTTGCGAGTCAGCGGACATTTTCGCCGCTCTATCCGTCGTACCGATCGGCCTTCGCCGATCTGCTCGGCGTGCGCTTCATCGCAACCGGCGTGCCGGTGGAACAGATCGATACCTCGCTCAAGCCGGGCGATCTCAATTTCATCGCTCGTACCCGGGATGCCTACGTCTACGAAAACCCGCGCGCGCTGCCGCGGGTGATGCTGCTGACGGACTGGCGGCTCGCCGATTTCGAGGAACTCCTCCACAACGGCTGGCCCGACGTCGATCCGCGCCGGACGGTGCTGCTGAAGAAGGCGCCGGTCGGGTTCCCGGGCGGAGCCGTCGCCGGCGGCAGGGCCCGCCTGCTGCGCTATGCCAATACCGAGGTGGTGGTCGAGGTCGAGGCGCCGGCGGGCGGGATCCTGCTTCTCAACGATATCTGGCAGCCCTGGTGGCGAGCCGACATCGACGGGAGCGACGCTGAAATCCTCAAGGCCGACGTGATCTTTCGCGCCGTCGTCTGCCCGCGCGGGCGGCATGTGGTGCGCTTCACCTTCCATCCCTTCGCGGGCGCCTTCGCCGAGATGGCCGGGAAGGTGATGTCGCTGAAACAGCGATGAGACATCACGAAATACGTGCACCGCTTCGGGTGACCGAGGCCGGATGACGCAGTTTTGATGATCGAGTTCCAATTTCGGGTTTCCAAAGCGGTCACAATCTGGTCCGAAATCGCTGTAAGAGACAAATCGCGCGGGGGGCGTGCGCAGCGCGGCGACGGCCGCAGGGGCCTCCATGTCCACAGCTCTACGCGACGGCATCCAGCGGCTCGAGGTCACGTCGCGGGTCACGATCGGCGTCCTCGCCCTCGCCAGCGGCGTCTACACCTATCTCGGCGTCCGCGATCTGCTCAACGGCAACACGACGACCGTCTTTTTCGCCGCGGTGATCTATTCGGTCGCGGTGACGATCGGCATCTTCGCGTTCTGGTCGTTTCTGATGCGGCTCTTGCCCCACGTCCTCGACCACTCCGGCCGGGTCCTGATGTTTTTCGCCATGCTGCTCGGTTCGGTGATGATCATCGCGATGTCGGCTTGGCTCAACGCCAGCGCGCTGGCCGGCGCGGCCGCGCTCGAGCAGCACCTTGCGAACACGTTGCAGAGCTACAGCCGCGACCTCGACCAGGCGCACCGCTACGCGCTTTCGGCGCAGGGCCTCCTTCCCGACATCCAGATGGCGTCGGCGCGTTTCAGCCAGCTCGCCGATGGCGAGAAGACCGGCACGCTAACCGGGACCTCCGGTTCCGGCACGGTCGTGCAGCTCCTGACCCAAATGTCGAACCAGCTCGCCGCGCTGTCGCGGACCGTCGACCGGTCGAGCGATCAGGTGAAGGCGCTGTACGAGCAAGGCGAAAAGCACCTGGCCAAGATGCGAGAGCTGGTCTCGAGCCGCGGCCCGGTCGGCCCGCGCAGCGACGCCTTCGGCACCGAGGCGACGGCTCTGCTCGGGATCATCGCCTCGCTGCAGCAGACTTCGGTCGCTTCCTCCGTCCAGCGGACCGCCGACGATCTCGCCGCGGGCTTCATCGCGCCGGCCGCCGGAGGCCGCAGCGCCGATCTCGCGGAGCGCCAGACCGCTGTCGTGACCAGGGTGCAGGAGGCGGTCGCAGCGCAATCGAAAGCGCTCTCGGTTGCCGCCGGCAAGATTGTCGCCGACAAACCGCCCGAGCCCACGCGTTTCGTGCCGCTCTCATCCGCTGAGGCGGTGCTGCGCTACGCCGGCGATTTCATCCCGAGCTGGGCCGGCGCCATCTCGATCGATCTCATGCCGGCGGTGCTGGTCCTCATCCTGTGTGTGGCGCATGCCAGCATCCGCCGGCAGTCCACCCCGGCGGCGTCGTTGAGCTCCATGACGGCGTCCGAGCTCATCACGGCCATCCGGCTGGCGCGCGAGGTCGAAGCGGAGCAGGAGGTCGGCCGCCGTCGTCCGCCGGACGCCGACACGCGCGCAGCCGCGCGGCCGGAAGAGCAAGAGCAAATGCGGGAGCCGGACGAGAACGTGACGCCGCTTGCGCTCGCCACCGCCCGCGCGGCAGTCAAGAAGGATTGATCCCGTGCCGTTCGCCGGCCTTCGCGCCCGGGCCAGAGACCGTCTGAACCGGTGGGACGACGTCGTGCTGCGCTGGCTCCTGCGCGGGATGATCGCCGCCACGGCCGCGGTCTTGGCGCTCGACTATGCGCAGATGCGGGCGCAAAGCGAGGCGCAGGAGCAGTTGGCGAGCCTGCCGCCGGTCAGCCTGTCGGACGCCGAGCCCGATATCAGCAGGACGATGGTCACGGAGCTGCTCCCGTCGGTTCGGCGCGAGCACAAGCCGCTGCTGCGGCGCGGCGATGAGCGGCTCAAGTCGGCGATGTCGTTCGACCTGCGCGCCGACGGCCGGCTGCTGGCGACCG
>Ga0207691_10005545_pt1 | contig 12186 bp, 8 predicted proteins | sample KBSM13metaG_FD_184327 | JGI IMG/M metagenome (GOLD analysis project Ga0207691, IMG submission 184327) | Miscanthus rhizosphere microbial communities from Kellogg Biological Station, Michigan, USA - KBS M1-3 metaG (SPAdes) (version 2) | ecosystem: Host-associated > Plants > Roots > Rhizosphere >...
GATTGCGTCGCGTGCTGAAGGTCATGCTGGATGAGAACGAGTTCTTCTCGCCCTTCGGCATTCGCGCGCTCTCGCGCGCGCACCTGGAAAAGCCCTACATGCTGGAGATCGGTGGACAGATGCACAAGGTTGATTACGAGCCGGGGGAATCGACGACGGCGTTGTTTGGCGGCAACTCGAACTGGCGCGGTCCGATCTGGTTCCCTGTCAACTTCCTCCTGGTCGAGTCCCTTCAGCGTTTTCACTACTACCTGGGGGACGACTTCACCGTGGAGTGCCCGACCGGCTCAGGCCAGCAGATGACTCTCGACCAGGTCGCTGTGGAGTTGTCACGCCGGCTTGCACGCCCCTTCTTACGGGACGCGACCGGCAGTCGCCCAGTCCACGGCGAAGACCTGCGATTCCGCGACGATCCGAACTGGCGCGATCTGCTCCTCTTCTACGAGCACATCCACGGCGACAATGGCCGCGGCGTGGGCGCCAGCCACCAGACCGGATGGACCGGCCTGGTAGCCAAGCTGCTTCAGCAAAGCGGCGAGCGTGTGGAGAAGACGCGCGCCGAGGAACAGGACCTCGAAGTCGGCATCGTGTCAGGACAACGCAACGGCAACCAGATCTCGGTCCTGACCGTGGACCGTGGACTGTGGACCGAGGACTGAGGACGTGGACCCCTAAGAAAGCAACTCCCGATAACACGCTTCGTACATCGGGACGACCCGCTCGACGCAGAACTCGCTGCGCACGCGGCGGCAGGCTGCCTGCGCCACCGACTTGTGCAGAACGGGATTGGTGAGCAGCTCGACGGCGCTCGCCGCCATCTCGTCGATTGCCTCGAGCGGATGCAGGAAGCCGCTCACGCCGTGCTCGATGACCTCGGGCAGCCCGCCCACGCGCGACGCGATCACCGGGACTTCGCACGCCATCGCCTCGAGCGCCGCGAGGCCAAAGCTCTCCAGCACTGATGGCAGCAGGAAGAGATCCGCGATCGACAGGAGGGGCACCACCTCCTCCTGCGCGCCAACGGCATCGACGATGGAGCTGATGCCAAGGTCTCTCGCCATCTGCTGCGCCGACGCCAGGTCTGGACCATCACCGACGAGCAGCAGCCGCGCAGGCACCTTCTTGCGGATGCGATCGAAGATCGCCACCACAGAGTCGACGCGCTTGACGGGACGGAAGTTCGAGACGTGCACGATGACCTTCGTCGCCTCGCTTCTACCGGAGAAACGCCTCCGCAGGTCCGGCCGAGGCCGTCGCCGATGCACCGCGCAATCCAGGAAGTTCGGAATGACGGCGATCGGATGCTTTACGCCGAGCTCGGCGTACGTCGACGACCGCAGGCTGTTCGACACCGCCGTCACCGCATCCGACTGTTCGATCGAGAAGGCGACGATGCGCGAGTAGGACGGGTCGCTGCCGACGAGCGTAATGTCCGTGCCGTGCAGCGTGGTGACGACCTTTGGCCCCTTACCGTCCGCGCTCAGGATCTGTCTCGACAGAAACGCGGCGGTCGCGTGCGGCACCGCGTAGTGCGCGTGGATGATGTCCAGATTCGACTCGCGCGCGACCTGCACGATCCGGTTGGCAAGCGACAACAGATACTGCGGCTCGCGGAACAGCGGATACGTCGGCGTCAGCACCTGGTGGAAGAACAGGCCTTCCTGAAAGTCTCCGAGCCTGAACGGCGTTTCCGTGCTGATGAAGTGCGCCTGATGCCCGCGAAGCGCAAGCGCCTTGCCGAGCTCGGTGGCCACGATCCCGCTTCCGCCGACCGAGGCGTAGCAGACGATGCCGACGTTGAGCGGACCAGTCACGATGGAAGAAGGTGTGGCCGGAGAACAGGGTGTTTCACGACGATGCCTTCTGCAAATGCAACGCCGGCGAGCGCGCCGAACTGCGCATCGCGGCTTTCAATCAGCTGCGTGAAGCTCGTCGATGTCAGACGCGTCGCAACGGCACCTGGTTGTGCTGGACGAAACTGGCTGACGAAGCAGGCCAGGGCACGACGCTTGGTGCCGTAGTGCTCGCTCACGTCCACGACAAAGGAAGGCGAAGCGGAATCGTTGATGAAGTAGTAGCAAATCGACTCGGGCTTCCACGCCTCACCATCCGCATCGTACTTCCTGAGACCGGCGCTGAAAATGGCCTCCGTCAACAAGTGGCTCGCAGCCACGTGATCCGGATGGCGATCCGACCAGTACGGCACGGCGACGACGCGCGGCTGCGCTTTGCGAACGAGGCCCGCGATGGCGCGCATCTGATCAGCCTCCCGCCCAAGCGCGCGGTCTGGAAGGCGCAGGTTGATGCGCCACGCCGCACCGAGAACGTCACACGCGGCGTCCGCTTCAGCGAGCCGCTCGGTCACGGTGCCGTTGCTGCCCATCTCGCCCGCCGTCAGATCGCAGAGCCCGACCTGATGCCCGAGCGCCACGTGCTTGGCCACCAGACCGCCGATGCCGATCTCGATGTCGTCCGGATGGGGACCAACGGCCAGCAGGTCGACTGGCGAAAGAGCCCTCGTCATCGCGTCCAGCCGAAGACCTCGTCGTGCTTGTCGGGCTCGCCGCTGGCCGCACGGGACAGCACGCGGGCCGCGAGAAATGCTCCGGCCAGCGAGTCGCCCCCCAGGGCAAAGAGATGGCGCGGGTAGTTGCGATGCGGACCGATGTACATGATGCCATCGGCGGTCTCTCCGTAAGCCCCCTCCCAGCCGTACTCGGGCTGAAGACCCGAGATCACCGGATTCATCATCAGCAACTCGTACATCAACTGACCGGTCCGCTGCACGAGAACCGCGTCACGCTTCCGCGCCGGCGTCTCGTCCTGCGCGCCGCCGGTCACGAGCAGACGACTGTCGCGCGTCCAGCGAACCTGATGTCGCGGAAATGCCGTGTCGCTGATCGTGACATCCGGACCGGCGAGCTGTTTCCGAATCGCGGCGGACACTGGTTCGGTCATCGCGAAGTACTGCTCGCGAGGTTTGAAGTGACGCCGCAGCGGTTTGAACTCGCCAGTGGCGGTACCAGTGCACACGATGACGGTTTGAGCCCGTACGAGGCCTCCGTCAATGACGATCTCCACCTGCCTGGCGCCCGCACGAACCTTTGAGACGCGCGATCGCTCGAACAAGGTCCCGCCACGTGACTTCGCCGCGGCAGCCAGGCCCAGGCAGGCGCGATGGGGGTCGAGCGTGAACGACGCGCCGAGCCGGATACCTCCGGGCGCATCGAGGGCCGTCGCCTTTCGCACGGTCGCCGGCAACACCCACTGCGCGTCCAATCCAGCCGCCGCGCGCGCCTCGTACTCACGCCGCAGCCCCTTTCCATCGTCGCGCGATGCGACCTCGATGTAGTCGCAGGCTTCGAGTCCGCACTGGATGCGGAGCCGCCGGATGAGAGCGGCCGCATCGAGCGACGCCCGCCGCCAGCTTTCGAAAATGCGTCGCGACGTGCGAAGACCGTGGCGCTCGGAGACATCCCGGAATGACGGCCCGGGCTCCGGCAGCAGCAACCCCGCGCCGCGACCGGCACTTCCCTGCCCTATGCGATCTGCTTCGATCAGGATCGGCTTGAGGCCGGCAACGGCGCACGCATAGGCCGTCGCGCAACCGGTCAACCCGCCGCCGATAATCGCGACCTCTGAGGAGAGCTCACCGCGAAGCCGGGGATGGTCGGGGCGACGCGAGCGTGGAAAGTTGTCGATCCATGGCGAGATTCCGTAACGTGTACGCATCAGGCGTCAACCCGTGAGACTCCAAAAACCGTGCACGTGCGGCAGAAACCCGGGCAAAGATAGCGCCCCGGGGGCACGCACGGTCTGGCCCCTGCCAGATTCTGGATCATCTTAGAACAGCGGTCTGACCGCATAATCACCATAATCAACACGATGCGTCGTCGACTGTGGAAAGTAGGGCTCGCCATCGCGATCTTGCTGGCCATGGGCGCAGCCGCGAGCGTCGTGTGGGCACGGGGGGAACTCCGAGGCAGCCTGCCCACTCTCACGGGCGAACTTCGACTGGAAGGGCTCTCCGCGAGGGTGATGGTCACCCGCGACACGCTCGGCATCCCGACCGTCAGAGGTGCCACGCGTCAGGACGTCGCACGCGCAACCGGTTTCCTGCACGCGCAGGATCGCTTCTTCCAGATGGATCTCGCACGACGGCGCGCCGCGGGCGAACTGGCTGGGCTGGTCGGACCACGTGCGCGGCTCGCCGATCGCGAGATTCGCATTCATCGCTTCCGTGCCGAGGCGCAGCGCGCGCTCGCCACCATGGATCCAGAGTGGCGAGCCATCCTCGATGCCTACACCTCTGGCGTAAACAGCGGCTTGAGCCGTCTGCGAGCGGTCCCATTCGAATACACCGTGTTGAGACAGGAACCGCGCCAATGGCTCCCGGAAGACACCGTGCTCGTCGTCTTGTCGATGTTCATCACGCTGCAGGATCCCGACGGCTCATACGAAGCGACGCTCGGGACTATGCACGACGTCCTGCCGGAGGCGATGGCGAACTTCCTCGCGCCGATGGGAACGGAGTGGGACTCGCCGATCGTGGGAAGCGCGCAGCCCGTACCGCCAATCCCCGGGCCCGATGTCTACGACCTGCGATCGCGCCGCTCCGGCAAGCGCCCTCCGAGGCACGAAGAGCCGAAGGACTCGACGCCCGTCGTTCGCCCGATCGAGCAGGAAGCCAACGGATCGCTGGGATTGATCGATCGCCTGTTGGGCGTTGGTAAGCGACAGTTGGAAGTTGGAAGTTGGGAGTTGGGAATTGACAGAGATGGATCCATCGGCAGCAACAACTGGGCAATCTCCGGCCGCCTCACCGACGACGGACGCGCGCTCCTCGCCAACGACATGCATCTCACCGTGCGCGTGCCAAACACGTGGTATCGCGCGTCACTCGAGTGGCAGGACGGCCCCAACACATCGCCCCATCGCCTGGTCGGCGTCACGCTTCCCGGTGTTCCCGCAGTGGTGGTCGGCAGCAACACGCACGTCGCGTGGGGTTTTACCAACTCACAGGGCGACTGGAGCGACATCGTCCTGCTCGAAATCGATCCGAACGATTCGAATCGCTATCGCACCCCCGACGGCTGGCGACCGTTCGACCGATTCGAGGAGACGGTCGAAGTCGCGGGGGAGGAGCCGCAAAAGGAAACTGTTCGCTGGACGATCTGGGGGCCGGTCATGCCACCGGATCACAAGGGACGCTTCCGCGCGTTTCGCTGGGTGGCGCACGACGCCGATCGCCTGAGCAGCTCGATTACAGCGCTCGAATCAGCACACACGATCGAGGACGCCTTCGACGCGGTCAACGGACTCGGCACGCCCGGCCAGAACTTCGTCGTTGCCGATGACAAGGGGCGAATCGGCTGGACGATCTACGGGGCGATCGCGCGGCGGGTTGGCTTCGATGGCCGCATCCCCACCTCGTGGGCGGACGGCACGCGCGGCTGGAGCGGCTGGCTCACTCGCGACGAGTTTCCACGCGTCGTGGATCCGCAGAGCGGCCGCATCTGGACGGCCAACGCGCGCGTCGTCGATGGCGACATGCTCGCGAAGATCGGAGATGGAAACTACGAAGTCGGCTCGCGGGCGCGAATCATCCGCGAACGGCTCGAAAGTCAGGACCGATTTACCGCCACCGATCTCCTGAGTATTCAACTGGACACGAGCGCCGAGTTTCTCACGCGATGGCGCACGCTGCTGCTCGGAGAGCTGAAGTCGGTGACCGATCAGCCCCGCATTCGCCTGCGTGAGATCGTGGAGCGCGACTGGGACGGAAAAGCGTCGCCCGGCTCCGCCGGATATCGGCTCACGCGCATGTTCCGCGAAGAGGTCACGGAGGCGATCATCGCGTTCCTGTTGATCGAATGCAACGAAGCGGACGCCACGTTCGACTATCGCAACGTGCGGCGTCGCGAAGGACCGATCTGGAAACTCGTCTCGGAGAAGCCGATGCACCTGCTCGACCCGGAGTACAAGAGCTGGGACGCGCTGATTCTTCAGGCGGCAACCGATGTCGTCGTGCGTGCGGAACGGGAAGGCGGGCTGGCAGAACCATGGTCAACGTGGAACATCACGACCTACCGTCATCCACTGTCAGCCAGCCTGCCGCTCGTGGGCCGATGGCTCGACATGCCACGGCAGACGTTGCCCGGTGATCTCTACACGCCGAACATGCACTGGAATGCGAACGCCTCGTCCGAGCGCATGATCGTCTCGCCCGGGCACGAGAGCGAAGGGATCATGCATATGCCGACGGGGCAGAGCGGCCATCCGCTCTCGCCCTTCTATTCGAACTCCCACGCGGCGTGGGTCAACGGCGAAGCCACGCCGTTTCTACCGGGGCCAACGGTGTACACGCTGACACTGACTCCGTAATTCAAATGCCTTTGCCTTTTGCCTTTTTACTGACCGATTAACGTCCTCCCCGGAGATTGAAGCCAGTCAACATGCTGATGCGTGTGCCCGCCTTCGATGGGACGACCGCAAAAGTCATCGGCACGTTCAGGGCGCCTGAACGGAACGTCACGCCGGCAGCCAGCGTCAGCGCCACGCCTACCGGAGTGATGTTCGGACCGATTCCGAACTCTGCGCCGTTGGCTGTTCGAAGTCCGACCAGCCAGTTCAGGCTCGGCAGCGCCACACCCTGCTCGAGCCCGCCGACGAGGAAGACGAATTCGTGCAGGGCAGCCACGCCACCTTGCCTACTGTAGAACTCTTTCTCGAACTGCCAGCCAAACTGGGTGATGTTCGAACCCACCTCGATCGATCGCTCCCGCAGTTTCTCGACGACACCGTCACTGAGGGCTGTGACACCGAAGCGTGGACCCGAGAGGCTGACGGTCTTGAGACGCGGCGGCGGAATCGTGACGTCGGATGTCGTGGTCTGTGCACTCACGGGGACAGCAATCGTCGTAAACAGCAGCAGCAATACAGCAGCGCGCATAGGCACCTCCATCAGTCTCATGGTGGAGGTCGCGCCGTGCTGATGTCTTGATGCCGAGCCTGAAAAATCCTGAATGTTAAATCACCAGCTCCGGGTTCCAGGTTCCACGTTCCTGGTTCCAGGTTCGTTCAGTGTTCGAGTTCCAGGTTCGAAGTTCGAGGTTCGAGGTTCCCTCGGTTTAGAAACCCAGAACCGTGAACCCTGAACCCAGAACCGGAACCTGGAACACGAACCCGGAACCAGGAACCTGGAACGTGGAACTGCCGATACTATGCGGCGCGGGTTCGCAGGCGTGCGAGCGTGGATGCCCAGATATCGGGATGCGAGGAGACCTGCAGCATCGGCTCCACGGGGATCAGCCATCCCGCGTTGCCCGGCGGCGCGACGGCAAGTGCCTGGTCAACGATTCGTGCGGCGTCGGAGTGCTTACCGGCACACGCGAGTGCGACGGCGTGTCCGAGTGCTCCATCAACTGACGTCGCGGCCGCAGGCGGTATTGCCGGAACATCGGTTGCTGCAAGAACGGCGAGTCCGAGCCTGCCCGGTGGATGCCCTGGGACGCGAGCCAGGGCCTCGCGAAATGCGGCGGCCGCGGCGTCACGATCGCCCTGTTGCATGCGCAGTGCGCCTATTGCGTACCATGTGTTCGCACAACACTCGCGCCCGTAAAGATGTCCGTCGCCTTCAGCCGCAAGCTCGCGCTCGAACCCTTCGAGCGCCGCCTCTGTATCGCCGCAGGCGAGGCGGATGAGACCCTGCAACCAGTGAAGCGCAACAGCGCTGAATCTCGACGTGCCCCCTGATTGGTTCGACAGACTCGTGATGCCGAGCGCCAATTGACGATCGGCCTCGGCCAGCGCATGCCGCGCCACGTGCACGGTGGCGATCAACCAATGCGCCAGCGGAAAGCCTGGCAGCAGGGCCAGAGTGCGATGCGCCGCTCGCAGACGCTCTTCGCCCCAACCGACGTACGCAAGCCGGAAGTGATGTCGCCAGTTGTCTGGCTCGAGCGAGACCGCGCGCCGCGACGCCGCAAGCGCGTCGATGGAGCGCCCGGTGCGATCGAGCACGAACCCGAGAGTCGCCCACGCTTCACCGTAGTCAGGAGCCAGGCGACAGGCTTCGCGTGAATGCTGCGTGGCCGCTTCGAGTGCGGCAACGTCCGGCCTCTCATCGGCGCGTGTCATCTCGTAGTGCATGACGCAGGCATTGGCGAGGCCGATGTGCGCCGGAGCATGATCTGCGGTGTGCTCGAGCACACCCTCGAAGACACGCCGCGCCCGCACGATCTGATCGCGCTCGAGCGTCTCGAGCGCGGCGCGCCCCTCCACCCACGCGCGATGGGGAGCCAGCAACTCTTCGAGCACGCCGTCGCTGACGCGCGCGGCAATCGTGGTCACACTGCCCGCAAAGCGATATCCCTGGCGGGGGACAGTCTGAATGTACGGCTGCCCATCAGGTCCGACTCCCAGGAGACGGCGTAGCGCCGACACCGCCTGCTCGAGGCTGTTGTCGGTGACGGCCACGCCCTGCCAGACGGCCTCGATCAGCGAGTCTTTCGAAACGATCGCTTCGCGCCGAGCCAGGAGCTCGAGAAGGACGCCAAGATGGCGCTCAGGAATCGACAGTAATTCGCCGTTCCGCGTCACGCGACGGGCTTCGCGGTCAACCACGATGTCACCAAAAGAATAACGAGGCACGCGTCTTCGAGAGTATCCTCCACCAGTCTGAGGAGTGGAGCTATGCCAAGGGCAAAGGTTAAAGGGCAAAGGTCAAAAGTTGGGTTCCTGGCGATCGTCGCCGCAGCGGCACTCCAGTGGTTCATCGGATCGCCTCTGGCCGCGCAGAGCGCACAACCGCGGAGCCTGCCGATCTTCGAAGTCGACCCCGCCTGGCCAAAGGTGCCTGAGAAGTGGAAGCTCGGGGATCCCTCGAGCTTTGCGATCGACGCGCAGGACAACGTGTGGCTCCTCCATCGTCCACGCACGCTCCCGCCCGAGCAGGCCTCGATGGCCGCCCCGCCGGTGATGGTGTTCGACTCGTCGGGCAAGTTCATCAAGGCGTGGGGCGGTGCCGGCAATGGATACGAGTGGCCGGAGCGCGAGCACGGCATTCACATCGATGCGAAGGGCTTCGTCTGGCTCGGCGGCAACAATTGCCCGACCAACGGCATTCGCGGTCTCAAGCCCGTAGCGGACGATCAGTTGTTGAAGTTCTCGCCGGACGGCAAGCTGGTGATGCAGATCGGACACAGCAACCAGAGCAAGGGGAACGCCGACACGCAGAACCTCCATCGGCCCGCAGACGCGTGGGTGCACGCGCCTACCAACGAGGTGTTCGTTGCCGACGGATACGGCAATCATCGTGTCATCGTGCTCGATGCGAACACGGGCGCGTTCAAGCGAATGTGGGGAGCGTTCGGTGATCGGCCGATGGATGACGACCACTGCGATGTCGTCACGCCGAAGACGGTCGAGGATCCCGGGCCGCGCAACTTCAGCATTGTCCATGCGCTGCGCGTCGCGCGTGACGGAACGGTCTACGTCGCCGATCGCGAGAATCGTCGCATCCAGTCGTTCACCGCGGAAGGCAAGTTCGTGAAGCAGCTGGTCAAGGCCGACACGCCGTTCGCGAGAAACGTTGCATTGTCTCCAGACCGGGAGCAGCAGTTCCTCTACGTCGGCAACGGCGACGACATCGCGGTCGTCGATCGGAAAACGCTGACAATCATTGGAACGGTGAAACCCGCGGGGCTCAAGAACGCGGGGCACCAGATCGCGACCGACTCGAAGGGGAACCTCTATCTGGCGCAGACAACGAACGGGTTGCAGAAGCTGACGTTCAAAGGGATGTCGCCTGCCGGCAAGTGACACTCGCGCGCTCCCGCGGCTGCGGGACCGCATTCGTCCCGGCGTCCGCGTGCTCTTCGTCGGCATCAACCCGGGGGTGCGCTCCGCGCTGACGGGACACCACTTCGCCGGCTACTCGAATCGATTCTGGAAGCTGCTGCACCAGTCAGGCCTCGTGCCCGAACCGGTCACGTATCTGGACGACGACCGGCTGCCCGAGTGGGGCTACGGCATCACGAACGTCGTCGCGCGAGCGACACCCGGGATCGACGAACTGAAGCCAGAGGAGTATGCGGCCGGCCGACTGCGTCTGCGCGCGAAGGTGCGCCGCTACCATCCGGACATCGTTGCCTTCGTGGGCATCACCGTGTATCGCGCGATGTTCCCTGAACGGAGCGGGCCGGTGACGATGGGACCGCAGCTTGAGCGGCTTGGAGAGGCCGCGGTCTTCGTGCTTCCCAACACGAGCGGCCGGAATGCGCATTTCTCCTTCGCCCAGATGCTTGCCGCGTTCGACTCACTCCGACGCCACGTTGACTCCAGTAGCCGCCGCCTGTCCAGGCGACGTGTGCGCCTGGGGGGACGAGGTTGACTCGGCGAAGGAGGTCCGCTATGGATTTCAAGGCTTTTGGCGACAAGGCGAAGGGAATGGTCGAAACTGCAGCTCGACCTGACCATGTTGCCGCCACGCGTCAGCGTCTCGTTCGTGAACAATGTCGTTGCGGCGGCCTGAGCCGCCGCCGCGGAGGCTGCCACTGTGCGCACTGCCACGATTCTGTTGCTGTCGATCCTGAGCGCACGGGCGGTCGCCGCCGAAGACAAGTCGAAGCCTGGCGAGTTCATCACCGAGCCGGCAACGCTGATCTCGCTCGGGTTCGAGTGGCGGATCGAGGGGGACGACAACCGCAACGCGCGCGTCGACGTGAGCTACCGCAAACAGGGCGAGCAGGCGTGGAAGGCGGGGCCGCCGCTTCTGCGCATCGGCAACGAGCGGATCAACGAGAATGCGCTTCAATACGTGACGCCGAACGGGTTCGCGGGTAGCGTGTTCGATCTTGAACCGGCCACAGCCTACGAGGCGCGGTTCGTCCTGTCAGACCCTGATGGCGTCGAAGGACGTGCCGAGCGGGTCGTACAGGTTCGCACACGCGCCGAACCGATGCCCGCCTCCGGAGGCAAGGTCTATCACGTCTATCCTCCGAACTATAAGGGCGAGCGACCGGAGCCTGCGTTCACTGGACTCCTCGCGGCCTACTACACGGGCGCGTCACATTCCGACAACTTCAACACCTATCCACCACGTGTGCAGCCCGGCGACACAATCCTGGTCCATGCTGGTCTCTACAAAGACGACCGCCTGCGATACGGCGGCGGCCTCGGCACCGTATCGAGCGGGACATACTTTCTGACACAGAGCGGCACGGCCGAACGGCCGATCGTGATCAAGGCGGCCGGCGATGGCGACGTGATCTTCGACGGCGACGGCGCCTACAACCTGTTCAACGTGATGGCCGCCAACTACAACTACTTCGAAGGCCTGACGATTCGAAATACCGATCTCGCCTTTCAGGGCGGGCTGAAGAACATCACGGGCTCGAGCGGGCTGACCGTCAAGCGCAGCCGATTCGAGAACGTGGGCCGCGCGATTTACACGGACTGGTCGGGATCGAAGGACTACTACATCGCCGACAACGTCCTGATCGGCCGCTTCAATCCGAACTACCTGATGGGATTCACCGGCCGCACCTGGCAGAACCTGCCGGAGTTCAACCCGAAGCTGGTCTCGGAGTATGCGATCAAGGTCTACGGCTCGGGGCATGTCGTCGCCTACAACTCGATCGCCAACTTCCACGACGGCGTCGACGTCGCGACATATGGAAACCCGGATGGCAGTCCCAACCCGATCCGCGATCGAATGCCGGTCTCGATCGACTTCTACGGCAACGACATCTCCAACGTCGAAGACAACTGTCTCGAGGCCGACGGCGGTGCGCACAACATCCGCATCTTCCGCAATCGCTGCTTCAACCACGGTCATCGCGCGCTCAGCGTGCAGCCGATGTTTGGCGGACCGGTTTACTTCATTCGCAATGTCGTCTATCACGCGCCGGAAGGCGGCGCCGTGAAGTTCACCGCATCGTCGTCCGGGATCATCGTGTGGCACAACACGCTGGTCGCGCCGGTGAAGCCGATGCTGCTCGCCGCGTCGAACGTGCACTACCGAAACAACCTGATTCTCGGCAAGAGCGAGACGCTCGAGACATTCGCGGTCGAAACGAACACCAACTACTCGAGCTCGGACTACAACGGGTTCCGGCCGAACGAGGGCGCCGAGTTCTCATTCGAGTGGAGCTCTCCGTCGCGGCCGCTGCGCGCGAACTTTCC
>Ga0207691_10005547_pt1 | contig 12184 bp, 6 predicted proteins | sample KBSM13metaG_FD_184327 | JGI IMG/M metagenome (GOLD analysis project Ga0207691, IMG submission 184327) | Miscanthus rhizosphere microbial communities from Kellogg Biological Station, Michigan, USA - KBS M1-3 metaG (SPAdes) (version 2) | ecosystem: Host-associated > Plants > Roots > Rhizosphere >...
CGGCGTCGTGGAACGTGAGCGACAACCTGTCGCTGATCTTCGAGGCGCAGAACCTGACGGACGAGCGCAACACGCTGTACATCGACAGCGTGCGCCAGGACACGCTGTTCCAGACGGAGATCGGCCGCACGTTCACGATCGGGGCGACCTACAAGTTCTAGTCAGCAGAAACCGCGAGTGACTGGCCGCCCCGCAAGGGGCGGCCTTTTTTTTAGAACATGACCGAAGCGAAAGCCATCGCACCGCCATAGTTCCAACGCAGCCGACCGCTGAAAAGATCCCTGTCGAGTTTCATGCGGAAGCGGAAATCGTTGTACCCGAGGCCGACACCGAAACGCGGTGTTGCCTGCCACGTGATGCTGGCTTTGAGGTCCGACAGGCTGCCGACGTAATCGTCGAAGTCGATATAGAAAAACTGCGCCTGGGCCGCAAAATAAAAATCGTGCGGCAACCGCCAGGTCCCGCGCAGACCCAGCACCGGCAGTGGCGCGTCGGTCGAGCCGCGCTGCGACAGTTCGCGCGATATCGAACCGCCGCCGCCGGTGATGGTGGCGTCCAGGCCGATGGTCGCATCGAGCATGTGGACGCCGATGCCGGCGGCGAGCTCGTACTTTTCTTCGCGCTTGAACGCATAGTCATAGGAGAGCTGCATGACTTCCAGTTCCCAGCGCGCCGTGGTCGTGGCACCCACCGGATAGGTCTCATCGCCGAAGTGGATGTCACGCGTCAGATCGCGCGTGCCGGTGCGTTCGTTCGTGAAGTAGGTGCCGCGAATCGAATGCTTGCCTTTGATGCGCCATAGTCCGTCGAAGCGGAAGCGCTCGAAGCGATCGAAGCCGAAGGTATCGTCGAGATCGACGGGGTCGCCGACCATACCGCCCTGACCATCGAGACGAACCCTGACATCGGTCGAGGAAAAAAACCCGCCCATATCCAGGACCGCGGTTGCGTTGAGCGGATTGCGCTCTTGCGCCTGCGCCATCGCGACGCCCGCGACCGAGAGAAGGACCGCACCCATTATTCTTGTTATTCGCATACGAGACCTCGCTGGGAACTGAGCGTATCGCAACTCACGTCGGGGAACCATTTTGCGCGTCTCAGTTACGCGCGAATCCGGGTTCACCGGCCGGGAACCGTTAACAAAATCCCGGTACTCACGAGATGAAAAACCCGACTTGTGAGGACTCGCGATGCGCTGGCTGTTCGCCCGACAACTCCGTCCCTTCGTCACGCTCGCGGCGGGAGCCAGCCTGCTGCTCAACCTGGCGCTGCTCGCGCCGGCGCTTTACATGTTGCAGGTCTTCGACCGCGTTTTTGCCAGCGGCAGCGTCGAAACACTGGTGATGCTCAGCATCCCGGTCCTGATCATGCTCACTTTCGGCTATTTCATGGACACCGCGCGCGCTCGTGCGCTGTCCGCCGCCGGCCGCCGTGTCGAAGCCAGCCTCGCGGGAGCCGCGCTCGGCAACCAGCTGCACCAGGCGGCCACCGCGGGCGCCGCCGGCACCGACGATGCGTTGCGTGACGTGGCTCAGCTACGCACCGTGCTCGCCTCGGCCGGCATCGTCGCGCTCTTCGACGCGCCCTGGGTACCGCTCTATCTGCTGTTGATCACCCTCATGCATCCGCTGCTTGGTGGCGTTGCCGTGCTAGGCGCAATGGCCTTGATGGGCTTGAACCTGATCACCGAGTACGCCACCCGCCGGCACACCGAGCAGGCGCTGCAGGCGACGCGCGCCACGAAACGACGTGCCGATTCCCTGGTGCGCAATGCCGAGGTCATCGTCGGCATGGGCATGACGGAGTCGGCAATCGCAGCCTGGAAGGAACGTTGCACCGAACAACACGCAGCGCAGGAAAGCCTTGCGCTGGCGAGCGCGCGCTTTGGCGCGCTGGCACGTGTGGCACGCCAATGCCTGCAGGCGTTGGCGTTAGGCCTCGGAGCCTGGCTCGTCATTGGCCGCGAAGCTTCGCCGGGCATCATGATCGCGGCCACCATCCTGCTGGGGCGTGCGTTGCAGCCGGTGGAGTGCCTCATCAGCGGATGGAAGGCGCTCAGTGAAGCGCGCAGCGCGTGGAAGCGCCTTGGTGATCGCGCCATCGGCGGCCCGCAATCGCGGCTCGCGCTGCCACCGCCCAAGGGCCGCCTCGACGTCGAGAGGATCGTCTTCAGCGCCGCGCCGAATCGTCCGCCACTGATTCGCGGCGTGGAATTCTCGCTGCTGCCCGGCGAAAGCCTGGGGTTGGTGGGGCCGAGCGCTTCCGGCAAGACCACGCTGGTGCGACTGCTGCTCGGCATCCGCACACCCCAGGCGGGCACAGTGCGGCTGGATGGCGCCGACCTTGCGCGCTGCGATCGCAACACGCTCGGCCGCACCGTGGGCTATCTACCGCAGGACGTGGAATTGTTCGCAGGCTCCGTCGCTGCAAACATCGCGCGCCTGCAGCAACCCGACTCACAGGCGGTGGTGCGCGCGGCCCAGCTTGCGCGCGCACACGAGCTGATCCTGCGATTGCCGGACGGTTACGAAACCGAGATCGGCGAGGGCGGCTGCCTGCTGTCGGGCGGCCAGCGCCAACGCATCGCACTGGCGCGCGCGCTGTACGGCGATCCGCGGCTTTTGATCCTCGACGAACCCAACGCGAATCTCGACGAAGAAGGCGACGAGGCGCTTTGTGCCGCGCTCGCCGAGCTCAAGGCGCGGGGCGTCACCGTCGTACTGGTCGGGCATCGACGCCGGGTCATGCACCAGCTCGACAAACTCGCCGTGCTGCGCAATGGCGCGCTCGAGGCCATCGGTCCCACGGCAGCGATGCTCGCGCGGCTGCGCGACGGCACCAAGGTGCTGGCCTTCCCCACCGCCGAACCCAGGCAGGTGCAGGCGTGAGCATGCCAGTCAAATTTTCCTCGCTGCTCGATACCCCGCCAATCGAGACACGGGCTGCGACCTGGCTCGTCCGCCGCACTGTTTTCGTTCCTTTGGCAATCGTCATGACGCTGCTGACCTGTTGGGCGTCCCTCGCGCCGATCTCGGGCGCTGTCATCGCCGCCGCGCGCATCAAGGTGGAACTCGAGCGCAAGACCGTGCAGCACCGCGAAGGGGGCATCGTGCGGGAGATCCGCGTGCGCAATGGCCAGAAGGTGCGTGCCGGCGATGTGCTGGTGGTGATCGACGATGTGCGCAGCGATGCCGAACTCAGCCTGCTTGAAGATCAACTGGTGGCGGAACGCGTGCGCAATGCCCGGGTCCTCGCCGAGACCACACTCGCGAAAGATTTCAGTTATGACCCGCGGCTCGCCGCCGATCCGCGAACCCGCGAGCACCTGGCGCGCGAGCGCGAACAATTCTCGGCGCGCCGGCGGACGCTCGACGAACAGATCGGCGCGCTGCAGATCCAGGTGCGCGAGGCGCATGCACAGGCCACCGCGCTCGGCAGCCAGATCGAATCCATCGAGACTGCAGGCCGGCTCTCGTCCGAGGAGCTCGCGCTCAACGAAAAGCTGGCCAAAGAAGGCTTCGTGCCACGCGCCCGGCTGCTGCCGATGCAACGTGCCGACGCCGACTATCGCAGCCGCCTCGGCGAATCACGCGGACAACTCGCGCTGGCGCGACAACGCGCGGCCGAGCTCGCCGCGCGCATGGCCGATGCGCGCAATCGTTATCAGCAGGCGTCCACTGACGAACTGAAGGAATCTTCCGCACGGCTGCGCGAGATCGAAGAACGTCTGCGCCCGTCGAAGGACCAGGTGGATCGCCAGGCGATCCGTTCGCCGGTCGATGGCGTGGTCATGGGCCTGCGCGTATCGGCGCCGGGCGAAGTGCTCGCGGCCGGTGCACCGATCGCCGATGTCGTGCCCAGTAACGAACTACTGGTCGTCGAGGCGCGCATCCGGCCGCAGGACATCAATCACGTGTTTGCCGAAGCCAGCGCACAGGTACGGCTGACGGCCTTCGATGCGCGCACCACGCCTCTGCTGCCCGGCCGGGTCACCTTCGTGTCGCCCGATCGCATGAGTGATCCCGAGACCGGCGAATCGTGGTTCGCCGCCACCGTCGAAGTCGACGCGGCCAGCCTGCGTCATCACCCGGAGATTCACCTGCGCGCGGGCATGCCCGCCGAGCTCTTCGTGACGACCACCGATCGCACCTTGTTTGAATACCTCGCGAAGCCGTTCACGGCCTTCACGAACCGCGCGCTGCGCGAAACCTGAACCCCCACAAGCTACGGAGAGCATTTTCATGGCCGTCACAAGCACATTCAATTCTGGTCTGATGAGCGTCATTGGCGATTCGCTCGACAACAACGTCGCGGTGAGTCGCAACGGAGCCGGCGCCATCCTCGTGAACGGCGGCGCCGTCACGACGGTCGGCGGCACGCCGACAGTCGCCAACACCACGCTGATCCAGGCGTTCGGACAGGGCGGCGATGACGTCATCTCCATCAATGAAATCAATGGTGCGCTGCCGGCCGCCAATCTCTTCGGCGGAGCCGGCAACGACGTACTCACCGGCGGATCTGGCGCGGATCAGCTCTTCGGCCAGGATGGCAATGACACGTTGCTCGGCAAAGGCGGCACCGATCTCCTGTTCGGCGGCGAAGGCAACGACACCCTGACCGGTGGCGACGCGGACGACCAGATGTTTGGTCAGGGCGGCGACGATCGCATGATCTGGAATCCCGGCGACGATACCGACCTCCACGAAGGCGGCGCCGGCAATGACACGACCGAGGTGAACGGCGGCAACGGCGCGGAGCAGTTCACGCTCACGGCTAACGGCACGCGCGTGCGTTTCGACCGCCTGAATCCCGCTCCGTTCTCCATCGACATCGGCACCACGGAAAATATCGTGGTGAACATGAACGGTGGCGATGACTCCTTCGACGCCACGGGAAACCTCGCGGCGCTGATCGCAGTCACCGTCGACGGCGGTGCAGGTAATGATTCCATCCGCGGCAGCAATGGCAACGACTTGTTGCTCGGCGGTGACGGCAACGACTTCATCGACGGGCAGCAGGGCAACGACACCGCCCTACTCGGCGCGGGCGATGACGTGTTTCAGTGGGACCCGGGCGATGGCAGCGACGTGGTCGAAGGCCAGGCCGGCACGGACACGATGCTGTTCAACGGTGCGAACATCGCTGAGACCTTCAATATCTCTGCCAACGGCGCACGCGCGCAGTTCACGCGCAATGTCGCGAACATCAACATGGATCTCAACGATGTGGAACGCATCGATGTGCGCGCGCTCGGCGGTGCTGATCTGGTCGTATTGAATGATCTATCCGCCACCGACGTGGACGTGGTCGCCGTCGATCTCGCGGAAACCGTCGACGCGGCCGACATCATCCGGCTGCAACAGCGCGGTGGAGACGCCATCGACTTCTCGAACAGCGGCGCCAATCTGATCGCCGACGGCCTCGGCGCGCAGTTGGTGGTCACGAATGCCGGCGCACTCGATCAGGTCGTCGCGAATGGCGTCACCGGCGCCACAGACACCGTCAACATTCAGGGCGCGGCCGACGGCGACGCGATTCACGTGAGCGCCAATGGCGCCAGCGTGAATGTGAACGGCCTCGCGGCGCAGGTCGCGATGCAGAATCTGGAGGCCACCGATCGCCTCGTGGTCAATGGCAACGCCGGCAATGACACCATCGACGCCGTCGGCAATCTTGCCGCCCTGGTGAGGGTCACCATGGACGGCGGCGCCGGCGACGACACGATTCGCGGCAGCAATGGCGCGGACCTCCTGCTCGGCGGCGATGGCAACGACTTCATCGACGGGCAGCAGGGCAACGACACCGCCTTGTTAGGCGCAGGCAACGACGTATTTCAGTGGGATCCGGGTGATGGCAGCGACGTGGTCGAAGGCCAGGCGGGCACCGACACCATGCTGTTCAACGGCTCGGCCATCGGCGAAAGCTTCACCCTATCCGCCAATGGCGGACGTGCGCTGTTCACGCGCAACATTGCGAACATCAGCATGGACCTCAATGACGTGGAGCGCATCGATCTGCGCACCCTGGGCGGCGTCGATGACATCAGCGTGGGCGATCTTTCGGCCACCGACATCACCGAGATCGCCATCGATCTCGCCGGCAGCACCGCCGGCACCGCCGATGGCGCACGCGATCAGATCACCGCGGTGGGGCGCACCACGGCCGATAACGTGACGATCACGACGACCGGCGCGGAAACCACGGTGGCCGGCTTGCCGGCGGCCTTGCGCATCTCGAATGCCGATGCGGCGACCGACACACTGGTACTCAGCACCGGTGCGGGCGACGATACGATCAACGCCAGCGCGCTCCTCGCGACAGGCGTTGCACTCACAGTCGATGCCGGTGTGGGCAACGATCAGGTCCAGGGTGGTGCGGGCGCGGATTTGATTCTCGGCGGCGCCGGCAATGACACCATCGACGGCAACCGCGGCAATGACACCGCGCTCATGGGCGATGGCAATGACTTGTTTGTCTGGGATCCAGGTGATGGCAGCGACGTGATCGAAGGCCAGGCTGGCACCGACACGCTGCTCTTCAACGGCGCGAACGTGGGCGAGAATGTCACCATCTCGGCCAGCGGACCGCGGACCAATCTCTTCCGCGACATCGCCAACGTCAGCATGAACATGGATGGCGTCGAACGCATAACCTTCAATGCGCTGGCGGGCGCCGACCACATCGTCGTGAACGATCTCACCGGCACGGCGGCGCAACTCGTGACGTTGAATCTTGGTGAGACCGCAGGTTCGTCGACCGGCGACGGCGCAGCGGACATCGTGACGCTCGGCGGCGCGGCGACGGCGGAAACGATTCGCATCGATAGCAGCGCGACTGGCGTCCAGGTCACTGGCCTCGCGGCCGAGGTGCGGATCACGGGCGCCGAAACGGCATCGGATCGACTCGAGCTCCATGCCGCAGCCGGTGACGACACTCTCGATGCCTCCCGACTCACTAACAACCGCATCGCGCTCAGCCTGTTCGGTGATGGCGGCAACGACCGCATCGTGGGCAGCGGCGGTGCCGACTTCATCAACGGTGGCGCCGGCACCGACAGCGTGTCGATGGGCGACGGCAACGATCGCTTTCAATGGAATCCGGGTGAAGGCAGCGACACCATCGACGGCCAGGCGGGGTTCGACACGCACGAATTCAACGGTTCGGCGATCAACGAAATCATCACGCTCGCCGCCGGCGGCCAAGATGTCATCCTCACCCGCAATGTCGGCAACATCGTCATGACGCAGGACGACATCGAGCGCGTCGAGATGTTTGCCGGCGGCGGCGCTGACAGCGTCGTGATCGGCGACCTGCGCGGCACGGATGTGCGCGAAGTCCTTCTCGACCTCGCGGCCGCCAAGGGCGGCACGAGCGGCGATGGCGCGCGGGACACGGTCACGGTGGGTGACGGCCAGAGCAACGATGTCATCACCATCAGCGCGAGCGGCGACGACCTCGTGATCAACGGACTCGCGAACACGATGCGCATCACGAACACCGACCTGTCGGACGACATCATCGTGCGTGGCGGAAAAGGTGCGGACGTGATCAACGCGATCTCGGTGCCGTTCAGTTCAGCGCACCTCACGCTCGACGGCGGCGCGGGAAGTGACACCCTCATCGCTGGCGGCAACGACACGACGCTACTCGGTGGAGCCGGCGACGATCTCCTCATCGGCAATGCGGGTGACGACATTCTCAACGCGGGCAGTGGCCGCGACATCCTCGTGGGCGGCGCCGGCAATGATCTGTTCGCAGGCGAGGACGATTTCACCGTCCTCGATTTCTCGGCCGGAGCTGGCTTTGGGGATCGCATCGACTTGCGCGCTGTCGCGGGAATCGACGACTTCGGCGATGTTCTCGCGACGGCGCGTGGCGTCTTCGGCGGAGTGGTCCTCGACTTCGGCGACGATGAGATCACTCTGCTCGGCGTCAACGCCGCACAACTGAACGCGGATGACTTCCTGATCTGAGAAGGATGGGGTTCGCTCCCCGTCGTTGGCATTCGGGAGTACGATTCCGCTGCCAACGACGGGAGCCACATGAAACGACGAACCCTGCTGACCACGGGCGCCGGCGCGATGCTGCTCGCCACGCAAATGACGCCCTCTCGTGCGAACGCCGCCACACCGAAGCGCGCCCGGGATCTCTACACCCTCTTGGGCAAATTGCCGCCACGTGATCGCAAGGTCAGCGCGCAGGTGGTCGCCACCGAAGATCGCGGCGCGTACTTGCTCGAGAAGCTCGTGCTCGACCTCAACGGCATCGAGGCCGCCCCGGCGTACTTTGCAAAGCCCAAAGGGAAGTCGGGGCCCCTTCCCACGGTGCTCTTCAATCACTCGCATGGCGGCGGGTACAAGATCGGCAAGACCGAGTTCATCGAGGGCCGCGAATACCTCAACAATCCGCCCTACGCGGAATTCCTGACGTCGCTCGGCTACAACGCGTTGTGCTTCGATGCGTGGGTTTTCGGTGAACGCGCCAACCGGACCGAGCTCGAGACGTTCAAGGACATGCTGTGGCACGGCCAGGTGCTGTGGGGCATGATGGTCTACGACGCCCTCAAGGCCGTGGACTATCTAGTCACGCGCCCGGATGTCGACAGCAAGCGTCTCGGCACCGTGGGAATGTCGATGGGCAGCTCCACCGCCCAGTGGGCAGGCGCGCTCGATCCACGGCTCAAAGTGGTCGTCGACATCTGCTGTCTCACCGACTGGCACACGCTCGTCGAGGTCGATGGCCTCAAGGGACATGGCATCTACTACTACGTGCCCGATCTGCTGAATCACTTCACCACCGCGCAGATGAACGCGCTGATTGCGCCGCGCGCTCACCTTTCACTCGCGGGAAACCAGGACAAGCTCACGCCGGTCGCAGGACTCGAAAAGGTCGATGCCGAGTTGCAGAAGGTGTATGCCGCAGCCGGCCAGCCCCAAAACTGGAAGCTGCTGCGCTATGACGGCGGACACATGGAGAACCCGCAGATGCGCGAAGAAATCCGCAAATGGTTCACGGAAAAGCTCTGACCGCGGCTTGCCGGTCCTCGCTCATGGGCTGCATTCGCCGCCGGTGAATTCGTATCGCTGGCGCGCGAGCTCCGGATAGATCGCCAACAGCTTGATGAGCACCGCGTTGGTCCAGCCGAAGCCATCCTGCACGGGATATTCGCCGCCGGCGCCCGCGCCCGCATCGCGCACGTTGTATTTCTCGACCAGCTTGCCCGTGGCGCAGTACACGCGCGCGTTCTCGGCCACCCAGCGTTGCGCAATCTCCGCCGCCAGCTCGACCTCGCCATGCCTTCGCAGGCCTTCGACCGCTAGCCATTGCAATGGAGCCCAGCCATTCGGCGCATCCCACTGCTGCCCCGAGTCCTCGGTGGTTGTCGCAAGGCCATGCGGCATGAGCAGCGAGTCGCGAATCGTTTGCGCCAAGCGCTGCACCTGAGACTCCGAGGCAATTTCGGCGAACACCGGGAACACCGTGGCGGCGGTCAGGCGGCTCATGCTGCGCTGGTTGCGCCAGTCATAGTCCGCGAACGCATTGATGCTGTCGTCCCACATCAGCCGCATCATCGTCGCCCGTCGCATGCGCGCGTTGCTCAGCATCTTCTTTTCGCAGTCGGATCGCTTTGCTTCCTTGCAGCCGCGCGCGATTACGAGTTCCAGTTTGTATAGCAGGCTGTTGAGATCGACCGGCGCGATGTCCGTCGTGCGGATCGAGCTCAGTGTTTTTCCGTCCGCAAGCCATCGTGAGCTGAAATCCCAGCCGCTCTCGGCCGCTGCGCGCAGATCGCGATACACATCCGCCTCGGGGCGGCCGCTGTCGCGTGCGGCCGCGAGGTCTTCGACGTACGCCTCGTCACGCGGCACCGCTTGGTCATCCCAGTAGCGGTTCAGCAAACTACCGTCGCGGAGTCGCACCACACGACGATGAGCCGCGCCCGCAGCGAGAGCTTCCGCGCCGTCCATCCAGAATCGGTATTCACGCTCGAGTTGCGGCAGGCGCCGCGTCAGCGCACGCGCACCTTCGCGCTGCGCCTGCAGCTCGACCATCGCCGCGAAGAACGGTGGCTGCGACCGGCTCAGGTAGTAGGTCCGATTGCCATTGGGGATGTGTCCATACCGATCGATGAGCCCGGCAAAGTTCTCGACCATGTCGGCGACGAGATCTTCGCGCCCGCTCGCCTGCAACCCCACCATCGTGAAATAGGAATCCCAGTAGTACATCTCGCGAAAGCGTCCGCCGGGCACCACGTAGCGCGTCGTGAGGGGCAGCTCGGAACTCGCGCCGCGTGACGGTCGCGGCGCGCGCGTGAGCGCACCCCACAACCTGTCGATGTGCACGCGGATCTCTTCGCGCGGTGCAGTGTGAAATTCGCTCGTTGCAGACCCCGGCGCCGTGAAGTTCTCGCTGACAAACTGCTCAAGGGAAAATCCTGCGCGATCGCGCTGCGCATCGTATCTGCGCGCGATTTCTGCGGGTGCGGATTTCGCGACCGAATCGGCGAAGGTCTTGCTGTCGGCAAAGATTCTTTCGGTCTGCACGCGCTCAAACAACGCGCCGTACACCTGCGATGGCGGCGGCGGCGCGATTTCGCGCGCAGCGGCGATACCGCCGCACAGCGTGAGCTGCAGCGACAGGCACGCGATGACTGCGCTCGCGCGAAAGCGAGCGGCGCGTGGCAGTTCAATCAAGGTCGGCATCGCGGCAAGAATATAACTCTCGACGCGCTGCGGCGGCGCGATGCCGCGCTGTAGTCACAGGCTGACGCGACATCAACGACGAGCTCGTCCTAACAGAAAGCAACTTGCGCATCTTCGGCCCGGCCGCGGATACCGGCGGCGTCCTGCTGGCGCGGCCGATCGAGGGTCGCGAGATCAGTTTTCAAGCGAAGTACCATTGGTGATGCCCAGGTACACCGTGCTCCAGAGCTGTGCGGCGTTGGATTCGTCAGCATCGACACCAGATCGGCCAAATGGCTCGATGTGGTAATGGCCTTGCGCGAACGACCACGACCACAGCTCCGAAGTGCGCAGCGCCCGGGACTTCTCGATCACCGTCCACAGGTGAGTGCGCGCGTGCGTCAGGTGGGTGCGCACCGCCGCCGGCAGGTCCGCACGCCCAAGCTGACGCTCGAGTCCCGCGGCTAACAAAGCTTGCTGCCAGGACCAGACGACGGTGCCGTGATACGCAAACCGCGTGAAATCCCGGCGCAGATCTGCACCTGCGAGCGCAGGATTCGCCACCAGCAATCCCACCTCGGTCATGAGCCCCGCAGGAAAGGGTCGCATGATCGCGACGATGGATCGCGTGAGCTCATCTGCTGCAGGCTCGGTCAACAGCAGCCTGAAGCCCTCATCCGAGTGCAGGATGCGGACGGGGTCGCCGTGATCGTTCAATGACAGTGCGTGGAACTCGATGGGAGCGCCACTGAGGCTTCGCCGCGCGAGACCGCCGTCGACGCCGGTCTCCTTCGCGTAGGCCGCGACGTCGTGGCGCGCCCGCGCCGCGGACACATCGACGTCGAACAGACGAGGCGCTTGCGCTTCCCAGATCTGCGCACGGTCGCGGGCGTACTTCAGGGTGCGAAGCTGACTGGCATCCAGGTATTCCTCGAGAAGCCCGCTGTCGAGCAGGCGGGCCGCTGCATCCAGCGCGGCGGGAACCAGCGCCGCATTCACGTCATACGCATAGCGCCCCTTGCCAAGCCCCTGATTGCTGTCGCGCCAGTTGCCCGTCATGCGTCCGGCCTTGATGCCGACGAGATTCGTAGCGCGCGGGTCGTCGGCAAACGACGCCGCCCGCTCCACCACCCAGGCGAGATTCCGTGCCAGCGCGACGCCGTTCCTTTCGCGACTTGCCGTGCGCCCCGCCAGGAATCTGGACGCTTGCGCGCGGCTGCGTTCGTTGCTCAACATCCAGCTTGCCGCCAGCGGTGCGAGCAGGAAGTCGTCGTCCACCATCCCGTAGTCGTAGATAGGCGTGTCGACGCGGCCGCGGCCTTCGCGCGCATTGCGCAACACCGCAAACTCGCCGATGTCTTCCTCGTGGGCCACCTCGCCATTCGATGCGAGGCGATCGAGCACCGATGCGATGGCGCTCTCCACTGCTTCCGGCTCGAGCACCGGCGCGAGCAGCAACGCCGCGATCATCGTGTCGCGTCCAAAATAGGTGTTGAAGCGCC
>Ga0207691_10005548_pt1 | contig 12184 bp, 11 predicted proteins | sample KBSM13metaG_FD_184327 | JGI IMG/M metagenome (GOLD analysis project Ga0207691, IMG submission 184327) | Miscanthus rhizosphere microbial communities from Kellogg Biological Station, Michigan, USA - KBS M1-3 metaG (SPAdes) (version 2) | ecosystem: Host-associated > Plants > Roots > Rhizosphere >...
CGAGCTCGCGAAGCGCAAGATTCCTTTCGTGAAATACGGCGGCCTCAAATTTCTCGAAGCCTCGCACGTCAAGGATCTGCTGGCGGTGCTGCGCTGGGCAGACAATCCGCACAACCAGCTCGCCGGATTCCGCGTGTTGCAGCTCATGCCCGGCATGGGCCCTGCGAATGCCAAGCGCGCGCTCGACCACTTCGTGGCCGCCAACTACCTGTGGACCTCGTTCGACAAGTTCGAGCCGCCCATCGAGGCGCGCGCGGCGTGGAAGAAATTCGTCGAGCTGTTCGGAATGCTGGGCGACCCCAATCGCGAATGGCGGGGCCAGATCCACCTGGCGCGCGAGTGGTACAAGCCGCACATGGAGCGGCTGCACGAACACGTACACATGCGCATTGGCGACCTCGACCAGCTCGAGCTGCTGTCATCGCAATACCAGACGCGCGAGCGTTTCTGCACCGAGCTCACGCTGGATCCGCCGCATGCCACGAGCGATCTGGCAGGGCAGGCCATGGCCGACGAGGACTACCTCGTGCTCTCCACGGTTCACTCGGCCAAGGGCATGGAGTGGGACCATGTCTACGTGCTCAACGTCGTCGACGGCAGTTTTCCGAACGAGTTCGCCACGGGCAAAGCCGAGCTCATCGAAGAGGAACGCAGGTTGCTGTACGTCGCGATGACACGCGCCCGCAACGAGCTCACCTGCGTCATCCCGCTGCGCTTCCAGATCACGAGTCAACCGAAGACTTCCGACGGGCACGTGTACGGCGGTCGCAGCCGATTCCTCACCGAGAAAGTCATCAAGTGCTTCGACGAACAGAGCTTCCAGGGTTCCAATGTGGAAGTGAAGATCGAAGACACGCCGGCGGCGTCGGGCACGATCGACGTGGCGTCGCGCCTCAAGCAGATGTGGTGAAAAAGGGGACAGATCTGTTTTCCGCAGCGGAATATAGATCTGTCCCCTTTTTCACACTGAAAACGCTTCCGGAGCCGCACCGGCCCTAACTATCTGAAGCGACTCCGGCACCGTTTCATGGAAACGGTGCCTGACCCCATTCTTATCTTCGGAACGGACCGCCACCACCCTGGCGCGGGCGCGGCGGTCGTTCCTGCGCCTCGTTGACGCGCAGCGGACGGCCGTTCATCTGGTATCCGTTGAGACCCTGGATCGCGGCTTGTGCTTCGCCGGACCCCATCTCAACGAAACCGAAGCCACGCGGCTTGCCCGTTTCGCGGTCGTTGATGAGCTTTACGGAATCGACCTTGCCATGGCGCTCGAACAGCACCTTGATGTCTTGCTCGGTCGCGGAGAAGGGCAGATTGCCCACGTAGATCGTCGTCATCCCGGACTTCTCGCTCAATAAAGCGGACAGCGGCAGGGATGCGGCCCCTGCATGACCGCGGACAATTAAAAACAGGTCAAGGCTTCAAGGCACACGTCGGCGTTCACTTCAGTCTGCGTAGCTCTTGGGGACCAGCGGCCTGCACCGTCGTTCGATTTCGAACGCGGTCGATGCTACTCCTCGCTTTGAGAAGCTGTAAACAAGGTCTGGAGCGGGATGGGCGGAGCTTTGGCCTCGTTCCAATTTCAGGCGATTTCCGCCAGATTCAGCCATCACGCGGAGTGACTGGTACCGCTCCCGGCGGATGCAGCCATGTTATGTCGGACACCTATTCTAGATAGGCGTAGCCGTTGAGCTCGCCTTCGTAGAACCTCTTGATGCCCTGGGACTCGGCCACCGACATCCGTCCTTCACGCACCGCGCGCTCACAGTCCCGGGCCAGCGCCGGGTGCAGGTCAGCGACGTCGTATTCCATGTACTCGAGCACCTTGTTTGCGGTGTCGCCCTTGACGATTTCCTCGATCCACCAGCCGCCGTCATCATGGAAACGCACATGGACCACGTGCGTGTCGCCGAAGAGGTTGTGCAGGTCGCCGAGCGTTTCCTGGTAGGCGCCAACGAGGAAGGCAGCGAGGTAGTACTCGTCCTGCGCAGTGATGGCGTGCAGCTCGAGCGTCCTTTTCACATCGCGCTGACTGACAAAGCGGTCGATCTTGCCGTCGGAGTCGCAGGTGATATCCGCCAGCACGCCTTTGCGCGTCGGGCGTTCGTTGAGGCGGTGAATCGGCATGATGGGAAACAGCTGATCGATGGCCCAACTGTCGGGCAGCGACTGGAACACCGAGAAGTTGCAGAAATAGATGTCCGACAGGATGGACTCGAGCTCTTCGAGTTCCTCCGGCACTTCGTCGAGCTTGCGCGTGAGGTCGCGCACCTTGGCGCAGGTGGCCCAGTAGAGCCGCTCGGCGAGACCGCGCTGCTCGAGCGTCACCAGCCCCAGGTTGAACATCTGCAATACCTGGTCACGCGCCGTCTGTGCGTCGTGATAACACTCGACCACGCGCCGCTCAGTGACCGTGCGGTATGCGTCCAGCAGGTCGCGGACCGGTTGCGGTAGCGCGGTGCCGCTTTCCTGGTCTTCCTTGCCCGTGACACGGAACTGATCGAGCGCCGAGGTGCCGAGCGTGTTGAAGATGAGCACGCTGTGGTGCGCGGCGATGGCGCGGCCCGATTCGCTGACGATCATCGGATGCGCGATCTTGCGCGTGTTGCACACATTGGCGATGCGGTACACCACGTCGTTGGCGTATTCGTTGAGCGTGTAGTTCATCGACGAGGGGAAGTTGGTGCCGCTGCCGTCGTAGTCGACGCCGAGGCCGCCGCCCACATCGATGTATTGCAGGCCGGCGCCTAACAACTTGAGCTCGGCGTACACGTGCGCGAGCTCGTTGATGGCGTCCTTGACGCGGCGGATGTCCTGCAGCTGGCTGCCGGGGTGACAGTGCACGAGCTGCAGGCAGTCGAGCATGCCCTTCGAGCGCAGAATCTCCACGGCCTCGAGGATCTCGGTGATGAACAGGCCGAACTTCGATTTGTCACCGGCCGAGTCGCGCCACTTGCCCGAGCCTTCGCTCGCGAGCTTGACGCGCACGCCGATGCGCGGCCGCACGTTGTATTTCTCGGCGTACTTGAGGATCGCGGGCAATTCGCTGAAGTTCTCGACCACCGGGATGATGGTGCGGCCGAGCTTGGTGGCGATGATCACCGCTTCGAGGTAGCTGTCGTCCTTGAAGCCGTTGCAGACGATGAGACGCTCGGGCGAGTCCGCCGTCATGGTCATGACCGACAGCAATTCGGGCTTGCTGCCCACTTCCAGGCCGAAGCCGAAAGGCTGGCCGTAGCGATAGACCTCTTCTACCACCAGGCGTTGCTGGTTCACCTTGATGGGGAACACCGCGGTGTAGCGATTCTGGTAGTCGTTCTCGGCGATCGCCTGCGCGAACGCGTCGTGCAGATGTTTGAGCCGGTGCGCGAGGATGTCGGAGAAGCGGACGACCACCGGCGTCGTGAGCTCGCGTTCCTTCAGTCCTTGAACCACCTCGAACAGGTCGATCTCACGCGCGGCATTCATGTCCGGGCGCACCACGAGATGGCCGTCGGATTTGACGCAGAAGTAGCCCTTGCCCCAGGCGTTGACCTGGTAAAGCTCGGCGGAGTCGTCGATCGACCAGGAAATCGGTCGTTCGGCGCGTCGCGCAAGCGCATCGGCTGCGGAAGAGGAATTGGGTTCGGCTGCCACGTTGGCGCGCACGATAGCAAATAGAGACAGCGACTAGTACGTGCCCGTTGCGATTGAGCGGCGCGGATCGCGAATCCATTCGCTCCACGAGCCGGCGTACAGCCGCGCCCCCGGAAGGCCGGCGTGCTCGAGCGCCAGCAGGTTGTGGCAGGCGGTGACTCCCGATCCGCACATCGCAATCAGTCCGGAAGCCGGCACGGAGCCAAGCAGCGTGCTGAAGCGCGCGCGCAGCTCCGCGGCCGGCAGGAATTTTCCGTCGGCGCCCAGGTTGGCGAGAAATGGATGGTTTCTCGCGCCCGGAATGTGCCCCGCGATGGGATCTATCGTCTCGGCGCGGCCTGCAAATCGCTCCGCACCGCGCGCATCGACGAGCAGGTTTCCAGGGCGCCGGCGCAGCTCGTCTACTATCGCCGTGCTCACCCAGGAAGCGGAGTCGAGTGCTGCGGCCAATGACTTAGCGACCGGCGCCGCGAGCGATTGAACGACTGGCAAGCCGGCGGCACACCAGGCTGCGTAACCTCCATCGAGCACCGCGACATTGCGCAGGCCGATCCAGCGCGCGAGCCACCACAGCCGCGCCGCGTGCGCGCCGTTCCCCTGGTCGTAGGCGACGAGCTGGGACTGCGCATCGACGCCGAGTTCGCCGAGCCTGCGCGCAAATTGATTCGGATCAGGCAACGGATGGCGACCGCTCTCGCCTGTGATGGGACTCGACAGGTCGCGATCGAGATGCAGATAGAACGCGCCGGGCAGATGGGCCGACAAGAATTCCGCTTCTCCCCATGACACCCGGGCCAGGTCGAACCGGCAATCGAAGATCACGAGGTCGCCGCGCGAAAGCTCGCCGAAAAGTGTGTTCGCATCGATGAGCGTGGTGAAATGGCGCATGCCGCATTTTACAATCCGGATCACTCATGACCATCGACGTTTACTGGGGTAGCGGCAGTCCTTACTCGTGGCGGGTGCTGCTCGCACTCGAACACAAGGGCCTCGAATATCGCGGCCACCTGCTGCAGATTGCACTGCAGGAGCAGAAATCGCCGCACATGCTCGCCATGAACCCGCGGGGCCGTGTGCCGACGCTGAAGGACGGCGACTACGTGGTGTTCGAGTCGCTCGCAGTCATGTACTACCTCGAGCGCAAATATCCCGCCAAGCCGCTGTTCGGCAATTCACCCGAAGAAGGCGCGGTGATCATGCGGGTGTGCTGCGAGTTCCAGGCCTACATCGAGCCCTACGTGACGCGCATTACACGCGCGTTGCTGAATCGCGTGGGCGACCCGTATTCCGACGAGAGCACGTACGCGATGCACATGATCGCCGGCGAAGCACGCACCATCGAAGGCCGCCTGTCGAAAGGATCGTGGATCGTCGGCGAAAATCCCGGCGCGTCGGATTACATGATCTATCCGGGCATCAAGCTGCTGCTGCGCGCACTCGCGCTGCCGGAAGCGCGCGAGTTGTCGTCGCGCTTTCTTCCCCTGGAAGCGAACTATCCGGCGCTAGGCCGCTGGATGCAGCGTGTCGAGTCGCTGCCGGGCTTCGAGCGCACCTACCCGCCGCACTGGCGCGATGCCCCATCCTGATTCGGATTGCGCAGCTCCAATTCCTTCGACCAGCATTGTGTGGCAACGCCTGGTGATGGTTGGTACCCTCTCGCGCAAGTTTTGGACGAGTAAATAATGTCGAACCACAAGATTCATATCGAGTTCCCCGGGCGCATCGTTTTCATTGGATTTGGCAGCATCGGCCAGGGCACGCTGCCGCTGGTCTTGCGGCATATCGGCATTCCCAAGGAACGCGTCACCATCATCACGGGCGACGATCGCGGCCGAAAAGTCGCCGAATCGTACGGCGTGAAGTTCGTGGTGTTGCCGCTCACGCGCGACAATTTCCGTCGTGAGCTCGATCAGTACATCGGTCGTGGCGATTTCGTTCTGAACGTGTCCGTCGACGTGTCGTCGATCGCGCTCATCAAGCTCTGCTGGGCGAAAGGCGCCATGTACCTCGACACCTGCATCGAGCCATGGCCCGGCGGTTACACCGACGCCACCATTCCGCACGCGAAGCGCACCAATTACGCGCTGCGCGAAGAGGCGCTGGCGCTTCGCGCCAACAACGCGCGTGCACCCACGGCGGTGCTCACGCACGGCGCCAATCCAGGGCTGGTCTCGCATTTCGTCAAGCAGGCGTTGCTCAACATCGCCGCCGACACCGGCGCCGATGCCGGCACTCCCAAGGCACGCGAGGACTGGGGGCAGCTCGCGCGCACCCTCGGCGTGAAAGTCATTCACATCGCCGAGCGCGACACGCAGTTGTCATCGAAGCCCAAGGAGTTCAACGAATTCGTCAACACCTGGTCGGTGGACGGCTTCGTGAGCGAAGGCCAGCAGCCCTCCGAGCTCGGCTGGGGCACGCACGAGCGCAATTTCCCGCGCGACGGCAAGCGCTACGACTTCGGCAACGGCTCGGCTATCTACCTGATGCAGCCCGGCGCCGCGACGCGCGTGCGCACCTGGACTCCCAAGGCGGGAAATTTCTTCGGCTTCCTCATCACGCACGGCGAGGCCATCTCGATCGCCGATTACCTGTCGGTGCGGCAGAGCTCCGAGGTGGTCTACCGCCCGACGGTGCACTACGCCTATCACCCGAGCGATTCGGCCATCGTGTCGCTGCACGAGTTCGCGGGTCGCAACTGGCACCTGCAGGACCGCCAGCGCATCCTGCTCGACGAGATCACGGGCGGCATCGACGAGCTCGGCGTGCTGCTCGCCGGCCACAAGAAGAACGCGTACTGGTACGGCTCGCAGTTGTCGATCCAGGAAGCGCGCGCGCTTGCGCCTCACAACAACGCCACCAGCCTGCAGGTCACGGTGTCGTGCCTGGCGGGAATGATCTGGGCCATGGAGAATCCCAACGCCGGGCTCGTTGAGCCCGACGAGATCGACTACCAGCGCAATCTCGAAATCTGCATGCCCTACCTCGGCACGGTCACCGGCGCGTACACCGACTGGACACCGCTGCACGATCGCGAGCGGCTGTTCCCGGAAGATCTCGACACCACGGATCCGTGGCAGTTCAAGAACGTGCGCGTTTAGCCGCTGCCGCTCGTCCTCATGACTGTCGTCACTTATTCGTAGGAAATCCCGACCACGACGTAGCTGCGTTCGCCGCCGGGCAGCTCCACTTTCACCTCGTCGTCGAGACTCTTGCGCATGAGAGCGCGCGCCAGCGGTGCGTCCATGCTGATGTAGCCTTCCGCCTGGTCGAATTCGTCGGGCCCGACGATGCGGTGACGCGTTTGTTTGCCGGCGTCGTCCTCGATGGTCACCCAGGCTCCGAAAAACACGCGCTTCGGGTCGGATGGCGGCTTGTCGACGATGGTCATGCCATCGAGGCGCTTGCGCAGGAAGCGCACGCGCCGGTCGATCTCGCGCAGCCGACGTTTGCCGTAGGTGTATTCGGCATTCTCGGAGCGGTCACCCTGCGCTGCGGCCTCGGAAACGGCCTGCGTCACGCGCGGGCGCTCCACGCGCCACAACTCGTCCAGTTCCTGTTTCAGGCGTGCTGCACCTGCGGGGGTGATGAATTGCGATCCGGGTTTCTCTGTTAGTCGGTAGCGGCTCATGCTTTCAAAACATATGTGATGGGCGTCTCAGTCATGGCAGCACCTGGCCCGGGGGTTCTGTGCAGCGGCTCACAGCCGTTTTTCAGGCTGCAATTTACGCTTTCTACCCATGGCAGCCCGTTACTACACGCACTTTGTCACGAGCGCTGAACCGGCGCACTCGAGCGAATGGAGTGGGGTCATCGAGCTGACCCACCCGCTCGGCGAACGCCGCGATTCGAAGGAGCTGCGCCGATTGCTGGCCGCGAACTTCGAGATCGACGCCGAGGACATCAAGATTCTGCAGGTCGCACGACTGCACTGACGCACCGAATCCCCTAGCGGACTTCTTTCCCTTCATCGAAAGTCCGCCTTCCGAGCCCCGAGCCCCCAAAGCTTGGGGCTTTTTTTATACTCGGTCCCCTCGCAGCCATTTTTCGGGGATCTCCATGTTCAATCGACTCCGCGCCCTGGCGCCCGCAGCGACGTTCACCGTGGCTGTGCTCGCTGCGTGCACAACCCCCACGCCGAAGCCGGCGGCTACCGCGCCCGCGCCGATGGTCGCCCCGGTGCCGCAGCCGAAATCCGGCCTCGACCTCACGGGCTTCGACCGGAGTGTTCGTCCGCAAGACGATCTGTATCGCTTCGCCGGTGGCGCCTGGCTCGCCAACACGGAAATCCCGGCGGATCGCTCCAACTACGGCGCTTCCATCATCCTCGGCGATCAGGCTCGCGAAGAGGTGAAGCAACTCATCGTCGCCGCATCCACGCAGCCCAACCGGCCCGTGGGTTCGGTCGCGCAGAAGGTTGGCGACTTCTATCTTGCATACATGGACACGACTCGCGCGGAGAGCCTCGGCCTCGCGCCGCTCAAGGACGAACTGGCGCGCATCGACGCGATCGCCACGCCGCGCGACGTGGCGCGGTACATCGGATACTCACAACGCATTGGCCTTGCGCAGCCGTTCGCGTGGTTCTCGTCGCCGGACAACAAGAATTCGACCGTCTATCTGGGCGCGCTCTATCAGAACGGGCTGACCATGCCCGACCGCGATTACTATCTTTCTCCCGATGAGAAGTACGCGCAGTTCCGCGCGAAGTTCGCCGAGTACGTCGAACAGATGCTGGCGCGCGCTGGCGAGCGCGATGCGCGGTCGGCTGCCGCGCGCATCGCGGCGCTGGAGACGCGCATCGCCAACTATCAGTGGACCAAGGTCCAGAACCGGGATCCGGTGAAGACTTACAACCCGATGACATTGCCCGAGTACCAGAAGCTCGCGCCGGGGTTCGACTGGTTGGCGTTCTTCGAAGGCATGGCCGCGCCGGTTCAGCGGCTCGACGTGGGCCAGCCGTCCTTCATCAAGGGCATCGGCCAGCTGGTGAAGACCGTGCCGGTTTCGGACTGGCGCATGTATTTCAAATTCCAGCTGCTCGATGACTACGCCCCGGCGTTGTCAGCGCAGTTCGCGGACCTCGAATTCGGATTTCATGAGAAGACCCTGAACGGCATTCCCGAACCGTTGCCGCGCTGGCGTCAGGCCGTGGACTCCATGGACGGCAACATGGGTGAGCTCATCGGACGCATGTTCGTCGAATCGCATTTCGGCGCTGAAGCCAAGGCGCGCATGCTCGCGCTGGTCGGCAACCTGCTCAAGGCGTTCGATACCTCGATCGACGGACTGGAATGGATGAGCCCGGCGACGCGTGCCGAAGCCAAGAAGAAGTTGTCGAAGATCACCGTCAAGATTGGTTATCCAGACAAGTGGCGCGACTACAGCGCGCTCACCGTTCGCAACGACGATCTCGTCGGCAATCTGCTGCGGGCTTCCGAATTCCAGCACCAGCGATACGTGACGCGCACGGGCGGTCCGGTGGACAGGGGCGAGTGGCTGATGACGCCGCAGACCGTCAATGCGTACTACAACTCGACGACCAACGAAATTACGTTCCCGGCGGCGATCCTGCGCTGGCCGTTCTACGACATGACGGCCGACGATGCCGTGAACTACGGCGGCATCGGCTCGGTGATCGGGCACGAGATCAGCCATGGCTTCGACGATTCCGGGCGGCAGTTCGACGGCGACGGAAACCTGCACGACTGGTGGACGGCCGAGGACGGCGCGAAGTTCAAGCAGCGCGCCGCAGAACTGGTCAAGCAATATTCCAGTTACACCGTGCTCGATGGCCGGCATATCAACGGCGAGCTCACGCTCGGTGAGAACATCGGCGATCTGTCGGGCATGGCCGTGGCGTTCAAGGCGTACCAGATTTCGCTGAACGGCAAGCCCGCGCCCGAGATCGACGGTTTCACCGGCCCGCAGCGGTTTTTCCTCGGCTGGGCGCAGGTGTGGCGTCGCAAGTATCGTGACGCCGAGTTGCTCAAGCGCACCGTCACCGATCCGCACAGCCCGAGCGAGTTTCGTGCGAATGGTCCTGCAAGCAACATCGACGCTTTCTACGATGCATTTGCCGTGAAGCCGGGTGATCGGATGTATCGAGCGCCCAACGAGCGTGTCAAGATTTGGTGAAGGGGAAATGCATGCGCAAGAAACTGATCGCGTTGATCCTGGTAGTCGCGAGCGCGAACCTCGCGGGTTGCGGCTACAACAAACTGCAGAACCAGGACGAAGGTGTGAAGGCCGCCTGGTCCGAAGTGCTGAACCAATATCAGCGGCGGGCGGATCTGATTCCGAATCTCGTCGCGACGGTGAAGGGTTACGCCGCACAGGAAGAGCGTGTGCTCGTGGAAGTCACCGAGGCGCGCGCGAAAGTCGGGTCTCTCCAGGTTACGCCGGAGTTGCTCAACAATCCGAAGGCGTTCGAGCAATTTCAGGCGGCGCAGGCTCAACTCACCGGTGCACTCAGCCGGCTGATCGCCGTCGCCGAGAGCTACCCCGACCTCAAGTCCAGCGCCAACTTCCGTGACCTGCAGGCGCAGCTCGAGGGCACCGAGAACCGTATCGCCGTGGCGCGAAATCGCTACATCGCGGCAGTCCAGGAGTTCAACGTGACGGTGCGCAAGTTCCCGACGAACCTCACCGCCGGCATGTTCGGCTTCGACGTGAAGCCGAATTTCAGCGTGCAGAACGAAGCGGCGATCTCCACCGCGCCCGCAGTGACCTTCGACACTTCGACTCCGGCGCAGTCGGCAACACCGGTCGAAGGCACGCCCGCGCCTGCCACAGCTCCGCCGGCGAACTGAACACGCGACCCATGAAAGTCGCGTGGCTCGTGGCGGCGATGTTGATCGCCGGGTATGCGCCTGCGGCGCATGCGCAGATTCCGCTGCCGGCACTTGAAGCGCGCGTCACCGATCTCACGGGTACGCTCACGGCTGCGCAGCAGTCGGCGCTCGAAGACAAGCTCGCCGCATTCGAGGCGCGCAAGGGCGCGCAGATCGCAGTCCTCATCCTGCCGACGACCGAACCGGAGGACATCGCGCAGTTCGGTGTGCGCCTGCTCGAGTCGTGGAAGCTCGGCCGCAAGGCCGTCGATGATGGCGCCGCGCTGATCGTCGCCAAGGACGATCGCGCTGTGCGCATCGAAGTGCAGTACGGCCTCGAAGGTGTGCTTACCGATGCGACTGCGAGCCGCATCATCAACGAGACGATCGTGCCGCTGTTCAAGGAAGGCGATTTCGCCGGCGGCATCAATGCGGGCGTCGATCAGATGCTCAAGGTCGTCGATGGCGAACCGCTGCCTGCGCCGGACAAGAAATGGAAAGCGAATAACGGCACCGATCGCCTGATGAAGTTTCTCGGCTTCGCACTGTTCGGCGGTCTCGTGCTGCGAAATATCATCGGCCGGGCTCCCGCCGCGGTCGTTTCCGGACTGAGCAGTGGGGGCATGGCCTGGTGGCTGCACTCACCATTGCCCGCGGTGTATCTCATCGGCGGCGGAATGTTTTTCGCAGTGCTGCTCATCGGCTTCGGAGGACTCGGAGGGCTCTGGAACGCAGCCAGCAGCGGGCGCGTGTTTCGCGACAGTTCGCGCGGCGGCGGATGGGGTGGCGGCGGATTCGGCGGCGGTGGTTTCGGTGGTGGCTTTGGCGGTGGAGGTGGTGGCGGCTTCAGCGGTGGCGGTGGCGGTGGCATGGGCGGAGGCGGCGGTGCCTCTGGCCGTTGGTAGTTAGTCAATGGCCGTCATGCGCGTGCTGAAACATCTGTGTGCGACTCGCGCCGGCACGCGGCGGCGCTTTCCGCGGGACGTGCTCGACGCGATCGAGCAGGCCGTGGCACAGATCGAGCGGCGCACCAGCGGTGAGATCCGGTTCGCGATCGACACGGCGCTCGAGCTCCCCGAGATCTGGGCGGACAAGCCCCCGCGTGAATGCGCCCACGAGGCATTCGCGCGACTGCGCGTCTGGGACAGCGAACTAAACAACGGCGTACTCATCTATGTATTGATGGCCGACCGGGACGTGGAAATCGTCGCCGATCGCGGCGCGGCGGCCAGGATCTCCCCGGCCGAGTGGGAAGCGGCATGCAGGCTCATGGAGAGCCATTTCCGTGAAGGCCGGTTCAAGGAAGGAGCCCTCGCCGGAGTACGAGCCGTGGGCGGATTGTTAGAGCGCGAGTTCCCGTGCGGCGCCGGCAATCGCGACGAGCTTCCGAATCAACCCGCGCTCCTGTAGCAGAAAGCCGACAGCCCGAAACTCAACGGCGGTGTCATACTTTGGACATGAGAACTTCTGCCGCGCTGCGGCCCTTCATCGCCACGGCGCTCGCGTTGGCACTGCTTTCCGGATGTTCGCTGCTGGGTGGTGGTCCCAAGTGGGGCGCCAAGCGGGATGCCGCGAATGCGGCGAATGCCACGCCCGCCATTCCGGAACCGGTTCCCACCCACCGTTTCGTGATCGAGCCCACCACCGACATCGTCGGGGTGGTGCAGAAGACCACCGCAACCAAAGAAGACACGCTCACTGACATCGCGCGCCGCTTC
>Ga0207691_10005550_pt1 | contig 12184 bp, 9 predicted proteins | sample KBSM13metaG_FD_184327 | JGI IMG/M metagenome (GOLD analysis project Ga0207691, IMG submission 184327) | Miscanthus rhizosphere microbial communities from Kellogg Biological Station, Michigan, USA - KBS M1-3 metaG (SPAdes) (version 2) | ecosystem: Host-associated > Plants > Roots > Rhizosphere >...
AATTGCGAATGTAGGTCTCGTCGTAGCGGTTGTCGGGCGAAAACAAGTGCACGACCATGGTCAAGTCGGGCGAGCTCTTGCGCGTGACCACGCCGAAGCGGCGCACGTCTTCCGGCAAGCGCGGCAGCGCCTGTGCCACGCGGTTTTGCACCTGCACCTGCGCCAAGTCGAGGTTGGCGCCGATGCGGAACGTCGCGGTCAGCGTCATCGTGCCGTCCGCGTTGGAGGACGAATTCATGTACAGCATGTCCTCGACGCCGTTGATCTCTTGTTCCAGCGGCGCGGCCACGGTTTCGGCGATCGTCTTCGGGCTGGCACCCGGGTACTGCGCGCGCACCACGACCGTCGGCGGCACCACCTCCGGGTACTCGGAAATCGGCAGGAAGAAGGCCGAGATCAGGCCGAGCACGAAGATCACCATCGACAATACGCCCGCAAAAATTGGGCGGTCCACGAAGAAGCGCGCGAAATTCACGGCTTCACCTCGGCCAGCTTCTCGAGCTGCGCTGCGTCGCGCATCGAGATTTCTTGCGCTGCCACCGTCGCGCCCGGCCGTACCCGCTGCAGACCGCGCACGACGATGCGGTCCGCCGGGGTCAGGCCCTCACGCACGACGCGCAGCCCACCGTTGAGCGGCCCGAGCTTGAGCGTGCGATGCTCGACCTTGCCGTCTGCGCCGACCACCCACACGAAGCGCCGATCTTGATCGGTGGCTACGGCCAAATCAGCGATCAGGAGCGCCTCATGCGCGCTCTGTTCGGGCAGCTGGACGCGAGCGAACAAGCCATGCACCCAGCGCCCGTTCGGGTTCTTGAGCACCGCGCGCACTTTCAGCGTGCCGGTTTGCGGGTCCACGCGGTTGTCGACGAAATCGAGCGTGGCCTCGTGTGGAAAGCCGTCCTCGCCGGAGAAACCGACGCGCGCAACTGCGCCCGGAGCCCGGCCGAGCCGCAGCGCGCGCGTTTCGTCTACGTCTAGGTACACGTACAAGGGATCGACCGAGACCACCGTGGTGAGTGGGCTCGGCAAGCTCGGCCCGACCAGGTTGCCTGGGGTGACCAAGAAGCGCCCGATGCGGCCGGCGATCGGCGAGCGCACGTAGGCGTAATCCAGATCCAGCTCGGCCGAATTGACCGCCGCGCTAGCGACCTCCGTGCGTGCTTCGAGCTGATGGAAAGTCGCGCTGCGCGTGTCCCACTCTTGCTCGGAGATCACATTGGCTTGAAACAGTTGCTCGCCGCGCGCGGCGTTCTTGCGCGCGAGCTCCACGTCGACCCGGGCACTGACCAGCTCCGCTCGAGCTCGATTGAGCGACGCCCGATACGGCTTCGGATCCACCTCGAACAGCAGCTCACCCTGCTTGACCAGATCGCCCTCGTGAAATGCGGCGCGCGTCAAATAGCCCGTGGCGCGAGCGCGGATCTCGACCGTGCTGGGTGATTCGGTGTGCCCGGTGTGCTCGCTGAACTCGGTGACCGTGGCCTGGGTGACCTGCGCGACTGTCACTTGCGCGCGCGCGTCCGCCGGACCCGCGTGAGCTTCGTTTTCGAGCTGCTTGGAACAACCCGCGCCGAGCGACACGCCCCAGGTGAAGAACAGGACCGTGGCTGCGGTGCGCGCGAATCGCGCGACGTGACTGTGAAGCTTTGTGTCCATGGGCGGGTACCTGGAGCCGTACACTTCGATAGTCAATCAACTATTTGAGTATACAAACAGTAACGAACGAGCCGTGTTACTCTGTAACGTGATGGTTTCGAAACCCATGAGCCCGGAAGAACGCGCCAAAGTCTTCAAGGCACTCGCCGACCCGCGGCGCCTGGAAATCGTCGAGCTGCTCGCGCGAGGCTCGCAGTGTGGGACCGTCATCGCCGAGTCCCTGGGCATCAGCGTTGCGTTACTTTGTCATCACTGGGAAGTGCTGGTCGACGCGGGGATCTTGAGAAAGGAGCGCCAGGGGCAGCTGCGCGTTTGCAGCCTGGATGCCGAGCGCTTGCGCGACGCCATGAATATGGGCGCCCTCTCGGGTCAACCGCAAGTAGCCGAGCGCGCGAAAGCGAGCGGCGCGAAACCCGTGCGCGTGAAGCGCGCGCCGAAATCGGCGACCGGTTCGCAGGCCCCACGCCCACCGGCCAAAAAATCAAAGCAGTCCGCGCGGCCGCGATCGCGAACTAGTCCGTAACCAACGCACGTCACGAGAGCCGCGGGACCGAGCCGAAGATTGATTGGGCGCTCGCTAACCAGCAACGCACCCCTGAGTCTGCGTCGTTCCCTCGTTGGAGTCGCTTGCTCTGCACTCGGGCTTTCGGCGACCCGTCTGCCGATTCAGATTGCCAATCTGCGGCACTCCCATGGGGCAAAATAGGGTTCGAATTCGAACGCTGTTTTGCGCTCGAGAAAGGTCGATCGAGAAAGCGATTCGCGTGCTTCCTGAATTCGCGTGATGAGGGGCACGAATGACCTTACCCCGGGACCGTGGGCCCAAGAGCGGTGGGCCCTTTGCGGTCCGCTCGGCTGGGGCGTGCCCCACAGGCAGCGGGCAGCACGCGCTGCCGAAGGCGTGGGCCGGGCAGAGGAAACCGCTGATTGCGATCAGGGACCGCACTGGAAGGGCTTCGCCGAGTTGCCGTGGCGAGATGCCACAGAGCCAATGTCGGCTCGCGTAGTAAGTTGCGATGATGGATGCACGTGAGGAGGCCGGGCGGGCACCGATGCCGCGCTACTCCGAGCGCGAGACGGACGAACGCTTTCGTCTGCTGATCGAGAGCGTGAAGGACTACGCGATTTTCATTTTGGACCCGGCTGGCCGCGTCTGTACTTGGAATCCAGGAGCCGAGCGCATCAAGGGCTATTCGGCGTCGGACATCATCGGTCAGCATTTTTCGATCTTCTACCCGCCGGAGGTTTCGCCGCTCGAAAAGTGCGCAGCCGAGCTGGAGCTAGCTGCGCGGGAAGGGCGTTTCGAGGAAGAGGGCTGGCGTGTGCGGAAGGACGGCTCGCGGATATGGGCCAACGTGACCATTACCGCGTTGAGGGATCCCCAAGGCCAGCTTGTGGGCTTCGCCAAAGTCACTCAAGACTTGACGGCGCGGCGCGCCGCAGAAGAGGAGACGCGACGCTTCCGGCTCCTGGTCGAGAGTGTCAAAGACTACGCCATCTTCATCTTGGATCCGACCGGACACGTGAGCAGCTGGAACCGGGGTGCGCAGCGCATCAAGGGCTACACGAGCGACGAGATCATCGGTAAACACTTCTCGATTTTCTATCCCAGCGAGGCGATCGCGACAGGCAAGTGCGAGCTCGAGCTCGAGCTCGCGAGCAAGGAGGGTCGCTTCGAGGAAGAGGGCTGGCGCCTGCGCAAGGATGGCTCGCGCTTTTGGGCCAACGTCACCATCGCCACCTTGCGCGACTCAGCCAACCAGTTGCTCGGGTTTGCCAAGGTCACTCAAGATTTGACTCAGCGTCGCGAGGCTGAGGCGACCGCCCGCGCGCTGGCGGAGCAGCGCGCCGCGTTGGCCGAGAAAGCGCGCATTCAAGAGTTCCAAGAGCGGTTTTTGGCCATTCTGGGCCACGATTTGCGGAACCCCCTGGCGTCCATCGATATGGGGCTCGGCATCTTGCGCGAACGGACCACGGACGCCGCAGCGGCCAACGTTTTGGGCCGCATGCAGTCGAGCTCTGCGCGCATGTCCCGCATGATCGAACAGATCCTCGACCTCACCCGTAGCCGACTCGCAGGCGGGCTCGAGCTCGACTTGCAGCGCATGGACCTGCGCGAGACCTTGAGTAAAATCGTCGATGAGCTCCGAATCGTGCATCCTCGCAATGCAATCGACGTCGTGGTTCCCGCGGTCAACATTTTGGCAGACCCGGACCGCTTGGAGCAGGTCTTCTCGAATCTGATCGGCAATGCGATTCTGCATGGCGATCCATCGACACCGGTGGTGGTTCGCGCACAGCTCGCGGACGACACGGTGAGCGTAACGGTCCACAACGAAGGCGAAGCTATCCCCAGCGAGATCCAAAGCAAGCTCTTCGATCCATTTCGGCGCGGGGAACGCGAGAGCCGTACCGCCAAGACCATGGGCTTGGGCCTCGGTCTCTACATCTCTTGGGAAATCATCCGCGGCCACGGCGGTTCGATCGAGATCGACTCGAGTGCAGGTCGCGGCACCACCTTTCGCGTCAATATTCCAATTCACAGGCCGGCAGAAAAATGACCCCTCCGAAGCCCACCCACACCGTGTTGATCGTGGAAGACGAAGAGGATCTGCGCGAATTGATGCGCGACGCGCTCCTGATGCGTGGCTATTGTGTCGTCACCGCGGAGGAGGGGACAGACGCCTTGCGCAAAATCGACGACCTCGGTCCTCCCTGCGTCATCCTTTTGGATCTGCTGATGCCGGGCATGAACGGTTGGGAGTTTTTCGACAAAGTGCGGGAGCGCCCGGAGCTTTCGTCGGTGCCGGTGATCATCCACTCGTCGGCCGCCGCTCGTGCTCCCGCCGGTGCGACGCGCGTGCTGCAAAAGCCGCTGGCATTCGAGCGCCTGGTGTCGATCGTCGCCGAGTATTGTGGCAACTAGGCTACGCTCTTCGCGCAGCACGATTCCTTCGGCATAAGCCCGCTCGCGCCCTTGGCGCCCACTGATCTGCCCGCACTGGAGTCGAACTGGCTACAGGAAGCGTGACGGCGGTTGGGCTCCGCGCTACGGAAGCAGTCAGACGGACCGGATGATGAGAAATTCAAAGGCACTCCTGCTCTCTTGTGCTTGTGCTTGCGCTTGCGCGCTCGGACTCCTGGCCTGCGGCGGCGGGGCGAATGCTTCCCGGAACGGCGAAGGGGGTGGCTCCAGCAGCGGCGGCAGCAACCCGTTGGGCGGCAGCGGTTCCGCTGGCTCGCTGAGCACGAGTGGGACGAGCGGAGCCGGCGGAGCGAGTGTTGCTGGTGCTTCGTTTGCCGGAACCGCTGGCAGCGTCGCGACGGCCGGCAGCGCTGGGACTGCCGGGACGGTCGGGGTGTCGACTGCTGGCGCAGCAGCCGGTGGAGCTGCGGGAGCCGGAGGCAGCGGCGGTCTAGCCGGCAGCCCCGCCGGAGCGGGTGGTCCAGCTGCTGGCGCCGGCGGCGCTCCTGCGCCTCTGCCCCCGCTCAAGATCACGTGCGACACCGCCTCGATCGAGTTTACTCCCGTGTTGGTCGCGGCCGAGAGCTTCTATTCTGGAACGGCCAGCGTCGGTGCTGGCGGGATCCCGACCTTGCTCAGCGACAGTACGGTGGATCTCGGTAGCAACGCCGAGACGCAATCGCTGCGGCAATCGGTGACCTACCCGAACCTGCGCATCATCTTTACGGTCACCGAGACCTTCTATCGCATCGTTGCCAGTCGTTCAGCTGGCGTCACGACGCTGGCCGACCTCAAGGGCAAATCGATTGCCACGATCCCGAATACCTCGGCCGCTTACTACGTGGACAAGATGCTGCGCACCGTGAGCCTCACCGACAAAGACGTCACGATCCGCTCCGGCACGGCGGAGACGCTCCCGACTCTGCTCGCGAACGGCACGGTGGCCGCGGTCACCTTGTGGGAGCCTTCGCCGCAAGTGGCGATGGATCGCATCGGCAGCGACGCCATCGAATTTCAAGATCGCTCGGTGTACCGCGAGATCGTCAGCTTGCACTCCACCACTGAAAAGCTGGCTAACCCCGAAAAACGCCGCGGCATCGTGGCCTTCGTGCGCGCGCTGATGCAGGCGCAGCAACAGTTCCGTGATGAGCCCGCCAAGGCCAAAGCGCGCGTGACGAAGGCCTTGAACATAGACGCCGCGTTGCTGGACAAGGTTTGGCACAACGAGCAATGGCTCGGTACGCTCGTCCCGGACATCCGCGACGTCCTGGTGGAAGAAGAGGTGTGGGTCGCCGCGCAGACCGGACGCACGCCTCGTACCCGCGAGCAGCTAGCACCGCTCGTCGACGACAGCATCATGAAGGAAGCGCTGGCAGCACCCTAGGCTCCGAGCCGCACGGCTAGGCGAGCGTGATCCAAGTCGGCGCGTGGTCGCTCGCCTTTTCGAGGCCGCGCACCCAAGTATCTACGCCCGCGCTGGCGAGATGCGGGGCGAGCTCGGGATTGAGCAGCAGGTGATCGATGCGCAGACCGGAGTTGGTTTGCCAATGATTTCGGAAGTAGTCCCAAAAGGTGTAGATGCGCTGGTCGGGGTGCAGCACACGCAGCGAATCGACCCAACCTTGTGCCAGTAGCCGCTGATAGCAGGCGCGGCTCTCGGGTTGGAGCAGCGCGTCCTTCAACCACGAGCGCGGGTTGTAGATGTCGAGGTCCGTCGGCACGACGTTGAAGTCGCCGGCCAGGACCACCGGCTTGCCGCTCGCGTACAGGCCCTGCGCGTGTGCGAGCAGCCGTGCGAACCAGGCCAGCTTATAGGCGAATTTCGGACCCGGCTGAGGGTTGCCGTTGGGCAGGTACAGGCAGCCGACCGTGATTCCGCCCACCAGCGCTTCGAGGTAGCGGCTCTGATCGTCCGACTCGTCGCCCGGAAGGGCGCGCTGAACCAGCTCGGGCTGCTGACCCTTGGCCAGGATGGCCACGCCATTCCAGGAGCGCTGACCACGCCAGATCGCGCCGTAACCTGCCGCGCGAATGTCGACGATCGGAAAGCCCGTATCGAGCGTCTTCAGCTCTTGTAAACAGACGATGTCGGGCGACTCTTTGCCGAGCCATTCGAGCAGATGCGGCAGGCGCGTGGCAATGCCGTTCACGTTGAAGGTCGCGATCTTGACCTTCGCGGCGTTTGTTTCGGGCGGGGGCGTTCTCTTCTTGGGCATTGGCTCGATGAGTACTCGTTCCGGCAGCGCCAGCGACCGTAGCGCGTTGGCATGCGGGCTGCACTAGCTGCCGATCGTGAACAGTGTCTACCCGCTTGCTGTGTTTTTGGGGGGATTACAGGGGGGCTCGCGGGGGGAGCGGGTGGCGCTGTTCACACTGTTGCTGCTCGGCAACAGCACGCGGCGTCACACTTCGGCGGCTGACAGCAGAGGGGATCGCGCCTACAAAAGCTCGTATGAAACTTGGATTCGTTGGTCTCGGTTCGATGGGCTTCGCCATGGCGGAGTCACTCTTGGCGCAAGGTCATCAGCTCTTCGTCTACAACCGCGCGCACGAAAAAGCACAGCCGCTGCACGAGGCAGGCGCTCGCATCTCGGCCACGCCAGCCGAGGCCGCGCGCGAAGCCGAGTTCGTGATTTCCATGTTGGCCGACGACTCGGCCGTGGAAGCGGTCACCTTCGGAGCCGCGGGGATCCTGGCGGAACTTCAGCCCAGCGCCGTGCACGTCTCGTGCAGCACGATCTCCGTCGCGCTTTCGCAACGCCTGGCCACCGCGCACGCCGAAGCCGGGCTCGGTTACGTGGCGGCTCCCGTGTTCGGTCGGCCCGAAGCGGCCGTCAGCAAAAAGCTGTGGCTGCTCGCGGCGGGCAAAGCCGCAGATGTCGAACGCGCGCTACCTGTGCTCGAGGCGCTGGGACGCGGTGTCACCCGCTTGGGTGAAGACGCGAGCCTCGCCAACCTGGTGAAGCTCACGGGCAACGTGTTCATTGCGTCGATGATCGAGTCCCTCGGCGAAGCCTTCGCGCTGACGCGCAAAGCCGGCGTTCCGCCCGAGCTTTTGGGCGAGTTGTTCAAGAACGTCTTCGGCCAAGGCTCGCTCATCCTGGAGAACTATGCAAAGCAAGTGGCCAACGACAAGTACGAGCCCGCTGGCTTCAAAGCCAAGCTCGGCCTCAAAGATCTGCGGCTCGCGCTGAGCGCCGCCGATCAGTTGGAAGTGCCGTTGCCCATGGCGAGCTTGATTCGAGATCAACTACTGACCGCGGTAGCGACAGGTCAGGGAGATCTCGATTGGAGCGTGATCGCGCAGCTCGCGGCCAAGCGCGCGGGGCTATGAGATCGCGTAGTGCGGCCGCGGCCAGAACATGTATTTGGTGAATTTGCGGGGTGAATTTATTCACATCTGGACGCGCGTCTCCGAATCGGAATCTCGCGCAGCGCGTGCTGAATTGCGCCACACGATCACGATCGATTCAGCGCGCAGACACTTGTTTGCAGTCACGCGGTCGCTTTGCAGCCCACGCGCCTGAAGATGATTTGCCGTGATTTGCGCGTGCGATTCCATATGTTAAACGAAGCGCGAGGTTATCAATCATGTTCGTACGTCGCTTGCCCACACTCGCTTTGCTCGCTGCTCTGCCCATCCTCCTCGCCAATTGCGGCTCGGATAGCAACGGAGGCGGCGGCGGTGCTGGCGCTCCGTCGTCCAGTGCTGGGTCGAGCGGTTCCCCGGCGGTGGCGGGTGCACCCGCTGCTGGTGCCCCTGCAACTGGAGCCGGCGCGCCTTCCGTGGGCGGTGGTGGTAGCTCGAGCGTGGGTGGAGGCGGCAGCGCGAGCGTTGCTGGTGGTGGCAGCGGCGGCACGAGCACCGGTGGCACGGGCACTGGTGGCGGCAGCGCGGGCGGCAACAGTGCCGGCGGGGCAGGCAAGGCCGGCGGTGGCAGCGGCGGAACGACGGGCGGCACGCTTACCCTCACCAGCGCGGAGATCACGGCAGGCATGACCTTCCCCGAGGTTCATACTTGCGATGGTGGTGGCGGGACTATGGGCTTTGGCACGTCGCCATCGTTCAAGTGGGCCAATCCGCCCGCCGGCACGATGAGCTACGCCTTCTTCATGATCGATTGGAGCCTCACGATGGGGGCGACTTCCAGCCTCAATGGCTATCACTCCATGGCCGTGAATATCCCCACCACGATCACTGAGGTTGCCAAAGGCTGGACGACTGTCACGGGCGCCAAGGTAATCAACGGAGGCTACCTTGGCCCTTGCCCGGCCGCAGGCGCTACCGATCAGTACCACATGATCATCATGGCGATGCCCATGGCCAGCTACACGACTACTGGGTCGGGCACTGCAGGTGTCAAGGCGGCCTATGACCAGCTCAAGCCGCTAGCGATCGGCACGGCCGAAATCATCGCCCCGTACAAGCGGAAGTAACAGTCACCCGCAGCCCGGGCGCTCTCTGCGGCGCCAGGCAAACAGGAACGCGGAGTCGGCGACTTACCGGCTCCGCGTTTTTCGTTTCTGTTCACTGCTTACTCGTAGCGTTTGTACACCGTGCGCCAAGCGTCCCTATGCGGGGCGCCGGCGGTTATGGGATCCTCGCGCAGCGCAGCCCATTCTGCCAGCCGTTCCACCAAGGCGGGTAGTTGCCGCGCGACGACGAAGCCACCTCGCTGATTGTCTCGTCGTACGCGCCGCCCCGCCGCGCGGGCAAGGTGTAACCAGGGCCATTCAAATCCAAGTAGGCGCAGTTGTCGCAGGTCGCCGCGTAATCCGTCATCCCATCAAGGTTGTGTTCCCAGACATTTCCGGCCAGATCCGCTTGTCCAAACAAGCCGTTCCCCAAGGGGATCGAGCCTACCGGCGCAATGTTCGTGACGCCGGAACATGTACCGGTGCCGTTCAAGTAGCAGCCGTACACCGCCAGGTTTGCGTTCATGCCCGGTGCCGTCGCGCCCCAGACGTACGCTCGCTGAGCGCTTCCGCCAACCGCCGCGTAGTTCCACTCCGCTTCGCTGGGCAGAAAACCGCCGTCCCAAATACAGAACGCCACCGCCTTGTACCAGCTCACGCAGTTGATGGGTCGGGTCTCATTGGCGCCGCTGCTCGACGTCCAAGTTTGGTAATCGGCATTGCAGCCTAAAGCGGTGCCGCCATCCCACGTGGCCTTGTTCGCAGGCAGCTCGTCCACGCTCCACTGCGGGTCCCAGCCCGCCTCGTAGCCCGCGGCGGCGCTGTTCTTCAGCCCAGCCCCGCCGTTCAAATGCGTGTGCTTGCCCGCGCCGGCCGCGGGCGTCCACCCGCCAACGACCGCGCTCACGAACTTCCGGAAGCGGCCGACGGTCACCTCGTACTTGTCGAGCCGAAACGTGCTGACCGTTGCCGGGTAGTTGGCGTCGTTGTCGCGCTTGAAGGAACCACCCGTCACGAGGGGACTCGTGCAGCAGCTCTCATTCGACGTGCCGCAGTTCGCCGCCAGGCCGCTACAACTGAGCGGCGCTTGGCAGGTGTTGCCGGCGCAGATCGGTGTTGCGGCAGCGCAGGGCGTGGCCGCGCTCCACGCGCCGTTCGCGCCGCACGTCTGAAGGCCATTGTTCGAACATTGCGTCTGCCCAGGTTCGCAGGTACCCGCGCAGCTCGCGGTTGTGCCGGACGCCACGCAAGCCTTGTTCGTGCACTTGCTGGCCGCTCCCCACTGCCCGTTGGCATCGCAGGTGCGCACGCCGTTGCTCGAGCAGTCTTGCTGACCCGGGGCGCACACCCCCTTGCAGTCGGCGGCACCGGCGGTGGCGATGCAGGTTTGATTCGCGCACGTTTTGGCGACGCTCGAGCTCAGGCCGTTGGTCGAGCAGGTTTTGACGTCTTGGCCCTGGCAGAAGCCCTGGCTGGGTGCGCACACTTGCGCTTTGCACACGCCGGTATCGCAGGTCTCGCTCGCCTTGCACACCGTGCCACCTGCGACGAAGCCATCGCCGTTGGCCGTGCATAGCGTCGCCCGCGTGCCGTCGCACGCCGGCTGGTTCGGCGCGCAAACTCCGGTTTTGCAGGTAGTGCTCGCGCCATCACAGTACTGGTTACTGCTACAGGGCGTGACTTCTGCGGAAGACAGGCCATTGTCGGCGCACTTGCGCAGGCTGTTGCCCGAGCAGAAGCTGGCGTTTGGCGAGCATTCCTGAGCTTCGCAGGCGCCTGCCAGGCAGCTTTGCTTCGATGAGCATTTGAGGCCTTCTGCCAGGTATCCCGTGCCATCCGTGTTGCAGGTCGTGGCTCGGTTGCCGTCGCACGTGGGTTGATTCGGAGCGCACACGGTTCCGGGACTTTCGCCAGCGCTGCCCGCGTCGCCCTCGTTTGCGGTGCCGCCGCTGCTGTCCTCCCCGGCCTCGCCCGCGTCGCCGCTGTCTTTGGCGCCGCCACTGTGGTTGGCGCCCGCCCCGCCGCCCTTGCCGGCGCTGGTGCCCTCCGCAACCTCGGCGTCACCGCCAGCGCCGGCTTCTGAGGCGCCCGAGCTGCCGTGCGAGCACACGCGCCTTGCCTCGCACGAGCTGAACTTAGACGTGCAAGCCACGGTCTGCGCCGCGCCCACCGCGAACGAACCCAACAAAAGCCAGTATTTAGGGGACATGAGCTGCGATCCTCGTGATTTCGGCGTCGGGGTTTGCGGCGACCACGGGGTGCCGTGCTTCGCGACCTATCGGTTGGTCGCCCCGGACGATTGCTAGTTTTTCGGCGTGGCGCCGTTTTTGCCCTGCTTACCCGCGAAGTCGCTCCCGCGCGACGCCCGGGAACCAGAGCCGCGCCGGGCTCGCGCGTCAATGGTCACAAAGCGGGCCCGCGCGCCGGCCACTTTGGGCCTGGCAGAGACGCGACGCGATGCGATTTTCAGAAATGAGTTGCCGTGGAGCCGAGCGACGTGACGCTGGGTCGCGCGGCGCGCGTCGGACTCCAGCAACTCGTCCGCCCTTTTCTGTGCTGGCGAGCCTGCGGTCGCCGAATTTGCTGGACAGAAAATTTGGGAATGGGTTGTCCGTGAACGCGAGGGGCGGGAAGATCTGCATGCGAGAACGCTTGGTTTGGGCAGGATCGAAACTACATGAGTCGAGTCGAGTTGAAGCTGATTTCGAGCCTGAAACTAACGCTATGGGCGTTTTACGAGCTCTGAAATGAGCGTGATAGACAAGAGCGATGGGGCAGCACGAATATCGTTTGAAGTCATTGGCAGACGACGAGCTCTTGGCGGGGCTTTCGAGCGTCGTCGGGCGGCGCAATCAGATCACGGCTGAGTTTCTGGCGTACTTGGCCGAGCTGGACGAGCGGCAGATCTTTCTCGATCTCGGGTTCGCTTCGCTGTTCGAGTATTGCGTGGAGAAACTCGGGTTGTGTGAGTCGACGGCGGGTCGACACATCGCGGCGGCGCGGGTGTGCCGCAATCATCCTGAAGTGTTCGCCCTGGTGGCGAGCGGCGCGTTGCACGCTTCGGCGCTGAGTTTGCTGAGGAAGCACCTGACCCCGGAGAACGCCGCGGAACTGTTCGAGCTGTGTGCGCATCAGACTGCGCGGAAG
>Ga0207691_10005554_pt1 | contig 12181 bp, 11 predicted proteins | sample KBSM13metaG_FD_184327 | JGI IMG/M metagenome (GOLD analysis project Ga0207691, IMG submission 184327) | Miscanthus rhizosphere microbial communities from Kellogg Biological Station, Michigan, USA - KBS M1-3 metaG (SPAdes) (version 2) | ecosystem: Host-associated > Plants > Roots > Rhizosphere >...
TTCGCGCCTCGCTTCCGCATCTCGGGGAAGAGCGCCGGCGCTACAGCCGCCATGTCGGCAGCCTTGGATCCCGAGATTCCGGAAACGAGGTACATAGCGCCTATCAGCACATACGAAAGTCCGCCGCGCACATGACCAAGCAGATTCGCGAGGAAGTTGACCATCGCACGCGCAATTCCCGTCATTTCGATCAGCAAACCAAGCAACACGAACAGCGGGACTGCGAGAAGGATGAGGTGGCTCATCCCTTCGTCCATACGCCCTACGAGCACAACCGACGGAGTATTCGTGGTCATTGCGATGTAACCGAAGGTCGCCAGCCCAAATGAGAATGCAATGGGAACACCGAGCAGCACCAGGGCTCCAACCCCAACCACGAAGAAGAGGAGAAGATTCCAGTTCCCGAGCGGCTTGAGCACCCCGCCGCCCAACAGGGCAATGCCTCCGACAATGAGGCCGACCAAGCCTAGTGCGACAAATACGTCCTTCAATCGACCGACGCGGAAGATTTGAATGAGACCGACGAGCAACATCAAGCCGAGACCGATTGGTAGCGCTGCTGCCCGCCAGGCATTCACGATGTCCATCGCCGGCGTCCTGACAAATACCTCGTCCTCCGCGAACTCGTAAGCGGGATGAACCACGAATGCGAGAAAAGCAATTCCAGCCGCGATGGCAACCAGGTCCAGGAATGCCCGGCCTCGCGGTTCCATCTTCCCCACGATGGCGGTCATGCGCATATGCTCGCCACGCTGAAACGCGATGATCGACCCCAGCATTGCAAGCCACAGAAACAGTATGGATGCCAGTTCGTCGGACCATACCAGCGGCCGATGAAGGACGTAACGACTCGTCACTCCCATCAGCAGCACGACAACTTCCGCCAACACCAGAAGTGCGGCAGGAATCTCGACTATCGTGCCAACAACTTTGTTAAGTCCTTCAAGCCAAGCAATCGGATCGCGCCGCACCGCCGGAGCAGCGTGCGCAGCGTCACTGGTTATTTCCATGGCTAGTTCTGCCTAGCAACACTGGTCCAAAAGTCGGTCCACATCGGCGGGTCTCCACATTTCGAACGAAAATCTGGCTTGTCCTCTGGGGGCTTGCAAGCGATCTACATCGCTCAACCGAGCTTCCCGGATACTTTCTCGAGCAAGTCCCAGGCCGTTGCGCCGTACTTCGACTTCCACTCGTTGTAGAAGCTGGTGCTCGCGAGCTTCTTACGAAAGTCCTCTGGCTGCACGTTGACGAAACTGAGTCCCTTGGTTTTGAGATCCGCTATCAAGCTCGTACTGAGCTTCGCAATATCGGCCCGCTGGTCAGTAGCGGACTTGTCGACCTCTCGCTGAATGGTTTGCTGGACATCCGCAGGCAGTTTTTGAAACGAGCGCTTGTTCCCAAGAACCCAGTACCCGTCCCACACATGGCCGGTGAGGCTGCAGCTTTTCTGTACTTCATAGAGCCGAGTAGTCGCGATAATCGCGAGCGGATTCTCCTGGCCTTCAACCACCTTGGTCTGCAAGGCGGTGTACACCTCGTTGAAGTTGATCGGGGACGGAGCGGCTTCAAGCGCGGTGAACAGCGAGGTCAGCGGCGGCGCAGCTGGCACACGAATCTTGAAACCCTTGAGGTCTGCAGGCGACTTGATCTCCCGGCCGGAAGACGTGATTTGGCGAAAGCCGTTGTCCCAGATCTTCGAGACGGTGAAGATCGGCGTTTTCGCGATCTCGGCGCGAATGTAGTTGCCCAGGTCGCCGTCCATCGCCTTCCACACTTCGTCATAGTTCTTGAAGGCAAAACCGACGCTTGTAATGCCCGACACAGGGACGAAAGTTGCGAGGATCAGCGATGACAAGTTAAAAAAGTCAACGGATCCATTGCGCACCTGCGTCAGGAGGTCGGTATCGCTGCCGAGCTGATTAGCAGGGAAAAGTTTGATGTCGACGCGCCCATTGGTTGCTTGTCGAATGCGGTCGATTGCTTCCTTGGCCCGCACGTTGACCGGATGCGTCGGGTCTTGTCCGGTGGCGTACTTCAACTCGAACTCGGCCGCATCCGCTCGATGACTGATGATCGAGAACAGCGGGAGCGCCGCGGATCCGGCCAGAAGGGCACGGCGTGAAGGACTGAACGGTCGCGTCATGTTATGTTGCCTCCAGTAGGTGAACGTTTTGGCGCTTCGTGGCCGCGGCGCACGTTGCAGCGATGAGACCGCTACACTTCAGTGCCTTTGCACCTTGACAAGGCGCCTTATCCAGTCTCTTTTTGTGATCAAGCCGCCCGAGCAGACTCGACGATTCAATGGATCAGCATTCCGCCATTGACATCCAGTGTCACCCCAGTGCAGTAGGCACCCAAGTCGCTCCCAAGGAAGACACAGGCTCCAGCGATGTCGCGGGCGTGGCCCAGACGTCCTAGCGGGATCGTTTCAGCGATCTCAGCCTTTTTATCTTCGGTGAGCTTGCCTTTGATGATGTCGGTGCCGATTAGCCCGGGCGTAATGCTGTTCACGCGGATGCCTTCGGGACCGAACTCACGGGCCATCGCCCTCGCCAGGCCAAGCACGCCCGCTTTCGCGGCGGAATAGTGCGGGCCGCCGAGAATGCCGCCGCCGCGTTGCGCCGAAACCGATGAGATACAGATGATCGATCCACCCTTCTGCCTTTGCATCGTCGGGAGGACCGCCTGCGACATGTACAGTGTGCCGCGTAGACTGACGTCCAGAATTCGGTCGTAGTCAGCGCCTGTGATTTCGAGTGTCTTCACAGGCTGCGTAATACCGGCGTTGTTTACAAGCACATCGATGCGGCCGAAGGCCCGCAACACAGCTTGCGCGGCGGCCTCACAGGATTCTCTGTTGGTGACGTCTGCAACGACGCCGAGGTGGCCTTCGCCCAGCTGCTTAGCCGCCGCTTGCGGGTCGGCGCGTTCAAGGTCGAGGACGGCGACCCGTGCGCCGTGCTCGGCCATCAGGCGGGCAGTGGCAAAGCCCAGACCGTTCTGGCCTGCGCCGCCCGTAATGATCGCGACCTTGTCTTTAAGGAGCATTTTCACATCTCCATCGATTGGGCTGGGACAGTGCAACGGATATTGGAAGACGCCGCGCAATGATGGCAAGCGAAGATTAGTCAGGTTAAGATGACGATCCTTCATCTAACCGTTGTGGGTGGCTAACATCGCATACGTGCCCCCTACGCCGAATCTGCTCGCATTCGAGGCTGTCGCCCGTAGGCGGAGTTTTGCGCTCGCGGCGGCCGAGCTGAATCTGACTGCGTCGGCGATCAGCCATCAAGTGGCGAGGCTTGAGTCCCAGCTCGGGGTCCGCTTATTCGACCGGAGCGCGCACGGCGTCCGTGTAAGCCGCGCCGGCCAGAAATACCTTGAGCGCATCGGCGGGGCGCTGGCTGCGATCAGCGCAGCAACGGATGACTTGCGACAGCGTGTCGGCAATAGCCTGTACGTACATTCAGCGCCAAGCATCGCAAGCCTTTGGCTGATGCCGCGGCTTCGCGAGTTCGCGCAAGGGAACCCCGAGATCTCACTAAATCTGTCGGCGGCGCACACCCCGAGCGACTTTGCTCTCGGTCAAGCTGACATCGACATCCGTTACGGAGTCCCCGACTGGAACGATCTTGTGGTCGAGCCTCTGTTCGAAGAGCGCATCCTTCCGCTGGCGAGTCCGGACTTCATCCGTGAGAACCGCCTGAAGCGCGCGGATCAGCTGCTCACGGTGCCGCTCATCTTAAGTACGGTCAACGTGGTTCAGTGGTCCGACTGGTTCGCTACCTTCACGGACGGGCGTGCGCCGGACCGCTTTTCGGTGCAATTCGATCGGGCGCAGATGGCAATCGATGCCGCCACGCAGGGGCTTGGTGTGGCGCTCGAGAGCGCCACGATCGCATCCGGTCATCTAGCAGATGGGAGGCTTAGGCCGGTGCTAGGCTGGGATTCTGCGGTCCGCGTGAAGGCGCACTTCGCCGTATACCCCGCGCAGCACGCCAAGCGACCTCCCGTCGAAGCGTTCCTCAAATGGCTACACAGCGAGGCTGGGAAAGACTAAGCACTTTAGTCCGTCAGACGACGTTTTAGCGCAGCCTTAAGTACCCGTAGGCGGTCATCTCACCGCTACAGAACACTGAAATGGTGCGCACTCCGTCGTCGCACGTCCTCCTTGCGTCGATTGCGGTCCGGGTCAATGTTCCAGGCCGCTCCAAGTCTCTATTACCCTGCTGTCGTCGCGCAATCCAAGACCCGCTTCTGCCGCGAGGCAGAATCGCTCATGAGCAATCGTGAGCAGCGGGAGTTGTGCGCCGCAGGATTCTCCCGCGGACATTACCAATCCGCTGTCTTTGACGAAAATGTTGATGGCGCTTGTCACTTCGACGTCGGTCCCGGCCACCATGCGGGGCCCTCGGTCCGAAAGCATCCACGACCCTGCCGCACCCTTTTCAACTAAGCGCAGCACGGTTTCGGGATCGAGGCCAAGACAGCGCGCCAAACTGAGCGCCTCGGCAGCGGCCACGATATGGACGGCGCACAGGTGCTGATTCACTACCTTGATACTTTGTCCATCGCCTAATCGTTCACCCGTAACGCGGACCGTCCCCATGGCCTCGAGAATTGGCGTGGCATCTGCTACGTCATCTGGATCGCCGGCAGCGAAGATAACGAGCTCGCCGGTCCTCGCCCTCGCCACGCCCCCCGTGACCGGGGCGTCAACGACACGCGCACCCGCGCGCTGCAGGACCTCGCCCTGATCACGCAGAGACTGCGGCCCGACTGTGGACATGATCAACCACAACTGCCCTCGCACTGATTCCCTGACTTGGCCTATGAGTCCTCCTAGCTGATCCGGCGTCGCTACCATCACGACGACGACATCCGGAGCACGCGCATCAGAAAAATCTGCCACCGTCTCAAGACCGTTCGACTTCGCATTTGCGACGGCCGCGGGCGAGACGTCGACCCCGGTGACTTCATGTCCTGCGCGTTGAATCTGCAGTGCCATTGGCAAGCCGATCGCGCCAACACCAACGAAAGAGACTTTCATTGTCTTCGCTTTACCTTGAGGCCGTTTCGATAGTGCACGATTACTATGGTCGGAATGGAGGTCAAGTATCCGCCGTCGATTCAAGTACCCCGCGATCGAATCCAACTCAATGGCGGCGCTGCCTAAGCCGACGCAATGCGGGACTACGGTGCCGCGGGCTGGCGCCGTCTGCGCTATAAGTCGTGCACTACTCCGCTCGCAGCGAATTTGGAATCAGCGCTCTCAGAAACCGTAGTACGTTCTCACGCTTGAGTCGTAGGCTTGATCGTAGTTCGGCACTTCCTCAATCGTGTGACGCGGCGCCTGCTCTAGCTGAGCCTTCTCCAACGGCACAACATAGCCGTCCTTGGTCGTGTCGTAGTGGAGCACGCCCCAAGGAATCGGATATCGGTCAGTTTCCGTGCCCAAAAGCCCACCGAACTCCATCACCGCGTAGCGGACTTGGTCGGATACCTTGTCAATGATGAGATGGTCGATGCTGCCGACCTTGTCACCCGCGCTGTTATAGACGTTCGTCCCCTCGACCCGCTTAGACGAAATGACATCATGAATGGGATGGGTTGTGTTCACGTGAGTACCCCGCTGCCGGCACTACTGGGATGCCGGCATTGATCTTCGAACGCCCAGTAACTCAAAGTATGTCACTACTACAGACTGAACCGCGCCCGCTTTTCGGACGACTCCGGGTTTGAGTCAGGCTGAAGCGCCCCGGCTTTTCCGGAGGACTCGCATCACCTTAGCCGGCATGCCGTAAGGGTAAGCGCGAGGGTAAGGGTGAAGGAGAACTTATTCTGTACACTGTCCCCATTCTGTCGAAGTAGCCGGTTCGATTCCGACCCCGGGCCTTCAGCACCTTTTATGAAGCCGAGCTCTCTGCCTTTCTCGCTGGGGCCGACCGACGTTCCCTCACAGGCAGCAACGCTTCGCCAGACTCTTCGTAATACCCATTTGACGGTCGCATAGGCTTTCCATACGCCGCCCACAGCTCGGTCCGACAACGCTTGCATCAATCACGTTCCTCTCGAGGCCACGATGAGCTCTACGTCGATTGCCGCACTTGTATTCGGATGCACATCCATTGGGGCGTTGCTGGGACTTCTCCTTCATACCAGGTTGCCCACGCATCATCTGAGCGCCGACTCTCAGGATGTCATCAAGCTGGTCATGGGTTTGATCGCAACGGTGGTCGCGCTTGTCCTCGGACTGCTGATTTCCTCCGCCCATCGTTCCTTCGACGAGCAGAGAGCCGAGGTGCAGCAACTGGGCATTCATTTGTCCCAGCTCGATCGAACGCTCGAACGTCTCGGACAGGATGCGAGCGAGGCCCGCGACCTCCTGCACCGGATCGTATCGGCCGAAATCGACTTTGCTACGAGCACCAGTGGTTTCGGAGTGATGACAGACAAGCCGCTGCAAGCTCAGAAGGAAGCCGCCGATCTCTTTGACAGGGTCGCTAATCTCTCGCCGAAGACGGATGCACAGCGGTTCATGCAGACTGAGGCTTTACGCCTGCTTGCAGGCTTGGGCGATACCCGCCTGTTGTTGAATGAGCAAGCCCGCGGCTCGATCTCCTGGCCGTTCCTCGTGGTGCTTGTGTTCTGGCTGACGATACTGTTCGTCGGGTTCGGGCTTTTCGCCAACAAGAACGGGACCGTCATCACCGCTCTTTTTCTGGGCGCCGTCTCGGTGGCGGGTGCGATCTTTCTCATTGTCGAGTTGAATCGGCCCTACGGGGGCGTGATGCAAATATCGATTGAGCCAATCCGCAATGCCCGGTCGCAGATGAGCCGATAGAAAGTTTGCGATAAGCCAACAGCAAGCTGTCCGAACCCAGGTCGCTCTAGAACGCCACGCCGAGCGAGATGATGACGTAGCGACTCGCCGCATCGGGATTGAATGCATAGAGACTGACGGTTGCGGCACCCGCCGTCGCCTGTGCGAAGACGCCCCGCTGAATCTCGCGATCCGTGTGGACGACACGGGTGCGCTGACCAACCAGGCCGAGGCGAAGCCATTCCACCGGACGCCAGCCGAGCTCGCTCCACATGTAGAGGTAGCTGTCGTCCTTGACATTGAGGTCGCGGACGTACTCGGCTTCCACATAGACGTCGAAGTTGCGCCACGCCACGGAAGCCTCGAGCCCCGGAATCACGCCCCTTGCATCTCCGAACAGGCCGCCGATGATCGGCGTTATCTCGTAGGTGATGTCGTGGCCGCCCTCGAACTTCCATCCGCCGAACACGGACGTCGAGTGCCGCGCCTCGTAGTTGTAGCGCGCCTCGATGCGCAGGGCGCCCCGGTTGAGCGCGGCTACGCCGACGCCGAAGTCGGGCTCGTCGCGCATTGCATAGAAATACCCGGTAACCGATCCCGTCGTTTTCGCGACCTCGTCCTCGCCGGCAAGGCACGGCGCGGCGACAACGGCGAGAACCACGGCGATCGGAAGTCGCATGGTTCAGCCTCCGAGGGCCATGACGGTGACGATCAGCACGGCGCCAAAGATTGCCATCGCCGCACCGGTGAGCCAGGGTCGAGGATATTCGACGTGGCGGCCGAGCACGTAGCCTGCCGCGAACAGGAGAACGACCGTCATTCCTCTCGACCAGCTCATCGCCTTGGCGACCTCCTGGGTCAGCAGGAACGGCACCACCACCGGAAAGGTCGTGACGACGACGAGCATGAAGATGCCGAGCGCCGCTGCAAAGTCGCCCGCGCGCAGCAGACGGCCGCTCGGCACTGCAAGCGCCGATACCCGCTGGCGCATGCCTTCGACGGTTTCTTCGCCCACGATCCCAGTCAGATGGTCGGGAATCGCCCGGCGGAGCGTCTGCCGACCCGCTTCCGGCGTTGCCTGCGCGACGTGCCGCACCAGGTTCCGCTGGCGCGTCCGATCCGTCATCGTGCGGATCAGGAACATGACGGCGTCGACCAGGCCCCAGGCGAGGTTGCAGCCCAGTGCGGATGCGAGCGCCGTGCGCACATCTTCGCGGCCCGCGGTCGCGACCGAAATGGCGCCGACGAATGTCACGGCCATGATCAGCCCGAACATGATCTCCGAGACCCGATCGACCGGATCAAGCAAGCGTGCGCGTTCGCGTTCGTTCATTTCAATCCCCAGATGGCAACGGAGCGATGAGACTATCCCGCGACGCGCGTCGCGGACGAAACCGAAAACCGACACGCGCTGAGCCGACTGCTCCGCGACAACCGCGACGCGGATGAAATGCTACGGACACCAATCCGTTCGCACGCACCGTCACAGCTCTCGCGGTGGCTCGACTGCCACGGACAATTTCGCCTGCTTCGAGCTCGTCCTCTGCACTTGCCCGCGCCGCGCGTGATGCCATGATGATCGCTTGCACTCACCGTTTAACGGCGAGCGGGATGTGGGCCGCGATACTACAGCAATGCAGCTCGCGAGTTTGGGTCAGTCGGGCGTGAAATGGTAGAAAGGCGCGCGGTGCAGGGTATCGCCCGCGAGCGTGGTCATCGACATTGCGAAATCGATTTGAGCGAAGCCGGAAATCACGCCGCGTTCTGGACACGCCGCCCGCTTGACCGGTCCCGCGCGACCAGCGCACGATAGCGGTGAACGACGCCTCAGAAGAGCAAGCGCGGCATGTACGTGACCGTGCGAAATGCGCTACCGCTGACGAACCGGAGCAACGCTGATGATTCGATGGATCTGCCTCGCCTTGGCCCTTGGGGTCGGAAGCCTCGCGCTTGGAAGCTGCTATTACCCGGTCGCAGTGCAACCTGGCACGCCGGCCAGCTTCGACCGCTCCTGGAGTGCGGCGCTGGGCGGTGCGCAGGACGCGGGTATCCAGGTCATCTCGGCGGACCCGAACGCAGGGGTCATTCGCGGCACGCGCGGCAGCGTCGACGTGACCGTGGTCGTCGCACGGCAGGCGGATGGAAGTGTGCGAGTGCAGTTCGACTCGAAGGGCCAGCCGCAACAGGACCCCGGGCTCGCCCAGCGCTTCTCGGACGCTTACGAGCGACGGATGGGGCGCTGAACGCAATCGCCACGACCCATCACTTCGTCGCGGTCCGCCGCGATCCGGATGTGTTCGGGAAATGCAACAGCGCGCACGGGAACGTGCGGCAGATCATCGATGCAGGCACGCGTTCCCTGGCGACCGCGACGGCTTGGCCCGAGAGGACGTCGATGCCATCCCGCGCGCCCATGAACGCGAGATCGAGCGTCGTGTCACCCCATGCATCACCGACTGGGAGCGCACCCACGTCAATGTTCAATGATGCGAAGAGACGGCCGGCGACAACGACGATCGTTTCCTTCTCGTGCGTCCGGGCGAAGGCGACCAGGTGTTCCTTGCGCGCGCCTGTGATCGAGACCGGTCGATAGTCGCCGCGTGCGAAGAGCGCCGGGTACGTGCGGCGCAGTCCGAGGCCGCGCCAGATGACCCACAGCTTCGCAAGTCCGTCGTAGGGTGACGCGAAGAGCGCGTTCAGCTTCGACGGCTGCACATCGGCTGCGAGCGCCGTGAGTTGCGCGAGTTGCGTACGCCGCACGTCGTAATCCACCGCGCGACGATTGTCGGGATCGACGAGCGACCAATCGAGGAGTTCGTTGCCCTGATAGATATCGGGGACGCCCGGGGATGTCACCTTCAACAGTGCCATCGACACGCTGTTCAGCATGCCGAACCACGCATAGAGCTCGGATTGGGTGCGCAAATCCGCCAGGAACGGCGTCCCCGCCGGCCCGCGCAGGATGCCGCCGACGAATGACGTGAGCGCATCTTCGTACGCCCGATTTTCGGCAACCCAGCTCGTGTGTACCTTGGCTTCGCGCGCCGCCTTTACCATGTAGCGCTCGATGCGTTCGCGGTACGCGTCGAGTTCGCTCGCGCCAATGTCGTAAGGCGGGAACGTGCCCAGCAGGGTCTGGTAGAGCAGGTATTCGTCGTTGCGCGAAGGCGCCGGCTGACCATCTACGATCACCTTGCGGCTGCGATTCATGCGGCTGAACCGCCGAACGGTGAGGCGCCAAGCGGCGGGAAGCTCGGAGATGACGTCGAGGCGCGCGCGCACGTCCTCCGAGCGCTTGTTGTCGTGGGTCGACGTCGCGAGCATCGTCTGCGGCCAGACCTCGGCGCGGTCGGCGGTCGCTCCGTGGAATGCGCGTATGCCGATACCGAACTGATCCGGATCGCCGCCGACCTCGTTCAGCGAGACGAACCGATTGAACGTGTAGAACGCCGTGTCCTCGACGCCCTTCGCGGCAACGGGCGCCGAGAACTGCTGGAAACGCATTGCGAACTGGCGGACGCTCTGGGCGGTTGACGGCGCCGCCCCCGGAGGCGCCACGCCCAGAAGGATGTCGTGCAGGAAATCGAAAACGGCCGCGTCGCTGGCCCGGCTCTTCGCGCGTGCGCGGGCAACCGCCCAATCGACGTATCGCCGATCCTGTTTCGACCCCCCTTCCGCGTCGACGTATGTCCGATATACAGGAAACCGCGCGGCAACTTCCTTGATCGCCTCGCGAAGCGAATTGAACGTGAAGTCGCGCGTACCGCGATCGGCGCGCGCGATGCGAAGCGCACACGACGTCAGCACGGCCAGCTCCGAGGCGAGTGCACCCTCGGCGATCGCGCGTCGGCCGCGATAGCACGCCTGCTCGAACGTATGGGCCTCGTCGCCGACGAACGCCCGCCAGGCCCGATCGAGCCGCGATCGTGCGCGACTGTCCACGTAGAGCCCGTTCACCAGGTTCAGAAAGCGATACCCGGTGGTCCCATGGACTGCCCAACTCTCGGGCAGACGCTCGTGCGACGCCGCGATCTTCTCGATCACGACGTAGATGCCGTGAAGGCTTGCATCATCGGTGCCGAAGTCGATGGCGAGCTCGCGATAGCGTTCCTGCAGACGGTTGAAGTACCGGGCCGGATCGAGCAGGCCATCCGGATGGTCGATCCGCAGTGCGCCGATGTCGCCACGCGCGGCAACCTCCAGCACGTAGCGGTGTGTCGCATCGAACACTGCGTGGTTCTCCATGCGCAGGCCGGCGAGCTCGTTGATGTCGAAGAAGCGCCGATAGTTGATTTCATCGGACGCGACGCGCCAGAAGGCGAGCCGGTATGCCTGCGCTTCAAGCAATGCATGCAGGCTGTCGAAGCTCGATGCAGTGCCGGGGATGCCGTTCGTCCGTGCGACCACTCGCTCCACTGCCGAAACGAGTGCCGGATGCGCCTTCATCAATGCGCCGAGCCGAATTGCGCACTCCCCCGCGACCCGGCGGCGTTCGTCGACACGCGCGCCATCCGTTTCATCTCGGGCCGGCAGCGCGGCAAGTGCGGCGCTGACGGCGCGAAGCTCGTCCATGGCCTCCGCGTCGAGAACGTCGCAGCTTTCGACCGCGCACTGCACGAGCAGCGGCGCGCAGGTTCGTGGATCGAGCGGAAAGCGGTGCGAGAAATAGCGGACGGCAAAGGTGCCATGCGCAGGTTCGAACGCGAGCGCGAGCTCGCCGCGCTCGAGCACCGCGCCGTAGGGGTCGCCAAGGACGGGAACGAGAACCTTCCCCCGGAGCTCGGCGTCCTGCGGCTCCCAGTCGATATCGAAAAATTCCGCGTACGCCGAGGACCCGCCGTTCTCGAGCACGTCCATCCACCATGCATTGTCCTCGCCCATGATGGCCATGTGGTTCGGTACGACGTCGCACACATGGTTCATCCCGTGGCGGGCCAGCGTTTCAACCATGCGCTGGAAGTCCTCGCTCGTGCCGATCTCGGGGTTCAGCGTGCGGTGATCGACGATGTCGTAGCCGTGCAGGCTTCCCGGGCGCGCGCGCAGATAAGGCGAGCAGTACACGTGACTGATGCCGAGGTCGGCGAGATAGGGAACGAGCTTTATTACATCGGCGAACGTGAAGTCGCGATGAAGTTGCAACCGGTAGGTCGCGCGGGGAATCGCGTCGAGAGGCAGCGGGACAACAGGCGTGCGCTGCTGGCTCCCGCCGGCGCGCGTTGACGCGGGTGAACGCGCCTTATCCATCACCCCGCTCGCGCGACACGCAGGCTGCGAGCCGCCGCAGTCGTCCATCAATGCCCTGCACCTCGAGCGCAACCGGCAGCTTGCGTCGCCAGTTCGGGTGCGCGTCCGTGGTGC
>Ga0207691_10005555_pt1 | contig 12181 bp, 9 predicted proteins | sample KBSM13metaG_FD_184327 | JGI IMG/M metagenome (GOLD analysis project Ga0207691, IMG submission 184327) | Miscanthus rhizosphere microbial communities from Kellogg Biological Station, Michigan, USA - KBS M1-3 metaG (SPAdes) (version 2) | ecosystem: Host-associated > Plants > Roots > Rhizosphere >...
GGCCAGGCAAAATCGTAGAGCGCAGCCGCGGCGCTGAATGGCAGGCCGCTCAGACCCGGCACCAGCAGGACCGCCAGCGTCCCGATCAGCACCAGCGGGACGAGCACGAACGAGACGACGGGAATGGCGATGAGATTGACCCAGAGTCCCGCGATCGACAGCCCATCGAACACCGCAAACGTGAGCGGCGCCAGCGCCAGCATGATGGCGAGTTGCAGCCGCACCAGGGACGACGCACGCGCCATCAGGGTTGCGCTCTTCGACGATATCCCGCTGCTCGAAGCGAGCAGGACGCCCACGGCCACGAACGACAGCCAGAAGCCAGCGGACAGCGGCGCGAACGGATCGAGCAACAGGACGGCGATCAGTGCCAGTGTCCAGGTGCGACCTGATCCGGCGTGCCGTGCCGCAAGCCTTGCCAGCGCCACGCAGGCGAGCATGAGCCAGGTGCGCTGCGCGGGAACGGAGAAGCCGGCGAGCAACGAGTATGCGCCGGCAGCCGCGAGGCCCAGCGTCACGGCAAAAGGCTCGCGTTCGACGCAATGCGCGAACGGCATGACCAGCAACCATCTCCACACCTGCCGCGCGACGAAGAATGCGACTAGCGCGAACAGCGTGATGTGCAGTCCGGAGATTGCGACGAGATGGGTCGTGCCAGTCGCGTTGAACACCCGCCACTGGTCTGCGCTCAGCCGATCGGTGAGCCCGACGGCAAGCGCCACGAGCAGTGCCGCGGCGTCCGGATCGGCGACCTGATCGTCGATGCGCGCCGCGACGCGGGCGCGTGCACTGTCGATGGACCCGTGCGCCAGCGCGAGTCGGCGATTGAGCCGCGAAGGCAAAACGCGGCCCGCGACATGTATCCGATCGCGAAAGGCGAAGCGCGCCGCATCGACGCCCGCGAAGTTGCGGGTATCCGAAAGCGGTGCCAGCCGCACCAGCAGCTGCCAGCGTTCACCCACACGCGGTGCGGGTTGCGCGTCCCGCCATACCAGTCGCGCGGTGCGTACGCTCGTATCCTTACCGTCGACGAGGCTGCCGCGGACATCGAAGTGCGTTTCTGCGCCCTCTCGCGCTGGCACCGAATGGATGCGCCCTTCGAAAAGCACGCGTTCGTCCGCTCTCGATGCTGCCACGCGCAGCGACAGCCAGTGCCATGTGCTGCCCCACGCGAGGCCCAGGCCGGCTAGCAGCAACGCCACCGCACTCGGAATAGCGCTTCGGCGCAACGGTGTGCACAGCACCGCAATGGCGCTGACGCTTGCCAGGATCATCCACGCGAGGCTGGGCAGCGCTGCAGAACCGAGCCCGAGCAGAACACCAGCCAAGAGCAGGAATCCGTCGATCACGCGCGGCGGGCCCGGGTGCTAGAGTGCGCGCCAATGCCACGTGGACTGTTTCGCAAGATCACGCCCCGCAGCGAGACGCTGCGTACACACTGGGCGCTCAAGCCCTTTAGTCGGTTTTTCGGCGACCCGCGCCTGTGGTCCTTGCAGCGGCGTACGGTGACGCCCGCGTTCGGCGCGGGGCTTGCGATCTGCTTCGTGCCGCTGCCCATCCACATTCCGCTCGCTGCGATGGTCGCAATCTTTTGCCGCATTCACATCCCCACCATCATGGTGGCGCTGCTGCTCGCGAATCCGTTCACGATGGGGCCGATGTACTACCTCGCCTACAAGGTGGGCGTGCTGGCCACCGGCGCGCCCGAATTGAAGATGAAATTCGAGATGAGCTGGGAATGGGTGCAACACGGGCTGGGGCCCATGTGGAAACCTTTCCTCGTCGGTTGTGGGCTCACCGGCGCGCTGTTCGGGCTGGTGGGATATGCCCTGCTCGACGTGCTGTGGCGCTACAACGTGCGCAAGAGATACCGCGAACGCGCGGGCGCGGCCAGCCGCTAATCAGCCGCGTTCGAGCAGATTCCCGGCTTCGAGCTCGAGTATGCGGTCCATGCGCGCCGCGAGGCGCCGGTCGTGCGTCACCACGATGAGGCAGGTCGCAAGCTCGCGGTTGAGCTCGAGCATCAGCTCGAACACCTGCTCGGCGTTGCCGCCATCGAGATTTCCCGTGGGCTCATCGGCGAGCACGATGCGCGGATTGGTGACCAGCGCACGCGCCACGGCCGCGCGCTGACGCTCGCCGCCGGACAACTCGTGCGGCCGATGGATCAGGCGTGCCCCTAAGCCCACGCGCTCGAGGATCGCGCGGGCGCCAGCCTCCGCCTCGTGCCGTGGCGTACGCCGCACCAGCAGCGGCATGGCGACGTTTTCCAGCGCCGAGAACTCCGGCAACAGGTGGTGGAACTGGTAGATGAAACCCAGCGTGCGATTGCGCAGTTCGCCGCGCGGCTTTTCATCGAGCGAGTGGATGTCGCTGCCGGCGATTTTCACGATGCCGGCCGTCGGCCGGTCGAGGCCCCCCAGGATCTGCAGCAGCGTGGTTTTTCCGGAACCCGAAGCGCCAATGATGGCAATGCGTTCTCCGGCGCTCACGCGAAGATTCACGCCCTGCAGCACCGTCAGGTCGATGGGTCCCTGCCGGAATGCGCGCGTGACCCCCGTGGCTTCGAGCACGACTTCCTTCATGACCCCTTCATTCATGGCGAAGCGCCTCGGCGGGCAGCGTGCGTGACGCACGCCACGCCGGGTAGATAGTGGCCAGCGCCGACAGCGCGAGCGCCGTCAGCGAGACTTGCAGCACGTCGCCCAGGCGCACTTCGGAAGGCAGATCACTCATGAGGTACACACTCGCATCGAGGAACTTTATACCGAAAACACTTTCGATCCCGTGGATGGTTTCGGTGACGTTGAGCGCCAGCACCCATCCGAGCAGAGCACCCGCAAGCGTGCCTACGAAGCCGATGAGCGCGCCCTGGACCAGGAACATCCGCAGCACGTTGACGGGAGCCGCGCCGATGGTGCGCAGGATCGCTATGTCGGTCTGTTTTTCTTTCACGATCATCACCAGGGTCGCCACCAGGTTGATGGCGGCGACCACCACGAGGATCAGCAGGATGAAGAACATCATCGACTTCGTGAGCTCGACCGAACGGAAAAAATTCGTATGGTCGTGAGTCCAGTCGTTCACGAAATAGCCCTTGCCGTCATAGTCGATGGCGCGCGCCACGGTGCGGACCACGAGCGGCGCGAGAAAGGGATCCTTGAGCGCGAGCCGCAAGCCCGTGACGCGATCGCCGAGGCGATACAACGTCGCGGCATCTTTCATGTGCGTGAGCGCGAGGCCGCGGTCGAACTCGTACATGCCCGACTCGAAGATGGCGCTGACCGTGAAGCGCTTCATGCGCGGCTGGAATCCCGCGGGCGTGGCGCTGCCTTCGGGCGCCATGAGCACGACCTTGTCCCCGACCTTGACGGCCAGTTCCTGCGCAAGCGCGCTTCCCAGGATGATCTGGTACTTGCCCGCCTGCAGTGACTCGAACGTGCCGCCGCGCATGCGCGCACCCAGGCCCACCGCCTTCACTTCCTCTTCCGGCAGAACGCCGCGCACCATGACACCGGCCACGCGCTCGCCATTCGCGAGCAGGCCGCGCGATTCCACGAACGGCACCACCGCGACGACGTCCGGCTCGCGCGCTGCGTCGGCCTGCGCTTCGCGCCAGTTGGCGATGTAGCCATCGACACCCGTGATGGTCGCGTGTGAGGTCACGGCCAGCATCCGGCTGCGCAGCTCGCGCTCGAAGCCATTGAGCACCGACAGCACCACGATGAGCACCGCGACGCCGAGTGCAAGGCCGATCACCGACATCGACGCGACGAACGACACGAAGCCGCTGCGATGCGCGGAGCGCAGGTAGCGGGTACCGATGAGCCATTCGTAAGGCAGGTTCATGGCCTACTCGTAACGCAACGCGTCGGCCGGCGGGATGCGCGACGCGCGAAAGGCCGGGTAGATAGTGGCCAACAGGGTGATGAACATCGCGATGCCGGCGATCCAGAGGATCTGCGTCCCGTGCAGCTCCGATGGGATGCGCGTCACGGTGTAGACCTCGGAGCTGAAGATCTCGAAGCGGAACAGCCGTTCGAGGAATGCGGCCGCCTCGCCTGCGTAGTACCCGAGCAGCGAGCCGAGCACGACTCCGAGCGCGACTCCAAACCACGCGATGACGCTGCCCTGGATGAGGAAGATCGCCATGACCCTTCTGGGCGAGGTGCCGAGCGTGCGCAGGATCGCAATGTCGGTTCGCTTGTCGGTCACCACCATGGCCAGCATGGCCACGAGGTAGAACGCGGCCACCGCCACGATCAGCATGAGGATCACCGCCACCATGGTCTTCTCGATGCGGATGGCGCGGAAGTAACTGGCGTGATCGACGGTCCAGTCGCGGATCTCGAGGCCCGCCGGCAAGGTCTTCGCGAGCGCGGCCGAGTTCTCGCTCGCGGTCAGCGCGTCGCGGAAGTTCACGTGCAGCGACATGCGCGCATCCGGATTCGGCAGCAACGCGCGCACGTCGTCGAGCGCGGCGATCAGCAGTTCGCTGTCGTAGTCCTGCACGGCCGCATCGAAGACGCCGACGACGTGGAATTCGCGCAGGCGCGGTTCCGGCACGCCATGGCTGTCGGTCGTGGGGATCAACACGGTGATCGGATCGCCCAAGCCGAGACCCAGCATCTGCGCGATACCACGCCCGACGATCACGCGATCGGACCCCGCAGTCAGCTCCGAGAGTCTCCCTTCGACGATGGACTTGGCGACGCGTGCCACTTCGCCTTCATGGTGGGGATCGATGCCGCGCAATCGCACGGGCAACATGTCGGGCTTGCGTACCGCCAGTGCTTCGAGCTCGATGAACGGCGCCGCGCCCGTGACGTTCGGCGCCCGGCGCACACTCGCGGCCAACGCGTTCCAGTCCCGGCTTCCGTTCCCCTGCGGCGGCACGAAAATCCGTGCGTGCGCCGAGAGCGACAACAGGCGATCGCGCAGCTCGCCTTCGAGCCCGTTCATCACCGACAGGATGACGATCAGCGCCATGACTCCCAGGCACACGCACAGCAGCGACACCCAGGTGATGAAGGAAACGAAGAACTTGTGGGAGCGGGCCCGCACGTAACGCAGGCCGACGAACAGGGGCAGGGAATTCAGCATTGAGCAGGATTCTGGAGCAAAACTCTGACGGGCTTCACAAAAGTGCTGTTAGTTTGAGTCGGCGCATGGCGACAACGGCTGACTTTGCCACAGCGGGGGGTATATTGCCGCCACGGTCGAGTCGCCGGCCGCAGGAGAAAGCCATGCTTGCTCGCACATTCAGGATGACAGTGGTCGCTTTGGCACTTGGTGCCACGGCGCCCGTATTTGCAGAGACCCTTGCCATTGACGGCCAGGTGGCCATCAAGCCTGCCGGAATCGAAACCCCGCAGCGCGGCTCCTCCATGAGCGCCGTCGAACAGAAATTCGGCGCCCCGGCCAACAAGAGCAGCCCGGTGGGCAATCCGCCGATCACCAAGTGGTTCTACCCGAACTTCGTGGTGGTGTTCGAGAACGACAAGGTGTTGCACGCGGTGGTCGTGGCCGGCTGAAGCTACAAACGGGCGGTTTCACCCTGATTCTCCCGCGCGCATTCAATGGCGCGGCGCTCCGCCAGCATCGCGGGGATGTCTTCCACGCGAAACGCCTGCTTTGCGACCTTGCGTCCGTTCCTGACGTGCACCCACGCGTTTTCGACCGTTGGCTCGCCGTCATAAAGCTCCCCGAACGCTTCCACGTCGGAGCCGTGGTAATTCACGGGCTTCAGCCACTTCGCGTAGTCGTGCGGCAACCAGCCTTTGGGCGAGAGCTCATAGCCTTCATCTGGCGCTTCGAATACTGGCAACACCATGTTGCCGGTGGCGTCACGCGCGGCGAATTCGATGTACGCCAGGTACCACGTGTCGAATTTGCGCGTGAGGAACAGCAAGGGCCGCTTCAGCCGGTCGTTGAACTTGGTATGCAGCGTCGCGCCGATAGTTAGCCGGCCGGTACCGATGTCGCCGAGATAAACCTTGCGCACGCGGATGTCGACGTCCCAGGTCCAGCTCATGACAATTTCATTTTCATCGAGCGGGCCGAGCGGCCCTGGCCGGTAGTCGAGAAAACGCGCCAGTACTACGGCCTCGACGCAATCCGGACGCGGATCGACCGGCAGATCCACGCAGTTGGCCGTATCGACCGGGTTTTCCGCTGCCGCAACGAACGGTGACAACACCAGTAGCAGCAATGCGGCCTTTCGCAACATGACCCGAGTATCCACCATAGGCAGAACGCCTGTCTGCCGGTAAGCTGCCGCGCTCTCGCAATGCCGTCCCTGCTTCATCCCCCCATTCCCGCGCCCAAGTCGCGCCAGCGCTGGCACCAGCTCTATGGTTCCGCCCGCAGCCTGGCGCTGGCCGAGGCCGTTGAATCTGACACACGCCCGTATCTGGTGATCGCGCGCGATGCGCGCGAACTGGACCAGTTGCGCTCGGAGCTGTCGTTCTTCCTTGGAAGTGCGCGCGCGATCCATGTGCTTCCAGACTGGGAAGTGCTGCCGTACGACCTGTTCTCGCCGCACCCGGACATCATCTCCGAGCGCCTGGCCGCGCTCGCCGAACTGCCGCGCCTCAAGTCCGGGGTGCTGCTGGCGGCGGCCGACACGCTCGGGCAGAGAATCGCGCCCCGGGGTTATGTGGACGGCCGGACCTTCAACCTGGCGGTCGGCGACAAACTTTCGATCGAACCACTGCGCGCGCGTTTGGTGGAGTCGGGCTATGCGTCGGTGTCGCAGGTCAGCGCGCCCGGCGAATTTGCACTGCGCGGCTCGCTGTTCGACGTGTTTCCGATGGGCGCGGAGACGCCGCTTCGCGTGGATCTTTTCGATGATGAGATCGAAGTCATCCGCGGGTTCGATCCGGATACACAACGCTCGGGCGACTCGCTGAAACAGGTGCGCCTGCTGCCGGGCCGCGAGTTGCCGCTGGACGCGGACTCCGTGAAAGCGTTCCGCCTGCGCTATCGCAAGCGTTTCGAGGGAGACCCGACCAGGAGCGTGATCTATCGCGGCGTCAGCGACGGCCTCGCGCCGCCGGGCATCGAGTTCTATCTGCCGCTGTTCTTCGAGACCACCGACACATTGCTCGACTATCTACCGAAGGACACCGTGGTCTGCGCGGGCGCCGACCTGCCGGCCGCGGTGGATCGTGCGGCGAGCAGCATCGCCGAGCGCTACGAGGAACGCCGGCACGACATCGAGCGCCCGGTGCTGGCGCCCGACGAGCTGTACCTCGCGCCCGAGGAACTGCAGGTAAGGCTCGGAGAATTCACGCGCGTCGACATCGAAAGCTTCAAGATCGAAGACGAAAGCCAGGGTCACAACTTTCCGACCGCGGCGCCACAGGAATGGCGGCTGGACCTGCGGTCCGAGCGGCCTCTGGCGCCACTCGAGAATTTCCTCGACACCTATTCCGGACGGGTGCTGCTGGCCGCGGATTCTGCCGGCCGGCGCGAGGTAGTGCTCGAGATGCTGCGCGCGCACGGGCTCAAGCCCCAGGCGATCGCGGGCTGGCACGAGTTCGCCGACAGCAAGGCACCCTTCGCGCTGTGCATCGCGCCGGAAATGGCCGGCCTCAACATCCTCACGCCGCCGATCGCCGTGCTCGGCGAAGCGCAGCTCTTCGGCCAGCGCGCGCGCCAGGAGCGCCGCCGGCGGAGGGCCGCTTCCGATCCGCAGGCGATCCTTCGCGACCTGACAGCCCTCGGACCCGGCTCCCCGGTTGTGCACGAAGAATATGGAGTCGGCCGTTACCTCGGCCTGCAGGTCATGCAGGTCGCAGGGCAAGATGGCGAGTTCGTGGTGCTCGAGTACGCGGGCGGGGACAAGCTGTACGTGCCTGTACAGCAGTTGCACCTCGTGTCGCGCTACTCGGGTGCCGCGCCGGACAGCGCGCCCCTGCACAAGCTGGGCACCGACCAGTGGGCCAAGGCGCGCAAACGCGCGGCTGACAAGATTCGCGACGTGGCCGCGGAGCTGCTTGACCTGTACGCACAGCGCCAGGCAAAACGCGGACCGGCCCTGCCGCAACGCGAGCTCGAGTACCAGGCTTTCGCGAGCAGCTTCCCGTTCGAGGAAACACCCGACCAGGCCGAGGCGATCCGCCAGGTATTGAATGACCTCGCCACCGAAAAGCCGATGGACCGCGTCGTCTGCGGCGACGTCGGCTTCGGCAAGACCGAAGTGGCGATGCGCGCTGCGTTCATCGCGGCGCAGGCGGGCAAGCAGGTGGCCGTGCTCGTGCCCACCACACTGCTCGCCGAGCAGCACACCAACAATTTCCGCGACCGCTTTGCCGACTGGCCGGTGCGCATCGAGACGCTCTCCCGCTTTCGCACCGGCAAGGAATCGAACGCCGTGCTCGACGGCATCGAGCGCGGCACCGTCGATATCGTGATCGCCACGCACCGCTTGCTGCACGCCAACGTCCGGTTCAAGGATCTTGGCCTCATCATCGTCGACGAAGAGCATCGCTTCGGCGTGCGCGACAAGGAAAAGCTGAAGACGCTGCGCGCCGAAGTGCATGTGCTCACGCTGACGGCCACGCCGATCCCGCGCACGCTCAACATGGCGCTCGGCGGCCTGCGCGATCTGTCGCTGATCACCACGCCACCGGCCGAGCGCCTGGCCATCAAGACCTTCGTGACCGAGTGGCACGCGCCGACGCTGCGCGAAGCTGCGCTGCGCGAGTTCCGGCGCGGCGGCCAGGTGTACTTCGTGCACAACGTGGTCGAGACCATCGACAAGACCGCGCAGGAAATCGCGAAGCTGCTGCCCGAAGCCGAGGTGCGCGTCGGCCATGGTCAGATGCGCGAGCGCGATCTCGAACAGCTCATGGTCGACTTCTATCACCGGCGCTTCAATTTCCTGGTGTGCACCACCATCATCGAAAGCGGCATCGACGTACCGACCGCCAACACCATCATGATCGACCGCGCCGACAAGCTCGGCCTCGCGCAGCTGCACCAGCTTCGCGGCCGCGTCGGGCGCTCGCATCACCGTGCTTATGCCTATCTGCTGACGCCGCCGCGCAAGGCGCTGTCGCAGGACGCGGCGAAGCGGCTCGAGGCCATCGAATCGCTCGAGGACCTGGGCGCGGGCTTCGTGCTCGCCACGCATGACCTGGAGATCCGCGGCGCCGGCGAGTTGTTAGGCGAGTCGCAGAGCGGCGAGCTCACCGAAGTGGGCCTCACGATGTACCTCGACATGCTCGATCAGGCGGTGAAGGCGCTCAAGGAAGGCCGCGAGCCCGAGCTCGACCGGCCTCTGGCCGCCACCGCCGAGGTGGAGCTGCGGCTGCCCGCGCTGCTGCCCGAGAGTTACGTCGCCGATGTGCCGGTCCGTCTCGCGCTGTACAAGCGGCTGGCGGCCGCGCCGGACAATGCGGGCATCGATGCGCTCACCGAAGAGATCGTCGACCGCTTCGGCCCGCTGCCCCCGCCCGCCACGAACCTGCTGCGCGTGGCAAGACTCAAACTCGCTGCACGCACGATCGGAATCCGCCGACTCGATCTTGGCGCCCAGGGTGGTTATGCACTGTTCGAGGAGAAGAACCAGGTCGACCCGCGTGCGGTCATACGGCTGGTGCAACATCCCGACCGTGATTACCGGCTGGAGGGGTCGCTCAAGCTCCGGATATCGGTCGAGACCGACGAAGGCGCAGAACGCTTCGAGTTCGCCGAGAAGTTCCTGAACGAGCTCAAGGGAAAGCCAGTCGTGCAAGCGGCCCCGAAAGGAAGATAGTTGAACCGCTATACTCCGCCCATGACGACATCCGGCCACTTCCGTCGCTTTCTTGCCGTTCTCGCTCTTGCGCTGGTGAGTGTCAGCGCGTCGGTGCCTTCCGCCCTGGCGCAGACCCCGAACCCCAGGGTCTACAACGTCGAAATCATCGTGTTCCGCAATTCAAGCGGCTCGGGTGGAGCGGAAGACTGGAACGCCAAGCCGGTCGCGCGCGGAGCCGACACGTCGGACGCCCCGGTGACCGGCAAATTCGTGCAGGCAATTCCGCCGGCGCAGTTTCAGCTCAACGAAGTCGCGCGGAAGCTCGCCGGCACGACTAACTATCAGCCCATCGCGCATTTCGCGTGGCAGCAGACCGCCAGCTCCTGGGGCTCGCGCGCGGGGTTCACGGTGGCGAAGCTCGCGGGAAACGTCCCGGGCCTCTCCGGGATCTTCTATCTCGAGAGCGGCACCTACCTGCATCTCGGCATGTCGCTCAACTATCAGACATCGAATCCGCCCGAGTCACTTGCCGCAGCGCCCGGCACAGTATTCATGCTCAATGAATCGAGGCGCATCCGGTTCGACAAACTGAGCTATTACGATCACCCCGCCTTTGGAGTGATTGCGCTGGTGACGCCGGCGAATCGAGCGACCGGCGGCAGATAAATGGGGACATTCCTCATTTCGTTGTAACAATCCCTGTGTCATGCACGACTTGCCTCGTGCAACAGTTGTTACAAAGAAATGAGGAATGTCCCCATTTATCTGAAATCCGCTTCCTCGGCAACGATGATGCGGTTGCGTCCCTGCTCTTTGGCACGCGTCACGGCGGCTTCTGCGGCCCTCAGGAAGGCTTCGGCGGAATCTTCAGGGCGGGCAGTGTGAATCGCCACGCCGCCACTCACGGTCACGTATTTCTGAGTCGAGCGCGGATGGTGAATCTGTTGTTCCCGCACCCGATGCGCGACGGTGGTGGCGTGCTGGATGACGTGATCGGCCTGCGTACCGTGCATGAGCACGATGACGCTCGCGCCTTCCCAGCGGCCGACGATGTCCGTGCCGCGGCGGAACGAGCCGGAAATCGCGCGCGCCACGCGCCGGATCACGGCGTCGCCGCCAGCGCGTTCGAACACTTCGTTGTACGGGCCTAACTGATCGATGTCGAACAGCAGCAGCGCAATGTCCGTCTTGTCGCGCTGCGCGAGCGCGAAGTCGCGCTTGAGCACGTCTTCGAAATAGTAGCGCGAGGCAAGCCCGGTGAGCCGGTCTTCCCGGACCCAGTTCGGCAAACCGCGGATGCCGGTGTCGCCGGTGCGCACACGCGTGCCGCCTTCGCGGTGATAGCCGATCAGGTGCGTGGCCTTGCCCTCGCCGTTGCGCAACGGATAGATCTGCATGTCGTTGACGAATACGGTGCCGTCCTTGCGCAGATTACGCACCAGCACCCGTACGGGCTCGTTATGGCGCAGCGCTTCGCGCAGCGAATCGAGCTCCTGCTGATCCCGGTCCTCGCCCTGCAGCAGCCGCAGGTTCTTGCCTAACAAATCGGAAGGCTCGTAGCCCGTCAGGCGGCAGAACGAGGCATTCACATACACCACGGCGCGATCGCCGCTGGCTTCGCAGATGACCACGCCATCCGGCGCCACGTCGAGTGCGCCCCGCAGGAAGTCTCCCTGGAAGCCGTTCATGCGTTGCCCGCGGTGAGCTTGAGCTTGGGTGCGCTCGCCGCGCGCGCCAGCAAGTCCTGGCTGGTGCGCCAGGCCTCGCCGGCAACCAGCGCTTCACGCTCGGGTGCGGGACGGCCGCGCATGCGCACCAGCCGCAGGTGCGCCGCAGGCTCCACTTCGAAATCGAGCTCGTCGAGTACCTTCGCGACGCTCGCGCGATCGTTGCACACCGGCAGCACGTCGCATCCTGCATCGAGGGCGGCCGAAGCGCGCGCCACGATATCGCCGAACTCGGCGGCGCCGCCCATCGACAGATCGTCGGTGAACACCGCGCCTTCGAACCGCAGCTCTTCGCGCAGCGCATTCTGAATCCACCGGCGCGACAGGCTGGCGGGGGCGGGATCGACGGCGGGAAACTGGATGTGCGCCACCATGATGCCCGGAATGCCATTGGCGATGAGCCGGCGGAACGGCAACAGGTCGTCGCCGAGCTCGGTCCAGGCGCGTCTATCTACCGGCAACGCCTTGTGCGAATCGATGACCACGGCGCCATGTCCGGGAAAATGTTTGGCGGTGGCGGCCATGCCGGCATCCTTCATGCCGGTCATGTACGCGAGTGCGAGTTGCGCCACGGCTTCGGGCCTGGAATGAAAGGCGCGATCGCCGATGACTTCGCTGACGCCGTAGTCGAGATCGACGCAGGGCGCAAACGACAGGTCCACGCCGTGCGCGCGCAGCTCGGCGGCCATGAGCCAGCCCATGGAACGTG
>Ga0207691_10005560_pt1 | contig 12177 bp, 13 predicted proteins | sample KBSM13metaG_FD_184327 | JGI IMG/M metagenome (GOLD analysis project Ga0207691, IMG submission 184327) | Miscanthus rhizosphere microbial communities from Kellogg Biological Station, Michigan, USA - KBS M1-3 metaG (SPAdes) (version 2) | ecosystem: Host-associated > Plants > Roots > Rhizosphere >...
ATATCGAGGGCACCGCGCAGCAGATCAGGGCGCTGGCGCGCGCGGGCTCGGAGCTGGTGCGCATCACTGTCAACGAAGCCGACGCGGCTGCCGCGGTCGCGCCGATCCGCGACCGGCTCGCGCAGCTGGGGGTCGATGTCCCCATCATTGGCGACTTTCATTTCAACGGGCACAAGCTGCTGCGCGAACATCCCGAGTGCGCATCCGCATTGGCCAAGTACCGCATCAACCCCGGCAACGTCGGGCGCGGCAGCAAGCGTGATCCGCAATTCGCAGAGATGATCGAGTTCGCCTGCAGGTACGAAAAGCCGGTGCGCATCGGCGTGAACTGGGGTTCGCTCGACCAGGACCTGCTCACGCGCATGATGGACCAGAACAATGCGCGGCCCGAGCCACTCTCGGCGCAGGAGATCATGCGCGAGGCCGTTGTGGCCTCGGCGCTGGAGAGTGCCAACCGCGCCGTGGAACTGGGCCTGCCGCGCGAACGGATCATCCTCTCGGCCAAGGTGAGCGGCGTGCAGGACCTCATCGCCATCTACCGCAGGCTCGCGCAGCGTTGCGACTGGCCACTGCATCTCGGCCTCACCGAGGCTGGCATGGGAAGTAAAGGGATCGTCGCCTCCACGGCCGGCATGGCCGTGTTGCTGCAGGAAGGCATCGGCGACACCATCCGCGTATCCCTGACACCCGAACCCGGTGGTGATCGCACCAACGAAGTGATCGTGGCACAGGAAATCCTGCAGACCATGGGCCTGCGCTCATTCATTCCCATGGTCATCGCCTGCCCCGGCTGCGGCCGCACCACCAGCACCTATTTCCAGGAGCTGGCACAGTCGATCCAGTCCCACATTCGTCATCGCATGCCGGAATGGCGCAAGTCCTACGAGGGTGTGGAAGACATGACGGTTGCGGTCATGGGCTGCGTGGTGAATGGTCCGGGTGAGAGCAAGCACGCCAATATCGGCATCTCGTTGCCGGGGACGGGCGAACGCCCGGTCGCACCGGTCTACGAGGATGGCGAGAAAACCGTGACGCTCAAGGGCGAGCGCATCGCCGAGGATTTCCAGGAGCTGGTGGAGAAGTACGTGGCGCGCAGGTTCGCACGCAAGGACAGCGCCCCCGCTCCGCAACCGGAGGCAATTACATGACGTCCGCCACCGATGACACGCTGGTCAGCAAGAAGTGTGTGCCCTGCCATGGCGGGGTGAGCGCGCTCACGCCGGCAGAAGCGCAGAAACAGTTAGGCCTGCTCGAGGCGGGCTGGAAGCTGATCGAAGACGGCAAGGCCATCAAGCGCGAATTCAAGTTCGCGGATTTCTACCGCAGCATGAGCTTCGTGAATGCCGTGGCGCACATCGCCAATGTCGAGGATCACCATCCCGACATCGAATGCGGCTGGGGATATGCGCGCATCCGTTACCAGACGCACTCAGTCGGCGGATTGCACGAAAACGATTTCATCTGCGCCGCCAAGATCGACAATATCCAGCGCTGAGATTTGTCAGGGGCTTGCGCCCCACTTCTAACGCCGCCCGAAGGGGCGGCGTCCATCATGAAATTCGCAATCGCAACTTCATGCCATTCGCGAACGACGCGAACCGGCGTGACATCTTGCCCGCACCACTCGCGTATGCGGATTCGGCAAAGGCCTCGTGGCAGCCACCCTTGCCGAGGTATATGCGGAAGTGATGCAAGGCGGCCGCCTCGCGTTCCGGCACATTTTCCTTTTTCACATAGTGTTTCAGCGCCGGTGAATCGCTGACTTCCGCGACAGCCATGTCGCATCCCTGGATGAGTCCCGGCCCACACTCGGTCTGCGGCGTGCAACGATGCCAGCGCAGGCGGTGGAAATGGATCAGGAACGGTGGCAGGTCGGTCATGTAGACCGTCAGCAACGAGGCACGATCCTGCAGGGAAAACGAGCAGCGCTCGAAGCGCTCCGAATCCATCGTTGGCAGCAGGAACTTTGGCACGACGTTGATCGCCATGGCGCGAGTATCGCCAAACAGGGATACACGGCGCGTCCGACGCTGTGGAAATCTGCGCTGCGTCGCGAAATCAGGGCTTGTCGGTGGGGGTCGTGACGCTGCGCGTCTCGTGGCGCAGCAGGTAGATACCGCTGGCGATGATCAGCGCGGCACCTAGTAGAGTGCGCACACCCGGCACGGCCGCCCACACGACAAAATCGATCAGCATCACCCACGCGAGCCCGGTGTATTCGAGCGGGGCGACGCTTGCGGCCGGTGCATGCTTGAACGCCACCGTGATGCCCCATTGACCGATGGCGCCGGTGACCGCGACTCCCACCAGGATGGGATAGTGCCCCGGTGCAACGGATTGCCATCCCGGCAAGGCCAGTAACGTGGCCCCGAAAGCAAGCATGCCGGTCATCCAGAACATCATCGACTGGGTGCTGTCAGTGCGCCCGAGAATCTTGACGATCACCGAAGAGAACGAGTAGCACACCGCGGTGCCCAGCACCGCGAGCGTGCCCCACCAGCCGAATCCGCCGGTTTCGGGCTTGAGCACGATGAGCACCCCGGCAAAGCCCACCACAATCGCGCCCCACTGCGCGCGTTGCACGCGTTCGCCGAGCAATACGATCGACAGCAGCGCGATCATGAGCGGGGCGATGAAGAATATTGAGTACACCTTGGCCAGCGTCAGCGACTTCAGGGCGAAGGTGAAGGTCACCATCATGAACACGGACATGACGCCGCGCACCAGGTGCAGGGGCCAACGCACCCGGACGAGCTGCCGCAGACCACCCGAATACATTGACCACGCGAACACCACCGGAAGCGCGGCCAGTCCGCGCAGCGCCGCCACCTGCGCGGACGGGTAATGCGCCGTGAGCAGCTTCAGGCCCGCATCCATGAAGGAAAACGCCACGACGCCGACCAACATCGCCGCCATGCCGGCCAGTTTTTCGTTGCCCTTCTTTAATAGAGACTTACCGAACATCAGCGCGCCGCGGCGGGCAATTCGCCGGCGAGTCCCATGGCGCGCTCGATGAAGGCGCGCTTGACGATTCCGGAACGGCCCACCCAGGGCATGCCGCGTTGCGCGAACTCGGCAAGACGCCCGCTACCGCGCGCCAGCAGCCGGTCGAAGGCATCGATGGCCGCACTCATGAGTTCGTTCTCGCTGCGGCGCCAGCGCTCGTAGCGCCGCAGGATGCGCAAGGCGCCGGGATCTTCACCGCCCGCCAGCCCGGCGGTGATGACGTCGGCGAGCGCGGCGGCGTCCAGCAATCCGAGATTCGCGCCCTGCCCGGCGAGCGGGTGCACTACGTGTGCGGCATCACCGACGAGCACGACGCGTTCGGTCACATAGTTGTCCGCCGACAGGCGCCACAGCGGGAACTTCAGTCGCTCGCTGGTGAGACGGGTGGCGCCCAGCGCCGCATCGAAGTCTTTTTCGAGCTCGCGTTCGAAATCCGCTGGCGGCGCTTCCAGCAGTTTTTCGGCACGGCTGGTGGGCAGCGACCAGACGATGGAGCTCTGCCCGTCGGCCAGTGGCAGGAAGGCCAGCGTGCCGTCGCCCAGGAATCGCTGCCAGGCCGTGCGTTGATGAGGCCTTGCGGTACTCACCATCGCGACGATGGCCACCTGGCCGTAGGAAGCGCGCGCCGCAAACACGCCGGCCAGTTCGCGCACTCGCGATTGCGCGCCGTCCGCTCCGACCACCAGCCGTGTCCGCAGGCTGCGCTGCCCGGCGCGCAGTACCGCGGCGTCACGCAGAATTTCCAGCGCGTCGATCTCCGCCTGCACCAGTACGATTCCGGCGCGCCGCGCGGCAACCGCGAGCGCCGCCTGCAGCACATTGTTCTCGGCGATCACCCCGAGGTCCGGTTCGCCCATTTCCGCGGCGTCGAATATCAGCGCGTCGCCGCCGTGCGGCGGAACATCCGCGTGCCACACCTGCATGCGCTCATAGGGGCTGGCGCGCGCTGCGCGGATGTCAGCCCAGGCGTCGGCCGCTCGCAGGATCCGCTCGCTGGCGCGCGACAGCGCGAACACGCGCAGGTCGACCGGCAAGGCATGGGGCTCGATGGGTGATGGAATGTGCCGATCGACCACGGCGATGCGCGCCGGAGCAATGCCGGACTGCGTTACGAGCAACATCGCGGTGCTGAGCCCGATCGGCCCTGCGCCCACGACCACGACGTCGTAGTCGGTACTCATTCCAGCGGCAGGCCACGTGCGAGACGCGGCATGCGGCCGGCGAATCCCCAGCTCACGCGCGACAGGGCGCGCTTGGCGGCCGGGCTCATGTCGAACAGCAGCAGGCCAAAGTTGCGCACCAGGCCCATGCCCGGCAAGTCGCTGCCAAAGAGCTTCACCAGTCCGTCGGTGAAGCGCGTGACGCCCTTGCGATCCTCGGCGCGCCACGCGGCAAACCTGGCTAACAACTCGCCGAAGTCCGGCGCGGCGGCGGCGGCGGCCAGCATCTCAGCGAGTGTGGCCGCGTCGCGCAGCCCGAGATTGAAACCCTGCCCCGCAACGGGGTGCAGCGCCTGCGCGGCATTGCCGATCAGGACCACGCGCCCGGCCACGGTCTCGGCAGCGCGCGACAGCGCGAGCGGATACGTGTGCCGCCGACCCACGCGCGTCCAGCGGCCGACGCGCCAGCCAAACGCGGCCAGCAGTTCCGCTGCGAAGGCAGCATCGTCGAGTGCGGTGAGTTCAGCGGCGCGCTCTGGGCGCACCGCCCAGACCACCGTGTAGCCGCCACCTGCGGTGGGCAGCACCGCCAGGGGCCCGGAGGGCGTGAATCGTTCGAAGGCCTCGCCCGTGTTGGGCCGTTCGGTGGCGGCATTCACCACGATGGCCACCTGTTCATAGTCTTCTATATCTGCATCGATCCCGGCGCTGGCACGCAATACGGATCCGGCACCGTCGGCGGCCACCGCGACAGCGGCGCGTATGCATTCGGTGCCGCCTTCGGCCAGGACTTCGAGCTCGACAAATTCTTCGCTGAGCGTTGCCGCCTTCACCTGGGCCGGGACCACCAGGGTGATATTGGGGGCCTCGCGCAGCTCCCGCCACAGCACGCGGCCGATGGTGCGATTCGGCACCACGTAGCCGAATGCCGGCACCCCCTGCTCGCGCGCATCGAGGCGCGCCACGCCGAAACGCCCGGCGTCGGACACGTGGATGGATCGAATCGCTGAAGCGTCGGCAGCCATTGCATTCCAGACCCCGAGGCTTTCAAAGATCTGGCGCGAGCCGTTGCCCAGCGCAGTCGTGCGTTCATCAAAACTGGGCTGTGCGCTGGAATCGGGCGGCACACCCTCGATGAGCAGCGTGCGCAGTTTCGTGGCGCGCAGCGCGAGCGCGAAGCTCGCCCCCACCATACCTCCGCCCACGATCACGACGTCCCACGGTTTCATGCCACCGAGGCCATCAGCCGTTCGATCGCCACGGCCTCCTTGGGAGCGCCGTCGGTGAGCACTTCGCAGCCTTCGCGCGTCACCACCACGTCGTCTTCGATTCGAATGCCAATGCCATGGAATTTTTTCGGCGCGCCGGGCGTACCCGGGGCCACGTAGATGCCCGGCTCGATGGTGAGCGCCATACCGGGCTCGAACACCCGCCACTCGTTGCCGATCTTGTAGTCACCGACGTCGTGCACGTCCATGCCGAGCCAGTGGCCGGTGCGATGCATGAAGTACTTGCGATACGCGCCCGTCTCTTCGAGCTTCGCCGCCCGACCCTTGAGCAGGCCGACCTTCATCAGGCCCTGCGTGATCACCCGGACCGCCGCCTCGTGTGGTTCGTTCCAGTGGTTGCCGGGCTTCACGCGCTCGATGGCGGCGTAGTTCGCGTCGAGCACGATCTGGTACAGCGCCAGCTGCTGCGGAGTGAAGCGCCCGTTGACGGGGAAAGTGCGCGTGATGTCCGAGGCGTAGCAATCCACTTCGCAACCGGCATCGATGAGCAGCAGGTCGCCATCGCGCAATGCCGCATCGTTCTCGCGGTAATGCAGGATGCAGCCATTGGCCCCACCCCCGACGATGGGCAGGTAGGAAGTGTCGGCGTTGTGCAGGCGGAACTCGTGAACCACTTCGGCCACGATTTCATATTCGCGCTTGCCCGGTACGCAGGCGCGCATGGCGCGCACGTGCGCACGCGCCGCAATACGCGCGGCCTCGCGCATGGTGTCCACTTCGGCGCGGCTCTTGAACAGACGCATGTCGTGCAGCACGTGGTCGAGCGCGACCATCTCCTGCGGCGCATGCCGGCCATTGCGTGCCTGGGTGCGCAGACCGTTCACCCAGCCGACCACGCGCTGATCGAACTCCGGATGTGTGCCCATCGCGTAGAACACCTTGGCGCGGTTCTCGAGCAGGCCGGGCAGGATCTCGTCGATGTCGGCGATCGGAAAGGCGTGATCGGCGCCGTAGTCGCGCGTCGCGCCGGCGGGCCCGGCGCGCCGGCCATCCCAGGTCTCGCGCGCCGGATCGCGGTCGCGCACGAAGAGTATGTATTCACCCTGCGGGCGGTTGGGCACCAGCACCGCCACGGCATCCGGCTCGGCGAATCCGCTCAGATAGAAGAAGTCACTGTCAGGGCGGTAGGCGTATTCCACGTCGTTATTGCGCAGCCGCACCGGTGCCGTCGGCACGATGGCGATGGAGTCGCGTCCCATGAGCTTCATCAGGGCGCGGCGGCGGCGGCGAAATTCCTCGCGGCCTATGGTCGCCACGCGCGAAGTGGCGGCCGACGCCCGCTTGAGCCTGGCGTTAATGAATCGACGCGGCGCCGGGCGCCGGCTCCTGGCCGCGGGCGGGTGCGAACTCGACGAACAGCAACTGCACGCCGACGCGCACGAACTCGACGACTTCGGCGAACGCGACTTCGTTCTCTTCGTTCTCCTCCTCCGCCTCCACGCCCACGTGCGTGATCTCGGTGAAATCGCGAATGATCTCGCCCGCCTCCGTGGACACCTTGGAAGGATCGGCGGCCGATCCGGAGCCCAGTCCGTACAGGAAGCCCTGGCACCACAGGCTCAGGGCATCGGCGCGCTCCGCAAGCGGCGCATCGTCGTCGGGCAGAAGCGGGGCAAATGCCGAGTCGCTCCCGGCCAGGGTTCGCACCATGGCGTCATACACGTTCTGCAACACCGAACTCTGCAGTGCCTCTTCTTCGGGAGAGTCATCCGGGAGGATTTCGTGGATCCACTCCAGCAGGCCGTAATCGCGCGAACTGCACAGCGCCCCGGCCAGAGTGCCGTGTGCCTCGGCGGGCTCCGGCAGCGCGCGCGCTTCCCGGAGTACGCGCTCGAACTCATCGTAAGTAGCGGCCAACATGGGGGAATTATGCCCCTGTTCAGGCGCTCACGCGCCACGAAGGAAAAAGACGCCGAAGCGGCGGCGACCATGAATTGCCGGGCTGGTACGGTCTGCCCTATAGTCCTCCGCCATGAACGACACCGACAACAACAAGAATGGCAAAACCGGCTTCGAAGCGGAGTTTGCCCGCCTCGAGCGCCGCGTCGAAGAACTTCTGATCGCCGTCGACGCTCTGAAGGAAGAGAACCGCGCGCTGCGTCAGCGGCAGGAATCGCTCGCGGCCGAACGCTCGGCGTTTGCCCAGCGTAACGACCAGGTGCGCGCGCGCGTGGAGGCCATGATCGGCCGTCTCAAGACGATGGAGCACACTGCGTGAGCGACAAGGAACCGGCGCACGTCACCGTACGCATCCTGGAAAAGGAATACTTCGTTTCCTGTCCGCAGGACGAGCGCGCCGACCTGCTCGACTCCGCCGAGTACCTGAACAAGAAGATGCGCGAGATCCGCGACACCGGAAAAGTTGTCGGCGCGGATCGCATCGCGGTCATGGCTGCGCTCAACATGGCCAGTGAGCTTCTGCGACTGCGCAAGCTGGACTCGGACCTGCAGGGCAACGTGAGTGGGCGCGTCAAGCAAATGCGAGAACGCGTCGAAGGCGCGCTCCAGCGCACCCGCCAGCTGGATCTTTGATGCCGACCTCACAATTATTCATGGACGCCGTCGCTTCGACGGCGTTTTCAGTTGTGGCGCTTGCGCCTGACGATACTTGCGTCGCATTCCTACATGACGGTTGTAGTACAGTGACCCTGCGCTGCCTGCGGTGTTCGACAGCGGGTCGGGTTACCTCTCGACCGTAATGTAAACACCCAGGGACCTACGCCTTGCCGGCAGCATTGTGCAAGTCCGCTTCGAGCGGAAAGCCTTACCTGCCGGGGCACGTCCCACTTTGTTGCTCTGGTTCGAGAGCAACGACTCGCACCGGCATTGCGGGTGGCGCTTTCTTCCTTTCTTCTTCTTCGTGGTAACGAAGCAAACCCTCCGCAAAGATCTCATGCCGCGCCGCCGCGCGTTGAATCCGGCTGCTCGCGAGCAGGCGGCACGCGCCGTCGCACGCCACATCGCCGCGACACGCTGGCTCGGAGCCGGCAAACGCATCGGTCTGTATGCCTCCATGCCGCAGGAACTCGGCACCGGACCCCTGATCGAACTCGCTCAACAGCGTGGCTGCAGGATCTACCTGCCGCGCATCACCAGCATGCGCGCACGCCGCATGCGCTTCGTTCCCATGAGCGCGAGCACGCGCCAGCACGACTTCGGAATGCACGAACCCGAGGGTGATGAATGGATCAGCGCGCGATTCCTCGACACAATTTTCGTGGCGGGGGTTGGATTCGACCGGCGCGGCGCACGTCTCGGCCATGGCGCGGGCTTTTACGATCGCGCCCTCGCCTGGCGGAGGCAGCGCCGGCATTGGCGGGGACCGCGCCTGGTGGCGCTGGCCTATTCATTCCAGGTCGTACCATTCATCCCGGTGACCGAACACGATGTGTTCATGGATTTCATCGTCACGGAGAGGGGAATCGATGAATTACTGGCTGCTGAAAACTGAACCATCGACCTTTGGTGTCGATCATCTGGCCAAGCGCCCCCGCAAGACCGCCATGTGGGACGGGGTCCGCAACTACCAGGCCAGGAACATGCTGCGTGATGACTTCAGGAAGGGCGACCTGGCCTTCCTCTATCACTCGAGCTGCGACATTCCGGGAATTGCAGGTGTGGTCAGCGTGGTGAGCGCCGCATATCCGGATCCAACGGCCTTTGACCGCAAGCATGAACACTACGATGCGGATAGTGATCCGAAGAATCCGCGCTGGTATGTGGTCGACGTGCAACTCAAACGACGCCTGAAGCGCGTGATCACGCTCGATGAACTTCGCAAACACGAAACTCGCGCACTAGATGGGATGTTTCTGTTGAAGAGAGGCAACAGACTGTCGATCACACCCGTGAGTGACGCTCACTGGAACTTCATCCTCACGCTCGAGTGATGATCGAGATACACATCGATGTGATTCGCTCGTTGTCGTTCGGTGGCACTTGCTTGAAATTTGTCAACACGTGCGTATACTCGGCCTCGGACTAACCCGTAACTACTGGAGATGCGCCATGGCGAAAGCCAAGAAAAAGGCCAAGAAGAAAGCCAAGAAGAAGTAATTCTTCGGCCTTGGTCAATAAGGCGAGCGAGAAACTTTCTCGCTCGCCGCTTCAAATTCGAAGACACTGCCCGCTACCAAGCGGGCAGTGTCGTTTCAGGGATCAGATTTCTGGAGTCACACAGTGAGTGCCCAAGAAGTGAACAAAAACACTGGAAAACAAGCTGCGGCGCGTGCTGCGCTGGAATTCGTCGTCGAAGGTTCAGTCCTGGGTGTGGGTACAGGTTCCACGGTGAACTTCCTCATCGAGGAACTCGCGTCGCGTCGCGTGAAGCTCGAGGGAGCGGTGTCGAGCTCGAGCGGATCGACGCAGCGACTGCAGGCCGCCGGCTTCCGGGTCATGGACCTGAACGAGGTCGGGGAGATCGAGACCTATATCGACGGCGCCGATGAAACCAACCCAAAACGCGAACTCATCAAGGGTGGGGGTGCCGCCCTCACGCGCGAGAAGATCATCGCGGCAGCGGCACGCCGCTTCGTCTGTATCGCCGACGAAAGCAAGCTGGTGGACACCTTGGGCGCATTCCCCCTCCCCGTCGAAGTCATCCCGATGGCGCGCACCCACGTGAGCCGCGCCCTCGAACGCCTGGGCGGACGGCCGGTCTGGCGTGAGCGGGTGGTCACCGACAACGGGAATCACATCCTCGATGTACACGGCCTGCGCATCGCGGAACCGGTTGCGCTCGAGAACGCCATCAATCAGATCGTCGGTGTGGTGACCGTGGGTCTGTTCGCCGCGCGGCCCGCAGACCACGTCATCCTCGGTGGCCCCGGGGGCGTTCGGCGCTTCTGAGCGCGACCTCCTGAAACGCTCGGACGTCCGCACCACCGTCCGGTGTCCGCGTACGGACACTATGCGCACCTTGCCGGACCGCTGTCAGCGCGCTCTCTTCCCGGAATTTTCAATCGGTTAGCTGCCTGCGGCGCGACTTGGCACGGCGCATGCTTTAGATCCGGTATGACCATGCTGCTTCGTGATGTCTCGATGCGCGGCACCCAGGCGCAGGACCGGGTGGTTGCCGAACCCAGGAGCCACAAGACCCTGATCAAGCGCTACGGTCTGCCGGCGGGCATCGCGTTCGTCGTATTGCTGCTGGCGATCTGGAGCGCGCACGCCTGGTTGTCTTCCGACAAGGTCATCCCGCGCGATCGTGTACGCACCGCCGTCGTGGAGCGCGGCCCCTTCGTGCGCGATGTCGCCGCCACCGGTCTGGTGGTCGCGGCCGTGAGCCCCACGCTGTTCGCCGAGGCGCCCGGCACCGTCATATATAAGGTGCGCGCGGGCGACGCCGTGAATGCGGGCGATGTACTCGGCGTCGTGCAGAGCGCGTCATTGACCAACGAATACGAACGCGAACGCGCCAGCCTCGCGGCCGTCGAAGCTGCCCTCAACCAGCAGATCATCGAAGTCCGCCGCCAGATCCTCAAGAGCAGCCAGGCCAGCGATCTCGCGAAGGTCGCGATCACCGCGGCCGAGCGCGAGTTCAAGCGCGCCGAGGATGCCTGGAGTATCCACGTGATCCCGGAACGTGACTACGAGCGCGCGCGTGACGACCTCGAGACCGCCAAGCTCAACTATGAACACGCCATCGAAACCGGCAGCCTGGAGAAGGACAGCCTGCAGCTCGAGTTGAGTGGCCAGCGGGCGACGCGCGATGCGCAATCGCTGAAGGTCGCGCGACTGCACGAACGCGTCGAGGCGCTGACCCTCAAGTCCCCGGTGGCCGGCATCGTGGCCACACTGGCGCAACAGGAACGGGCCCAGGTGGCGGAGAACGCGCCGCTGGTCACGGTGGTGGACCTGACAGCGCTGGAAATCGAATTCCAGGTGGCGGAGTCCTATGCCAACGAGATCCGGCCGGGCATGAACGCCGAGGTCACGCTCGACGGCCGCAAGCTCATCGGCACCGTGGCCGGCATCTCGCCCGATGTGCGCAACTCCCAGGTCACCGGCCGCGTGCGTTTCGCCGAGCAGCCCAAGGGCCTGCGCCAGAACCAGCGGTCGTCAGTACGCATCGTGCTCGACCAGCGCACCGATGTGCTCAAGGTGGCGCGCAGCCCTTTCAACGATTCGGACACGCGCTTCATCTATGTAGTGCGCGACAGCGACGCGGTGCGCGTGCCGGTGGAATTCGGTTCCGCGGCCATCGGCGAAATCGAAGTGCGCAACGGGCTGCAGGTCGGCGACGTCGTCGTGCTCTCGGACATGCGTGATTACAAGGACGCGCCCAGCGTCCTGATCGGCCATTGAGGGAAGCTCGTGAGTCAACTGCGTGATCCCGACGTCTACGTACTGTTCTTCGGCCGCCCGCGGCCAGATCCCATTCGCCCGATATCCTGAGGAGTCCCCATGCTCGAGATGCACGACGTCAGCAAAATTTTCCGCACCGACCTGATCGAGACGCACGCGCTGCGCAATTTCTCGCTCACTGTGAAGGCCGGAGAGTTTCTTGCGGTGACGGGACCCTCCGGGTCAGGCAAGACCACTTTCCTGAACATTGCGGGGTTGCTCGAGCCCTATGACACGGGCACGTACAAGGTCGATGGCGTCGACGTCACCCAGCTGTCCGATGACGCGCGCTCGCACCTGCGCAACGAGAAGATCGGCTTCATCTTCCAGAGCTTCAATCTCATGCCCGACCTCAACGTCTACGACAACGTGGACGT
>Ga0207691_10005561_pt1 | contig 12175 bp, 10 predicted proteins | sample KBSM13metaG_FD_184327 | JGI IMG/M metagenome (GOLD analysis project Ga0207691, IMG submission 184327) | Miscanthus rhizosphere microbial communities from Kellogg Biological Station, Michigan, USA - KBS M1-3 metaG (SPAdes) (version 2) | ecosystem: Host-associated > Plants > Roots > Rhizosphere >...
CGAGTTCGCGAAGGTGCTGCCGCGCATCAGGCGCGCGGTCGTGCGCGACCTGCGGCGGCCCGCGCTGTGCAAGGAGCGCGTGCTGGCCGCCGTCGTGCGCCTGATGGACCAGGCGTTCATCCGCGTCGGGGGCGAGCGCTATCGTCGCGAGAACGGCTCGTTCGGCGCGACGACGCTGCGCAACCGTCACGTGCGCAAGTCCGGCGATGGCGTGGTCCTGGACTTCCGCGGGAAATCGGGCAAGCGCCACACCATCAAGATCGGCGACGACCGCGTCGTGCGGGTCATCCGCCGATGCCTCGACCTCCCGGGGGACGTGCTGTTCCAGTACAAGGAGGGCGGCATCACGCGCTCGGTCACGGCGGCCGACGTGAACGCGTACCTCAAGGCCATCTCCGGCGCCGACGTCACGAGCAAGGACTTCCGCACCTGGGGCGGCACCGTCCGCGCGGCGAACTTCCTGTGGTCGTCGGTGCGCGGCGAGACGAAGACCGCGGCGAAGGCGCTGCTGCGCGACGCGGTAAAAGCCGCCTCGGAGGCGCTCGGCAACACCCCGGCCGTGTGCCGCAAGAGCTACATCCACCCGCGCATCTTCAAGTGCTACGAGGCGGGCGTGCTCATCGAGGCGCCGCCGAAGCTTCGCGGCTTGCGCGCCGACGAGCGCCTCGCGCTCGCGTTGCTCGACGCCAAGCTGCCGACGGTGAGCCAGCTCCTTCGCCGCTCGATCGAGGAGCGTCCGCCCGGGTCGCGCCTCGCCGCCTGAAAATCTACTTGCCGACCATCCCCGCGCCGGCCAGTGCGACCCAAACCAGAGCGGTCCCGACCCCGATCGCCACCAGCGGAAATCCGAAGAACGCGAGGAAAGTGTCCACTTCCGCGGACGCGCTTCGCGAGGATCAGGATGCCGGCCAGCAGCGCCAACGCGCCGACGCCTGCCATGACGTACTGGAGTGCGCTCATCGTGCTGTCACCATAGCAAGGCGACGACGAACGCGCCGATCATCGCGAACAGGATCGCGACCTTGATCGCGGTGCCGACGAGAAGTCCGAGCCACGTGGCGACGCCGACGGTGCCCGCGCGGCGCAAGTCGCGTTGCGCAATGAATTCGCCGACCGCGGCGCCGACCAGGGGCATGAAGAGCAGCCCCACGAAACCGGTGAAGATGCCGGCCACCGTGCCGACCATTGCGCCGATGACCGCCAGCTTGCTGGCACCCGCGCGCTTGGCACCCGCAGCCGCGGCGAAGTAGTCGACGGCCCACGCGAGTGCCGTCAGCGCGGCGAAGATTGCCACCAGCCACACGGGAATCCGCGCGAAATCGTCGATCCACGCGCCAAGCAGCATGCCAAGGAAGACGAGCGTCACGCCGGGGATCGCGGGCAGGATGGTGCCCGCGACACCGATGGCGATGAGCGCAAGCGCGATGATCCACAGCAGCGCATTCACTCGATCACCTCGTCGGCCCGGATGCGAATGGATTGGGGGACGGCGATGCCCATGCGCCGCGCCGCCTGCAGGTTGAGCACGAGCCGGAAGCTGGACGCCATGTCGTAGGGCAGGTCCGCCGGCTTGCTGCCGCGAAGGATGCGGTCGACGTATTCGGCGCCGCGCTCGAAGACCGGCTTGAAGTCGGCGCCGTATGAGATGAAGCCACCCGCGTCGACGTACTCCCTTCGCGCGTACAGCACGGCGGCGCGTGCGCCAGCGGCCGCGTCGACGATGTGTTTGCGGTGGGCGAGCACGGAAGAGGGCGTGCCGACGATCAGCGCGTCCACGCGCTTGCGCGCGAGTGCGTCGAAAGCGCGGTCGACACCCGAAGACGTCACGCCGTCGAACGCTTGCGCGGTCATGCCGACCGTGCGCGCATGGTCGGCCAGCTCCTGCAACACGATCATCTCGCCGGGATTGCCGCGGTCGGTCAGGTATGCAATGGCGCTCGAACCGGGCGTCAGCTCGCGCACGAGGTTCACCCACTTGCCGACGATCTCGATTTGGTTGAACGACGCTCCCGTGACGTTGCCACCCGGCCGTCCGAGACTTGCGATGAGCCCGGCTCGCACCGGGTCCGCCGCGCCGACCGCGACGATCGGGATCTCGGATGTCGCTTTCCTGGCAACCACCGCCACCGTCGTCGTGGCGACAACGAAGACGTCCGGCTTGCCTGCGATGATCCCCGCGGCGAGGGCGTCGAGCTTCGAGCGATCGCCATGCGCGTATCGCGCTTCGATCGACACGTTCCGGCCCTGCGACCATCCGAGCGCGGCAAGCCGGTCCCGAAAGGCCGTCCAGTACCGTTCACGCACGGCGGGCGCCGCATCGTCCAGAATCGCAACGCGTCGGACGGACTGCGCGCCGGCCTGCGGCGCATGCGCGAATGCGCAAAGCGCGAACGCAACGAGCGCAGCGCGGCGGCGGAGCATCACATCAGCGGCTTGTACCGGATGCGGTGCGGCTTGGCCGCCTCCTCGCCCAGGCGCTTGCGCTTGTCCTCTTCGTAATCCGAATAGTTGCCCGGATAGAAGTACCACTGCGAATCGCCTTCCGCTGCGAGGATGTGCGTCGCGATGCGGTCGAGGAACCAGCGGTCGTGCGAGATGACGAGCGCGCTTCCGGCGAACTCGAGCAGCGCTTCCTCCAGCGCGCGCAGCGTCTCGACGTCGAGGTCGTTGGACGGCTCGTCGAGGAGCAGCACGTTGCCGCCCTTCAGCAGCGTCGCCGCGAGGTGCAGCCGCCCGCGCTCGCCGCCGGAAAGCGCGCCGACGATCTTCTGCTGGTCCTGGCCCTTGAAGTTGAAGCGGCCGAGGTACGCGCGCGACGGCATCTCGAAGCGGCCGACGGTGAGGATGTCCTGGCCGTTGCTGATCGCTTCCCACGCCGTCTTGTCGTTGGGCAGCGATTCGCGCGTCTGGTCGACGACCGCCATCTGCACGGTGTGCCCGATGGTGATCTTGCCGGCGTCCGGCTTCTCCTTGCCGGCGATCATGCGGAACAGCGTCGTCTTGCCGGCGCCGTTCGGCCCGATGATGCCGACGATCGCGCCGGCGGGGATGCGGAACGAAAGGTCGTCGATGAGCAGCGTGTCCCCGTAGGCCTTGCGCACGTTCTCGAACTCGATGACCGCGTCGCCCAGCCGCTCCGCGACCGGGATGAAGATCTCGTTCGTCTCGTTGCGCGTCTGGTGCTCGTAGGACGCGAGGTCGTTGAAGCGCGCGATGCGCGCCTTGCTCTTGGCCTGGCGACCCTTGGCGTTGGAGCGCACCCACTCGAGCTCGGTCTTCATCGCCTTGATGCGCGCGGCCTCCTGCTTCGATTCCGTCTGCAGCCGCTGCTCCTTCTGCTCGAGCCACAGGCTGTAGTTGCCCTTGTAGGGAATGCCGTAGCCGCGGTCGAGCTCGAGGATCCATTCGGCCGCGTTGTCGAGGAAGTACCGGTCGTGCGTGACCGCGATCACGGTGCCCGGGAACTTCGAGAGGAACTGCTCGAGCCAGTCCACGCTCTCGGCGTCGAGGTGGTTGGTCGGCTCGTCGAGCAGCAGCATGTCGGGCTTCGACAGCAGCAGCCGGCACAGCGCGACGCGGCGCTTCTCGCCGCCCGAGAGGTTCGCGATCTTCGCGTCCCACGGCGGCAGCCGCAGCGCATCCGCCGCGATCTCCATCTGCACGTCGGCGCCGGCGCCCGACGTCGCGATGATCGCTTCGAGCCTCGCCTGCTCCGCCGCCAGCTTGTCGAAGTCGGCGTCGGGCTCGGCGTACGCCGCGTAGATCTCGTCGAGCTTCGTCTTCGCCTCGAGGACCTCGCTCATGCCTTCCTCGACGGCCTCGCGCACCGTTTTCTCCGGATCGAGGCGCGGCTCCTGCGGCAGGAAGCCGACGCGCAGGCCGGGCATGGGCGTCGCCTCGCCCTCGTACTCCTTGTCCTCGCCGGCCATTATCCGGAGCAGGCTCGACTTGCCGGAGCCGTTCAATCCAAGGACGCCGATCTTGGCGCCGGGAAAGAACGAAAGGGAGATGTCCTTGAGGATGACCCGCTTGGGGGGAATCATCTTCCCCACGCGGTTCATCGTGTAAACGTACTGTGCCATAGGTGTTTGGTGTCCCGACGCTCGCGACGCGTGAGCTCGCCGCACCCGGAAGGGCGCGCGATTCGCGAGAGAAAACCCCGATTATCGCAGGTCGCTACTTCTGCGCCGTGCTGGCCTTGGGCGGCGGGGACTTGCCTTCGGCGGCGGCCTTGTTGGCGGTCGCGTTCAACTGCGCTTCGGTGGCCGCGCGAAGCTCGCGCCAGCGCTTGAGGTCCGCGTCGTAGCGCACGTTCACGAGGACCACTTCCTTCTGCTTGGCCGCGACGAGGTCCGCCTGGCGCGCAAGCTCGGTACTGATGGTCGCGATCTCGTTCTCGAGCACGGGGGGCGCCGGTTGGCCGGGCTTGAGGGCGGTCTTCTTCGCCTCGAGGTCTTCCTTGCGCTTGTTGAGCTGCACGGTGTACGCGACCGACGACTGGATCTGCTGGTCGATCGTCGCCAGCGCACGCCGCCGGGCGAGATCGATCTCGCTTTCCATCGTGTACGTGGACAGGAGCGCGCGATCACGGCGGTCGACGAGCTCGCGGTCCCTTGCCAGCTGCTTCTCGCGCGCCTCCTCTTCGGCCTTGGCGCGCTTCTGCTCGGCACTGGGTGCGGCGTCGGTACGCTTGACCGGCACGCCGTTCTTGTCGAGCTGCACGTTGCCTTTCTCGACGGCCTCCGGCGGGATCTTGTCGGTGTAGTGGACGACACCCTTCTCGTCCACCCACTTGTACGTGGCCGCGGCAGCGCAGGGCGCGAGCGCGACGAGCAACGTCGCGAGGACCAGTCGATCGAACATCGTGCGTGTTGCGTGGGTCACGTTGCCGACTCCAGTGCGCCGTATTGCCTGCGATAAGCATCGACCGCGGCACCGTGCGCCTGCAAGTCCGCGCGGCTGCCGAGAAACCCCATGAGATCGTCGAGCGTGGCAATCGCGACGACCGGTATTCCGTATAACGCGCGCACCTCCTGCACCGCCGACGCGCTGCCCTGCCCCCGCTCCATCCTGTCCAACGCAATGAGCACGCCGGCGGGGTTGGCGCCATGGCCCCGGATGAGGTCCACCGACTCGCGTACCGACGTACCGGCCGTGATCACATCGTCGACGATGAGGACGCGGCCGCGCAATGGCGCGCCCACGACCACGCCACCCTCGCCGTGGTCCTTCGCTTCCTTGCGATTGAAGCTCCAGGGCAGATTCTGCCCGATTTCCGAAAGCGCAATCGCGGTCGAAGCGGCAAGCGGAATGCCCTTGTATGCGGGGCCGAACAACTGGTCGCATACGACGCCGGAAGCCTGCAGCGCGCGCGCATAGAATTGCCCGAGCGTGCGCAGGCTGTCGCCGTCGCTGAACAGTCCCGCGTTGAAAAAGTAGGGCGTCTTGCGGCCCGCCTTCGTCGTGAAGTCCCCGAACCTAAGCACTTCGCATGCCAAGGCGAAGGCGAGAAAGTCGCGTCGAAAGTCGGACATGGCCCTGATTCGTTTGGCAAATTTGGCTCGGAGTATACTCGCCCGCTTTTTTGGCAATGCGCGTCATCACCCTCAACGTCAACGGAATTCGCGCCGCGGAGCGCAAGGGCTTCGCGCGCTGGCTCGCGCGCGTGGAGCCGTGGGACGTCGTGTGCCTGCAGGAGTTGAAGGCGCACCACGACGACGTGCCGCGCAGCCTTCGCGCGCCGCGCAAGTGCACGTCGCACTTCCACCCCGCGCAGAAGAAGGGCTACGCCGGCGTCGGCATCTACACGCGGGCGCCGGCGACGTTCGCCACCGGATTCGGCGAGGTCGAGTTCGACCGCGAGGGCCGTTACCTCGAAGCGCACTTCCGCGACCTCACGGTGATCAGCGTGTACCTGCCCTCGGGGTCGAGCGGACCGCACCGGCAGGCGTCGAAGTACCGCTTTCTCGAGACGTTCCTGCCGCACCTCGCGAAGCTCCGCGCCTGCGGCCGCGAGATCATCCTGTGCGGGGACTGGAACATCGCGCACCAGAACATCGATCTCACCAACTGGCGCGCGAATCGCAAGCACAGCGGCTTCCTTCCCGACGAGCGCGCATGGCTGACGCGCGTATTCGACGACCTCGGATTCGTGGACGTGTTCCGCCGCGTCGATGTGCGTCCGGAGCAATACACATGGTGGTCCAACCGCGGGCAGGCGTGGAAGAAGAACGTCGGCTGGCGCATCGACTACCAGATCGCCACACCCGGCATTGCCGCCAGGGCGCACGCGGTGTCCATCTACAAGAACCGCCGCTTCTCCGACCACGCGCCGCTCGTGATCGATTACGACTACGAGCTTAGATGAAAGGACCCCCACGCTCGCTTCGCTCGCTGCCCCCCGGGGGGGCTGGTCAGTTCCTCGGGACGGCCCTTCGGAACTGACAGGCGTGCTGCGCATCTCCAACCTCACGCTCGCCCGCGGCACGCGGCGCCTCCTCGAAGGCGCGAACCTGACCGTGCACGCGAGGCACAAGGTCGGCCTCGTCGGCGCCAACGGCGGCGGCAAGTCGAGCCTGTTCGCGGCGATTCGCCGTGAGCTGCTGCCCGACGCCGGCAGCATCGACCTGCCGGCCTCGTGGACGATCGCGCACGTCGCGCAGGAGACGCCGCCCGTCGAGCAAGGCGCCATCGAATACGTGCTCGACGGCGATCCGGAGCTGCGCGAGATCGAGGCAGGGCTCGCCTCCGCGGACACCGACGGCGCGGCGCTCGCGGACCTGCACCACCGCTACGAGGTGATCGGCGGCTACGGGGCGCGCGCACGCGCCGCCATCCTGCTCGCAGGCCTGGGGTTCGACGAGTCGCGCCACCGCGAGTCGGTGGCGAGCTTCTCGGGCGGGTGGCGCATGCGCCTGAATCTCGCCCAGGCGCTGCAGTCGCGCTCCGATCTCCTGCTGCTCGACGAGCCCACGAACCACCTCGACCTCGACGCGGTGCTGTGGCTCGAGGACTGGCTCGGCAAGTATCCCGGCACGCTGCTGCTCATCACTCACGACCGCGACTTCCTCGACGGCGTCGTCGACACCATCGTGCACATCGACAACCGCAGGCTCGTCTCGTACACCGGCAACTATGCGCAGTTCGAGGTGATGCGCGCACAGCAGCTCGCGCTGCAGCAGGCGACCTACACGAAGCAGCAGCGCCAGGTCGCCCACCTGCAATCGTTCGTCGACCGCTTCCGCGCGAAGGCGACGAAGGCCAAGCAGGCGCAAAGCCGCCTGCGCGCGATCGAGCGCATGGAGCTCATTGCCGCCGCGCACGTCGACAGCCCGTTCGAGTTCGCATTCGCGCCCGCCGCGGCGGCCGCACGCCAGCTCGTCCTTCTCGACCACGCGACGCTCGGTTACGAGGGCCGCGCGCCCGTGCTCGAGCGCCTGGACTTCGGCATCCTCGCGGGCGACCGCATTGGTCTCCTTGGCCCCAACGGCGCCGGCAAGTCGACGCTCCTGAAGGCGATCGGCGGCACGCTTGCGCCGATCGCGGGAACGCGCCATGTCGCGCAGAACCTGCGGGTCGGCTACTTCGCGCAGCACCAGGTCGAGCAGCTGCGCCTCGAGCATTCGCCGCTGTGGCACCTGCGCAAGCTCGAGCCCGACACGCGCGAGCAGGAGCATCGCGATTTCCTCGGAGGATTCGATTTCCGCGGCGACATGGCCGGCGCGGCCGTCGGCCATTTCTCGGGCGGCGAGAAGGCGCGCCTGACGCTTGCGCTGATCGTGCGCCAGAAGCCGAATCTGCTGCTGCTCGACGAGCCGACCAACCACCTCGACATCGAGATGCGCGAGGCGCTGACCGAAGCGCTGCAGGATTACGACGGTGCGCTGGTGGTGGTCGCGCACGACCGGCACCTGCTGCGCGCGACGACGGACGCACTGTGGATCGTGGCCGACGGCAAGGTCGCGCCGTTCGACGGCGACCTCGACGACTATCGCGAGTGGGTGCTGAACCAGCGCCGGCGCGAAGCGCCCGAAGAGCGGCGCGGCGGCGACGATCGCAAGGCGCGCAAGCGCGAAGAAGCACAGGCGCGGCAGCGGCTCGCGGAGGTGCGCAAGCCGCTGCTCGCGCGGCAGGCGTCGGTCGAGCGCGAGATGGAAGCGCTCGTGCAGGAGAAGGAGTCGCTGGATGCATGGCTTGCGAGCGAAGCAGCGTACGCGGAGGATGCGCGCGAGACGCTGAAGGCGCGCGTTGCGCGGCAGGGCGAGGTGACGTGGCAGCTCGCGCGGCTTGAAACCGAGTGGCTGGAAACGGCCGAGGCGCTGGAAAAGTCCGCGGGCAGCGCTTAGTCGGTCGCGCGCGCCGCGTCTGCGACAATCGGCGCCCATGTTCGCAACCCGCATCCACTGATGGCCTGGCCCCGCAAGCGCATCTACTGGGTTGTCGGCAGCATCCTCGCGACCATCGTCGTCACGCTGGTCGTGACGAACCTCATCCCCGCGCAGAAGCGCATCGAGCACCGCGTCGAGCGCCTGTACGACACGGGATCGCCGGACTACTACCGCGCCCTCGGCGTGCTGCTCGGCCCGCCCGTCGTCGGGGGCAATCGCGTCGAAGCGCTGCAGAACGGCGACGAGATCTTCCCTTCCATGCTGGCCGCCATCCGCGGCGCGCGGCACACGATCAACTTCGAGTCGTACATCTATTGGTCGGGCGACATCGGCAGGTCGTTCGCCGATGCGCTGGCCGAGCGCGCGAAAGCCGGCGTGCAGGTGCGGGTGCTGCTCGACTGGCTGGGCTCGCAGAAGATCGACGACAAGCTGCTCCGCGAGATGCGCGATGCGGGCGTGGAGATCTTCCTCTTCCATCCGCTGGCGTGGTACGACATCGCGCGCGTGAACAACCGCACGCACCGCAAGCTCCTCGTCGTCGACGGGCGCATCGGGTTCACGGGCGGCGTCGGCGTCGCGGACAAATGGCAGGGTCACGGCCAGGACGCCGACCACTGGCGCGATTCGCACTATCGTGCCGAGGGCCCGGTCGTCGCGCAGATGCAGGCCACGTTCATCGACAACTGGACCAAGGTGAGCGGCAAGGTGCTGCACGGCCCCGATTACCTGCCGGACGTCGCGCCCCTGGCCGACACGCGCGCGCAGATGTTCTCGAGCTCGCCCGACGGCGGCGCCGAGAGCATGCAGCTCATGTACCTCCTCGTGATCGCGGCCGCGACCAGGAGCATCGACCTCGCGAGCGCGTATTTCGTCCCCGACGATCTGACGAGCGACGCACTCGTCGCAGCGATGAAGCGCGGGGTGCGCCTGCGTGTGGTCCTGCCCGGACCGATCATCGACACCGATCTCGTGCGCCGCGCATCGCGATCGACGTGGGGCCCGCTATTGGAAGCGGGTGCGGAAATCTACGAGTACCAGCCGACGATGTACCACTGCAAGGTGATGATCGTCGACGGTCTCCTCGTGTCCGTGGGCTCCACGAACTTCGATCCGCGCTCGTTCCGCCTCAACGACGAGGCCAACCTCAACGTCTACGATCGCGCGTTCGCCGCCCGCCAGGAGAAAGTGTTCGAGCAGGACATCGCGCGATCGAGGCGCGTCACGCTCGCCGACTGGCAGAACCGGCCGTGGCACGAGAAGCTCATGGAGCGCGCCGCAGGATTGCTGCACACGCAACTTTGAAAGGAATGGGCATGGACGGGACGCGCCACTTCTCGATGATCCGCAGCTTCCACCTCGCCGACTTCCTCACGCTCGGCAACGCGGCGTGCGGGGTCGCCGCGGTGTTCTGCGCGATGGCATACGGGCGCGATCCGGCCATTGGATGGTTCTACGCCGCCGTGCTGCTCGCGCCGGCGGCATTCGCGTTCGACGTCCTCGACGGACGCGTCGCGCGCTCGCGCCAGCAGCACTCGGCGCTCGGGCGCGAGCTCGACTCGCTCGCCGACGTCATCTCGTTCGGCGTGGCGCCGGCCGCGCTCGCATTTGCGGCCGGCATGAACGGCGCATGGGACTGGATCGCGCTCCTGTATTTCGTGTGCTGCGGCGTGAGCCGCCTCGCGCGCTACAACGTGACGGCCGAGGCGATGTCGAAGGACACCGGCAAGGTCACCTACTTCGAGGGGACGCCCATCCCGACGAGCGTCGTGCTGGTGGGCGTGCTCGCGTTCGCGGCGTGGCAGGGCCGCCTCGGCGACAACCTGTACGGCGGCGCGTGGTCGCTCGGGCCGTGGGTGCTGCACCCGCTCGTCCTGCTCTACGTCCTTTCCGGCACGCTGATGATCAGCAAGACGCTGCGCATCCCAAAAATGTGAAAACTTCTGATAAAACTGTAATGGGGTACGTCCCTATTTCAAAGATGTAATGGGGTACGTCCCTATTTCGTGAGATTCGTCCCTATTTCGTGAGATTGGCGCGGTCGAGGTCGACCTTGTCCTGCGCGATGACGCGCAGGCCCGGGTACTTCGCCCGCAATGCGTCCGCGAATTTGTCCGCGTCGCCCGCGACCACGATCGACAGGGTGCCCGGCTCCCAATGCTTGCGCGCGTAGTCGACCACCTGCGGGCCGGTCACCGCCGATAGCTTGTCGATCGTCGTCGTGAGGTCGGTCAGCGGCACGCCGTACGCTTCGAACGTCGCGAGCGTGGACGCGAGGTCCTCCGTCGTCTCGAGCCGCCGGCTCACCGCGCCGATCACCGTGAGCTTGCGCGCCTCGAGCTCGTCCGCGGGTGCTGCGACGTCGCCGATGCGGCGGATCTCCTCGAGCGCGACCGCCACGAGCTCGGGCGCCGACTCGTTCTTCGTCTGCGCCCCGATGCTCCACACGCCGCCCGCCTTGCGCGCGTCGAGGCGGCTTCCGATGTCGTAGCTCAAGCCGCGCTTGATGCGAACCTCCTGCATGAGCCGCGACGAATACCCGCCGCCGAGCAGCGTGTTGGCGACGACGCCCGTGAAGTAGTCGGGCGCCGATCGCGCGATCGTCGGACCGACCAACGCGACCCCTGCCTGGCCCGAGCCTTTCATGGCGATGACGATCGGGTCTCCCGCCTGCGTGCGTGCATCGTCGCGTCCGATCGCGGGCATCGGCGCCGTCGGCCGCTTCCAGTCGCCGAACGTGCGTTGCGCGAGCGCGCGCGCTTCTTTCAAGTCGATGTCGCCGACGAAGATCAGGCTCGCGTTGTCGGGGCGATAGAACTTCGCGTGCTGCGCGACGACGTCCGCACGCTTCAAGCGCGCGAGCGACGTTTGCGTTCCATGCGCGGGATGGCCGAACGCGCCTTCGCCGAACGCTGCACGGTTCGCCGCCATGCTCGCGAGCCTGCCCGGATCGCGCAACGCGACCGACAGGCCGTCGACGGCGAGGCGCCGCGCACGCTCGACCTCCTGTTGTGCGAAGCGCGGGGTGCGCGCGACTTCGGCGATGAGGTCGAGCGCTGCCGCGGCGTTCGTGCGCGTCACGGTCATCGTCACGATCGAGCGATACCACCCGGCGCTGCTGTCGAGCGTGCCGCCGAGCGCTTCGGCGGCGTCCGCGATCTGGGGCGCGGTGCGCTTCGCCGTTCCCTTGGTGAGCAGCGTCGCCGTGATGTCGGCAAGGCCCGCGAGCGCTGCGGGATCGGTCTCCGATCCGGAGCGAACGACGAGCTCGGCGGTGACGAGCGGCAACCCGCGACGCGGCGCGACGACGACGCGCAACCCGTTGTCGAGCGTCGCGACGCCCGGCGCCGCGATCACGACGGGCCGCGGCGGACCCGGCGGCGGCGGCGTCTCGAACGGCTGCGCAAGCGCACCGCCGCAAACGAGCAACAGCACCAAACCCTTGCGCGCTCTCATCACCTGGCTCCCGCCTTCGATTCCACGTCCTGCGCGTACTCGATCGTCACCTGCTTCGCGTCCAGCACGTACTTGCGCAGCACGCGCTGGACGTCGGCAGGCGTGACCGCCATCAGGTCGTCGAGCTCCCGGTTGGCATAGCGCGCGTCGCCGTGATACGTGATCGCCTCCCCGAGCGCCTCGCCCTTCCCCAACGGCGTTTGCCGCGCATCGAGCGCCTGGGTGAGGAGCTGGGTCTTGATCTTGGCGAGCTCGGCCGCCGGCACGGGCTTGTGCGCAACATGCTCGATCTCGGCCCGCAACGCCTTGGTGAGCGCATCGGGTGCGACGCCCTT
>Ga0207691_10005562_pt1 | contig 12175 bp, 5 predicted proteins | sample KBSM13metaG_FD_184327 | JGI IMG/M metagenome (GOLD analysis project Ga0207691, IMG submission 184327) | Miscanthus rhizosphere microbial communities from Kellogg Biological Station, Michigan, USA - KBS M1-3 metaG (SPAdes) (version 2) | ecosystem: Host-associated > Plants > Roots > Rhizosphere >...
GGTCTTTTGGCTCGCAACTGCTGAATTCTTAGGTATTAGCGCTGTCCTAGACGCTATGGATTTATGCAAGGACTGCGCGGCCGCGCTCGGCGGCCGATTCACAGCGTTGCTAAGTGATCGCGCCATCACTCGAAGGTGATGAGTTCCATGGACGTGACCCAGCGCGGGTTCTCTTATTCCCTTAGTAAGTGCCGCGCGTCCCTTCCGAATTCGTTTGTGACGCGCGGCGGCGATCTCTTTCAGCGTTTTGCCTGGACACGAGCGCGACATCACGCCAAAGCCCACTACTGACGACGATAGTGCAGTATGAAGGCGGCCCCATGGCTTTCAAAGCTGCATCTCGGATTGCCTGGTAGATGGCAGTATTCGGCCAAAAGCAGAAGTTCTCTGCTACGCTTCAACTCGACTAATCATCGGCACTCCGGGCCATCAATAACTATTAAAAACCCCGCCGGAGCGGGGTGTCTTTTAAGGCGCTGTCGAAACGAATTTGGCGGTTTTATTTTTGCGATGACGCGCCACGATGAACCGCTGCGTTTTAGCAAGGCCGAGATGCCGTAGCTCTGCGCTCCGTATTTGGCAGCGTCGGCGTATTTTGTTCCTTTCCAGCTTGGCACTTTTCCGTCAGTTGTCTGCAGTCGGCCGTCAATAAATGCCCACGAACCCTGCACACTGATCGTATTAATAACGAATACGATCTTTTGCTTTAATTCGTTCTCAACCGTCGGACGAAGGCTGTCGAGCAGCTCGGTCCGCTCGGTTGAACCTTTCGTCGGATGCACAACGGTTTGTGCCAGCGTTACGCCGGCAAAAACAAAGACAATGATCAAAAGCAATATCGCTTTCATACTCTTTAGGCAGCGGCGGCCTGCTCGATAGCGTCCAGCGCTTCGGCGCATCGCTCGCAAACCGTTGGATATTTATCAAATTCCCCGACACGGACAGAATAGTTCCAACAGCGATCACACTTTTTACCGTCAGCTTTCTGTATCTCGATCTTCAGCGCATCGCCCTCGTGCACCTCGACCTGTGAAACGATAAAGATGTAACGAAGCTGTGGATAGTAATCCATCAAAAACATCGTCGTGTCGCGGTCGGCCGTCAAGACGACCTTTGCCTCGAGCGAAGAACCGATCTCTTTTGCTGTCCGGGCCTCTTCCAGCGAGCGAAGAACGTCGTCACGGATGGCGAATATTCTTTCCCATGACGCAAGCAATTGTGTGTCGTCGGTGGTTGACGCGGCCGGAAACTCGGCGATATGAACGGACGATTCCCGTTCGCCCGGAAGGTTTTCCCAGGCCTCATCCGAGGTAAATACCATCAGCGGCGCGGACAAACGGCAAAGAGAATCGGCGATGCGATAAAGAGCCGTCTGAGCTGAACGCCGCTCAACCGATTTCGGCGCCATGATATAGAGACGGTCTTTGATGATGTCGAAATATCTTGCCGACAGCGTCACCGTACAAAAACCATAGAGCGCGTTGTACGCAGCCTGAAAATCGTATCCGTTATATCCGGCGACAACCTTTGCCGTAACTGCATCGAGGTTGGCGAGCGCCCAGCGGTCGATCTCGAGCATCTCCTTGTCCGAAACGGAATCGCGTGCGGGATCAAAGCCGTCCAGATTTCCGAGTGCGTATCGCAGCGTGTTGCGCATCTTGCGGTACGCGTCGACGATGCGAAGCAAGATCTCGTCCGAGCAGCGAACATCTTCCGTATAGTCGACGGCCGCCGCCCAAAGACGCAGCACATCGGCACCCGATTTATCGATGATCTCGTGCGGGGCGGTCACGTTGCCGAGTGACTTGCTTTGCTTCCTGCCCTCGCCGTCGACAACCCAGCCGTGCGTAACGATCTGTTTGTACGGAGCCTGATCGTGGGCCGCGATGCCGCAGCTCAAAGACGAATTGAACCAACCGCGGTACTGGTCGCCGCCCTCGAGATAAACGTCCGCGGGAAATCGCAGCGTATCGCCGCGGGTTTCGAGGACAGCGACACAGCTCGAACCTGAATCGAACCAAACGTCGAGAATGTCGGTCTCTTTGCGAAAGTCTGGACTGTTGCACTTCGGACAGGTAAAACCGGCAGGCAATAGTTCGGACTCGGGACGCGCATACCATGCATCGGCGGTTTCATTTGCAAAGATATCAGCGACGTGGTCGATGATCTTTGGGTCGGCGATCGCCTCGTCACATGCCTGGCAGTAGAAAACAGGTATCGGAACACCCCAAACGCGCTGCCTCGAAACGCACCAGTCGGGACGGCCTTTGAACATGTTTCGCATGCGGTCTTCGCCCCAGGTTGGATACCAATCGACCTTTTTGACCTCATCAAGCGCCCGCTGCCTCAGCCCGTTCGAACTTGCTTCGCCGCCGATCTCGTCCATCGAAACGAACCATTGCGGGGTTGCACGAAAGACGACCGGGTTCTTACACCGCCAGCAGTGCGGATAGCGATGCTGATAGCTCTCTGAATGAAGCAGCATTCCGCTTTCGCGTAGAAATTCGACTATGCGAGGATTTGCTTTAAAGATGTTCTCGCCGCCGAAATGCTCTATGTCAAGGAAGAAATTTCCGGCGTTATCAACCGGACAATAGATCTCAAGCCCGTAAGCCTTACCGATATGAAAGTCATCAGCGCCGTGGCCGGGTGCAGTGTGGACACAGCCGGTGCCTGATTTGCCGGCGGCCTTGTCCTCGAAGCGCACGTCAAGTTCGACCTCTGCGTCGGCTTCACCGAGGGTGACGTGCTCGCCATTCATGATCAGCGATGACCGGTCGAGCCACGCATGTTTGGCTTCCATTCGGTCAAGCTTTGCGCCCTTGAAACGCGCGAGCTCAACGTAATCATCGAATCCGCAAGTCAGCGCAAATGGTCTTGCCAATTCGCTGGCAACAATGTAAACCTCGTCGCCGACCTCGATAGCTGAGTAATCAAATTCAGGATGTACAGCGATGCCGAGGTTCGCCGGCAGTGTCCACGGTGTGGTCGTCCAGATCACGACGAACACATTCTTGCCGGCAAGCGCGCTGTCGATGTCGGCCGGGTCGGTCTTCATCGGGAACTTTACGTAAACCGATGGTGAGCTGTGCTCTTTATACTCAACTTCAGCCTCGGCAAGTGCGGTCTGGTCGTGGATGCACCAATAAACGGGACGCAGGCCTTTGTAGACGAAACCGCGTTCGAGAAAGCGGCCGAACAGGCGAGCGGTTGACGACTCATACTCTGGCGACATTGTCAGGTACGGGTTTTCCCATTCGCCGAGAATGCCTAGACGCTGAAAGTCACGGGTTTGGTTATTCATTGCCGTCGAGGCATGCTCTCGGCAGATGCGGCGAAAGGTCGCAACCGGTATATCGTTTTTATTCTTACCCTTTTCAGCAAGCTTTTTTTCGACGATGGTCTCGATCGGCAAACCGTGGCAGTCGTAGCCCGGCACGTACGGCGCGTCAAAGCCCATCATCGAGCGGGTCTTGACGACAAAGTCCTTTAGTATCTTATTCAAAGCTGTGCCGATGTGAATGTCAGCGTTCGCATAAGGCGGGCCGTCGTGAAGGATGAATTTCTCACGCCCTCGGCGAGTTTTGATCACCTCTTCGTAAAGGCCCATTTCTTTCCACTTTTTGAGCCGTTGAGGTTCGCTTTGACCAAGATTCGCCTTCTGCGAAAAATTGGTCTTTGGCAAATTGACGGTTTTCTTAAGATCCAAAGGTTCAGTCATAGGTCGAAAGTTGAAATTCTAACATTCACCGCCCTGAAACGGCATTTCACGAGTGTCCTAAATCAAAAAGTCCCAAGCCGTTTGATGGGCTTGGGACTCTTTCGGAGCAAAATTGATCGCTTCGGCTCAGACGGAGCAAAGTCCCTGTCGGTCATTAATAATTATCTGAGCCAAGCGTCTCATAGGATCGACTAATGAAATTATAACATTGTTGAGCTATTCATTCCGCTTCAACGGTGCAAAGCAAGGGATATTCACGCGCTTTCGCTAGGTTCATCGATTTTTCCGCCTTCGTTTTCGCAACCTCATAAGGATAGATGCCTGCGACTCCGACGCCCTCATTATGAACTTTGAGCATTATCGAGATCGAATCAGCGTCATTGCGGTTAAAAACGTACTGCAGGACAAAAACGACGAATTCCATTGTCGTGAAATCGTCGTTGTGCAAAAGCACCTTAAATAGTTTTGGCTTTTCGAGCTTGGTTTCGTGTTCTGTGAGAACGTCGCCTTCGCGCTCGATGTCCGGAAGATCGGGCATAGACGAGATTAAAACACAGTAAACTGCCGCGACGCTAAGCGCCCACCTCGACAGTTGCCTTGCGTTCGAGTTTTCCCCAGCCGACGATCGCCCCGCGGATAGCTGTAAATACCGATTTGACCATCACCCAATACATCACCTGGCGGTAACCGAACCTCTGGATCAACAGCCACCACAGCAACTTTTTCTGCTCGGCGCGCTCCATCATGAACGCCAGGAACGCACCGAACCAATCGACTGCAAGAAAGAGCGCGTAGTAGAAAATGACCTGGTTCAAATTAGTCGGCGTGTGTGCATACTCCTGCTGATGTTCGAGATATCCGATCACTGCGGACGCGATCGTCCAGATGAACATCAGATCCATCAGCGGCGAGATAAGCGGAAACAAAACCTGAAAGATCCAGACATTCGGCATAGCGACAAAGCCAAGCGTGCCGTATTTGGGATTCAGCAATGCGTTCTTGTGTTTCCACATGCACTGCAGGGTCCCGAACGACCAGCGGAAGCGCTGCTTTGCCAGGTTCTTCAACGAATCAGGCGCCTCGGTGTAGGCAATGGCTGCTTCTTCATATCCGATACGGTAATGGCGTTTCCGCACATCTATCGTCAGGTCCTGGTCCTCGGCAAGCGTGTCAGATGAGAAACCGCCGGTTGCTTCAAGGACCGATCGACGCCACGCGCCTACAGCGCCGGGAACTACGGTAATGCAATTAAGTGAAGAAAACGCGCGACGGTCGAAATTCTGGGAAGTAACGTACTCGAGAGCCTGCCATTTTGTAACAACGTTCACGCGATTGCCGACCTTAGCGTTTCCGGCGATCGCTCCTATTTTTTCATCAGCAAATCTATGAGCAAGCGCCGATACGGTCGTCGGCATGAAAAGCGTGTCGGCATCTAGCGCGACGACGATCTCGCCCTTTGCCTTGCGCCAGCCAAAGTTGAGTACCTCAGCCTTTCCGCCGTTGGCCTTGGAATAGATCTGGACATTTGGATTATCGTCAAACGCGCTTTTTGCCGTCTCAAATGTTGAGTCCGAAGAACCGTCATCAACGACGATGATCTCAAGCCTTGAATAGTCCGAGGCCAGCAAACTCTCGATCGTCCGGCAAATAACCTTTTCTTCGTTAAAAGCGGGAACGATGACAGAAACGAGTGGTTCAAAATTCTCACCAAAATGAATTCGTTCGCGCCTGCGAGATCGAATGTATTGTGCCAGTGCAAGAATCCCGATGACAGTCATTCGCCCAATACCAAGGATTATTCCCAACAGGAAAAGCCATTTCATTACCCAACCGCCAACCGCAACAGCGTAAAAAAAGTAGGCGTCCGATCGGGCGTAAAACGACTGGTCTTCCTGTACCACCGGCATCGCCTGTTCAGGAGTTATGCCGGCGAGATCAGAGAGCGTCGTGAATTCAAATCCGCGGGCCTTTAGCTCATGGATGAGCTTTGGCAGAGCCTCGACCGTCGCCGACCTGTCGCCGCCGCTGTCGTGCATCAGTACGATGCTTCCCCGTTCTTCAGGTTCAGTTATGGCTGACTGTTTCAGAACTTCATCAACCATTTGGTCGGCCGTGTGCGGTGAGCCATCGTCATTCTTCAGCTTCCAGTCATCCGGGTCGAGATGAAGCCCGACCGAAATGTAACCCAGGTTCTGCGCAATAACGGTCGGTCCGACCTCGTCAGGAGTCCGCGGTTCTGCGTCGCCAAAATAAGGTGCGCGGAAAAGCCGCGTTGAGCGGCCTGTTACCGATTCGATCAGACGCTGCGTCGCATTCAGCTCAAGGTCGGTAACGCTGTCCGGGACTTCGCCGAGATTTGGATGGGTAAATGAATGGTTTCCGATCTCGTGGCCATCTTCGACAATACGTTTTAACAGTCCCGGATTTTCCTGCCCGTTTTCACCAACGATGAAAAATGCCGCCTTGATATTTTCGGCTTTTAAGATGTCGAGGATCTTTGGTGTCCAAACAGGGTCCGGCCCATCGTCAAATGTAAGAACTATCTTGCCCGGTTTGTCGCCCGTTCTCTGTATCGTGTAGGACGACGGGACCTGCTCATATGTTTCTCCGGTGATCAGTCCAGTATCACTGGTTTGTAGATTGCGAAGTCCGTCTTGCGGAACCGACTTAACCTGCAGGATCTCGCCCGTTCCGTCGAAATCCACCTGATAGCCATACTTAATGGTCTCGAGATCGGGTATCGTTCCCCGCCCCGAACCGGCTCCCCAAACTTCCCAAAGCGATGGGTCCTCGCTGCCGAGCCGCCACAAGGCAATGCCGGCCACGTTGTAGTCATTAGCACTTTTTATCTGGTCATAGGCAGTGACGGCGTCGAGAAACCAGACAGTATGTGTAGTGCCATCCTCTTCGTCGTATGTGTAGTAAGGGTTTTTACTTACCGGGTCGAACTTTATATCACGCGGAGTGTCGAGCGATTCGTTAGCCGCGAGCAGCGAATCCTGGAAGGAAACTGTTTCCGCCTCGCTTCCGTCGTCGGACCAGTTATAACCATAGTTCCCGACGCAAACTATCGTCTTTGACGGGGAAAGTTCCTGCATTCTCTTTTTGAGAATGCTGTCGAACCAATCGACGCCTGCCACCGGGCCGGCGCCGCCCGTTGACCAGTGCTGGTCGTAGCCCATCAACATCAGGTAATCGGTGATCTTCGCAAACGCCGTGTAATTCCAATCCGGATTGTCGAACGGGACTGCCTGTGCGAGGATCAGGCCGCGGCTTTGCAGCTCTTGATGAAGCTCGGAAACGAATAGAAATAAATTTGTTTGAGAGGCTGCGGGAACCTCTTCGATATCAACGGTCAACCCGCCAAATCCGTTTTTGGCAACAACATCAAGCAATGAGTTGATCAGTTTTTTTCGCTGGACTTCGTTGGAGATGGACCGGACCAGAATGTCTGAGTTCCACTGTTCATTTTTATAGTTTTGGACCAACGGAAGTATCGGCAAATCGGGCCGTTTCTCGCGGATCAGGTTGATCGCTTTGTCGTCAAAGTCAAGAACCAGCGGATTTGAATCGTCACCCGAAAGCCTTATCCATTCCGGTACCATCCAATCGAGCTTGTCTATGTTTTCTTTTAAGGAAGTAAAGCTTGAATAGTCCCAATTGACATAGAAGCCGACAGCGAAGGATTTTCCGGGCGCAGGACTGGACGGCGTGGGTACCGGCCGGCTCGCAGAAAGCATTTCATGCTTTGCCTGCATTTCCAGCTTGGCCTCGTCTCGGCGCTGCTTTTCGAGCTTTAGCTTTTCCGCGACCTGCCGCACTGAAGCTTCCTTTTTAGTCAGTGCGGGCCGGGCCGGCAAAGGATCGGCCACCTCTATCTTTTGCGGAAGGATAGCAGCGGGTTTGAGCCTTAGCTGAGGCAAAAAAGGATTGATAAGGACACTAACGATAAAGAGTCCGGCAACTATGGTTACAAGAGCGGTTACTAGAAAAGCCGCATATCCGACAAAACGACGTCGATGTCCTTTTTTGTCAAAGAACACCGGATTTAGATCAGGCAGGTCTGTAGAGTTCACTTTTTTCGGAAATCGCCGGAAAGTCTAACGACGGATAAGATGATTACACGTTAACCTTAGTTGTCGGCCACCCACTAATCAAACCGCTGGAAATTGAGGGAAAAGAAAAAATAATTGGACTTTTTCTTGATTTCTGGTAGATTTTCTCTGCGCTGTTTACTAAATATACACTCTAACCGTTTTTTCCGATCAAAATCCCTGGCAATTCCGTGTCGCCAAGGGTTGGTAATTCTATGAAGCGAGCTGCAAGTGCCAAGTCACCGGCCGGTAATGCCGGCGTGCAAGCGATCGACTCTCGATTTGGCCGCTCGGGCCGGCCTACCCAAGAGCAGCTGACATCTGTATTTCTCAGCGTCGGCCAGTGCCTGCGAGAGGGTCTGTCCAGAAAGGCGGAGGAAACGCTCCGCGAAGCGCTGGAAAAGGCCTCTTACGAACCCGATGATTTTGCAGATCTAAAACGGCTGCTTTCCTTTTCGATGGAAACCGTCGGACGGTACAAGGAAGCTCTTGAGGTTCTTAAGCCGTTCGAGGACGAGGAGGTTCTACATCGCCTGAAAATGGAGACTCAGGTCAGAGTTACCACTCAATTAGCGATCGCTTACAACAACCTCAACGATCATCCAAAAGCCGTAACCTTACTCAAGGAAAATCTAAAACGCGCAGAAGACAATGACCTCCGCCGCTTGATCGGCAGCATCGACAGTGCTCTCGCCCGCGTATACCGCAAGCTCAATGAATGTCCGATCTGCCGCGATTATGCCGAAAAGGCCCTGAGTTATTTTCGCGAGACCGGCGATTGGTTGGGAATGGCCGAGGCTTACCGCGAGATCGCACTCAGCTACCACCAGGAGGGAAACAGCGAAAAATCCATCGAGTTTTTTGAACTTGGAATACAGATCATAGGGGAGCGGTCAGCCCCGTTCATGCTGGGAAAGATCTATACGGAAATGTCCGGGGCGTATTGGTTTCTGAGACGTCCGCAGGAAGGCGTCTCATGTCTTGAAAAATCGATCAGCTTTTTCGACCAGACCGAACACGTACTGAATTCCGTCATCGCGTACAACAATCTCGGCATTAACCTGATGCACATCGGTGAATGGACACGGGCTGAAGAGATGATAACCCGCGCGTTCGACCTGGCGGTGAAAACAAACCATGTTCATAAGGCAGGAATACTTGATTCTCTTGGTGAATTGAAAATCCTCAGAGGCCAGTTGGACGACGCACAGTCACTGTTGGAAGAGGCCGTTAAGATCGCGGTCCAGGGAAAGCGCGAATGGTATGCGGTCCAATCGATGCGAAACCTCGCCCGCTGTTTCCTCGCACAGAAAAAATTCAAACAGGCAGCAGACAAGGCCCGCGAGACGATCGATCTGTGTGCATCGATCGGCGACAAGCATTATGCCAATATGGCAGGGCTCGTTTATGCCGAAAGCTGCCTCGAGCTTGGTGACCGCGAAGAATGTGAAAACTACCTGCAGGTGATCGAAGAGAGCGATCCCAACTCAGATTTTTTTGTACTGGGAAATATTCAGCGCATTCGCGGTATCGCGGCGATGAAAGACAATGACGCCGAGCTTGCCCTCCATCATTTCAACAGGTCCCTGACGATCTTTGAGACGGCACATGATCTTTATCACATTGGAGAATCGCATTTCCTGATAGGTTCGGTTTCAGTCACGAAAAAACCGAGGGTCGCGGCCAAACATCTGTCATCTGCGGCTGAGATCTTCAAAAAACTCGGTGTGGAATCGTTTGTACGCGCCGCCGATGAACAAACAGACCTGCTGCGGAAACGATCTGAGCGTACTCCGGCAGGCGGCGACACGTCCTCGGGCTCTAGCGTTTCACAGCTTTTGACCGTGCGGCTTGCCGAAGCAACGGCGTCCCGCGAATTGTTGTTTCGCGAATTGATCGCCGTGTTGGGCCAGGAAAGTAAAGCGAAAAAGATCATCATTGCTCAGCCGAACGAGTCTAACCGGATCCAGGCATTTATTACGCACGGATACTCACCGGAAGAATGTAATACTCTCATCGCAAAGTTTGCCGATGCTGTCGGCCGAAAGGCTGAACGGGAATTTTCACGCTCAAAAAACGTGGCGGTTTTCCCGCTAAAAGCGACGGCAGCTGTTCCGGCATACCTGCTCATTTCGCCTGCTCAGAACGCTGTGCTCAACGATGGGACTTCGCTTCAGTCAGCGATCCGCGTAGTTGAACTCGGCATGGACGTCATCGCGCTTCGAGACAAAGAGCGTTCGCTGCCGACAGATTTTGAAGCGGAAGCTCAGGCGACCGGAAGCGTCCTTCCCGGATTTATTCACTCGTCGCCCGGAATGAATGCGCTTGTTGAAGAGATCTATAAGATCCGTTCAAGCGACGTAACGGTCCTCGTAACCGGAGATTCAGGAACCGGTAAAGAGCTTGTTTCGACAGCGATCCACAAACTATCAAATCGAAAGGACAAGATCTTTATTCCGTTCAACTGCACTGCGGTTCCAAAAGAACTCGCCGAAGGGCACCTCTTTGGATATAGGAAAGGCGCATTCACCGGTGCTGTCACCGATTCGCCAGGTATGATCCGCGCAGCAGACGGCGGCACACTGTTTTTGGATGAGATCGGCGATCTGCCGCTCGACGTCCAGCCAAAGCTGCTTCGCTTTCTGCAGGAGGGTGAGGTACAGCCGATCGGTGAGAAACGGCCGATCAAGGTCGACGTGCGTGTCATTGCCGCGACGAATATGCCGCTGGAAGAAAAAGTGGCCAATGGCACATTCCGCGAGGACCTTTATTACCGGCTAAACGTTATCCGGCTGCGCGTCCCGCCTTTGCGAGAACGGCGGTCTGAGATACCGGCGATGGTCACGTATTATCTCGACCAGTATTCAAAACGCTTCGGCAAACAGGGCATTACGATAACTCCGCAGACGGTCGACCTTTTGATGGTGTGTGAATGGGAAGGCAATGTGAGGCAGCTGACCAACGAGCTTCAGCGCATCATCGCTCGTGCGGTGAACAACGAAAAGATCACGCCTGAACATCTGTCGCCCGAGCTTCGCAGAAGCGCGAAACCGATGGCCGCCTTTGGCAGCGACGATACTAAACCGATCGCACTCTATGACGGCCCGGTCATGCCATTTGCCAACCTATCAGACGGGCAAACACTCGACGAAGCGGTGACTGAACTGGAAATGCAGATGATCAGAATTGCATTGACGAGGCACAACTGGAATATGTCCCGTACCGCTAATGAGCTTGGCCTGACTCGCCGGGGCCTTTATATGAAACTCGCCAGATACGGGATCGAAAAGGCAGCTTAGTGACCCGCCAACTTTCTTAGATCAGCGACAATATTTGAAACCTCACTAACAACTGTGTTCACTTCATCACGGGTGTTGTGGCGGCCGAGCGAGAATCTGATCGATCCCATCGCATAAGAATAAGGAATATTCATCGCCGTAAGCACGGCCGATGCTTTGTGGTCTTTTGCGTTGCACGCCGAACCTGTCGAAACACAGATGCCAAGCTCGTCCAACCGGGCGAGGATCGCTTCTCCGTTCGTGTTTTCGAAAGAGATATTTGATGTATTTGGTAAGCGTTTTTGATCATCCGCTGTTCCGTTCAAACGTGACGACGGAAGCTTAAGAAGCTCTGACTCTAAATGATCTCGAAGTTCCCTTACCTTTTCCATCGGCCCGAGGTCGCGGACATAAGCAGCCGCGGCGCCGATCCCAACGATCTGGTGAACCGCTTCGGTGCCTGCCCGCCGGCCTGATTCCTGTCCGCCGCCAGTTAGAAACGAGGGAAGCTCGACGCCACCGCGAATGTACAAAGCGCCGACTCCCTTTGGGCCGTAAAATTTATGAGCAGAAACCGAGAACAGATCGATCAAGGTCGACTTAAGGTCGATGGGTACCTTACCGACCGCGTTGACGCCGTCAACGTGCATGAGGGCATCGGACCTTTCTTTTACTATCTCGGCAATGCGGTCAACTGGAAATAACACTCCTGTCTCGTTGTTTGCGAGCATTACGGACACCACGGCCGTTGTTGGACGAACAGCATCGGCAACTGCGCTCAGGTCAAGCAGCCCTTCCTCGTCGACATCGAGCCATGTCACCTCAAAACCGCTGGCCTCGATCTGTTCGACGATCTTTCTGACTGCTTCGTGTTCTACCCTCGTCGTAATAATGTGGTTCTTATCCGGACTAGCTTGCAGGCCGCCGAGAATGCCCCAGTTATCGCTTTCCGTCCCGCAAGACGAAAAAACTATTTCCGACGCTGAGGCGGCACCTAAGAGGCCGGCAAGCTGTTCACGGGCGTTTTCGACTGCCAGTTTCGCTCGGTTTCCGGCCGAATGGGCCGACGACGGATTGCCAAA
>Ga0207691_10005564_pt1 | contig 12172 bp, 12 predicted proteins | sample KBSM13metaG_FD_184327 | JGI IMG/M metagenome (GOLD analysis project Ga0207691, IMG submission 184327) | Miscanthus rhizosphere microbial communities from Kellogg Biological Station, Michigan, USA - KBS M1-3 metaG (SPAdes) (version 2) | ecosystem: Host-associated > Plants > Roots > Rhizosphere >...
GGAAATGAAAGGCACCACGGACCGGGCAAAGAAGACGCGCGGAGATTTGTTGAACGAGATCGAAGCCAACCTCATGCCGCACGCGAAGTGGGAAGAAAAGGTCTTCTATCCCGCGTTCAAGGAACGCGCCGATCGCGATGGCCTGCAGACGCATGCCGAGGCGGTGGAAGAGCATCGCGCCGTCGAGGAGACGGTGATCCCGGACGTGCATGCCGCCGATGTCGAAACCCCGGAATTCGCCGGCCGCGTGAAGGTCTTCAGTGAATTCGTCGACCACCACGCAAAGGAAGAAGAGAAGACGATGTTCAAGATGGCGCGCGAGATGTTCAGCGCCGAGGAACGCGCGCAGCTCGATGAACAGTACGAAGAGTGGAAGAAGTCCGATACCGCGGCCAACCTGCTCGTCGCCGAAAAGGCGAAGGCGGGAGTAAAGGGGGCCGCGAAGTCGATGTTGCAATGAAACGCGCGCGGCCCTTTGCCGCCGCGTAGCGCAGGTCGTGTCGGCTCGGATCCGCGAGCCGACACGCGATTGCTGCGCAAAATGCGCACCCCGCCGCGAGCACGCCAGTGACCACCCAGCCTGCCTGCCCGCAATGCGGTCTCGACAACACCTATCCCGACGGAACGTTGCTGATCTGTGCCGATTGCGGGCACGAGTGGGACCCCTCGGCCGCTGACGCTGCGGGCACGAGCATCGTCGTGCGTGACTGCAATGGCAATCCGCTCGCGCAGGGTGACACCGTGGTCGTGATCAAGGACCTTAAGGTGAAGGGCAGTGGGATCCCGCTGAAGCAGGGCACCGTGATCCGCAACATCCGCCTGGTCGATGGCGATGCGGAACATATCGAAGGCCATTCGGAAAAGATCCGCGACCTGGTGCTGAAGACCTGCTTCCTGCGCAAGGCCTGACGCTGCCTGCCGGTCCGCGCCCGTTCGCCCGGGCTTACACGCCTTCCGGCATCGGCAGGCATTCCATCACTTCGACGGCTTCGCCCGGGAACATCGTGAAGTGCGGGTGCTTCTGGAACATCCTTGCCGCTGCTTCCTGGGTTTCGGCCTGGACGAGCGTCCACGCTCCCAGGTTGTTGCGTGTGTCGGCGATGCCCTTCGCGGACACCTGCTTGGTTTTGCCGAGCGGGGAGCCCTGGTCGACGATGTCCTTTGCGTGCGTGGAGGCCCACTCCTTCCACGCGGCGATTCCAGCCTTTTCCTTTTCTTCCCGCTGCTTCGGATCCATTGCCTTCCACGCGTCCATGGCGTCGGGTGAGCCGGTGAATACCGCCAGGAACTTCTTCATGGTCGCCTCCCGTCGTGCGCGGTTGCACGCGCGACATCCAGCCACAGGCGGCGTGAAAGTTCGTTAATCGGCGCATGGCTCGACCGTAGCGATGGTTCACCGCGCTTTGAAGGGCGGAGCGGTAGAACGCGCTCACCCATTCAACGAGGTGGACGCGATGGACAAGGGTCTGGTGGCGCATGCAAGCACGTCGATCGACGCACCGAAGTCGCGGGTCTGGGACGCCCTCGTGACGCCCGAGGCGATCCGCGAATACATGTTCGGTGCCGATGTCGAATCCGATTGGACACCCGGCAGCCGGATCACGTGGGCCGGCGAAATGGAAGGCAAGCCCTACAAGGACAAAGGCGAGATCCTTGAAGTGGAACCGGAGCGTGCGCTCCGCTACAGCCATTTCAGCCCGCAGTCCGGCAAGCCCGACAGGCCGGAGAATTACCACACAGTGACCATTCGCCTTGCGGGCAGCGGCGACAGGACGGAGGTGTCGCTCGACCAGGACAACAATCCGGATGCGGACTCGCAGCAGGCGTCGGAGAAGAACTGGCACGCCATGCTCGATGGCCTGAAGCAGTACGTGGAGCAATCCGGAACGCACTGACGGTGTCGGTCGCGGCGCGCTTCCGCCATTGGTCGTGCGCGGTCGATTGCGGAGCGAACCATGACCGGGCGTCGACGTTTCCTGCGGCAACTGGCCCGCCTCGTATTGGGCGCGACGGGCGTGATGATCGTGCGCGACAGCCATGGCGTCGCTGCGGATGGCCCGTCGCGCGCGGGAAGCGAATCTGAAATGGAACCGCCGGTGACGCTGTTCCTGTGCGGTGACGTAATGCTCGGGCGCGGCATCGACCAGATCCTGGCTCATCCGTCCGATCCGGCATTGCATGAGGACGCCGTCCGCGACGCCCGCAAATACGTGGCGCTGGCCGAAGCGGTCAGCGGTCGCATCCCGCACAAGGTCGACGACAGCTACGTCTGGGGTGACGCGCTGGCGCAATGGCAGCGCCGTCGACCCGACGTGCGGATCGTCAACCTGGAAACCAGCATCACCCGGCATGACCGGCCGTGGCCAAAGGGCATCAACTACCGCATGGATCCGCGCAACGTGGGCGTGCTCACCGCTGCGCGCATCGACGCCTGCTCGCTTGCAAACAACCATGTCCTGGATTGGGAACGCGAGGGCCTGGCCGAAACACTGGCGACGCTGCGCGCCGCGGGAATCGGCGTCGCCGGTGCGGGAGTGACGCGTGCCGAGGCGCTGGCACCGCTGGTGTTGCCGTTATCCGGGCGCGGGCGCGTGCTGGTGTTCGCGGCCGCGACCGGCGACGCGGGCGTTCCCGAATCGTGGGATGCCCTCGCGACCCGCTCGGGAGTGCATCGCCTGCCGGACCTCTCCGCAGCCACCCTCGCGCATATCGGCGCAGACATTGCACGCCACAAACGTGACCGCGACATCGTCGTCTTCTCCATTCACTGGGGCGGCAACTGGGGCTATGCGATCGAGCCTGCGCAACGAGCATTCGCCCGTGGGCTCATCGACGAAGCCGGCGTGGACATCGTGCACGGCCATTCGTCGCACCATCCCAAGGCGATGGAGGTGCACCGCGATCGCTTGGTCCTGTACGGCTGCGGCGACTTCCTCAACGACTACGAGGGCATCGGCGGCAACGAAGAATTCCGCGGCGAACTGGGGCTGATGTACTTTCCGCGGCTCCGCGCCACCGACGGTCGCCTGCGCGAATTGATCCTCGTCCCGACGCGCATCCGCCGGTTCCGCGTCGAGCAGGCGCATGGCGACGATGCGCGCTGGCTGCTGGCGAGGTTGCGTCGCGAATGCGCGCCCATGGGCTGCGGCCTGGAGACGCGGGACGATGGGACGTTCGCGCTGACGTGGACCAGGTCGGCGCCCGGGGAACGCGGTTGACGAGGCCCGCGTGCCGCTACTTGCCGAGCGCTTTCACCGCTGCGAGCGTTTCGGCCACGTGCTTGTTCGGATTGAGATCCGAATACACGTGCACGATCGAACCCGAAGGCGAGATCACGTAGGAGGTGCGATCCGACCATTCGGGTTTCTGCTTGAGCACCGCGTCGTACTCGCCGGCGATCTTCGCGCCCGGATCGGCGGCGACGGGGAACTTGCCGCCGCAGTGTTCGGTTTCCTTCGAAAAGGCCGCGAGCTCGTCGACGTTACCTGCGGTCACGCCGATCACGGTCGCGTGTTGCGCCTTGAACTTGTCGATGGCTTCGGAGAACAGGTGGGCTTCCAGGTTGCAGCCGGGGGTGTGCGCGGCGGGAAAGAAGTAGACGACCACCGGGCCTTTCTTCAACGCGTCGGCGAGGTCGAAGGTGAAGGCATTGCCGGCGAGGTAGGCCTGGGCGCTGAATTCGGGGGCCTTGCTGCCGGCCTTGAGCGCGGCGAGGGCGGGAGTGGCCACCGCGGCGGCGGCGGCGGCGGCAGCGAGGGCGAGCTTGAGCACGGGTTTCATGGTCGCTCCGATGGACGGCGGGACGGGACGCCGATCATACGGCGCGGTAGGCCCACGCGGCGCCGGTACTCACGCTGCGGCCACTGCCGCTCTGCGAGGCTCGGCAGGTCCCGCAGGAGGAGCGACGCCATGTCGGAGACCTCCCCGATTACCGGTGAGCTGTCCAACAGCAAGGTGGCAGCCGTGTTTGCGTCGGAGTCGGCGGCACGCCAAGCCGCCGGCGCGGTGGCGAAGGTACTCGCGCTGGGCCCGGCGCAGGTCCAGGTCGTGACGCCGGCCGAGCCGCACCCGGGCCGCAAGCTTGAGCCCGAAGAGCGCGGGATCTGGAACACGATCGTCGTGGCGCATGTGCGCCTGGGGATCGTCGGCGCGATCGTCGGCCTGCTCGCGTTCCTGGCCATGTACTTCGCCGGGCTGCCGTTCGTCACCCTCAACGCGCTCGCCGCCGGGCTGGTGCTGCTGTTCTTCGGAGCGGTCGCCGGGCTCATGTTCGGTGGACTGGTGTCGTTGCGGCCCGACCACGACCGCTACGTCGAGGCCACGCGCGAGGCGATGGCCGAGGGCCACACCACCGTGCTCGTGCATGCGTTCTCGATGGAGCAACGCGACCGCGCGGCCGAGTTCCTGCGGGGCCAGGGTGGGGACGTGACGCAGACCCTGTAATCCAGGGTTCCGGGCGAAAACCGCGCAGGCTGCTCCGACCCTGCCGCCATGACGACGCGCCGGGGGATCGCCGCGCCGTCGCGTCAGACCTGCGCGCCGACCGTCGGCGCGTGCGCAACAACGCGCACCGGCATCTCCTTGTACAGCGGCGTGCGCGAGCCGGCGGAGAACACGCTGGCGGCGATGAGGCCGCTGGCCTCGGGGTAATACGCCGCGCAGCCGCCGCGCGCGATGTTCGAGGCGCGCGCGGTCCATGCACTGACACGGCGGACATGGCCGTCGTCGACAAGCGTTTCGATGTCGACGCGATCGCCGTCGGCAAGGCCGCGCGCTGCGAGGTCTTCGGCGTTGACGAACACCACATGGCGGTCGCCTTCGACGTCGCGGTAGCGGTCGTCGCTGCTGTAGACCGTGGTGTTGAATTGATCGTGCGCCCGGATCGTCATCAGGGTCAGCACCGTGTCGCCATGGCGCTGCCGTGCCTGCTGCACCGGTGAATCGTCGCGCAACGGATGCGCGATGAAGCGGGCCTTGCCACTGGCGGTATGCCACTCGCGTTGGGTGGCGGAATTCGGCAGGGCGAAGCGGCCGTCGCGTTCGAGCTTGGCGTTGTACCGTTCGAAGCCGGCAGTGACACCTCGTTGGCACTGCTCGATGCAATCGCGAATCGCAGCGTAGTCGTTGGCGAACCCGGGCCACGGCACGGTGGGCGCGCAACCCAACGCCTGCGCCAGTTGCGCGACGATGGCCGGTTCGCTGCGCTGCTGTTCGCTGATCGGCACCTGGATGCCGCGCGATGCGCGCACCGTACTCGACGAATCCTCGGTGGAGATGCATTGCTCGCCGCCGGGGCGCAGGTCGCGATCGGTGCGGCCGAGCGTGGGCAGCAGCAGCGACACGTCGCCCGGGTGGCAGTGGGTGCGATTGAGCTTGGTCGCGATATGCAGGGTGAAGCGACAGCGTTCCAGCGCCGCAAGCACGCGTGGGGAATCCGGCGAGGCGACGCCGAAGTTGCCGCCGAGCGACAGCAGCGCCCGCACGTTTCCGTCGAACAAACCTTCGATGACGCCCGCGGCATCGCGTCCGGCATCTCGACACAACCGCGCGCCGGGAAAGGTCGCCTCCAGGTTGTCCAGCCACGTCGTGGTCACGGTCGATGTCGCTCCCATCGTGCGGTCGCCCTGCACGTTGGAGTGGCCGCGCACGGGCATCGCCCCGGCGCCGCGGCGCCCGATGTTGCCGCGCAGGAGCAGCAGGTTGACCACCTGCTGAATGGTGGCGACGGCCTCGGGATGGTGGGTCAGGCCCATGCACCAGGTGATCATCGTTGCGTTCGCGGCGGCGTAATAAACGGCGATCTCCCGCAGCTGCGCTTCGCCCAGGCCCGAGCGTCCGATCAGTTCGTCCCATGTGCACGCATCGAGGTCGGCGACCAGCGTGTCGAGGCCATCGGTATGCGTTGCGATGAAATCGTGGTCGAACACGCTGCCGGGTGCCGCACGCTCGCGTTCCAGCAGCGCCTTCATGACGCCCTTGAGCGCGGCGAGGTCGCCGCCGATGCTCACCTGGTAGATCGCATCGGCGACCGCGATGCCGCGGTTGCGCGCCAGCTCGCCCACGTTCTTCGGGTCGGAGAAATGCGTGAATCCGCGTTCCCGCAGCGGGTTGATCGCGAGTACGGTCGCGCCGCGCTTCTTTGCCTCGTACAGCGCTGCCATCATCCGCGGGTGGTTGCTGGCCGGGTTCTGGCCGATGACGATGAAAAGATCGGCGTGCTCGAAATCGTCCAGCGTGCAGGTGCCTTTGCCTGTGCCGATACTCTGCTTGAGTGCGTAGCCTGAGGGCTCATGGCAGAAGTTGGACGAGTCGGGCAGGTTGGCGCTGCCGTAGGTGCGCGCCGCCAGCTGCCACAGGAACGCCGCCTCATTGCTGCTGCGTCCGGACGCGTAGAACGCGACCGACTCCGGCGGCAGCGCCGACAGTTCGCGCGCGGCGATGGCGTAGGCCGACTCCCAATCGATCGCGCGGAACGTGCCCGTGGATTTCTCGTACAACACCGGCGTCGTCAGCCGGCCCTGGAACTCAAGGTCGAAGTTGCCCAAAGCCTGCAGTTCGGCAGGCGTCCTGCCATCGAAGAATTCCGCGCCGACCGCCTTGCGCGTCATCTCCCAGGCGATGGCCTTCTGCCCCTGCTCGCAGCTGTCGACCAGATGCCTGCCGGTCTTGTCGGGGAACGCACAGCCGGGGCAGTCGAAGCCGTGGACCTTGTTGGCGGTCAGGAACGAGTCGACGAGCTTCGCAGTGATGCCCTGCTGCCGCCACGCACGCACGGTGCCCTTGATCGCACCGCGACCACCTGCGGGTCTGTCGCCCGGGCCACGTTCGCGCCGCATGCATTCGTCCTCGCATCCGGCGCGCGTTGGCTTTGGCACCTCGCGCCGGTCCTGGCGCGAGCCTACGCCGATGCTCCGACCTGCGCGATGTGCCGAGGCAATACGACCGGTCGCCGCCGCCCCCCTGGCCCGGGAGGTCCGGATGGCGACGGGCGATTCACCCGTCCGGATCGATTCCGTGCCGCAAACCTGCCCGAACGACGTTCCTGCTGGCATGCACGACGTTTCCGAGCGCGCCCTGCGCCCACGCCGCCAGCTTGCACGGGGCCGGTACGACGCCCACCATGGCTGCGGCTCTGGAGATCGGTCATGACTGAACCGGGCAATGACGCGGCACCGCTCGGCTTCCTGGCCGAGTTGCGAAGGCGCCGTGTCATCCGCGTCGCCATCGTCTATGCGATTGCCGGATGGGTCGTCATCGAGGTGGCGTCCACCATGCTGCCGGGCCTGAACTTGCCGCAATGGACGGTGACGCTGGTGATCGCCCTGGTGGTGCTGGGCTTTCCGATCATCTTCCTGATGGGCTGGATGTTCGATCTCGGGCCGGGCGGCGTGGTGCGCACGCCGCCGGCCAGCGTCACGGCAGCGACGCTCGTCCCCGCCCCGTCGCCACCCCCTCAAGAGGACGAGGCGAAACCGCTGCGTGCTCCGCCGATGTCCGCGCCGCTCCCGCCACGCGTCGCGCGGCCGTTGCCCGGCGATGACGAAGGCCGTCGCACCATCGCCGTGCTGCCGTTCGTCAACATGAGCGGCGACGTCGACAACGAATACTTCAGCGACGGCATCTCGGAGGAAATCCTCAACCTGCTGACCAAGCTGCCGCAGCTCAAGGTCGCTTCGCGCACGTCGTCGTTCAACCTCAAGGGCGAGAAGGTCGACATCCCGACGGTCGCGCGGCAGCTGGGCGTCGGCACGATCCTGGAAGGCAGCGTGCGTCGCGCCGGCGAACGCGTGCGCATCACCGCGCAGCTGATCGAAGCCGAATCCGATTCGCACCTGTGGTCGGAAACCTACGATCGCGAGATGAAGGATGTCTTCGCGATCCAGGACGACATCGCGCAAAGCATCGTCAAGGCGCTGCAGGTGACGCTCAGCCCGCAGGAGCGGCGTGCGATGCAGTCCGTCGCCACCACCGATCCCGAGGCCTACGACTACTACCTGCGTGGTCGCCGCTACATGTACTCGATGGCGCGGCGCGACTACGAACACGCCATCCGCATGTTCGAGCAGGCGATCGCGCTGGATTCCAAGTACGCGCTCGCCTATGCCGGGCTCGCCGACGCCTATTCGCACATGTTCCGCTACGTCGAGGCGACGCCGGACAACGTCGAGAAGGCCAACCGTGCAAGCGAACAGGCGGTCGTGCTGGATCGCGACTCGGCCGAGGCGCACGCATCGCGCGGCATGGCGTTGTTCATCAGCGAGCGCTACGACGAAGCCGAACGGGAGTTCGAAACCGCCATCGCTCGCAATCCGAACCTGTTCGAGGCCTGGTACTACTACGGCCTTGCCGCATCGTCGCAAGGGCGGGTCGAGCGGGCCGCGGAACTCTATACGAAGGCATCGGAGGTGAATCCGGCCGACTTCCAGGTGCCGATGTTCCTGGCGATGGCGTACGCCACGCTCGGCCGCAAGCAGGACGAGATGCGCGTGCGCCTGGGCGCGCTCGGGACACTGGAGCGCCACCTCAAGCTCAACCCGCACGACACGCGCGCGATCTACTTCGCCGCGCAGAACCTGTACCGGATCGGCGAGCGCGACAAGGCCATCGCCATGGCGGAGCAAGCCATGCAACAGGGGATGAACGAGCCGGTCGTGCTCTACAACGTTGCCTGTTTCTACACCGGGCTGGGCGAAACCGGCCGGGCCATCGACCTGCTCGAACAGGCGATCAACCTCGGATGGGGCGATCGGGCGTGGATGGAAAACGACAGCGACCTGGACTCGCTGCACGCCGAACCACGTTTCCAGGCGCTCCTGGCGCGCATTCATTGAGCCGATCCCGGTGGCGCCCGTGCCGCGGGAGGACGGTTTCACCTGAACGGTCACGGTCGGAGCGTTGGCCCGGCGGCCGCAGGATGCGACCATACGCGCCCGTCGCGCAGGCCCCGCCGCGCCGACAATCCGCAGGATCCCGTTGAAAACCCCCCAAGGCTTGCAGGCGCTGATCGACGACGGCGTCATCGATGAAGTGCTGCGTCCGCTCAAGAGCGGCAAGGAAGCGGCGGTCTACGTCGTGCGCAGCGGCGACGACGTACGCTGCGCGAAGGTCTACAAGGACATGGCGCAGCGCAGCTTCCAGCAGCGCGTGCAGTACCAGGAAGGCCGCAAGGTGCGCGGCAGCCGCGAGGCCCGTGCGGTCGGCAAGGCCAGCAAGTACGGACGCAAGCAGCAGGAAGACGCCTGGAAGAACACCGAGGTCGACGCGCTGTACCAGCTGCGCGCGGCCGGCGTGCGCGTGCCCGAACCACACGGTTATTTCCACGGCGTGCTGGTGATGGAACTCGTCACCGATGGCGAAGGCTTTTCGGCGCCACGCCTGGGCGAAGTCGAACTGACTGACGAGCAGGCGCGGACGTTCCACCGCGTGCTGGTGCGCCAGGTCGTGCGCATGCTGTGCTGCGGCCTGATCCATGGCGATCTGTCCGCGTACAACGTGCTGGTCGCCGAAGACGGTCCGGTGATCATCGATTTCCCGCAGGTCGTCGATGCCGGCGGCAACAACGCCGCACGCACGATGCTCCTGCGCGACGTCAACAACCTCACCGCCAGCCTTGGCCGGTGGGCGCCGGAACTGCTCGACACCTGGTACGGCGAAGAGATGTGGGCCTCGTTCGAGCAGGGCGAGCTGCATCCGGACACCGAACTCACCGGCATGTTCGAGCCCGACGAGCACCTCGCCGATGTCGACAGCGTCCGCCACGCCATCGAAGACGCCCGCCAGGAAGCATTGATCCGGCAGCAGGGCCGGGAGGCCGCTGCAGCGGAAGCCTGATTCGCGCGGACGCCAGACCGGGCAGAATGGTTCAAGGGGCGAATCGATCCGCAAAGTCGCCGGTTGCCAGAGCTGTTTGACCCAGGAATCGCCTCGCCATGCGAATGCCAGCGCTGTGTTGCCTGCTCACGATCCTGGCGCTCGTGGGTTGCGCGGATTCCGTGCAGCGGGTTGGCACTCGCCAGCCGGTCGAGCCCATAGACCGCCGGCTCGCGATCACCTTCGACGACCTGCCGTGGGTCATGTTGCGCGATGCGCCACCGGCCGACCTTGCCAGCAACCACGCGCGGCTGCTTGCCGCACTCAAGCAGGCACATGTACCGCTGATCGGCTTCGTCAACGAGGGACTGCTGTACCAGGACGACGCGCTGCAGCCCGAACGTGTACAGATGCTGCGCGACTGGCTCGATGCGGGATTCGAGCTCGGCAACCACACCCGTTGGCACAGCGACCTGCATGCCGTGGGCGTGGATGCGTACGAAGCCGACATCCTGGCCGGCGAACAGCTGCTGCGACCCCTGTTGGCCGCAGGTGGATCGAGCCCACGCTGGTTCCGCCATCCTTACCTGCGCACCGGGCGCACGTTGCAGGACAAGCGCGCCGTGCAGGAGTTCCTGTCCGCGCACGGGTATCGCATTGCGCCTGTCACCATCAACAGCTCCGAATGGATCTTCGCAGCGGCCTACCGCAAGCTGCTCGATCGCGGCGCAGGCGCCGGGGAACCCGCGCGGCTCCGCGAAGCCTACCTGGGCTACATGCAGGCGAAGCTGCGCTACTACGAACACCGGTCGATCGACCTGCTGGGCTACGACGTACCGCAGATCCTGTTGATCCACGCCAATGAGCTCAACGCGTCCGTCTTCGGCGACCTGGTGGCCATGATCCGCAAGCAGGGATACCGCTTCGTCAGCCTCGACGAGGCGATGAAAGACCCGGCCTACGCCCGCCCCGACCTCTACACCAGCGAACTGGGCACCAGCTGGATCCATCGCTGGGCGAAGGCGGAGCACAAGCCCGACACGTTTTATTTCGGCGAGCCTGAAACTCCGTCCTGGCTCATCGACCTCGCGGGAGTCGGCGCCAATGCCGAATGATCCTGACGTCATCGCCGACCCCTGACCCCCGCCGGCGACTGCGTCCACAATGTCGTGGCCCGCCGTTCCGGACCGCGCCCAATGCACAAGCTGCTGGCCAAGCTACTGATCGTCGTGTTGACCTTCCTCGTCGCCAGCGCGCATGCCGCGGACGTCTCGCCGCCTGCCGCGCGCACCATCGTGCTTGTGCGCCACGGCAATTACGTCGACGATCCCTCGGCCGATGCGCGGCTGGGCCCGGGCCTGTCGCCGATCGGCGTCGCCCAGGCGCATCTTGCCGGCGCGCGACTTGCCGCCATGCCGATTCGGTTCGACGCGATGTATGCCAGTCCCATGCAACGCGCGCGCGACACCGCGGCAGTGATCGGCGTGGCGTTTCCGGGGCGCCGGTTCAGCGTGGTCGACGATCTCGCCGAATGCACGCCGCCCACGCGTCGCAACGAGATCACGAAGGAGGAGAAGCCTGCGGACCTGGCCGCGTGCAAGGCGCGCCTGGACCGCGTGTTCGAAACCTATTTCAAGCCGGCGCCGGGCGGCGAACACGCGGAATTGTTCGTATGCCACGGCAATGTCATCCGCTACCTGGTGACGCGCGCACTCGGCGTCGACACGGCCGCGTGGCTGGAGATGTCGGTCGGGCACGCGAGCATCACGACCATTCGCGTCGAGGCGGACGGTCGGTTCAAGGTGATCGCTGTCGGCGATGTCGGCCATATTCCGCCGAACCTGCGTACCGGCGCTACCGGTGATGCCGAGCGTACGCTCGCGATTCCCGCATTACCGTAGGAGCCACGCATGACCAGCCGCGACCCCCGCGTCGACGCCGCCTTCCAGTACACCTTCCGCGCCGACACAGCTTGATGGGATCGATGTATCGCCGCTCTACATCGAAAACGGTTACTACTTCGCAGTTGCGGCGACCGATGCCGGTGGTAACCGCAGCGCGCCAGTGGTGACGACGAGCCCAACGACCGATCCAATCAGCGCGAGCACGAGCCCTTCCGCCAGGAGTTGCCGCACGACCGTGGTGCGCGATGCCCCGAGCGCGAAACGAACGGCGACCTCGTGCTCGCGCCGCGCCGCTTCCGCGAGCAGCAGACACGCGACGTTACCGCACGCCGCGAGCAGCATCAGCGCGACCGCGCCCGCCAGCAGCCACAACGAGCGCCGCACGCCTCCGACCTGCTCTTCCTTCAGCGGCGCCAGCGACGCGCCCCAGCCTTTGTCGGTCTGCGGAAATTGATCGC
>Ga0207691_10005565_pt1 | contig 12171 bp, 7 predicted proteins | sample KBSM13metaG_FD_184327 | JGI IMG/M metagenome (GOLD analysis project Ga0207691, IMG submission 184327) | Miscanthus rhizosphere microbial communities from Kellogg Biological Station, Michigan, USA - KBS M1-3 metaG (SPAdes) (version 2) | ecosystem: Host-associated > Plants > Roots > Rhizosphere >...
GTCGTGATCGTGCCGATCCCGAAGGGCAACTGGCAGGAGACGGTGCTGCCGAAGTGCCGCGAGATCGCCGACGCGCTGCGCGCCGCCGGCATCCGCGTGATGCTCGACGACCGCGACGCCTACACGCCCGGCTGGAAGTACGCCGAGTGGGAGCTGCGCGGCGTGCCGCTCCGTCTCGAGCTCGGTCCCCGCGATCTCGAGAAGAACCAGGTGTTCTCGTCGCGTCGTGACGTCAAGGCCAAGGCGGCGCTGCCGATCGACGGGCTGCCCGCGGCGGTGCGGGCGCTGCTCGACACGATCCAGGCCGCCCTGCAGGCGCGGTCACGCACGTTCCGCGAGGAGCACACCACGCGGGTCGAGACCTACGACGAGTTCAAAGCGGCGATGGACGGGCGGCCCGGCTTCGTCGTCGTGCCGTGGGCGCACAACGCGGCCAACGAGGCGCAGGTGAAGGCGGATACGCAGGCGACGCTGCGCAACGTGCCGTTCAGCGAGGCCGCGCCGGACGGCAAGCGCTGCATGTTCAGCGGCGCGCCGGCCGACGTCTACGCGTATTTCGCCAAGGCGTACTGAGCCGGACGATTCCGGAGTCGATGCGCTAACACGACTCCGGAGTCGTCGCACACGCGGTCACGGCACCGTCGATTCGGCGACGATCCGCCGGTACGCCTGGCGCGCGTGCTCGTAGGCGGCTTCCGCCGCCGCCCGCTCGCTGGCCGCGATCTTCGGCGCCTTCTGCGCCCAGCACTGATCGACGGCGCGCAGGCACCACTCGGCGCTCTGCCGCGAGGCGCGTACCGGCTGGCCGCCGACGAGCACGAACATCGGGTTGGTGTGCGACGACGGCAGGATGCGCAGCGCCACCCAGCTGCTGCGCTCGATCGGGACGTCGACGTCGATGGCGCGCATCGTGCCGTCGGCCGTGATCCAGCGCGTCGCCGCGACGCGGCCGTTGACGACGATCTCCACCGGCACTTCGCGCGGGCCGCCCGGTCCCGGCGTGCGCGCGCGCTCGAGATCCCAGTACGGCGCCTTGTCGAGCGGCAGCCGGTGCAGCGCGTCGTCCGGCTGTTCGGGCAGCCGCGCCGCCACCTGCGCCGAGACCGTGACCGTGCCCGGCTGCGCGAGGCGCACTTCGCTGTCGTGCGTGCCGACGTCGACGCCGCCGACGCGGAAGTCGAGCAGGTGGCTCTTGCCGTCGGTCACGTAGGCGCGTCCGCTGCGGATGCCGTCGGCCCAGCGATCGTAGTCGAGGCGATCGAGCTTGACGTAGCTGCGGCCCAGCCCGACGCGGTCGCCGAAGATGCACGGGAAGTCCGTTTCACCGCTGATGCGGGTGCGGAACCCCGCGTTGAGCGTGTGGTACCAGATGTTCAGCTCCCACGGCGCCGGCGTGTCGACGGTGGAGATGAAGTCGACGGCGTCGTGCGTCACGTCGACGATGTATTCGTTGGCGCCGATGCCGTCGAAGCGCGGCATCTCCTGCGTCGGGAAGTTGGTGTCCTTCACCTCGAGACCCCACCCCGAATGCGCGAAGCCGACGACGGCCCCCTGCGCCTTCGCCCACTGCAGGATCGGCAGCGTCCACGTCGGCCAGTCGTCCAGCGTCTTCACGCCCGGATAGTCCTGGTCCTTCAGGCGCAGCAGCACCAGATGGCCGGCGTGGCTGGACGGGAAGCCCGACACCTCGACGTCGTAGCGCATCCGGCTGCCCGGCGTGGACAGCGGGTGGTCGCGGCCTTCGAAGAACTGCCGCTGGTAGTAGTAGCCCGGCCCCCAGGTGAGCACCGATCCGATGCTCAAGGCCTCGCCGAGGATGTGGCGCATCATGTCGCGCGGCTCGACGCCGATGCCCGGCGTCTCGTAGTGGAGGCAGCCGGCCGCATGGATGTGATGGTCGCCGGAGTACCAGCCGCGCGCCGGCAGGTCGATCCAGCGCGAGAGCGCGAAGCTGGCCGTCAGCGGCTCCCGTCCGACGGTGATCGTCTGACGCTGCGCGACGTACTCGGGGCCGTGGCTGACGTCGACGTCGTAGGTGCCTTCGGCCAGCCGCACGGTCTCGCCATCGGCCCGGTACACCTGCGGCTGGAAGGCGAAGTCGGGCGCCAGGCGCTTCGCCTGGGACGGGTAGACGCGCTGCTGCGCGTCGCGGATCACGAACGCGGCGACGGTCGGCTGGCCGTGCTCGTCATGCACCCGCAGCGTCACGTCCACCGACGGCCGCACCGTGAACAGGATCGGCGCGTCGTTGCGGAAGCCGAGGTCCTGTGACCCCTGGCCGATGTCGGCGGCCAGCGTCGCCTCGCGCCGGCCGGCGTCGCGCGACGAGAGCTGGACGATGCGGTACTCGACCGCCAGGCCGGAGAGCGCGGCGGTCAGCGGCGGCTTGTCGAACATCTCGAGGTCGAGCCAGCGATCGGCGACGTCGGCGGCGGAGATGGTCTGCGGCGGGCGCGGATCCGTGCTGAAGCCGCGCGATCCGCGCGAGAAGACGCGCTGTGCCTGCGGGCTCGAGACGCGCAGCGCCGCGGTCACGCCGGCCTCGTTGTGGACCTTGACCAGGAAGGTGCGCCAGCCGCGCTCGATCAGCTCGGCGTGCGCCGGCCCGGGCGCCACCTTCACCCGGCTCTCCGGGTTGATGTGCACCTCGAGCAGGCAGTAGGGGTCGAGGATGGCCTGGATCGCGCTGGACGGGTCCGGCGTCGCGGCCGCCGCGCGCAGCGCCTCGCGCTCGGCGGGCGAGAGCGGCGCACCGACGTAGGCCAGGGCGTCGGCGACCCGGGCCGCCTGCGCGGCAAGCGGCTGCGCCTCGACCTGGACGATCGCCAGCCGCGCGTCGAACGCCTGCGGGCGGAGAACGGCGGCGCACACGAGCACGGTCAGGGTGACGGCGATCCGGACGAGCATCGGCGGAGATCCTACGCCAGGCGACGTCCCCGACGTCGTCGAAGCCGGCTCACCGACACGACTCCGGAGTGGTCGCACACTGTCAGGATGTGCGCCGCAGCAGCTCGATGGCCGCGTGCGGCCAGCGGGCGATGACGTCCTTCACCGCCGCATGCCGGCGGGTGAGACCTTCGCGCGTCACGATCGCCGTGAACGCGGCCGCAACCCGGGCCCGCGTCGGTCCCTCGCCGGCGGTCCAGGCCGCCGCCAGCGGCGCCAGGCACGAGGCGTCGCCGACGCCCTCGGCCGCGGCGACGAGCTCGCCCAGACGCTCCGGCGGCGTGCGCTCGAGGGCGTCGCGCAGATCGACGCGGGCGAGCCGGCTGCCGCGGGCGGCGAGCGCGTGGTGGGCGGCGCCCAGGGCCAGCGTCCACCCGGCCCGTTCGGCGTCGGTGCCGGCGGTCCGCTCGCGATGGCCGAGCGCCAGCACGAGCTGGTGCAGCGCGGCGAGGCTGCCCTGGGACCCGGCCTCGCCGATCAGCCGCTGCACCGCGAGCGGATCGCTGCCCGGATCGGCGGCGACCGCTTCGATCTGCGCGGCGCCTGCCACTCCGGCCGGGCCGGCGCCGTCCTCGACGGCGCGCCGGATCCGCGGGTTCGCGTCGTCGCGGAGCCGCGCGCGCAGCGCGTCGGCCGCGCCGGCGCCGGCATCGGCCAGCGCGTCGATGATCGCCAGCCGCGCCGCCTCGGCCGCCGCCGTGTCGAGGCCGGTCGTCACCAGCGCGTCGAGCGCGCGCGACGCCACGTCCGGATCCTCGGACACGAGATGCGGCCGCACGGCGGCGACCGCGGCGGTCGCGACGGTCGGGTCGCTGGCTGGGAGGCACTCGATCGCGGCCGACAGCGCCCGCGGCGTCGCCAGCCGTTCGAGGACGCCGAGCAGCGCGGCCTGGCCGCGCGCGTCGGCCGCGGCGAGCGCCTGGATGACCAGACCCTCGGCGCGGGCGCCGGCGATCGCCAGGCGCGCCACCGCCGCCTCGCGGGCGATGGGCGCGCCGTCGACGACGTCGTGGACGAGGGCGGCGATCGAGGGGGCCGGCCGGCGGGGGAGGGTCACGGAAGGCTCGTGGACTGGGCGCCGCGGAAGAGGATCCTCCGACGGTCGACTAAAATGATCGTACACGAGGTGCCATGACGACAACGTCCCGTCTGCGATCGAACAGTCGAACCGTCGCCGCCCGCCTGACCGGCGTGGCGCTGGCGATGGCCGCGGCGTGGGCGTTGCCGGCGCGCGCGCAGTATTCGGCGGCCGGCCGCGCCGAAGCGGTGTTCCCGGACAAGACGGTGGTGGCGCTCGAAGTGGCGCGCACCGAGCCGGAGCGCTCCCGCGGGCTGATGTTCCGGACATCCATGCCGGAGCAGGCCGGCATGATCTTCCTGTTCGAGCGTCCGGGCGTCTATCCGTTCTGGATGAAGAACACGCTCATCCCGCTCGACATGTTCTGGACCGACACCACCGGCAAGGTCGTGTGGATCGCCGAGTCGGTGCCGCCGTGCCAGGCCGATCCCTGCCCGGAGTATCCGCCCAAGGCGGTCGCCTCCTACGTCATCGAGACCAACGCCGGCTTCGCCAAGCGGCACGCCGTGAAGATCGGCGACGTGGTCACCCTGCGCAAGCTGCCCAACTGACAGCGATCGCGCCCGCGCGCTCTGAGGGACGCGCGAGCAACAAAAAAAAGGCCGGCCCCCAGTGAGGGGACCGGCCTTTCGTGTTCGCGGTCGGCGCCCCGCGGCGCCGGGGGCTTACTGCTGCAGCCGCACGACGAGCTGCGCGCGCCGGTTCAGGCGGCGCGTCTCTTCGCGCGAGTTGTCGTGCTTGGGCCGCTCTTCACCGTAGCTCACGGTGCGGAGCCGGTCCGCGGTCACGCCGCGCGACGTCAGGTAGTCGCGGACGGCGGTGGCGCGGCGCTCGCCGAGGGCCAGGTTGTACTCGGCGGTGCCGATGCTGCAGGTGTGGCCTTCGATCTCGAGCCGCAGCGTCGGGTCGTCCCGCATCGCGCGGATCGCCTCGTCGAGGATGCGCACCGCTTCGGGCCGCAGCGAGTAGCGGTCGAAGTCGAAGTGCACGTCTTCGAACGTGTACTCCTTCACCGGCGGTTTTATGACCTGTATGGTGACGGTATCGGTCGCGGTGCCGCTCTTGCCGTCGTCCACGGTGCAGGTGACGGGCACCGAGCCTTCCTGCATCGGCGCGGTCCACAGCGTCTGGCGATCGCCCGGGTTGGCGAGGCGGCCCGTCGGCGTCGTCCACCGGTAGGTGAGCTGATCGCCGTCCGGATCGTTGGCGTCGCAGGTGACCGTGGAGCTCTTGCCCACTTCGACGATGCAGGGCTCGCAACGCGCCTTGACGGTCGGCGGCCGGTTGGTGGGCGTCATCGGCGGCGGCGTCGGCGGCGGGGGCGGCGGCGGCACGTAGGTGCGCACGCCGGGGTGGTAGCCGATGCGGACCTGGCCGCCCATGTTGTCGCCGCCCTCGTCCTCGAACGAGCCGAAGTTGCTGCGGCCGTCGTGGTTGAAGTTGACGGTCGCGCCGACGCCGACGAAGAAGCCGCTCGGGCTGATCCACGTGCCGCCGAGCGTGAACTCGACCGGGTTGCGGTTCGGCCACGTGTACGGCGTGAGGCGGCCGTCGTTGATGTTGGCGGTGCCGGTGAGCGTGTCGTCGAAGTGCTTCTCGCCGTAGAGTTCGGCGGTCAGGCGGATGGCCTTGCGCGTCGGCACGCCGATGCCGAAGCCCCAGCGTCCGCTGTTCGAGATCGAGTCGACGCCGCCGCTGTTCTTCAGCTCGGGAGAGCCGCGGAAGGCGAACCCGCCGTAGGCGGAAACCTCGAACGCCTTGTTGATTTCCTTGCTGACGATCACGTCGGCGAGGAAGTCGGCCTTGCCCGTCGAGGTGCCCTTGTCGATGTCGCTGCTGCCGGTCGGCAGCTTCACGATGCCGCGGATCGCGAGGGCGAGGTCGTTCTGGGCGTACTCGGACAGGATGTTGAACTTGCCGCCGACGTAGATGTCGCCGAACGTCGAGCCCGACCAGCCGTTCCGCATCTGCGGATATTCGTTGACCGGGCCGCCGGCCGGGTTCGTGTCGAAGCCGAGCGGACGGTAGTCGCGGTCGATCCGCGAGATCGCCTCCACCGACAGGAACAGCTCGGTGCGATCACCGACGCCGTAGCCGAAGGTGCCGATGAAGCGCCCGATGTCGCTGAAGCCCGCCTCGCGGTCGGTGTTCACGTAGTAAGCGCTGAAGGACTTGCGCTTTGCCGGCAGCACTTCACCGGTGGGAACGTACCAAAGACCCGTATCGCCGAGGAACGTCGTCGTTGCCGGCCGCGTGGCATCCGACGGAGCTGGCGGCGCGGTCTTCGGCGTCTGCGCCTGGGCGCCCGCGGACGTTGCGCCAGCCAGCATCACACATGCTCCGAGCACCGTCCTGCACCACCGCTGCATGCCTGTTGTCGTCACGAGTACGCCTCCGATGTCACGGTCAAGAAAACCCAGGCCCCATCCTACGAGTCGACTCGAGGGAAGTCAACGTCAAGAGAATGAGGACGTTGCGGGAACCGCGGCGTACGACGTTGGGTGTATGGATCCGACTCGTCCGTGGGAGTTGGGGGTGTCGGCTTACGCTTCAGCCTCGACCTTTTTCTTCCCCACGAGCCACGCGATGACGATGCTTATCAGGTAAAGCACGATCATCGGCCCGGCCATCATCGCCTGCGACACGACGTCGGTGCCCGGCGTGAGGATCGCCGCGGCGATGAAGATCACCAGCACCGCGTACTTGAACTGCCGCAGCAGGAAGCCGGCGGTCACGACGCCGATGCGGGCGAGGAAGAACACCGCCGTGGGCATCTCGAAGACCAGGCCCATCGCCAGCATCATCTTCACGTACATGGCGAACACCGGCGAGATCGTCGGGATGAACAGCATGTAGTCGGACTCGTAGCTGGCGAAGAACTGCATCGTCCACGGGAAGGCGATGTAGTGCGAGAACGCCGCGCCGAGCGTGAAGAACACGGTCGACAGCACCACGAACGGGATCGCGAAGCGCTTCTCGTTCGAGTAGAGGCCGGGCGCGACGAAGCGCCAGATCTGCCACAGGATGATCGGCAGCGCCAGGAACAGCCCGGCGAGCGCGGCCAGCTTCATGCGCATCATGAAGCCCTCGCCGGGCTCGATGTACTGGAACTTGCCGCCCTTGATGGTCGCCCGCAGCGGGACGAAGATGAAGTCGACGAGGCGTTCGACGTAGGCCCAGCAGACGACGAAGCCGATGGCGAGCGCCGAGACGCAGACGATCAACCGCTTCCGGAGCTCGTCGAGATGCTCCAGGAACGACATCTTGTCGGCGCCGGACGATTCGTCATCGTCCGGATCGCCGTCGTACGGCGTGGGTGTTCCCGGGAAGGGCACGAGGGCCATGGAAATACGGGCGCGCCTCCAGCGTCAGTCGGCGGTCGCGCCGCGCGGCGTCGTCTCGCCGACGGCGTGCGTGCCCATCGACGGGGCTTCGACGACGGACGGAGCCTCGACGGACGGTGTCTCGACGGCGCGCGGCCCGGCCGGCGTGTCGACGGCAGCGGTGGTGGCCGGCCGGCGCGTCGCCTCGCGCTGCTCCTCGACGCGGACTTCTTCTTCGAGCGTGTTGCGCAGCTCGTTCGAGGCGCGCTTGAACTCGCCGAGGCTCTTGCCCAGCGACCGTCCCAGCTCGGGCAGCTTGCGCGGCCCGAAGACGAGCAGCGCAATGACGAAAATCACGATCAGTTCGGGCATGCCCAGTGGGCCCATGGCGGTTGTGCTCCTTCAGGCGGGCCCCGGCAGCGAGCGCGGGGAACGTATCTGCGGTGAGGGCGGCGGATCCATTCGCCGCAACCTCTTGGAAGGATTATAGAAAGCCGCATCGGGGGGGTCAAGCGCCGGACGACTCGTCCGTGGCCGGAATCCGTTGCCGCTGTCAAGGCCGTCTGTTACAGTCGATCCATGCTCTTTCGCCGAGCCTGGACGACGATGGTGGCTGCCGTGGCGCTCGCAGCGCTGGCCGGCGGCTTGTTCGGTCCCCGCCTCCTCGCCACCGAGGACGAAGTCGAGGCGCGCTACCGGGTCTTCACCACCGCGCTGGCCGCGGTCGAAGCGCAGTACGTCGGGCCGGTCGAATCGGATCGCCTCGTCTACTCGTCGATCAACGGGCTGCTCAACACGCTCGATCCGCATTCGAGCTTCTTCGACCCGCGCAGCTACGCGCAGATGCGCGAGCGCCAGGAAGGCCACTACTACGGCCTCGGCATCACCATCCAGGCGATCGACGGCGACATCCTCGTCGGCAACGTCTTCGAGGGCTCGCCGGCGTTCCGCCGCGGCATCAGGCGCGGCGACACGATCGCCAAGATCGCCGGCGAGAGCGCCAAGGGCTGGGCCAGCGACAAGGCCGTCTCGAAGCTGAAGGGGCCGAAGGGCACGTCGGTGCAGGTTTCGATCAAGCGCCGCGGGTTCGACGAGCTGATCGATCTCACCGTCGAACGCGACGAGGTCAGCATCCCGAGCATCCAGGGCGCGTTCATGATCGACGAGCGCACCGGCTACATCCGGCTGCACGACTTCACCGAGGTGACCGACCGCGACCTCGGCACCAGCCTCACCCGGCTCCAGAGCCGCGGCATGCAGCGGCTGATCCTCGATCTGCGCGACAACCCGGGCGGCCAGATGGATCAGTCGATCCGCGTATCGAACCGCTTCCTGCCGCGCGGCGACATGATCGTCTACACGCGCGGCCGCACGCGCCACTCGGACGAGGACTACCACGCGTCGGAGCCGGCGACGGTGCCGTCGCTGCCGATGATCGTGCTGGTCAACCGCAACAGCGCGAGCGCCTCGGAGATCGTCTCGGGCGCACTCCAGGATCACGATCGCGCGCTCATCGTCGGCGAAACGACGTTCGGCAAGGCCCTCGTGCAGTCGCTCTACCGGATCGCCGGCGAAGCCGGCCTGGCGCTGACGACCGCGCGCTACTACACGCCCAGCGGCCGCATGATCCAGCGCCCGTGGGACGGCACGTTCGACGAGTACCTGACCTATTCGTACCGCGAGCAGGACGACCAGCCGCGCGAGCACAAGGGCAGCGAGCTGAAGCTCACCGATGGCGGCCGGCAGGTCTTCGGCGGCGGCGGCATCGAGCCCGATCGGCACATGACCGGTCCGATCGAAGGCTTCAACCCGGGCCGTTTCGGCCGCTCGCTGCACAGCCGGCAGCTCTTCGCCGACTTCGCGCAGCGCTTCTCCGAGCAGGGCGACACCCGGATCGTCGGCGGCAAGGACCGGCGCTTGGTGGCCCGCAACTTCACCGTCGACGACGCGATGGTGGCCGACTTCAAGACCTTCCTCACGAGCGAGGCCCGCGTCGTCCTCGACGAAGAGGGCTGGAACAAGGACCAGGCCTTCATCCGGGCGATGATCCGCTACGAGATCGACTCGGCGCTGTTCTCGGTCGAGGATGCGCGGCGCCACCTCGTCTCCGTCGATCCGCAGGCCCAGTACGCGCTCAGCCTGTTCGGCGAGGCCGAGGGCCTGACGCACCTCACCGCCGCCAGCCGCCAGGCCAAGGCCGACAAGTAGGGCAGCGAGCCGGTCTTTCGGCCGGCTCGCAGCTCCCAATCTCCAACTCCCAACTTCCAAGAACCCTGCCGACGGCGGTCGAGGGTTGGGAATTGGGAGTTGGGCGTTCCTTGGGAGTTGGTAGTTGGAAGTTGACCGGACTTGCACCCAGCCCGGCCATGTCCCCTACATCTAGTGGGCCCTGCTGCCTATTGCCCCAATAGGCAGCGGCTGCTACACTCCCGTCTTCCATGCGCCTCGAACGACTCGAACTCTCGGGCTTCAAGAGCTTTCCCGATCGGGCCGACGTGCGGTTCGACACCGGGGTGACCGCCATCGTCGGGCCGAACGGCTGCGGCAAGAGCAACATCGTCGACGCCATCACCTGGGTGCTCGGCGAGCAGAGCGCGAAGAGCCTGCGCGGCGATCGCATGGAGGACGTGATTTTCGGCGGCAGCGACGCCCGCAAGGCGACCGCCGCGGCCGAGGTCCGGCTCCACCTCCGCGGTGTGGTGGCGCGCCCGAAACAGGCCAGCACGCTGCCCGGCCTCGACGGCGAGCCCGTGGTCGGCGGCGTGGACGGCCAGGTCGACGGCGTCGAGCCGCCGCCCATCGCGCGCGCCGTCGAGATCGGACGCCGCCTCTATCGCTCCGGCGAGAGCGAGTACCTGATCGACGGCCACGCCGTCCGCCTGCGCGACGTGCAGGACATCCTGATGGACGTCGGCGTCGGCGTGAAGGGCTACGCCGTCATCGAGCAGGGCAAGATCGGCCAGATCCTCAGCTCGAAGCCGACCGATCGCCGGCAGTTGATCGAAGAAGCGGCCGGCGTCACCAAGTTCAAGTCCCGCCGCCGGCAGGCCGAGCTGAAGCTCGAAGCGGCGCAGCAGAACCTCACCCGCGTCGACGACCTGATCTACGAGCTCGAGCGCCAGCGCGCCGCGCTGAAGCGGCAGGCCGGCAAGGCGCGCCGCTACCAGCGGCTGCGCGGCGAGCTGCGCCGGTGGGAGAAGCTGCTGTTCGCGCAACGGTACGAGCGGCTGACCGAGGCGATCCGCACCGCTCGCGCCGCGCTGACCGCGGTGCGCGAGCGCGAGCAGGTCGCGGCGGCGCGGCTCGCCGAAGTCGAGAGCGATCTCGAGCGCGTGCGCATCGAGCTGACCGAGGCCGAGAGCCAGGCCAACGCGCTGCGCGCCGACGCGCACCAGCGCGAGCTCGAGAACGAACGGCGGCAGCAGCAGATCACGTTCGATCAGCAGCAGGCCGCGTCGCTCGTGCAGACGGTCCAGGAGATCACGGGCGAGCTCGGGCACCTCGAGGCGCGGCGCGGACCGGCGCGCGAGGAGATCGAGGCTCGTGGCGCGGCTGCGCGGGCCGCCAACGCCGAGCGCGACGCCGCCGGCGAGGCGCTGCGCAACGAGACGCGCGCCCTCGAGGCGCTCGAAGCGGAGATCGGCGCGCTCGATCGCGACGTCGACGCGGCCCGGCGCGGCGCCACCGTCAACCTGCAGTCGACGACCACGCTCCAGCACACGATCGAGCGGGCCGAGGAAGGCCGGCAGCGCATCGGCGGCGAGCTCGGACGCCTCGACGTCGAGGCCCAGGATCTGCGCATCGAGGTCGAGCGCCTGACCACCGAGCGCGTGCAGGCGCAGGAGGCGCTCGTGGCGGCGCAGGCTGCGCTCGCCGACACGGCGACGGCGCGGCAGGAAGCGAATTCGGCCCTCGGCACCGCGCGCGTCGAGCGCGACTGGCGGGTCCGCGACGCGCGCGCCGGTGAGACGGCGCTCGCCGCCTCCCAGGCCCGCCTGCGATCGCTGCAGGAGCTCGAAGCGAGCCGCGCGGCCTACGGCGAAGCGGCGCGCCTGGTGCTCGGCTCGGCCGAGGCCGGCGTCACCCACCATGGATCGGTGGCCGATCATCTCGAGGTCGAGCCGGGCGGCGAGCGTGCCGTCGAAGCCGCCTTCGGCGATCTGCTCCAGTGCGTGCTGGTCGAGACTCCGGCCGACGCCGATCGCGGCCTGGCCTTCGTGCGCGAGCGCGGCACCGGCCGTTGCGGCTTCCTGTCGGCGCGCGGCGACGTGCTCGTCTCGCGCGAGCCGCGCCCGCTCGCCGACGGCGCGCAGGCGATCGACGCCGTCGTCCGCATCATCGGCCCGCACAAGTCGCTGATCCGCTGGGCGCTCGGCGACGTCTGGGTGGCGGACGATCTGGCCGTGGCGCGCCAGCTGTCGCTGCAGGCGCCGGTCGCGGTCGTGACCAGATCCGGCGAGCTGTGCCGCGGCGGCCGCCTCGTCATGGGCGGATCGGGCGAGGACAGCCACGGCATCCTGACGACGCGGCGCGAGATCCGCGATCTCGGCGCCGAGCTGGCCACCGCGCGCATCGCGCTCGAAACGCTGCAGACCGAGATCGCCGAGCTCGAGCGATCGATTGCCGCCACGACCGAGCGCCTGTCCGCGCTCGACAGCGAACGGCACCGCCAGGACAAGACGGTGCTGCAGCACGAACTGCACGTGGCGCGGCTCGGCGAGGAGCTCGATCGGCTGGCCCGCCGCGAGGCGCTCGGCCGCAACGAGCGGGCCCGCTACGAGGAAGAGCGGCGACAGCTCGACGTCCGCGCCGACGAATCGCGTG
>Ga0207691_10005571_pt1 | contig 12163 bp, 12 predicted proteins | sample KBSM13metaG_FD_184327 | JGI IMG/M metagenome (GOLD analysis project Ga0207691, IMG submission 184327) | Miscanthus rhizosphere microbial communities from Kellogg Biological Station, Michigan, USA - KBS M1-3 metaG (SPAdes) (version 2) | ecosystem: Host-associated > Plants > Roots > Rhizosphere >...
GACGAGCGTCACGCCGCGCTGCTTGAGCCGGTAGAGGCGGTCCCAGAGCGCATGACGCGCCTGCGGATCGAGGCCGGTGGTCGGCTCGTCGAGGAGCATCAGCTCCGGCTCGTTGATGAGGGCCCGCGCGATGGTCAGGCGGCGCTTCATCCCGCCCGAGAGCGAGTCGACGCGGGACTCCCGCCGGTCGGCCAGGTGGACGAACTCGAGCAGCTCGTCGGTGCGACGTCGGATCTCGTCGCGGGGGAGGCCGAAGAAGCGCCCGTAGACGTGGAGGTTCTCGCCGACGTCGAGCTCGAGATCGAGGTTGTCGTCCTGCGGCACGACGCCCAGGCGCGAGCGGATCTCGGGCCCGTCCCGCTCGGGATCTCCTCCGAGGACGCGCAGCGTGCCGCCGCTCGGGGGCGAGACGGCCCCGATCATCCGCATCGTCGAGCTCTTGCCGGCGCCGTTCGGCCCGAGGAACCCGAACGTCTCGCCGCGCTCGACGCTGAAGTCGATGCCGTCGACCGCGACGAACTCGCCGTAGCGCTTCGTGAGGTCGTGCGCCTCGATCAGGGGTGCATCCGGCATGACCGAGTCACGCTACAAAAAGCGCCGAACCCCGCGACTCCGAAGAGCTACGGGGTTCGACGGCGAGGATCCTCGCACGCCCCACCGGGCCTGTCAACCGGGAACCGTCTGCGGGCAGGGGCAGGGCTCAGTGACCGATCGCGAGAGGCAGCTCGGCGCGGATCCGCGTGCCCCGGCCACGCGGGCTGTGCACGTCGAACGTGCCGTCGAGCGCCTCGACGCGGTCGCGAAGGCCGCCGAGACCCGAGCCGTCCGCCGGCGACGCGCCGCCGTAGCCGTCGTCTGTCACCTCGATCACGAGCACGTCCTCGCGTGGGGCGACGCGGACGGTCGCGGAGGTCGCACGTGCGTACTTGAGCGTGTTCGTGAGGGACTCGGCGACCACGAAGTAGGCCGCGCTCTCGACGAGCGGATCCCACCGCGTGACGTCGTCGACCGTGATCACCGTCACCGAGATCGGCGCCCGGGCGGCGAGCGCGCGGACGGCAGGCCCGAGGCCCTGGAGGCTCAGGATCTGCGGATGCAGCCCTCGCGCGAGCTCGCGCAGCTCCTCGTGGGCCGTCGTCAGCTCGACCAGCGCGCGCTCGAGGTGCTCCTCGGCTTTGCCCGGGTCGGTGCGGAGCGAGCGGGCCGCGAGGTGGATCGAGTGCGTGACGGTGACGAGATTCTGCTGGGCCCCGTCGTGAAGGTTGCGCTCGAGCCGCTTTCGCTCCGCGTCGCCGGCAGAGACGATGCGCGCCCGCGACCGTCTGATCTCCTCCTCGGCCTGCTTGCGGGCCGTCACGTCGAGCCCGCACAGGAGGTAGCGGAGCGCGCCCTCCGCGTCGTGCACGATCGTCGCGGTCCAGTCGACGACGAGGCGCTCGCCGTCCTGGCCGACGTGCTCGTACTCGACCGTGCCCGGCAGCTCGCCGTCGCGCATCCGCACGAAGTCCTCCCTCGCCCGCGGAGCGTCGTCCTCGGCGATGAACAGCTTCCAGAAGGGGCGGCCGAGCCACGCCTCCTCGGGTATCCCGGCCGCCCGCTCGAGCGCGCGGTTCACGCCCATGAGCGTGCCCTCGTCGTCGACGAGCGCGAGGAAGCTCGGCGTCGAGCGGACGACGGCGCGGCTGAAGTCGCGCTCGCGCTCGAGGACGCGCTCCTGGCGCGTCCGTTCGGTGAAGTCGCGGACGATGAGCACGAACTCGTCGGGCCCGCACGCGACGACACGGCCCTCGTAGTCGCGCTCCTCCGCGCGCAGCTCCATCGAGTACTCGATGCGCTGGACCTCCTGCTCGGCCACCGCCCGCCTGCCCGCCTCGAGGATCGCCTCGGCGACGTGGGGAGGAAGCCGCTCGTGGACGCTCCGGCCGATGACCTCGTCCGCCGGCGTCATCAGGTCCTCCTCGGAGTCGACCTTGAAGCCGCGGTAGATCCCGTCCGTGCCGATCCGGAAGATCGGGTCGGGGATCGCGGCGACGAGGGCGCGCGCCGTCGTGTCGCTGGTCGCGGGCCGGTCGAGCCTCTCGTCGGTCGGCGGCGCGGTCACACGTCTCTTGTAGCAGCACGGTCGCGCGGCGAACAGGTTCTCGGGTATCGAGCAGGGGAATCCGCGTCCGCGGATTCCCCTTGCGAACGAGGTCAGTCCAGCACGAAGCTCACGCGCATCGTCACGCGGAACTCGGTCACCTGATCGTTCTCGACGACGAGGCTCTCCTCGGAGACCCACGCGCCCTTGATGCCGTGGACCGTCTCCGATGCCTTGGCGATCCCGGCCTTCGCTGCCTCGGCGAAGCTCGTCGGGGACGACGCGGTGATCTCGATCACCTTTGCGACGCTCATCCTTGCCTCCTGTCTCGGGGGATCGACTCGATTCTCCTACCCGCGCCCGGCTCCGGGCAAGCACGGCTGCGCAGCAGGTCGGCCGCGACGCTCGTGTTCGCGCCGCTAGCCGGCGAGCAGCTTGAACCCGTGATCCCACGCTCCACGTGCGCCGCCGATCTTGACCCACGCGATGCAGATCGCCTCGAGCTCGCGGGAGCCTTCGATCCCCCCGATGTCGATCGCCTCGGGCCAGCCGAAGTCGGTCACGACGTCGCCGACGGTCCGCTTGGCGCCGTCGTCGTCTCCGGCGATCAGCATCGTCGGCCGGCCCTCGGTGAAGCTCGGGTCGACGAAGTAGGGGCTGCCGATCGTGTTGAACGCCTTGACCACCCTCGCGTCGGGCAGCGCGCGCTGGACGCGTTCGCCGAGCGAATCCTCTCCCGAGATGGAGAGCTTGGGCGGAAATCCCCCGGAGGCGTCGAGGGGGTTCATGGCGTCGATGACGACCTTGCCGGCGAAGCGCTCGGTGCCGGCATCGGCGATCGCCTGCTCGGCCGCATTCCCGAGGACCGCCAGCACGAGCAGGTCACCATGCGCCGCGGTCTCGGAGAACGTCCCGGCTTCGATGCCGGCTCCGTCGCCGGACAGCCATTCGCCGAGCTCGGGCTTTCCGGGCTCTCGCGACCCGATCATCACGTCGTGTCCCCTGCTCGAAAAGCCTGCCGCCAGCCGCCGTCCTACCTCACCGGTCCCCAGCACGCCCACCCGCGTGGGCGCCAATCGCCCGTTCGACATGGTCTGCTCCTCTCTTTCCACGTGCTGCCAATCTAGACCGCGCAAGCCTCTGCGACGCCCGGCCGCGGCGGCCTCGTGTAGACGCCTGGGCTCGGCGAGGGCGTACGCGTCAGTGGAGGTACGGGCGGAGCGCGTCGCGCGCGATGAGGAAGCCGCGCTTGACGAGGTCGTCGGTCTTCTCGAAGGCCCGGTCCTCGTGCTCGACCGAGACGACGCCGTCGTAGCCGACCCGGTAGAGCTGCGAGAGGAAGCGGTCCCATCGCACCTCGCCGAGTCCTGGGAGGCGTGGGATCTGCCAGCCCATGCCGAGCGAGACGATGCCGTTGCGGTAGAGGCCCTCGCGGTCGACCTCCATGTCCTTCGCGTGGACGTGGAGGAGCCGCGAGGCGTAGTCGCGGACGACGCGCTCGTGGTCGATCCCGAGCCACACGAGATGGGACGGGTCGAGGTTGAGGCCGAAGCACGGCGACGGGACGATCGTGAACATCTCGTCCCAGACGGCAGGCGTCGAGGCCAGGTTCGTGCCGCCGGGCCACTCGTCCCAGCTGAAGATCATCGGGCAGTTCTCGATCGCGATGCTCACGCCTTTCCCCTCGGCGTAGGCGACGAGCCGCGGCCACACCTTCCGGAACTCGCGGAAGTTGTCCGGGACGTTCTTCGTCGGGTCGCGCCCGACGAACGTGCCGACCGTGGGCACGCCGAGCCTCGCGGCCGCGTCGATCACCTTCCGCAGGTGAGTGTTCGCATCGCGCCGCTCGCCCGGGTCGGGATGGAGGTTGTTCGGGTAGTAGGCGAGCGAGGAGATCTCGAGCCCGTTCCGGTCGAGGACGTCCCGCACTTTGCCCACGTCCAGCCCGGCGACGTCGACGTGCGAGACCCCGGCATAGCGGCGGCGCTCGCCTCCCGCCGCGGGCCAGCACGCGACCTCGAGCATCTCGAACCCGTTGTCCGACGCCCACGACGCGACGCGCTCGAGACGCATGCGAGGGAACGCGGCCGTCAGGAGACCGAGCTTCAGGCCGGAACCTCCACCCATCGCCGCTCGGCGTTGGACAGGGCGATCGCGTCGCCCAGGACGTTGGCGCGGTGCCCGTCGGTGAAGGTCGGGTAGCTTGGCTCGGTGGGCGGCGAGCCCGCGGCGGCCGCCGCGTAGACGCTGCGATAGAGCTCACGGAACGTGTCCACCCAGCCCTCGGGGTGGCCGGCCGGCAGGAAGGTGTGGCCCGCGGCGCCCGGCTGCATGAGAGCGCCGTTCCGCTGGAACGTGGCGTTCGGCTCGTCGCGGCGGCCGAGCCAGAGCTCCTCGTGCCGCTCGGCGTTCCACGCGAGCGCCGCCTCCGACCCGTCGACCTCGAAGTGGAGGTGGTTCTTGCGCCCGGCGGCGCCCTGCGAGACCTTGAAGGCGCCGCGTGCGCCACCCTCGAAGTGGACGAGCACGTGGCCGATGTCCTCCGTCGCCATCGTCGCGTCCTCGCGCTCCACGTCGGCGGCGCTCGCGAACGTCTCGACCTCGCCGACCGGACGGCGGCGAACCGGGATCGTCGTGTGCAGGTCGGCGCAGACCTCCACGATCCGCCGGCCGCTCACGAATTGCGCCATGTCCATCCAGTGCGAGCCGATGTCGCCGATCGCGCGGAGCATCCCGCCCTTCTCGGGCTCGAGCCGCCAGTTCCAGTCGGTGGGGTAGAGGAGCCAGTCCTGGAGGTAGCCGCCGTGGACGTTCCACACGTCGCCGACCGCCCCCGACGCCACCCGGGCGCGCGCCTCGAGGACGAGCGGGAAGAAGCGGAGGTTGAAGTTCGTGCAGTGGACGAGCCCGCTCGCCTCGGCCAGCCGGAGCAGCTCGCCGGACTCCTCCGATGTCATCGCGAGCGGCTTCTCGCAGACGACGTGCTTGCCCGCCTCCAGCACCTGCTTCACCTGCGGGTGATGGAGGTGGTTCGGGGTCGTCAGGTGGACGACGTCGACCGACGGGTCCGCGAGCAGCGCGTCGAGCGAGTCGTAGACGTGTGCGATCCCCTTCGCGGCCGCGCGCTCGGGCGACGAGCCGACGACGCCGGCGACGTCGACGCCGAGGAGACGAAGGGCGTGCACGTGGACGACCCCGACGAACCCGGTGCCGACGACACCGGCGCGGAGAGAGGGCGAAGGATTCGAGGTCACGGTGCGTACGCTACTGCGGATGCCGACGCCGGTCTCCGGTTCCGCGCCCTCGGGCTCGTTCGACGCCGCCGCCTGGCAGGAGCGCCTGACGGAGCTGATGCGACGGCACCGCGTGCCGGGCGCGACGCTCGGCGTGCTCCACGACGGGACGATCACCGAGACGGCCGCCGGTGTCCTCAGCACGGCAACAGGCGTGGCGGTCACGCCGGATTCGCTGTTCCAGATCGGCTCGATCACGAAGGTGTGGACGGCGACGCTCGTCATGCAGCTCGTCGACGAGGGCGCGCTCGACCTCGACGCCCCGGTCGCGGAGGTGCTGCCGGGCTTCCGGGTGGCGGACCCGGCCGTCACGGAGCAGGTAACGACGCGTCACCTCCTCACCCATACGAGTGGGATCGACGGCGACGTCTTCACCGACACCGGGCGGGGCGACGAGTGCATCGAGCGCTACGTCGCGGGAATGAAGGACGTCGTACAGAACCATCCACTCGGCGCGACGTTCTCGTACTGCAACGCCGGGTACGTCCTCGCGGGCCGGATCGTGGAGCACCTCACCGGCCTGACGTGGGACCGGGCGCTTCGCGAGCGCCTGATCGAGCCGCTCGGGCTCGAGGAGACGGTGACGCTGCCCGAGGAGGCGTTGCTGCACCGCACTGCGGTCGGGCACGTCCACGAGCCGGGGGAGGACCCGGTGCCGACGACCACCTGGACACTTGCGCGGTCGATGGGGCCGGCCGGCTTGATCACCGCGCGCGTCGGCGACGTGCTCTCGTTTGCTCGCATGCATCTCTCGGGCGGACTCGCCGCGGACGGCACGCGGGTGCTCTCGGCCGCGAGCGCCGGCTCGATGGCCGAGAAGCACGCCGACCTGCCCGACGCGCGGACGCTCGGCGACTCGTGGGGCCTCGGCTGGATCCGCTACGGCTGGGACGGCGAGCGGTTGATCGGCCACGACGGCAACACGATCGGCCAGTCGGCGTTCCTCTCCGTGCTGCCGGCACACGGCATGGCGGTGTCGGTGCTGACGAACGGCGGCTCCGCGAGGGACCTCTACCACGGGCTCTGGAGCGAGATCTTCCGCGAGACCGTCGGTGTCCGGATGCCGGCGCCGCTCGAGCCGCCGGCGTCGCCGCCCGAGTTCGATCCCGCCCGCTACGTGGGCCGCTACGAGCGCTCGGGGATCACGACGGAGGTGACGGAGCAGGACGGAGCGCTCACTCTTCGGGCGACCGTGACGGGCCCGCTGGCAGAGCTCGTGCCCAAGCCGGTGCACGAGTACCCGCTCGTGCCCGTCGAGCCGGACGTGTTCGCCTTGAAGGACCCGGCGGAGACGACCTGGACGGCGGTGACGTTCTACGAGATCGCAGGCGGCGCGCGCTACGTGCACTACGGCGCCCGCGCGAATCCCCTCGTCGACGGCGCCTAGCGGGCGTCTGCGAGGAGCTGGTCGACGGTCGCCGACACGACCAGCTTGAAGCCCGGACGGCCGGGGCCGACCGGCGCGCGGGCACCCGTAGGGCGGAACCCCGCCCGGAGGTAGAGCGCTCGGCCGGGCGCGTTCGCCTCCTGGACGAAGAGCACGACGTCCGCGGCACCTCGGTCGCGCGCCCAGCGCGCGACCGCCTGGATGAGCGACCGCGCTACGCCGCGTCCGCGCGCCGCAGGGTCGACCCAGAGCGACACGAGCTGCACCTCGGCGGGGTCGAGTCGCCGAAAGGCGCCGACCACGCCGAGCGGGATGCCGTCGTCCTCCGCGACGAAGAGCACCTTGTCGACGCCCTCGGCGGCTTCCGCCGTCCAGCTCTGCCACACGGCCTCGGGCTCCCGCACGACGTCCTCGTAGCGTGTCGAGAAGTACGCCGCCTCCTCCCGGAGCATCCGGAGCCGCGCATCGCGCCAGAGGCGCCACTCGTCGGCCCGGATGCGGCGCACCTCCACCCGGCGAGGCTAACCAACGTGCGCCGCGAGAATGACGGTGGGCGCCCCGGTGCCGGGACGCCCACCGTGTGCCGGCTACCTCCGCAGGTCGACCGGGAAGGAGACGAGCCGGCGCGTCGAGATCCCACCGAGCAGGTTGCCGCCCGGGCCGCGGGCGCGCACGAACATTACGAGCAGCTGCTGCTTCGGCGAGGCGGGGAAGCCGCGCTCGCGGTTCATGCGCAGCTCGGCCCATCCGTCAGCGCCGGTTGTCGCCTCGGGCGGGACGGAGAACATGTTGTACGGCACCGCGGTGACGTACACCAGCGCGCCCTGGACCGGCTTGCCGTCGCAGGCGGTGACGCGGTACCGCGCGACGATCGTCTGCGTGGAGTTGCCGATCACGCCCGGCGACACCTGCTGGCCCGCGATCAGGAGCCGCTCGGGCGGCTTGAGCTCGCTCGCCACCGGAGGGTTCTTGTCGCACGGGTTCGAGGTGGGAGGCGCAGCCGCCGCCTGGACGACGGCGGTCGGAACCGAGGTTGCGGCCGTCCGCCCGTCGGCGTTCTTCGCCGTGACCCGGAGCCGGATCGTGTTGCCCTGGTCGACCTGCTTCAGGACGTACGTCTTGTCGATCGCGCCGCTGATGTTCGAGCAGCTGCCGCCGTCCGTGTCACAGCGCCGCCAGACGTACTCGAAGCCTGTCGGATTGCCCGTCCACTGGCCGTCACGGGCGGTGAGCGTCGACCCGACCTGCGCCGTCCCGCTGATGGTCGGTGGCGTCTGGTTCGTCGGCCTGGCCTTCGTCGCGGCGGCACCGGGGCCAGTGTCGATCAGCATGGCCGCGGCGAGAGCCCCCGTGACGGCGAGCACGCCGATCGGCGCGAGCCTGCGTAGAAGCTGTCTCATCGGTCTCACCTCTCGTGATGTCGATTGTCGGGACACAACGCATCCCGGGTACCCGTTGCCTGGTCTGGGTAACCCGTGCGTCACGAGCCCTCACGGGTTCCTTACGAATGGACTGGGGCGTCCGGCCGCGTGCGTCTTACGTGCGGCAGTCGCCGGTGAGGCCCTCGCAGCAGCCCACCTTGAAGCGGCACCGCGGGCACTGGAACGTGCCGTGGCGCCATTCCATCGCCGCCGCGCAGCGCGGGCAGGGCTCGACAGCGGGCTCGGGAGCCGTTTCCGCGGGCGGCGAAGCGGCCATCCGTCGACGGTACGCGGCGCGCCGGACGGCTGTCGAGGCGTGGGTGCCCCGTACCCCCTCGGGACACCCACGTGCACGGGCCGGCCGCACTCCGGGCGACCCGGCTCTCCGCTCTCCCGTCCCCACGTCCGGGAGTCGCGCAACGCGAGCTTTGGTACCCGGTGTCCACACGCGCGAACCGCGGCGCTCCCGGGTTTTCACCCTTTTCTTACAGATCGCGGAGGCGACGAGCGGATCCGCGGGAGGGGTGGTGCTGCTGGCGCGGCCGTCGCCTACCTCACCAAGACTGGACGCCAACCCACCTCGGCACAGGACGCTGCTCTGCCCCGGTGTTCAGAAATGTCCCGCGATGGCTACGCCGACCGATGATTTGTGTGCGCCTGTCCGATCTCACCGAGAAAAGCGCTACTCCTAGCGAGCAAACGAAGGAGCACGAGATGACGAACAACGCACATCGAGGCGGTCGCGCCCTGGGCAGCTTGGGATCAGCCGACGGAGAGGGTGTCGTGCGCGTGGAGGACCGCTTGGACACCAACATCGACGACGTCTGGGCCGCGCTCACCGACCCTTCACGTCTGGCCTGCTGGTACGGCGAGGTGGAGGGCGACCTGCGCCTCGGCGGTGAGTACCGCGCACGCCTCTTCGCCAGCGGATGGGAGGGCACGGCGCGCGTCGACGCGTGCGAGCCGCTCCAGCGGCTACAGGTGCACATCGAGGACGCGGACGAGCCTGACGAACAGGACATCGAGGTCACGCTTACCGCGGACGGCGACCAGACCATCGTGGTCTGGGAGGAACGCGGGATGCCCCTGGATCTACTCTCCGCCTATGGAGCCGGGGTGCAGCTCCATGTCGAAGATCTCGCCGACCACCTCGCCGGGCGTGAACGCCGCGACGACACCAAGGCGCGATGGGACGAACTCCATCCTGCCTACCAGGACCTGGCGGCCAACAGCTGACGACACGAGTGACGGCAGTCCCGCCTGCTGCGAGGGTGATGTCGATCAACTGGACGTCGACGCTCCTGCCGGTGCGGCGACGCCCAGGAACTCGCCGAGCTTCCGCGGTCTTAGGCTTCGACGAGGATCACGAGCGTCTCGGGAACGACTCCGTCGTGCGCCATCGCCTCGGCGCCCGCCTCCGTCTCCACCGCCGCCATGACGGCGTCCATATCCGGGACGTCCATCAGCAAGCCGACTCTCGTCGGGTTCTGTGGATCGACGAACGTCCGGATGTTCGTCACGCCGAGAGGGCCGAAGAACTCCTCACGCTTGGGCGAGGCGAGCCAGTGGTCCTTGTCCTTCACGTCGTGGTAGCCGATCACGGTGGGCATAGCCCTCCTTCGGTTCGGCCGGCCGCTCGTTTTGCGCACCGGGGGCCGTGACACCGTACGCCCTCTCGACCCCACGTGCCGGACTGAACGGGCTCACGGTCGCCGTGAGCACGGGCGACCACGATCCCGACAACGCCCACCAGTACTGCAAGCGTGAAGAACACTCGGGCGGGCGGGGAGAGCCGAAGCAGGTGACCGAGCGACCCGAGGGCGGCGAGGCCGGATCTGCGCGTAGCCGATGAGTTTCTGGTGATCTGCCGGTCTCTAGCGCGTACAGACCCCTCAGAGCTCGCCTGCAGTAACGACTCCAGGAGGCCGCATGAAGCTCCTTCTCACGTCCGCCGGCATCAAGAACACGAGCATCCACGACGCGCTCGTCGACCTGCTGGGGAAGCCGATCGAAGAATCCGACGCCCTCTGCATCCCCACCGCGTCGTACGCGCACCCGATGGCCGGTCCTGGTCGAGCTTGGAGCTTCATCAGCGGGCAGGAGCCCCGCTGCCCCATGACCGAGCTGGGGTGGAAGTCCGTAGGCGTCCTGGAACTCACCGCGCTGCCCAGCCTCGACCGGGAACGCTGGGTGCCATGGGTCCTAGAGACAGATGTCCTCCTGGTGAACGGCGGCGATGCCCTCTACCTCTGCTACTGGATGCGGCAGTCCGGGCTGGCGGACCTCCTGCCCACGCTGCACGAGACGGCATGGGTGGGACTGAGCGCCGGAAGCATGGTGATGACCCCGCGTATCGGCGAGGACTTCGTCCAGTGGAAGCCGGCCGGCGGTGGCGACGAAACCCTTGGACTCGTCGACTTCTCGATCTGCCCGCACCTGGCTCAAGAGGGCGCGCCTGGGAACACGATGGCCGACGCCGAGAGATGGGCGGCAGAGATCGATGGTCCGGCGTACGCGATCGACGACGACACCGCCATCCAGGTCGTCGACGGCACGGTCGACGTGATCTCCGAGGGGAACTGGAGGCTGTTCACCCCAAGTTCGGTAGCAAGCGGAATGGGCTAGAAGCCGAAAGGCGCCGCTCTGCTGCGCGAGCGTGCGGGAACGCCGGCTACCCGTGTCGTCCAGCCGTTTCGACCTGTCGTGCGAAGCGGGGCTCGAGCAAGCGCCGCCCACGTTCGATCAGGCGCCTGCTCGTGTTGATCAGCGATACGACGAGCGCCGTCGTCACGACTGCACCGATGAAGAGGCTCAGCTCGGATCCTGTGCCCGCGGCGTTTGCGACGAGCCCCACGACGACCCCGGCGAGAGCTGCGTTGATCACGGCGACGAGCGTGGAAGTCTCGCCCAGCAGACGGTAGAACCGGCTCCCGGTGCCCGGGCCGTACGTCTCGTACAGACCCTGCTCGTCGTCGTGGTGGCCCGTCACGAAATACGGCTCGAGCCCCGGCGCGATCTCGAGATAGGCGTGACGGAGGCGATTCATGCCGGACAGGAGCCAGAAGTCGTCGATCCGGGCTTCGATGAGGCGGATGTACGTCGCCACCCCGACGAAGAGAGCAACCGGCAGGACGAGGAGTGCAAACGCGGTGAAACCGTCGCCGAACTCTGTCGCGCGAGCGACCAGGGCCAACGCAACGACGGTTGCGGACACGACCGTCAGAAAGATGGCGGCCCGACTGAAGACCGCGCGGTAGGTGACGTCCCTCGCCGCGAGCAGGCTCCAGTGCTCGGTGGCGAGGATCTGCGCACGCACGCTCCGGGGCACGTCGGCGCACGGAGAGGAGGGTGGCTCCTGCTGTTCGTGGATGCGTCCGGCTTCCGCCGGTCGGGTGAAGCGCGGTTCGAGCCTGCGACGCCCGCGCGCAATGATGCGCCTGTCGGCTTGGACAAGCAGCGCGACGACCACTGACGCCACCGCTGCGCCGATGAGCAGGCTCAGTTCGGATCCTGCGCCCACGACCTTTGCGACGAGGCCCCCGACGACCCCGGCGAGAACGGCGTCGATCACCCCGACGACTGTGGACGTGCTGGCGATCAGGCGGAGGAGTCGGTTCTCCGTGCCGGGGCCGTACGTCTCGGACAGGCCTCGCTCGTCGTCGTGGTGGCCCGTCACGAAATACGGCTCGAGTCCCGGCGCGATCTCGAGATATGCATGACGCAGACGATTCAGGCCGGACAGGAGCCAGAAGTCTTCGATCCGGGCGTCGACGAGGCGGATGTATGTCCCCACCCCGATGAAGAACGCGATCGGCAGAACGAGGAGTGCGAACACGTAGAAACGGTCGCCGAACTCGGTCGCCTCGGCAGCAAGGGCCAACGCAACGACGGCCGCGGACACGACGGTCAGGAAGATGGTGGCCCGGCTGTAGATCGCGCCGTATGTGATGCTCCTCGTCGCGAGCAGGCTCCAATGCTCGGT
>Ga0207691_10005573_pt1 | contig 12162 bp, 11 predicted proteins | sample KBSM13metaG_FD_184327 | JGI IMG/M metagenome (GOLD analysis project Ga0207691, IMG submission 184327) | Miscanthus rhizosphere microbial communities from Kellogg Biological Station, Michigan, USA - KBS M1-3 metaG (SPAdes) (version 2) | ecosystem: Host-associated > Plants > Roots > Rhizosphere >...
TGACCAGGTAGATGGACACGGGCACGCGCTCACGGCGCAGTGCGTTCAGGAATGGATCCTGGAGGGATTGGCCTTTGGACATTGGTGTTTCCCCAACTTGGTGGTGTTGTTGCGGCCAGTCTCTGCTGGTTCCGCGTCCCCCGACCCACTCCCCGTGGCGGCGACGGCCCGATGGTGTCACAACCGCGGCCGGCGGAATAGCGAACCCGGTCGCGTTCAGGGCGCCGCGATCTTCGCCACGCCCCTCACTCGCCCCAACGCGCCGCCGCGCGTCGGATAACCCGCTTGTAAAGCCGAGCCCCCATCTCAATCCCGTCCGAGGAACATCCCCAGCGCCCGCTCCAGTTCCTCCCGCCGGGTTGCGGGATCGAACCACCGCGCATCGACCTCCCCCCGCAACCAGGTCAGCTGCCGCTTGGCCAGCTGCCGGGTGGCAAAGATCGCGCGGTCGCGGAACGTCGCGGCGTCGGCAGTGCCGTCCAGGTGCTCCCAGGCCTGCCGATAGCCGACAGCGCGCAATGCCGGCAAGTCGAGCGGCGCCGGATGGGCCCGCAGCTCGGGCAGCTCTCGCAGGCGACGCACTTCATCCAGGAAGCCGGCCTGCAACATCGAGTCGAAGCGCTGCTCGATGCGTGCGTGCAGCAGCCTGCGGTCCGCAGGCGACAGCACCAGCTTGAGCACGCGCAACGGCAACCGCGATGAAGAGGATCGACGCTGCCACTCGCTGATCGGCCGACCACTGACGCGCCAGACTTCCAGCGCGCGCTGGATGCGTTGCGCGTCGGTCGCGTGGATGCGCGCCGCGGCCTGCGGATCGATCGAAGCAAGTTCCGCATGCAGCGCCTCCCAGCCGCGTATTTGCGCTTCTTCCGTGAGCCGGGCCCGGGTCGCGGCATCCGCTTCGGGCATCGACGAGAGCCCCTGCAGCAATGCGCGGAAATACAGTCCGGTGCCGCCGGCCAGGATCGGCAACCGGCCGCGCGACAGGATGCCGTCGATTGCACTGCGCGCGTCGCTGGCGAATTCGGCCGCCGAATACGGCTGCCACGGCTCGCGCAGGTCGATCAGGTGGTGCGGCACGCGTGCGAATTCGTCCCGTGTCGGCTTCGCCGCACCGATATCCAGCCCGCGGTACACCAGCGCCGAGTCGACGCTGACGATTTCTCCATCCAGCCGTTGCGCCCATTCCAGCGCCAGCGCGGATTTGCCCGAGGCGGTCGGGCCCATCAACGCGATCGCGAGCGGCCGGCGATCCGCAGTCATCGCAGGACGCGTCAACGACGCCGGACGTATGGCCGGATCACGCTTCCTGTCCGCGTGCCAACAGGCTGGTGCGACGTCCGTAGACGAGATAGGCCACGATACCGAGCGCATTCCAGGTAAGGAACCAGAGTTGCGTGCGGTGTGGCAGGCTCCAGAACAGATACAGGCACCCGAAGATCGCGATCGGGCCCACCACCCATGCCATGGGTGCGCGGAATACGCGCAGGCGTGACGGATCGCGCTTGCGCAGCACGAGCAGGCACACCGCTACCGCGATGAACGCAGCGAGCGTTCCCGCGTTCGCCAGCGCGGCGATTTCGTCCAGTCGCGCCACGCCGGCAAGCGCGGCCACAAGGACGGCGGTGAACAGCGTCGTGGCGATGGGCGTGCCGGTACGCGGACTGACCTTGGACAGCCCGCGCGGCAGCAGACCGTCACGCGACATGACGAAGAAGATGCGGCTTTGCCCATATAGGAATGCCAGCAAAACCGTCGGCAACGCGACGACCGCCGCGGCCGCGATCAAGGTTGCGGCCTTGCCCTGCCCGAGCTCGCGCAGGATCAGCGCCAGCGGCTCCGGGCTGCTGCCGAACACCGTGTATTTCATCGCGCCGACGGCGGCCAGGGCCACGAGCATGTAGATCAAGGTGCAGCCGACCATGGAACCGACGATGCCGATGGACAGGTCGCGCGCCGGATTCTTGGTTTCCTCCGCGGCGGTGGAAATCGCATCGAATCCATAGAAGGCGAAGAAGATGATCGCCGCCGCGGCCATCACCCCGCGCTCGACGCCATCGCCGCCCATCGACTTGGCGAACCCGAACGGCATGAACGGATGGGTGTTGGCGGCGTCGAAATGCGGCAGCGCGATCGCGACGAACATCGCCAGCGCAATGATCTTCAGCACGACCAGGACCGCGTTCAACGTCGCGCTTTCGCGCGTCCCCGCCATCAACATCCCCGCCACCACGAACACGATCGCAACCGCCGGCAGGTTGATCACTCCGCCGGCATGCGGGCCCACCGTCAACCACAACGGAAGGTCGACGCCCAGGCCCTTGAGGAAGCCCACGGCGTAACCGGACCAGCCGACCGCCACAGCGCTGACCACCAGCGAATATTCGAGGATCAAACTCCAGCCGACGACCCAGGCGATCGTCTCGCCCAGCACGATGTAGCTGTAGGTATAGGCGCTGCCGGCGGCCGGCATCATCGTCGCCATCTCGGCGTAGGCGAGCGCCGCGCAGGCGCAGACCACGCCCGCGACCAGGAACGACAACAGGACGGCCGGACCGGCGAGGTTGGCGCCGACGCCGATCAGCGTGTAGATGCCGGTGCCCACGATCGCACCGATCCCCAGGGCCACCAGGTGCGGCCAGCTCAGGGTCGGCACCAGGCGTCGCCCTTCCTCATGGATGGCGACCCGGTCGATGTCCTTGCGGCGGAGCCATGTCTGCATGCGACCCTCTGTCGAACGGCGGCGGAGCGTACATAGTGAGCGATCGAACCCGGCAATGCGAAGCGCCTTCGTTCCCGGCTTCGCGGTGATGCGGGCCCGGGTTAGTCTGGAGCCGTCCCCCCGGCGGGGCTGGAAGATGGCCGCACCGAACACCTCCACCGATGGGTCGTGCGTACATCACGGCGGCTGCTTTTGCGGCGCGTTGCGTTGGGAGTTCGCCAGCCGCGTGCCCGTGCAGTCGCTGTCACCCCGCGCCTGCGATTGCGACTTCTGCACCCGGCATCGCGCGGCGTGGGTTTCCGACCCCCAAGGGCATCTGGACATCCGCGGCGACGGTGCGATGTTGCAGCGCTTTCGCCAGGGGTCGGACCAGGCCGAATTCCTGCTGTGCCGCAATTGCGGTGTGCTGGTGGCGGTCGTCGCCCGCGCCAATGACGGGCGCATGATCGGCGCGGCGAATCGCAACGCGTTCGATGCGCACGACCAATTCGTCGACGAGACGATCGTGTCGCCGCGATTGCTTGCCGCAGACGCGAAGCGCGAGCGCTGGAGCCAGCTGTGGACGCCGACGGACCTGTCGATCGGGTGAGTTTCCAGCCCCGGCAGGCGAAGCACTCGCGCTACGGATAACAGCGTCAGTCGTCGTCCGGCCATCGGATCGATGGCGCCGTCGTTCTTTGCCTCGGCATCGGCTGATTTTCGATGGCATTCCAGACTTTCAGCGCATCGAGGGTGGCGGCGACGTCATGCACGCGCAACAGCTTCGCTCCGCGTTGTGCGGCGATGAGGGCGGCGGCGAGTGAGCCATGGACGCGCTCGTGCGGGTCCGTGCGGCCGGTGAGTTCACCGATGGTTTTCTTGCGCGACAGGCCCGCGAGCACCGGCACGCCGAGCTCGGTGAATCGTTCCAACTGGGCTAGCAGCAGGAGGTTGTGCGCGGAAGTCTTGCCGAAGCCGAAACCGGGATCGACGACGATCTGCTTCTTGGGGATGCCCGCCATTTCCGCAGCGAAGATGCGTTCGGCGAGGAAGCGGTGCACCTCGGCGACGACGTCGTCGTATTGCGGCGCATCCTGCATCGAGCGCGGCTCGCCAAGCATGTGCATCAGCACTACCGGAACACCCAGCGCGCCCGCCGCGGCCAGCGCGCCATCGCGGCGCAGCGCGAACACGTCGTTGATCATGCCGGCGCCCGCGGCCACCGCGGCGCGCATCACTTCGGGCTTGGAGGTGTCGATGCTGATCGGCAGCAATGTCTCCCGTGCCAATCGCTCGATGACCGGGATGACGCGTCGCAACTCTTCCTCCGGCGAAACGTCCATTGCACCCGGACGCGTGGACTCGCCGCCGACATCCAGCGCATCGGCACCTTCTTCGGCCAGGCGCCGGCCGTGGGCGACGGCTGCGTCGAGAGTCGCGTGTTCGCCCCCGTCGGAAAACGAATCGGGCGTGACGTTGACGATGCCGACGATGCGGGGGCGATCCAGCGTAAGGATGCGGCCGGCGCAGTCCAGTTGCGGGGAGAGATCGAACATCGGTGAAGCTCCGTTGCTGGGGCAAGCGCATCGCAGGGGATCACCCCGATGCGAAGGCGACAAAAAAAGCCGAAGTTCAGCCGGACGCCGGCATGCGTTCCATCCGAGCAAGGATCTCGTTGAAGCGCGAGGACGCGCGAATCGGATCCAGGTCGCTGTCGTTCTCGACCCAGTTCCGGAAACCGTGTCCCGTTGCGATCGCGCGATCCAGCAGGTCCAGCGCGTGCTCCGACTCGCCCGCCTGCGCATAGAAGCAGGCGGCGTTGTACAACGTGCCGAAGTCGTCCGGGCGCAGCCTCAATGCCGCTTCGACGTTGCGTCGGCCGCCTTCCTTGTCGCCAAGTCGAACCTGCAATCCAGCCGCCAGATAGAACGCGCGGCCGTTTTCGGGATCGGCCTCGGCCTCGGCCAGGGCAAGTTTCAGCGCGCGAGCGGCGATATCGTAAGCGCGCGCGTGATCGCCCAGCGCTTCGGCGCTACCCGTGGCCAGTGTCAGCGCCTGGAATTCATCCGGCCGTGCGCGGTGCGCGGCTTCGAATTCCTCCAGCGCACGCGCATGCTGCCCGCGGGCATGGCAATGCCGTGCAAAGTAGTAATGCGCTTCGTACAGTTCGCCGTTGAGTTCGATCGCACGCTCGAACTCGGCGGTCGCGCGATCCATGTCGCCCGCCAGCGAGAGCGTGTTCGCGCGCGCGACATGCGCCTCGGCCAGTTCCGGCGCGAGTTCGAGGGCACGCTTGCCCGCGGCGAGCGCCTCGTCGAGCACGTCCTCCGGCCGCACCAGCCGCCACAGCAGCAATCCGACCAATGAATCGGCGAGCCCCGCGTGCGCCTGCGCATAGCTGGGATCCAGTGCGATCGCGCGCCGGAACATTTCCGGGGCGCTGTGCCAGGTCACCGTGCTCTTGAGGACCTGCATTTGCCGGCCGCGCAGGTAGAACTCGTACGCGCGCACGTCGCTCGGCGCATTGCGCCCGATGTCCAGCACCTCCGGCGCCTTGAGCGACACACGCAGCGCGCGCGCGACGCTGCGCGCGATCTCCTCCTGGATCGCGAAGATGTCCTCGAGCCTGCGGTCGAAATTTTTCGACCAGAGGTGGTAGCCATTGGTCGCGTCGATCAGCTGCGCGGTGACGCGCACCTGCTCGCCGGCCTTGCGCACGCTGCCTTCCATGATCGCAGCGACGTTGAGTGCGCGGCCGATCTCGCGCGCGTCGGCGCTGCCGTCGCGGAAACGAAAGGACGATGTCCGCGACGCAACGCGCATCCCGCTGATCGATGCCAGCGCATTGAGGATCTCTTCGGCCAGGCCGTCGCAGAAATAGTCCTGGTCGTGCGCTTCGCTGAGGTCCGTGAACGGCAGGATTGCAACCGAGGCGTCGGGTGCAGCCGGGGCTGCGGCCACGGGCAATGCAGGAGCGGTGCGCTCGATCCCGCGCGTTGTCAGGTCGTAGGTCCAGGCCAACGCGCAGGCGAGTACGAAGCTCAGGGCCACCAGCATGATCACCAGTGTCAGCGACCAGTCCGGCAACCCGAGTGGGCCGAACGTCGCGCCGGCCACCTGGATCACGATCCAGCCCACCACCAGGAACACCACGGCGACGCGGACCACGCGCCGGCGTCGGACTTCCTCGACGAACCGTTTCAGTGACTCCGCCCAGTCGCGCATCCTGGCTCCCATGCCGCCGTCAAAGCGGTCGCCATCGACGAATCCTACACTTGGCGCAAACCGTTGACGGACAAAACAAAAAGCCCTCGCCAAGTGGCGAGGGCTTTCGGGATAACGCGGCTGGCGGAGGTGAGCGGCCGCGGAATCAGGTCTGCGGCGCAGGTCCGCCGATCGTGAACGGCTTGGGCTCCTCGCGCACCGGGCCGCCCTTGGACCAGCTGCTGGGCGGTGGCGGTTCGCGATTGGTCATGACCGCTTCGATCTGCGGCGCGTCGATGGTTTCGTACTGCAGCAGCAGCTTGGCCATCGTGTGGAGTTTGTCGAGGTTCTCGGTGAGCATCTCGCGGGTACGCTCGTAGGCGCGATCGAGGATGCCACGCACGACCTCGTCGATTCGCCGGGCGGTCTCGTCCGACACGTTCTTGTGCTGCGTGACCGAGCGACCGAGGAACACTTCGTCCTCTTCCTCGCCATAGGTGATCGGACCGAGTTCGGACAAACCCCACTTGGTGACCATGTTGCGGGCCATCTTCGTCGCGCGCTCGATGTCGTTCGAAGCGCCGGTGGTGACCTTGTCGTTGCCGAAGATCAGTTCCTCGGCGACGCGACCGCCGTAAAGCGAGCACAGCTGCGACTCGATCGCGGTGCGGTTGTAGCTGTACTTGTCGCCCTCGGGCAGGTACATGGTCACGCCGAGCGCGCGGCCGCGGGGAATGATCGTCACCTTGTAGACCGGATCGTGCTCCGGCATCAGGCGACCGACGATCGCGTGGCCAGCCTCGTGGTAGGCGGTCAGCGTCTTTTCCTGCTCGCTCATCGCCATCGAGCGGCGCTCGGTGCCCATCAGGATCTTGTCGCGCGCACGGTCGAAGTGCTCCATGCGCACTTCCTTGCCGTTTTCGCGCGCGGCGAATAGCGCAGCTTCGTTGACGAGGTTCGCGAGGTCCGCACCACTGAAGCCAGGCGTCCCGCGCGCGACCACCATCGGCTCGACGTCGTCGGCCAGCGGAACGCGGCGCATGTGCACCTTGAGGATCTGTTCGCGGCCCTTGACGTCCGGCAGCCCGACCACGACCTGGCGGTCGAAGCGGCCCGGACGCAGCAGCGCCGGATCGAGCACGTCGGGCCGGTTGGTCGCGGCGATCACGATCACCCCCTCGCCGCCTTCGAAACCATCCATCTCGACCAGCAACTGGTTGAGCGTCTGTTCGCGTTCGTCGTGTCCACCGCCCAGGCCCGCGCCGCGATGGCGGCCGACCGCGTCGATCTCGTCGATGAAGATGATGCACGGCGCGTGTTTCTTCGCCTGCTCAAACATGTCGCGCACGCGGCTGGCGCCGACGCCGACGAACATCTCGACGAAGTCCGAACCGGAGATCGAGAAGAACGGCACCTTCGCTTCGCCCGCGATCGCCTTCGCCAGCAGCGTCTTGCCGGTGCCGGGGGGGCCGACCATCAGCACGCCCCGCGGGATCTTGCCGCCGAGTTTCTGGAAGCGGCCCGGATCGCGCAGGAATTCGACGAGCTCGGAGACTTCCTCCTTCGCTTCGTCGCAACCGGCGACGTCGGCGAAGGTCGCCTTGGTCTGTTCTTCGTTGAGCAGCTTCGCGCGCGAACGGCCGAAGCTCATCGCACCCTTGCCGCCGCCCTGCTGCATCTGGCGCATGAAATACACCCAGATGCCGATGAACAGCAGCCAGGGCAGCACGTTGATCAGGATCATGCCCAGCGACAGGCCGCTGGACGGCGGCGTCTGCACGGTGGTGACGTCATGGTTGAGCAGGTCGCTCACCAGGTCCTTGTCGCTCGGCGAGTACGTGGTGAACTTGGTGCCGTCCTTGCGCTCGCCCGAGATCGTGGTGCGATCCTCGGCGATGTTCACCTTGGAGATGCGGTCGCCCTGCACCTCGTGCACGAACTGGTCGTAGGTCAGCGCATCGGCGCCGGCCGACTTCGGGCTGAAACTCTGGAACACCACCATCAGCACGACGGCGACGACTACCCAGAGCATCAGATTCTTGGCCAGATCGTTCATTTGCGTTGGATACCTGCGAGGAGCTATTTGCGTGGAGTGGCGTGGAGCAGCTTGCCCTGCCCCAGGGCATAGACTTCCGGCGAGCGCTTGCGTGACGCTTCCGGCTTGCGGATCACCACCTTGGCATACCGCCGCCGCAGTTCCCGCACGTATTCATCGAACCCAACGCCCTGGAACAACTTGATCAGGAACGTCCCTTCAGGTCGCAGGTGGCGATCGGCGAAGTCCATCGCCAGTTCCGCCAGATGCATCATGCGCGGCTGGTCGACCGCGTCCATACCGCTCTTATTGGGGGCCATGTCGGAGAGGACAAGGTCGACCGGCTGCCCGCCGAGCATCCCTTCCAACGCTGATAAGACGGCATCCTCCCTGAAATCGCCATGAAGGAACTCCACTCCGGCCAGGCCGGGCATCTCCAGGATGTCGAGGGCGATGACCCGCCCGGGGCTGGCGGGAAACATGGTGACCATCGCCTGTCGCAGCCACTGTGACCAACCGCCCGGTGCGGCGCCGAGGTCGACCACCACCATCCCCGGCCTGAGCAACCGGTCGCGTTCGACCAGCTCCTCGAGCTTGTAGGCCGCCCGCGAGCGCAACCCCTCGGCCTGCGCCTTTTTCACGAAGGGGTCGGAGAAATGCTCCTTCAACCAGCGCTGGCTGGACTTGCTGCGGGTGGCCATGCGGCGGGTGTTCTCGGAAATCCGCGGCCTTCGCGTGAAGGCGGTCGACGCTGCGCGGGGGGCCGCAGGACCGCCATGATACCCTGCGCTCCCGCGTTCACCTGCCCGCTCATGCCGATCGTCCTGACCAACGCCCAGACCCGTTTTCTTCGTGGTCAGGCGCACGGCCTGAAGGCGATGCTCCAGGTCGGCGGCAAGGGCATCAGCGCCGCGCTGGTCGACGAAGTCGCCCTCGCCCTGGAACACCACGAACTGGTCAAGGTGAAAGTCGCCGCCGAGGACCGCGAGGTCCGCGACGCACTGGTCGCCGACCTGGCCCGGCGCGCCGATGCCGCGCTGGTACAGCGCATCGGCCACGTCGCAATCCTCTACCGTCCCAGCAAGGACCACCGGCAGATCGTGCTGCCGCGGGCCTGAAGCCGCGACGTGCAGCTGAACCTCGAACGTCCCGACTACGCCTGGTACCTGCGCGGTGCCGAGGCCGACCATGCGCTGGTCAACGAGCGCGTGCTGCGCGCGAGTTTCGTGATTTCCCCGGAAGCGCTGGTGGAAGAGTGGCCGGTGACCGATGCCGCGGGACTCGATCCGGCGTTGGTCGAACCGATCCTCGCGATGCGTCCCGAACTCGTGCTGCTGGGGACTGGCGCGCGCCAGGTATTTCCGTCCCCTGCCGTTCTGGCGGCGTTCCTGACCCGCGGCATCGGGGTCGAGGTGATGACCAATGCAGCCGCGGCGCGGACCTATAGCGTGCTGGCGGGAGAAGGCCGGCGCGTGGTGGCGGGGTTCGTGATCGGTTGAGGCGCTCGGCCCAACGGATGCGTGGCGTCCTGCCTCTTGGCCTGCGTGGCGAGGCGGCGGACGTTCGCGCCGGTTACCGTTGGGCGGATCGCGGCAGATAGCCCAGCGGGTCCACCGGCTTGCCGTTGAAGCGGATTTCGAAGTGCAGCATGTCGCGCTCCGCGCCGCTGTGGCCCATCTCGGCGATCTGCTGGCCTGCCTTGACCAATTGCCCCTCGTTGACCAGCCGCGCGCGGTTGTGGCCGTAGGCGGACAACCACGCGTCGTTGTGCTTGACGATGATCAGCTCGCCGTATCCGACCAGGCCGGAGCCGGAATACACCACGACGCCGTCTGCCGCGGCGCGGATGGGCTGTCCCGCCTGACCGGCGATGTCGATGCCCTGGCTGGTCGGCTCACCGGCCACGTAACGCGAGGCAATCGTTCCGTCGGCCGGCCATGACCATGCGAAAGGACTGGCCGACGGCACGACGACGGGTTGCGTCGCCACCGCCGTGGGCGGTGCCTGGGTCGCTGGCCGCGGCCGGGTTGGCGTCGCAACGGGCGCCACCGATTGCGGCCGTCCGGCGCGCTGCGATGGATACAGGCGCAGGCTCTGCCCCGGATAGATCGTGTACGGCGGCGGCACGTTGTTCCACATCGCAAGGTCGAGCACGCTGATGCCGTTGCGGGTCGCGATCCGGTACAGCGTGTCACCGCGATGGACGACGGCGGTTGCGCCCGCCTTCGGCGTCGACACATGCACCGGTCGCGTACTTGCCGCCGAATGGCCGGGCGAACGGCTGGGCGTGCTGACCACGCGCGCCGTACCGCACCCAATGAGCGCGAATGGCAGCAGGATGGCCACGACGACCATTGGGCGGGCTGCGATGGACAGGCGGCTCGATGTCACGCGCGGGATCTCCACACCAGGTAGCCGATCGCACCGCCGATCAGCGCGAGCGCTACCCAACCGATCGGTTCGATATACCGCCGCAACGTCGCTTCCGCGCGTTCGCCACCGAGACGGATCGCGCCCGCGACGAGAAAGACGCGCTTCCCGCGGCCCACCGCCATGCTCGCCATGAACGGCAGCAGCGGAACACCGACGATGCCCGACGCCCAAGTAAAGAATTTCAACGGAATCGGCGCGAATCCGGCAAGTACCAGCACCCAGAAGGCCTTCCACGGCGACTGCTCCGCGATGCCCCGCAACCAGGCGACCTGTTTGTCGATGTGTTCGAGCCAGCCCATCGAATCCAGCGCCGGCCTCAGCAACTCGAAGGCGTAATGGCCCAGCGCGTAGCCGATCACCGCGCCCACCAGCGAACCGCACAGGCTCAGGAACGCAAACCAGAAGCCGCGCCGCGGCTGCGACAGGCACATGGGCGCGAGCATCACCTCGGGCGCGACCGGGAAAAACACCGCCTCGAACAAGCTCAACATCGTCAGGAACAGCGGTGCGCGTGGATGCCGCGACCACGCCAACGCGCGTTCGTACAACGGCCCGAACAGTTTCATCCGGTCGCCCTCACCGGTCGACCATGCCGGACAACAACGGCACGAACACGACCTGTGCGAGCGTGCTTTCTTCGATTTCGCCTTCGCCGTCCTTGCGCAACTGCATGAGCGATTGCGCGGAACTGGCGCCGACCGGCGCCACCAGCGTGCCGCCCGCGGCGAGCTGCGAGGTGAGCGCATCCACCAGGGCAGGCGCCGCGGCAGTGACGACGATCGCGTCGAACGGCGCGCACTCCGGCCAGCCGATGCGGCCGTCGTCATGCTTGCTGCGCACGTTCAAGCCGAGCGTCCGGAAGCGTTTGCGAGCGATCCGCAGCAGTTCGCCGATGCGCTCGACCGTGTACACCTCGAGCCCGAGCGCCGCCAGGATTGCGCCCTGATAGCCCGAGCCGGTCCCCACTTCGAGCACCTTTTTCGGTTGCGCGTTCCCGGTGAACAGGGCTTCGGTCATCTTCGCCACCACCCAGGGTTGCGAAATCGTCTGGCCATGCCCGATCGGCAACGCGGTGTCCTCGTAGGCGCGCGTGGCCAGCGCCTCATCCACGAACAGATGGCGCGGCACGGTACGGATCGCATTGAGCACGCGCTCGTCGCGGATACCGCCATCGCGCAGGCGTTCGATCAGGCGGTCGCGTACGCGCTGCGAGGTCATGCCGACGCCGATCGCCTCGGGTTGGAGCCGCATGCGTGCGGTCATGCGCGCTGGCCGGTGGCGTGCGCGTCGAGCGACGCGGCCAGCCCGGAGACCCAGCTGGACACCTGTTCCAGAGCCTGGAACCGGGTCAGGTCGACGTGGATCGGCGTGATCGAGATGTTGCCGTCGCGTACGGCATTGAAATCAGTGCCCGGGCCGGCGTCCTGCGCCGCGCCCGCCGCACCGATCCACCACCACGTACGCCCGCGCGGATCGGCTTGCGGCACGCAGGGTTCGGCGCGATGGCGGTTGCCCAGTCGGGTCACTTCGAATCCGCGCACCTCGTCCCACGAAACATCGGGAACGTTGACGTTGAGAATGGTATCGGCGGGCAGCGGGTCGGTCGCCAGCCTCGCAATGATCCCGACCGCGGCGCGCGCCGCCGTTTCGTAGTGGCGGCCGCGGTGATCGGCGCTCGCCAGCGACAACGCGACGGCGGGCAAGCCCAGGAAGCGGCCTTCCATGGCGGCGGCGACGGTGCCCGAATAGATGACGTCGTCGCCGAGGTTGGCGGTGTTGTTGATGCCGG
>Ga0207691_10005578_pt1 | contig 12156 bp, 12 predicted proteins | sample KBSM13metaG_FD_184327 | JGI IMG/M metagenome (GOLD analysis project Ga0207691, IMG submission 184327) | Miscanthus rhizosphere microbial communities from Kellogg Biological Station, Michigan, USA - KBS M1-3 metaG (SPAdes) (version 2) | ecosystem: Host-associated > Plants > Roots > Rhizosphere >...
AGATGATTCCGACCAGTCGCTTATCGCGGTTTACGACCGGTAGACGTCGCACCTTGACCTCGCCCATGTTTCGCGCGACTTCCTTGACTTCCTGGTCGTCAAAGCAGTAGAGCACTTCGCGGCTCATCACCTCGCCCACCGGCGTGTCCGGCGATTTACCGTGCGCAACCGCGCGAATCGCTATATCGCGATCTGTGATCATGCCCACCAATCGATCGTCCTGTTGGACCGGCAGAGAACCCGCATCGAGTTCCGCCATCATTCTTGCCGCGTCACGTATCGACTGCGTTGGAGTGACCAGCCGCACGTCGCGTGTCATGAACTTACTCACTTTCATCGCAATCTCCCACAAAGGATTGAAAGACGGTCTATTGGCCGATCGCGAGCCGCCTGGTGCATTTCGCGACCGCGGTACGCGGGCGGGTTGCCCTTCCAAAGTGCGTTGGTGACCCTCTCATCGGTAGTAAGGCGGCACCGAAAGCGCGTTGGATCCTGTTGGCAATGTCGGTGTCGGGCGCTTGGTTAAGACGCGCCTCGCACCCCTGCCCTTTCTTAATTCGGCGGCCCCGCGTGAAGTCCGAAAGCACTACGTCAGCCATTTGCAGCTCGATTTGGGCCCCGCCGCGCTATAAGCGCCCACACATCATGACCGAATGAGGTCAGGCATTTCAGCTATTGAATCTGCACATCCACCATTTCATCGACGACGAAAACGTCGCGCATGTGAGCGCGGTAAATGTATGCGCGAGAGTCCATGTTGGGGACGCGCTCCGCTCGACGCAATGATGCTGTTACTCATTCCCGGGTAAGACGTGGACTACGCCCAAGCCATCGGCGCCCGGTTCGCGCACGAACACCATGCGATCGGTCAGGTACCACTCCTCGAACGCATTGCTTGCCGTGCAGGTACATCTGAGCGTCCTCGCGATCCGCACCGTCATCGTCGGCGAACAGCGACGGATCCGGCAGAGGGAATGCGGCAGGGGCTATGCTGGGCTAGTCCGCGTTTCGCCTCAATTGCACGCGACCGCGCCGCCATCGGATCTCGCACCGCCGTCACCCAACGCGGGCCCAATGGCACCACATTATTCGCAATGGAGTGCAAGCATGGGGGCTGGTCCTCAAGCCTGATAACTTCACAACCTGATAACTTCAAGGTCCGAGCCGGCGCAGTGTGAGGCGATCGATCCCACGCGCAGGCGGCAAGTCGGATGGATCGAATTCGAAAGTCGGGAGAGCTCAGATGAAGGACCGGCGGAGACTGATAAAGGCGTTGGCCGCGCAGCACTACTGGCTGTCGTGAAGCCAACGACCGCACAAAAGCCCAAGTTATTCACGATTGCCTACCTCGCGCTTCTTCCGGGCGAGGACCGTACCAAATTCTTCGCGGTGTTCGCGCGCCGTCTCAATGAGCTTGGTTACGTCGAGGGGCAGAACCTTACCTTGATCTATCGTTCGGCGGAGGACCGGGCGGAGCTCTTGCCGGACCTCGCCGCCGAGATCATTCGGAGGAAACCCGACGTCGTCGTCACCGGATTCGGCACAGTTGCGGCGAAGGCAGCCAATGCGGCAACCGGCGAAGTTCCAGTCGTCTTCCTCGCTGTCGGCGACCCTGTGGGAGCAGGGCTTGTCACAAGTCTTGCCCGCCCGGGTGGAAACGTGACGGGACTATCCGATCTAGCAGCAGGCGTGCAGGGCTACAGACTCCAGATCCTGCGCGAACTCGTACCCGCCGGCTCCCTCTTTGCCGTTATCTTGAATCCGGGTACGCCGTATACGGCACTCGCATACGCGCAACTCGAGGCAGCAGCGCGCGTCGCACAGGTTCAGGTCCGCCGCTTCGAAGTTCACTCTCCCCGAGAGGTCGCACCGCAGATGGAAGCAGCGAGCGCGGCAGGGGCCGGCGGCCTCGTTGTCCTCGAGGATCCCTTCACGTGCAGCCAGCGAACCGAGATTGCGACGCTGGCGCTTCGGCTGAGGATGCCGGCAATCTACGGGTACCGCGAATTCGCCGAGGCGGGCGGTCTCATATCCTACGGAGCCGATCATGGCGCCCAATGGCGGCGCGGGGCAGAGATGGTCGACCACATTCTCAAAGGCGCAAAGCCGGCTGAAATGCCGGTTGAACAGCCGACTACGTTCGAGCTCGTCGTCAATCTGAAGACGGCAAAGGGGGTTGGTCTTGCTGTCCCGTCGACGATCCTGGTCCGTGCCGGCGAGGCATCGAGTGATCATAAGGCCCCGACGACGGCCGCTCGGACCTGCATTCGAGACATCAACGCGCGCCGCAGCGTTTACGCAGTTAGCGTCGCGTCGACTGTCGCTGGGTTTGCAACGGCGTGACGAATGGCAGCGCCAACGGAGGAATCGTCGCTGCGTGCGCCAACGCACGGACAGAGCACTTCGATACGCGCATGCTGCATGCAGTGAATGCTGGCGGCACGGCACTCCTCCAACCGGCCGAAAGAGTCGGTTACGGTTGCGGGCGAGTGCGATGAACGCTGTCCTTCCACACCGGAAACGCTCGAATACCCGGTTGATTTGAATGCTGGCAAACCCAAGGAGAGCCAAACATGCATGCCATCGTTAGAAACTACTCAGGTGCTGGGGCAAAGCAGCTTTTCGACGTGCTCGAACAGCATAAATCCGATGTCGAAAGTACTCTTCGCAAAGTCCCGGGTCTCATGACCTATACGCTGTTGCGCAGCGGCGATGGCGGTATGTCGGTGACTGTTTGCAAGGACAAGGCAGGTATCGACGAAAGCTTGAAAGTTGCGAGTGAGTGGATCAAGAAGAATGCCTCGGATATTCGAGCGAGTCCACCAGCGCTCACGGAAGGATCCGTGATCGTTCAAATCAAATAGTTTCTGGATGCGGGCCCCACGCTGCCCGTGAGGCCCGATAGTTCCGTACGATCGCTGCCCTTAAGGCGATTGGGTGCTGGACGCGGTCAACATCCTTGGGGAAAGCGGAACGGACATGGCAGAGCATGAAGAACGATAATCGTAAGAGGTTGGCGCAGGTGGCCGCGGTTGTAACAATCATGTGTGCTGCTGACGCTGGTGCGAACGATTGCGCGGGAGGAATGGACGCGACTGGCAATGCTTGCAACGGCGATGTGGCGGCGCGAACCATAAGCGTAGTCGAGTCAAACCTGCTTTATCTGAAGGGCGCGGCGATGATGGCTTCGCTGCGATCGATGCAGGCAAAACAGCTTCAGATTGAAGCCAACGCCGAAGCGAAGAGCGCTGAGGCGGACCTCACGACTGCACTTAAAGCGCTGAGCGACGCCGAAAAACCGGCGGGCCGATAGCAGGCGTCGCACTGTGGATGCCTTTCCTTCCAGAGATTCGCCCACTGCTGCCGCGAGCGGGAGTTTTGGAGAAGACGTCCGTTAGGTGCCACGCTATCCAGCCGGATCGCGGCGAGCGCCCCCCCGGTCAAGCGCACTCACAGCGCATCCTCTGACTCGGCTTAGCGCTTTTCCGCACATCCGCAATTTGCCGGCGAGTCTTGCCGGACATGCGGCCCATCGTTAAGCAGATTCAAGCGCGTGACCTTCACGATGAGAAAGTTCAAGTAGGTGCAGCGCTGCGCCCGCCGTGCGCACCTCTATAGGCGCGGGCGAAAGGTCGACTCGGCCGCATTCCACCCGAGATAGCAAGCGGTACGGCAAGCAAGCGGCGCGGCGAGTCCGCTTCGCACGCGACTCGCTGAACTCGCTCCCTCGACGTCCAATACTCACCACTCGCCTGCTCGCGGTTCGGCGGCGAAGTGCGGAATAAGTGTTTCGAACGCAGTCAACAAACTAGTCAACGTCGTGCGCATGCAGGTCGGAACTGCACCGTACGGCACCGTACAGACGACTGGCAAGGTCCACCGCACGATACGCGTGCGCATGGCGCTTCTGCGCACTTGCGTGCCCGAGATACCGTTGCAGACAGGCATTTCACTAGTAGATATTCTTATCGGCTTATTGCTTTTGAACGGTTCAAAGGCTGCGCCGGGAACATTCTTCGAGGAGTCGACATGAACAGAATGCAGATCCGATTTTTGACTTTTTGTGCTTGCGCCTTCGCAATCGCAGGCCCTGTATCAGCGGCTGATCCCAACGTGCGGACAGTCATCACGGGATTGAATTCGTCTTGGAACGAAGCCTTCAACAGGGGTGACGCGTCCGCTGTTGCTGCACTCTACGACGAGAAGGCCACTTTATCCGCCGGAAACGGCAAAACGTTAGTGGGCCGATCTGAGATCGAGAAATTATTCAAAGGTTTTATCGATGGCGGCGTTCACAAGCACACGATCGACATCGTTGAGGTGTACGGCAACGGCGACTTTGCCTATGAAGTGGCTAAATGGAGCGCCAAGGGTCGTGAAAAGGATGGCAAAGAGCCTGCTTTCGGGGGAGTCCTTACCAACGTCTTCGAGCGGGGGCCGGACGGGAAGTGGAAGTCGCTGGCGCATGTCTGGAATACGTCATCCGATTGACGTTGACGCTACCTCAAGCCAAGGATGACTGGAGCCCCCATTGTCTGCGAACGTGGGAAACGAAGGACGTTCGACCGCATAGGACGGGCGTCAATCCGTACCGCGGCGCGGCGCGCCGCGCCTTGTTTATCCTTTGTCCGAGGCGTCGTCGGGCGCTCGGCGCAGCGTGCGGAGCCGCTAAGCATTGCAAGTTGCCGCGCGTTCTTGATCAAACTGGCAGCTTTTCGGGGTCACCGCGCGCACTCGGCGACCGCCCTCGCCGCCGAAACCCCCGCAAGGAGGGCTGCGCTAGCGAGCACGTGGGTTTGGCGGGAGGGGCTAAGCTAGCGCGAAAGACCAGGGGCCGCGCTACGCTACGTAGCGAGCACCGCGCCAGGAAGACCGACGGTTGATCTGTCCAAGGAGATCGCTTAGGGCGGACCATCCTTGCGGCCGAAGGAGGGCCATGACCGCGATGCCCCCGCCAGCAAGCAATATCGCCATTGCCTGGTCGGACGCTAGTCACGCACGGGGGTCGGATCACGGTGCGTCTCGACGAGCTCGGTCACGAGGTGGGGTAGGCGTGACGACGCCACCAGGTCGATCTCGTTTATTGACCAGAACTACCTCGCACTTGAAAAAGATGGCGAGATTCCCGGTAAGTACTTCCTAGGCACGCTCGCGACGCGTCCGTTCAACTCTCTCGGCGCGAGGAATGCCGCTCGAGTTGTAACCGACTCGTAGGCCGGCACGAAATGAGCATTGCGGAAGAACCGAGACCGCCCGAGGGATTGCGCATGGAACGAGCAGAGACACTACTCGAGCGCGCTCGCCGTCACGTCGCCGAAGGCGAGCAACGCATCAAGGAGCAGCAGCTTCGAATAGCGAAGCTGGGCCTACACGGCGCAGATACTTCGATGGCTGCGCGTGTTCTTGACGAGTTGATAAACGCGCAGCGCGCCCTCGTGAGGTCTCTCCAGGGCGAAGAATCCCTCGCCTCTCGGCGCTCCCCGGCCGAACCTAGCGCCGGCTCGATCAACCCTTGATGCGGCGCGGGTCGTTCCCGCGGATATCCTTCCCGGCGACGCCATCGGCCTCGTTCTCGATCGCGAGCTTAGCGGTCCTCATCGTGTTCGCCCTGCTCGAAATCGACGGCGATGAGTTGCGGTCACGGCCGCCTTTCGAACGCCGGTGCGCGCTCACACGTTGACGTGACGCCAATACCAGGTGTGCAGGTACACGAGCGCGTGGAGACGCACGGCGAGGCGTTTTCCGCGCCTGCGTGGACGGCGATCACGAGGGGATCGTCACAGAGCCCATTGAATGGCCGCGTCGAGCTCTTCCCACGCCGTGCTGGCGCCGCATACCGCACGCCGCCCGCCGAGCGGCAGCGCGTGATCACGGCCGGAGGGCGGTCCATTGCACCGCTCCACAGCGAGCGCGCCCGGTCGCAGTCCGCGTCGCCTAAAGTACGACCCGACCGCCCAAGGCCGCGCGTACGTCCCGGACGCTGCTGCAGAGGTGGCAGGACCAGTCCGCATAGGGGCTCAGAATATCGCTGTGGTGTGGTGGGACCAAGTGTGTCGTTCGCGCCTGTTCAACGTGTGCACACTCATGCGGGATTGGCCTAGTTGGCGCGAAACCATGCGACATGGCATGCTCGGCACGACATAGTTGCACAGAAGAGATAGAGTGCTCGCACGACACGGTCCTGCGCAAAAGAGATAGAGTGCTCGCACGACCTGCTCGTGCGCAGAACAGATGGAGGATAAGCGATGCCCAATCGATCAGTGAGAGACGTGATCGCAGGCAGAAAGGCGATCACCGCATCCAACAAGACCACGGTTTCCGCGGCCGCGCGGCTCATGCAAAAACACCACGTCGGCGCGTTGATGGTCGTTGAATCCGACCATCTCACGGGGATCTTCACCGAGCGCGATGCAGTCTTTCGGGTACTCGCCGAGGGCCGTGACCCAGCAACCACGCATCTTTCCGAGGTCATGACGGCCGCACCGCGCACCATCGATGCGGACAAGGCGGTCGGGCACGCGCTCATGATGATGTACGACGGCGGCTTCCGACACGTGCCTGTTGTCGACCACGGAAAGCCGGTGGGGATGATCTCGGCGCGCGATGCGCTGGGTCCGGAGCTCAAGGAATTCGAAACGGACCTGGTACAGCGCGAGCACATCGGCGAGGTGCTGTGAGGTATTTGGTCACCGGCCCTGAAAGTGCTTGGTCACCGGTGGCCCAGAAGTGCCTTCACCGGCCGTCAAAGTACTTGGTCACCGGCAATTGCCACGGGATAACGCGCACAGCGCTTCCTGGTAGATGGAGCGACCGCTGATCGTGTCGCGACGTGGCGCGATAGTCGTTGCTCGCTTCGCGTCACTCGGCGCAACGTGGGCTCATGCCGAAACTCGAACTCTATCCTTTCCGCTACCGCGATCGCGTCACCCGCAGGTGGGTGCGCGCACGCCACGCGGCGACGCGGGAAGAAATCGCGAAGGGAAATGACGAGTGGGAGATCATCGGCCCGCCGGAAATACGCGAGATTGATTTGCGCGCCCGTTACTTCACGCCGTTTCGCGTTACGCCGCACGCCGAAGCGATGCGCATGTTCGAGCAACCGCCGGAGATAAATCCGCATCTGGAACGACCACCGGCGATCGACGGAGTCGAGCGCTTCCTGGCGCTGCTATTCCTGCGCCGCTACGTCACCTACTGTGCGCGACGTCGCCGCCTGGCGCAAATGCAGGGGGCGGCGCGATTGATGAGCGAGATTGGGCCGACCCCTTAGGGACACGCAGTCGGGTAGAAGAGTCGGTCAAAAGGGCCGCCCAACTGACTAAGTGCTCCGCCGTTAACGTGTCACAAGCAGTTGAAGGGACGGTCTTCATGCGGGCTGGACGCGCCCGACCGCACCTCAATCGGTCCGGACGCCGAGTTCACGCGGAACAGCGTAAGATCGCGCGGCGGCAGGTCGCTCGAATCTGCCACCCGAGGGAGATCGCCATGAAGACGGTTTTAGGGTCTGTCGCCTTGCCTGCTTTATTCGCAACGATGCTCGCGGGCTGCGCATCGTTGATGGTGGAGAATCCCCCCACCCCTCCCAACCAGGACTGCAAGGGGGAATGTCGCGTCAATGTTTCCGTCACCTGCAAGTTCGTGATGTTCTGCAAGGTTTCGGTGCCCGACGAGGTTTACGCGCACGGTCAGAACGTCTTCTGGGACCTCGACCAGGGCGCTCATCCGAGCTTCCAGTTCGATCCGGTCTCCGGAATCGAATTCAAGACCGAAGAAGGCCGCCGGAACTTCCCGTGCCAAATTCTTGCCGGCGGGCGCTCCTTCAAGTGCGACAACGGGAAGGCGGTCGGCAAATACGAGTACAGCGTCAAGGTCCTCGGCGTGCCACGGCTCGATCCGTGGATCGTCAACTGACGTCGACATTCCTGCGGCGGCTCTGCCCGGGCTTCTCCCGCAGGATGTGATTCAGGAGCGTCAAGACCTCGCGCTGATCGCGAAGGAACAGCGTTGCGGCGCTGTTCGACGCAGGCTCTACGCGAAGCGTCAGAACGCCCGGCAGATGCAATGCGAAGACCCGTTCATCGGTGTCGTCGTCGCCGACGTAGAGCACGGTCTTCGAGCGGGTGTGATCGATCAACGCGCGCACTGCCTCTCCCTTGTCGGGAGCATTCGGCGGCAGCAAGTTGACCACGGCCTTGCCGTGGATCACCCGCGGCTTTGGCACGAGGCGCCGGAGGCATTCCTCGATGCTCGCCTGCGCCGCGTCTGCATCGGGCGCGCTGCGAAAATGCAGCGACAACGAATAGCCCTTGTCTTCGATGGTGACGCCCGATCTCGAGAGCACATCGCAGTTTTCCAGCCCTCGATGCCAGTCGAGCACTGCCCGCTCGAATTCCCTGGCATGGACGGAAGCGCCCGGCAGACCTTCCGCGCCGTGATTGCCAATCAGGTAGCGCGGCTTGAACGACAGCATCCTCCGCGCGTCGACGACCGCGCGACCCGTGATGATGGCAACCGTCCATTGTTCGGCAATGTCCGCCAGCGCATGTTGCACGGCATCGGGCACGCGCGCGTCGTGGGGCCGCTCGACAATGGGTGCGAGTGTGCCGTCGATGTCGAACGCGAGCAGCGGATCGCTCGCGAGGACCGCGGCGAGGCGAGCAATGCCCTCCTGCGAGAATGCGTAGATCAACCTATCTCCACGGTGCGCTCGCGATTCTCTTCGATACGCTCGGCGATGCGCTGCCGCTGCCGCAGCCGGCTCGCATCCAGCAACATCGCCCCCGCCCAGCGATATACGTTGTTTTCCTGCACGAGGCGCCGCATGCTTCGCATCCGCACACGCTGCTCGTCCGGCGGCATGCGTAGTGCGCGGTCGAACACCTCCGCACACTGATCGACGTGATAGGGATTGACCGGCAGCGCGTCGTGCAATTCGCGCGCGGCGCCGGTGAACTGGCTCAGCACGAGCACGCCCTGCTCGTCGTCCCGCGACGCGACGAACTCCTTCGCGACGAGATTCATTCCGTCGTGAAGGCTCGTGACGATGCACACGTCCGCTGCGCGAAAGTACTCGTTGATTACTTCGGGCTCGTGGTGCTCGGCCTTCAGCCGAATCGGCGGCAACGCGGCACCCGAATATCGTGCATTGATCCGCGTGGCCAATGCATGCACCTCGCCCTCGAAGCCGCGGTATTCGTCGAGCGATGACCGCGTAGGCGCGGCGATCTGTACGAACACGAATTTGCCGATGTACTCCGGCTGCAACTCGAGCAGGCGCTCCAACGCGTGGAAGCGCTCGATGATGCCCTTGGTGTAATCCATCCGGTCCACGCCGATGCCAAGGCGTATGTCGGCGGGCAATCCTTCACGTGCGAGTACGTTGCGCCGGCATTCGGGCACGCTCGGCTGGCGATCCACGAACGGCGAAGGCCACTGGACGGAGATCGGGAACGGCTCGATTGCCGTCCGATGCCCGCCATGCGACACCGTGAAGTTTTCGTAACCGATGCGCGCCTCGAGATAACGATCGACCGTATCGATGAAGTTGCGGCAATGGTATTGGGTGTGGAAGCCGAGGATCGTGCTGCCGAGCAACCCCTCCAGGATCTCGGTGCGCCATGGACAGATGCCGAACGATTCGGCGTTGGGCCACGGGATATGCCAGAACGTGATGATCGTCGCCTTCGGGAGGCGTTGCTGGATGAAGCGCGGCAGCACGGCGAAGTGATAGTCCTGCACGAGAACGATCGGATCGTCGGTTCTCGCCTCGGCACACACCGTCTCCGCGAAGCGCTGGTTGACCGCGACGTACTGCTCCCAGTCGCTCGTCCTGAAGATCGGCCGCACATGCGCGATGTGACAGAGCGGCCACAGCCCTTCGTTCGCGAAGCCGTAGTAGTAGCCCTGCTCCTCCTGCTCGCTCAGCCAGACTCTGCGCAGCGTGTACGAGGGCGCATCGGGCGGCACGGCGATCCGGCCATGCGCATCGGCCGTCGCCTTGTCGGCCGTCCCGCTGCCGTGTGCGATCCACGTGCCCGAGCACGCACGCATGATCGGCTCCATGGCTGTCACAAGGCCGCTTGCCGGACGCCGGATGGCGATCTCGCTGCCTTGGTGCATATGTATGTACGGCTCGCGGTTGGACACGAGCAGCACCTCGTCGCCGGCGAGCTCGTTACGCAGCACCGATCGCAGCATCTCCGGATTCCAGATCGCGCCGCGTTCCATGTTCCGGCGACTGGCATCGACTTCGCGCAGCAGCGCGCGCACTTCGCCGACCAGGGGCTGCAGATCGGGATAGGGCGGCCGATAGAACGGCTGAATGATCCCCTCGCCGCGCAACAGCGCTCTCACGCCCTCCATCCAGCCGCGCCAGGATAGATGCGCGATCAACACGGTGATGAGCGACACCACGATGCCGAGCAGGATGAAGAACCCGATCAGGTACCGGCGGGTGTCCGCGCTGCGCCTGTCGACGAAGCTCATGTCGTGGACGAGCACGAGCGTACCGACTTGCGGCGCTCCCTGGGTCGGGATCGGCACCCACGCGACGTGCAAGGGTCCCGGCGGAAACTCGCGCAGCACGTGCGCATCGGGTCCCGTCCCGCGAACTTCGCGGCAGCCGAGCGCGAGCGGGTACGTCTGCGTGTAATAGACGAGCTGGCCTTCGGTGTTGCAATACGCGATCGCGTACAGGCGCTCGTCCTGCACATCGCGGGTGAAGAGCTGCCGGACTGCGGCGCGGTTGTCGGCGCGCACGGCGTCGAGAAGCTGCTCCTGCATCGTGGCCGCCACGAGGCGGGACCGTATGTCGAGGTCGTTGACCCACCACCGCAGCATCAGCCCGTCAACGAGCGGCACGAGGGCAAGCGCAAGCAGCGCCAGCGCGATCGTCAGCGGTGCGATGAAACGAAGCGCAAGCCGCAGCCGGCGGAAGGCGGATTTGAGGTCCATCGTCGTGACCGATGTCGTGCGCGAGAACGGCACCGAGCCGATTATCGCTCCGCCTCGCTCGACGAGCTGTCAAACGATGGGTCCGACCGATTTAGCACACTTACTATGGCAGACTAGGGAAGACAAAATTCCACCCTCGCCGACGGTGCCGGTGCGCCCCGCCCGCTCGCGCCTGTTTCCTGCCCAAGAACGTATCCGGTCTTGCCTACGGCACCCACCCTGTCCTCGGCCGCAACCCGGCGTCCACGGCTCACGGTCGGCGCGAACGGGTTCGCGAATATCGCGCGGCAGATCCCTTCGCCCAATCAGGACGCTCGACCCGCGGGGGCCGAGATAGCGCTGATCGTCGTTCACGGCATCTCATTGCCGCCGGGGAACTTCACGGGGGACCATGTCGAACGGCTCTTCACCAATCGGCTCGATCCGAACGCTCATCCGTATTTCGCCACCATCGCCGCGTTGCGCGTGTCCGCCCACTTCCTCATCCGTCGCGACGGCGAATTGCTGCAATTCGTGTCGTGCGCCGCGCGCGCGTGGCACGCGGGCGCGTCGAGCTGGCGCGAGCGATCCGGCTGCAACGATTTTTCGATCGGCATCGAACTCGAGGGTGCCGATGACGTCCCCTACGCATCGGCGCAGTACGCCGTCCTCGGCCGGCTGATCCGCGCACTCCGCGTCCGCTACCCGATCGAGGACATCGTCGGGCACAGCGACATCGCGCCTGGGCGTAAGACCGATCCCGGGCCCGCATTCGACTGGTCGCGCCTGCGCCAATGGGTCGAACGGCGTAGGCGCGCGCGGCGAGGCGACATTGCGTAGGAGCGGCTGGCCCCTCGCCGGCGCCGTGGTTCAGGCCCTGAAGCTGACTGGCCTCGCCCGGAGCGGCTCGACGGGCCGGCGTACGGTATAATCGACTGTTTATGCGCTTTCTCGCGGACTACTTTCCGCTCGTACTCTTTTTCGTCGCGTTCAAGTGGCAGGGCATCTGGGTTGCCACGGCGGTCGCCATCGCGGCCTCGGTTGTGCAGATCGCATGGTTCCACTTGCGCGGGACCGTGTCCGCCATCCATTGGCTCTCGCTCGCCATCATTGTCGTATTCGGTGGAGCAACGCTCGTACTCAGGGATGAAACGTTCATCAAATGGAAGCCGACGGTCCTGTACCTCTCGTTCGGCGCCATCCTCGCGGCAGGCAAGTTGATCT
>Ga0207691_10005580_pt1 | contig 12154 bp, 11 predicted proteins | sample KBSM13metaG_FD_184327 | JGI IMG/M metagenome (GOLD analysis project Ga0207691, IMG submission 184327) | Miscanthus rhizosphere microbial communities from Kellogg Biological Station, Michigan, USA - KBS M1-3 metaG (SPAdes) (version 2) | ecosystem: Host-associated > Plants > Roots > Rhizosphere >...
CACCCATCCTGCGTCAACTACGCACGGACGCATCTCAGCGGAGGCTCGCGCTGCTGCGGGCATCGGAGATGGACTGCTTCGTGTGGCCGTGGGCCTTGAAGCGCTCGAGGATCTGAAAGCGGATCTGTCGCCGGGCTGAAAGACACCGCGCGCGATGGGCGCGCCGTTAGACGCTTGCGAGCACTTTTCCCCAATGCGCGTCGGGGCGGTGCAGCATGCGATCTCCGGCTGCACGAAGCGCCGCCCACGTTGTTGACAGAATATTGAGCAGCACCGGCCGCCCGAATTCCGCCTCGAGTAGCGGCACGGCATGTATGCCGAACCACAGACCGCCGGGCATGAGCAAGGCCTGACTTTGCGGAGTCTCGCGCAGCGCTTGGCGGCCGAGATCGAGGGCAAGCAGATGATCATCGGCGGCGCTCGATTGTTTGTTCTGATCAAGCGTGCGCGGATGCGAGCGGCACGCGATGACCTCGATGCCTGCTTCCGCCAGATACTGGGTCAACGCAGCATTTACGTGCGCGGGCCACCGCGTCACAAGCGCGATTTTTGCAGCGCCCAAGTGTTGTAACGTTGCGATGTGCGCTTCAAGATCGGTATCGCATGGCAGTGCTGTGCGCGCTTCGGTACGCCGCAAAATCTCGAGCATCTTGCGACGCCCAAGCACCGACGCAACGGGTACACCGCTCAACGAAATCCGGTCGACTTTCTTCCTGGCCAGAAGGTCGAACCGTTCCTGCATCGCGGGCAGCTCCTGCTCGACCGCTGCAAGGCTGTATTCTTTGAGATTGAGTCCGGTGGTCACCAGCATCATGCCTTCGGGCGCTACCCGATAGAACTGATAGGCGTCGAGATCGGTGTACATGTGTGGAATGATGTAGCCAAGCTGATACCAGGGGCTGATGATGCTCATGCAGTGTCTCGCTTAGTCTCAATGCGGTCCTATGAGTTTATTATGCTTTCGCCGCGCCGCAACGTTGTTTATGCGGCGCTTTATCTGATTCACGTGCACGCTTGACGTGACCGCTGGCTTTATATGGATCTTACGTTTTCTTCCGCCGTCGCCATTCTTCTCATGGTGATGGACCCGGTCGGCAATGTGCCCCTGATTGCCGGCTTGCTGCGCGACGTCGATCCGGGCCGTCGCGTCCAGGTCATCGTGCGCGAATGCGCCATCGCGTTCGGCGTGCTGCTCGCGTTCATGTTTGTCGGTAACTGGCTGCTTCAACTGCTCGGCCTCACCGACACGTCTCTCAATATTGCCGGCGGCCTCATTTTGTTCCTGATTGCGCTGCGCATGATTTTTCGCGGCAAGGAACCGATATTCGGCGATCAAGTCAGCGGCGAGCCCTTCATCGTGCCGCTGGCGATTCCTGCGATTGCAGGACCCGCGTCGGTCGCGACGGTAACGTTGCTGATGTCGCGGGCCCCCGAGCGAAAGCTCGAGTGGATCGCGGCGCTCAGCATCGCGGTGCTCGCCTCAATGTTGCTCCTGCTATCGGCGGACCGCCTGAGCCGCTGTATTGGCGAGCGCGGGCTCATGGCGCTCGAGCGGTTGATGGGCTTGCTGTTGACGGCGATCGCGGTGCAGATGCTGTTGCGCGGAATCGAAGGCTTCGTCGTACAGTTGCGTTGACCTCGAGCTGAATGTTGGTGCCGACTGCAAGTGATCAACGTACCGGTGCTTGTGTGCCCGGCATCTTCGCCAACTCCGCTTTGATATGCGCAATCCGGTTGCCCGGATTCGGATGCGTGCTCGCGAATTCCGGCTGGCGGCTGCCGCCCGAGGCCCGCTCAAGCGTTTGCATGACGCCTATCATTGCGCGCGGATCGAATTGCGCTTCCTGCATGAGACGCAGTCCGAGCGAGTCAGCCTCCAGCTCGTCGTCGCGACCGTGCTTCATGTTGATCATGCTGCCGGCAAGCTGCGCAAGCTGCGCGGTGTTATAGCCGCCGCCGCTGCCGATTACGACCGCGCCTACCATGGACTGCGTGAGTTGCTCCTTGGCGAGATGCTCGGCCGAATGACGGGCGAGCACATGTCCGACTTCATGTCCGAGTACCGCGGCCAGCTCATCCGCGTTCTTTAACCGGCTCAAGAGCGCTTCGGTTATGAAGATCTGACCGCCCGGTAAAGCGAAAGCATTGACCGTATTGCGGTCTGCGAGCAGGTTGAAACGGAATTGATAGGGAGTAGTCCGCGCGCGTGACTGAGCCACCACGCTTGCGCCGACTTTACTGACATCGTCGCTCGCGGCTTTATCTGTGGAGACACCGCCGAACTGCGCCGCCATCTGCGGTGCAAGCTGGCGCCCGAGCGCCACTTCCTGTTCAGCTGTTAATCGGACGTGCTGCTTCTCACCGGTGACCGGGTTATTACTGGTCGTCGTGTAGTACGAAATCAATCCGAACAGCGCAACTATTGCGGCAATTAGATAACGCATAAGACGGTCTCTCCTCTGTTACGTCAGGTGCGTTCACGAAGCGGCTCTGCCGTATGGTCATCGTAAGATGCAGACTGCGACTGCGGACGAGCGCCCTGCTCAATAGTCGCGCAGCTTAGCGAATCAACGCACACGTGTGGCAGCGTAGCCCGCGGGAAGTTTCATTCGGTGCAGTCGACGCCGAAGGGCCTGCGCGACATGCGATGAATGCATCCCTGCGCCACGAAGCCGCGGCTTGCTAACGATGCAGTTGGAATCTCGAGTGCGCCGCGCGGCTTAGCGCATCAGGCGCTTCAAACGGCCGGTGTCCTTCCACCTGAGCCGCATAGAGGACGCGCCGGCTGTCCGAATCAAATGCGCCCCTGCGGTGAACCGTGCAACGATTGTCCCAGATGACGACATCGCCGGCCGCCCAACGGTGCTCATAACAAAAACGGTCTTGTGTCGCGTGCGCCCATAACTCGTCGAGTAATGCTTCCGATTCCTCCAGAGAACAGCCATTCACGTACGCAGCGTGCCGGCGCCCGAGAAACAACGAGCTGCAACCGGTCTCGGGATGCGTTGAGATAATCGGATGGCTCGGTCCGGGTGTCTGCCGGATATCGTCCTGAAGTGAAGCGCCCGGGCGCAGTTTCATCGCAGTGTCTACGATGTTGCCCTGCTTGATCGTTTTTCCGCATATGCGTTGCTTCAGATCCGCAGAAAGACTGTCGAAAGCCGCATAGCCATTCACAAAGTATGTATTGCCGCCGCGCTCGGCAGCGGGAATTTCTATTGCAAGCAGCATGCGGGCAGCAGTTGGTCTTTCCGCAAAAGAAAAATCCGAATGCCACACGATTTCTCCATCGCCGAGTATGCCGATCGGTTTCCCGTTCTCTTTTAAATTCGTGACGACCGTTACTTCGGGCGGCAGATTCAGCAGCTGATTCGCGGTGCGCTCACCCAGATTGCGCTGGTGCAGATTCGACGAAGTAACCGGCGTGCCGAAACGCCTGACAAGATTTACGAGGTGCTGAGGGGCCAGCGTCTGACCGCGAAAAACCACGAGTATGTTCTGCAGCCACGCCGCGTGTATCGATGCGAAGGTTTCGTCGTCCAGATGTTTCAAGTCCACACCACGGATCTCCGCGCCGAGCGCCGCGTCGAACGGCAGCACCTGCGCCCTGTGAGCAGTCATGGCTGATTGCGCTTGGGAAGTCGACATCATCGGGTTTGTTCCGTCATATAATTGCAAGCCTGCAGCTCAGTATATACATACATCAAGGGTGCTGCCGCCGCAACGCGCCCTGCCAGGCATGAGCGCCGTGGTTGGAGACCGGCAGACGCTCTGCTAGTCTTGGCAACACTCCTCAATAGCACAGCGATGGTATGAAAACACGTGCGTCTCTTTTCGTCGTCAGTTTAATCGTCAGTTTCGGTATTGCCGCAGGCGAGGCCGGGGATTACCCGACGAAAACGGTGCGTGTTGTAGTGGGATTTCAAGCCGGGGGCGGCACGGATATCGCGGCGCGCGTGCTCGCGCAGAAGTTGACCGAATCGTTCGACGCATCGTTCATCGTCGATAACCGGCCGGGCGCAGCAGGAAATCTTGCGGCTGATATCGTCGCCAAGTCGAACGCCGACGGCTATACGATACTCATGGCTAATTCGACGATCGCTATTCCGAGTCTGTACGCGAAGCTGCCTTTTGACATTCGCAAGGACTTCACACCGCTCAGCTTGATAGCGCTCGGCCCGTCCGTGCTGGTGGTAAATCCGGGTCTCGGAATAAATGATGTAAAGGGCCTCATTTCGAGGGCCAAGAGCAAACCTAACGAATTAACTTATGGTTCGGGAGGCCTTGGCAACGTCACGCATCTGGCGATGGAACTCTTTCAATCGATGGCCGGCATTAGTATGGTCCACGTGCCCTATAAGGGCGGCGCGCCGTCCGTGCTCGGACTTGTCACCGGCGAAGTGCAGTCGCTGTTCACCTCAATTCCCACGGCGCTGCCTCAGATCACCGCCGGCAAAATGAAGCCCATCGGCGTTTCGATTTCACGGCGCAGCAGTGCGCTGCCGAATGTGCCGACTATCGATGAGGCCGGGCTGCCGGGTTATTACGCGGCTTCGTGGTATGGACTCCTCCTACCGGTCGGCGTACCAAAAACCACTATAGCGCTGCTGGCCAAACAGATCGGCATTGTTATGCGCGCTGCCGACGTGAAAGAAAAAATGCTGAGCCAGGGCTTCGAGCCGGTCGGCGACGCTCCGGCGGAATTCGCCAAATTCATTCGCGAAGAATTGCCGCGCTGGGAGAAAGTCGTCAAGTCTGCGGGCATCAAGCCGGAGTGAAAAGCGCAGAACTCGAGATCAGGATCCAGAACTCGGAATCCAGATCGGGCGTTCCAAATTCGGCGTTCCGGAATCGGGGAATCCGATGCCGGATTCCAATTCAGAACGGAGCATCACGATTCGGATGCAGCTCCGGTAACGGCGCTCATGTCTGAAGCCCGGATCCGGAGGATTGGCCGGTGTTCATCTCGCTAGACGATGCCCGTGCGCAGGAGCGACGACAGTTCGAGCACGGAGCCCAGTTTGTCGACACCACGAATCACGTCAATGACATCGTCGCACGCCTTGGCCGACAGCACTGCTGTGGCCAGCCGGCGAAATTTTGCTATGCGCTCGATTTCAGTACAGGGATCCGCAGGCATGCCGTGCGGATCCAACACTACGCTTTCTCGTCGCTCACCGCTTGCCAGGTCCAATTGCACTCGTGCGCCATAGTGCTGCGGATACGCGGCTTCCATTTCTGCGTCAATCGCGACCTCAATGCTTGCGGCCAGCTTACGTCGCGACGGCTCGTTGATTGCAGCGTCCGCGTACATAGCCGGATCGGAAGGATCTGCAGTCAATGCGAGCGCCGCGCAATAGGGCAGGCTGTATTGTGCGCCCATCGTGTCGACCGGCAGCGTCTCTCCATTGATGCGCTTCGCGTACGAGTTCGTTGCAATGCGAACGTGCTTGATGGCCTGCGGCTGCAAAGGCTGGCCACCGCGCAACGCCACCAATTGCTGCACGCTCGCCTGTATCCAGCTGCAGCAGGGGAATACTTTCACGTATACGTGCTCGATCGCCCAGTGTTCTCCGAGCCGCTTCGTGAGCAACTCGGGGCGGGCCGTTTTGCCGCCGAATACTTCAAGCATGCCGAACCGTCCGTCGATGGCCGTGGGCGGCCCGGTGAAGCCGCGCGCTGCGAGCTGTGCCATGCGGACGCCCGCTTCTGCCGCACGCCCGCAATGCATGCGTTTCATCATGCCGCCGCCGTGGCCCGCCGCGAAGCTCTTGATGCCCGAGGCGCTCGAGCAGGCAAGGCCGACAGCGGATCCGAGTTGCGCAAGCGTCAGCTTCATGACTACCGCAGCCGCCACCGCTGCACCGACCGGCCCGGCGAGCGATGTCTTATGAAAGCCCCGGTGCGCGGGCTCCATCCCGCAGGCAAGACCAATCCGGTCCATGACTTCATAGCCGGCCACAATTCCCCGCAACAGGCTCAGTCCGGATGCATCGACCGCTTCTGCAGTCGCTAGCGCTGCCGGCACCACAATCGCACCGGGATGGACAATGGATTCGTCGAGCAGATCGTCGAGCTCGAAGCCGTGACTTGAAGTGCCGTTGCATAGAGCGGCGCCGGGTGCGGCCAGGGTCCGTGCCTGACCGAACAGCGTGCTGCGGCCCTGCGCCGCTTCCGTCACCATCTCAGCTGAGATCAATCGACCCCAGGGTTGCTGCGAACCGAACAGCCCGCATCCGAGCGAATCGAGCAGGCACCATTTGGACTGCTCCATCACCGGCGCGGGCAATGAATTTGCCGAAAGGCCGTGTAGAAACGACAGCAGCTCGCGGGACGGTAGCGGAGCGGCGCCTGCAAGCGCTGCTTCGGAACTTTGCTGACTGTCCATATGAATTGCGGGCGCTACGTCCGTTAATCGAATGCCTTGCTGCCCAGCACTGCTTCACGGAAGCGGTTTTTGATGTGCGTGCCATCGCGTAGGCGCAACTGCATGGGATAGCGCGCAGCATCAACTTTTACAGCGACGAATACTGCGCCGTTCGTCTCATAGATTGCGTCGATAGCGGCGGACAGTTCCTGCGATGTATTTACAGTGAGTGCGGTCGCGAAGCACGCCGCCTTTGCCATACCGGCGAGATCGACGCCACGGCTGGTGTGCGTTGGCTGCATGCCCGTCTCGCTGTAAAGCTCGTTGTCGATAACCACGATCGAGAGATTGGCGGGACGCTCCGCGCCTATAGTCGCAAGCGAGCCGAGTCCCATCAGCATCTCACCGTCACCCGTTATCACGATGACACGGCGCGCCGGCTGCGCAAGCGCAAGTCCGAGTCCTATCATTGCAGCGCCACCCATGCCACCCCACAGGTAGAACGTGCGCGCGTCGTCCGCAACTGCGCCGGCGTCATAGGATGACGAGCCGAGTCCGGTGACGACCAATGCATCGCCCCGGCGGTCGAGTATCGCTTTTACGACTTCGCGCCGGTCGAGCGTCGGCTGTGCTTTTTGCGCGCTCATCATTTGCTCCAGTCTTTGAAGCCGACCACGCGCTGTCCGATCAACACGGCCACCGCTCTGTTCGCGCTAAATGCCATCTGTGCTGCGGCAAAAACGTTTTCCCCGACGCGCGCGGCATCGTCGACATGCTGTGCGACGATGCCGATGTCTTCAAGAACGCGCCGTGTGCTTTGTCCCATGGCGAGTTGCCATGGATTGAACTCGCCCCACTCGCCGCGCATCGTTATCAGCATCAACAGCGGGAAGCGGCACTCCTGAATAACACTGAGCATGTTGATGCAATTGCCCGCCCCCGACGACTGCATCAACAGCGCGCCGCGATCGCCGCCGAGCCAGGCGCCGGCAAGCATTGCAACGCCTTCCTCTTCGGTAGTGAGAGAAACGGTTTTCATCCGATCATTCGCATGACATTGCTGAATCAGGTGCGTGTGTCCGGCGTCCGGGACGTATGCAACCTGACGGATGCCGACTTGCAGCAGCGCGCGGTAGATGTCATCCGCCCACGTCACCGATTTGGATTCTGCTTTCACGATTTTCTCCAGCTGAGAGTGTGCTGATGTGATTGTAGCGCAGGCGCTGCTCTTACTTTTTGTTGGTCATTCGATCTTTGCGCCGGATGCTTTGATAACCACCGCCCACTTGGCGAGATCTTCCTTGATTGTTTTTGCGAACTCCGCGGGCGTGCTGCCGACCATCGCGGTGCCCGTGGGTTCAAAGCGGTTCCTGAACTCGGGGACATTGAGCAAACGATGTGTCTCTGCGTAAAGTTGATTAATAATTTTCGGCGGCGTGTGCGCCGGCGCGAGCATCCCGTACCAGAGATCCGTCTCGAATTTCGCAAGGCCGGATGTCTCGGCGACCGCGGGCACATTCGGCAATGCCGTAGAGCGCTGCCTGCTGCTGACCGCAATGGCCCGCACTTTGTTTGATTCAATTAACGGTGTTGCCGTCAGTATGCTCACAAACATGAGCTGAACCTCGCCGCCCAGCAGCGCTACGAGCGCAGGTGCCGCGCCTTTATAAGGCACATGCGTCATGTCGATTCTCGCCATCGTCTTCATCATCTCGCCCGAGAGATGCGCGCCGCCGCCACCACCCGAGGAACCATAGTTGAGCTGGCCTGGTTTGGCCTTGGCGAGCGCTATTAATTCCGCAGTGGATTTCACAGGCAGAGTCGGATGCACGAGCAATACGAACGGCAGCGTTGCAACCTGACTGATCGGCGCAAGATCCGTCACGGGATCGTACGGCAACCGGCTCAAATGCGGATTGATGACAATCGTCGCATTGGTCGTCAGCAGGATCGTGTAACCGTCGGGCGGCGCTTTGGCCACCATGTCGGTGCCGATGTTGCCGTTACCGCCGGCGCGATTGTCGACGATCACGGACTGGCCCCATTTCTCCGTAAACTTGGCCGCAATAGCACGTGCGAATATGTCGGTACCGCCGCCGGGCGCAAATGTGACGACGAATCTTATCGGCTTGGTCGGATAAGCATCCGCCGATTCGGCTGCGCAGCAGTATCCAGGCAGTAACGATTGCACGAGGGCTGCAAAATACAGCGGCGATGACTTCGTGATGCATCTCCTGATCAACAGTCAGTGAAACCACCGCAGCGTGAGATTGCATTTGCATGCTGTATACGCCAAGCGGTCCGGTAGAATATCTTAAAAGCACAACGAGCGGCGCTTGTAGCGTCGGCCGCAAACGCAATCAGGCGAGTTGGAGGAAAAGCGCGCATGTACGTGTCGTCGGTCCCTGATAACGCAGAGTTTGATTTCATCGTGGTCGGATCCGGCTCGGCCGGCTGCGCCGTGGCGAACCGGCTCACCGCCGATGGGCGGTATAGCGTACTGTTGCTCGAAGCAGGAGGACGCGACAACAACCTGAACATCCATATTCCGCTTATGGTTGCGAACATACTCAATGACGAACGCGTGACATGGCCGTACATGACGGAGCCGCAGGTGCACCTCAACGGTCAGAAGCAGAAATGGGTGCGCGGCAGAGTCATCGGCGGCTCGAGTTCGGTGAACGGAAACCTGTTCGTACGCGGCGATCCAGCTGAATACGATTCATGGGCCGACAAGGGCTGCAAAGGCTGGGGCTACGCGGATCTGTTGCCGATATTCAAGCGCCTCGAGCATTTTCCGCAGGGTGATCCCGCGGTGCGCGGCCGCGGCGGTCCGATTCACTGCACCAGTCTCGATAGATTTGATCCATTATCGGACGCTTTTCTCGGCGCGTGCGCGGAAGCGGGTTACAAGCGGCTGACAGACTACAACGATGGCAGTTACGAAGGCGCTTTTTATCTGCAGTATTCGACGCGCAGAGGTTTGCGCAACAGCTCCGCCGTCGGCTATTTGCGACCGGTGCTCAAGCGCCCGAACCTGACGGTTCTGCCGAACGCAACGGTGACCCGCGTCACGATGGTTCAAAAGCGCGCAAGCGGCGTCGAGTTCCGCGCCGGCGCTGTAACGACTCGCGTGACAGCACGCAGAGAAGTGGTACTCTCAGCCGGCCCGTTGGCGTCGCCGCAATTGCTCGAACTGTCGGGCATTGGCAATAGCGAGATACTGCAACAACACGGCGTGAGTGTCGTTCACCATCTGCCCGGTGTCGGCGAGAACCTGCGCGATCATCCGAACACGCGGCTCACATTCGAGTGCTCGCAGCCGATTACGATCAACGACGTGCTGCGCAGTCCATGGCTCAAGTTCAAAGAAGGACTGCGATTCATCGCGAAGCGTCAGGGGTTGCTCACCATCTGCTCAGCGACCGCGCAGATGAATTTCCGCAGCGACCCCGGTGCCAAGCAGCCCGACCTCGTGCTGCGGCTTTTGCCGCTCTCCGGAAAAGATCGCTACGCGCGCACGCCCGGCTATGGCATGGATGTCTTTCCTGGTTTTACATTCGGCGTCACAGTACTCCAACCGCGCTCCATAGGAACGTTGCACATCAATTCGCAGGATCCGCTGCAGCAGGCGAGCATGGATCCGCGCTACCTTTCTCATGAAGCCGACGCCCGGTTGTTTCTTGATGGCATACGCGTCGCGCGCAAAGTCGCGCAGATGCCGGCACTGAAACCGCTGATGGTGCGCGAGACACGTCCCGGGCCGGAAGCGCAGGACGACGGGGCGTTGCTCGACTACATGAAAGCCACGATACAAACGAGCTGGCATATGGTTGGCACCTGCAAAATGGGTGTCGACCCCGCGGCAGTCGTGGATCCGGAGCTGCGCGTGCATGGGATCGCGAATTTACGCGTTATCGACTCGGCGATATGCCCGACGATTCCCGCATCGAACACCAATATTCCGTCCATTGCAATCGGTGAGAAGGGCGCCGACCTGCTGCTGGCAGCAGCGCGTGCGTGATGCGAGCATGCGGCATTCGACGAGGAACACAGTGATGCGCACATGCATGCGTGCATTTCTGTTGATGGCGGCAAGCGTAACCGTCGGTCATGCACAAACCTACCCGTCTAAGCCGTCGCGTATCGTGGTCGGCTTCACCGCCGGCGGGCCCTCCGACATTGTCGCGCGCATCGTCGCTCAGCAACTCACCGAGCGTATGGGCCAGTCGTTTGTCGTCGAGAACCGCGTGGGCGCCACCGGCACCATCGGCGCGGAACTGGTCGCGAAAGCGCCGCCCGATGGCTACTCGTTATACCTCGCGAGCCAGACGACGCATGCGGTAGCACCGTATATGTACGCGAAGGTTGGCTACGATCCAATCAAGGATTTCGCGACCGTCGTGCGCGTCGTGCACAACCCGCTGCTCGTGGTCGTTAACCCTTCGATGCCGGTCAAGTCGATGAACGATCTGATCGCACTTGCACGTGCGCGACCCGGGCAAATCAACTTCGCAACCGGCGGCATCGGCTCGTCGCCGCACATGTCGATGGAGCTCTTGAAAAGCACGCTCAAGCTCGACATGGTGCCCATACATTACAAGGGCGACGGTGCTGCGATCATCGATGTCATCGGCGGCCAGGTTCCTATGCTGACATCGAGCATATCCGCCCTGATGCCGTATGTGCGCAGCGGCAAGTTGCGCGGGGTGGCCGTAACGAGCCTGAAACGTTCGACCGTCGCACCCGAATTTCCGACCATCGCAGAATCAGGTCTGCAGAACTTCGAAGTGATCACCTGGTTTGGACTTCTCGCGCCGGCCGCAACGCCGAAAGATGCCGTCAGTCGACTCAATGCAGAGGTCGTGCAGTCCGTGTCGCTGCCGGCAGTCAAGGAGCAGCTGACGAAAATGGGATTCGAGATCGTCGCCAATACACCCGAGCAGTACGCCGTGTTCCTGCGCGAAGAGAATGTGAAATGGGGCAAGGTCGTGCGGGATCTCGGTTTGCGTGCCGAATAGGCAGCATCAGTGCGTCGTCGCGCTGCCCACATGGATGACTGAACAGAATGATCGATCGCATTGAAATATTCGTCACCGCGCTGTCCGAGCGCCTGCAGCGCATATTCGCGAGCGGCTCTTATGACACCGGGCCCGCGGAGCGTGTGCTCAGTAAACCGGTGCTGGTGAAAGTATATGCGGATGGTGTCGTCGGCTGTGCGCAAATCCGGCCGATAAGCCCGGGACACTTCGTTGCCGACACCACGCAAAGCGTCGTTGCTGCAATCAAGGAAGTCTATGGTCCGGCATTGCTGGGCAAATCGATCTTCGATATCGAAGCTTGCAACGAGATGTTCGATAACCGGCTGGCAAACAATCCGGCCGCACGTGCGGTGCTCGATATCGCGCTGCGTGATGCCATGGGTAAAGCGCTCAATGCGCCGCTCTACAATCTGATCGGCGGCTGCTGCCAGCCGCGCATCGCGCTCGAATGGTCAGTGAGCATGGCCGACGATATCGCTGTCATGATCGGCGAGTCCAAGCGTGCCGTCGACCAATTTGGCATACGCGTGTTGTGCCTGAAAATGGCGGACCGCCGCGGCTGGCGTCAGGACGTCAAGAATTTCGAGGCGGTGCGCCGTGCGGTCGGCGACGACGTCGTCATCGGCGTCGATCCGAACACCGGATGGACGCTCGCCGATGCGCTGTCCGCAGTTGAAGCGTTGAAGCAATTCGGGCTTGGCTATATCGAGCAGCCCGTTGCACGCCGCGATCATCGCGGTCTTGC
>Ga0207691_10005582_pt1 | contig 12152 bp, 10 predicted proteins | sample KBSM13metaG_FD_184327 | JGI IMG/M metagenome (GOLD analysis project Ga0207691, IMG submission 184327) | Miscanthus rhizosphere microbial communities from Kellogg Biological Station, Michigan, USA - KBS M1-3 metaG (SPAdes) (version 2) | ecosystem: Host-associated > Plants > Roots > Rhizosphere >...
AGCGTCTCACGGATCGTCGCGTTGAAGTACTCCTTGAACATCCAGAAGCCGCTGTCGTTGAAGTGCGAGAACATCAGGCTGCCGGCACCCGTGGCGAGCACCATCAGCTCCGGGTGCACGCCGCTCTCGGCCACCATCGGCGACAGCACCCCCGCCGCCGTCATGCCCGCCACGGTCGCCGAGCCGATCGACGCGCGCAGCAGCGCGGCGACACCGAACGCCAGGATGAGCGGGTTGACGTGGATCTGCGCCGCCTGGTGCGTGATGTAGTCGGACACGCCTCCGTCGCGCAGCACCTGTGAGAACGCGCCGCCCGCGGCGATGATGAGCAGGATCCCCGCGATGCTGGCGACGCCCCCCTGCACGCTTCGCATCAGCGAATCCATCGAGCGCCCGCGCCGGATGCCGAGCACGTACACGGCGACGAGCACCGCGATCATCAGCGCGATGTTCGGGTTGCCGAAGAACTTGAGCCCCGTCACGAGCAGCCGGAGCGCGGGCTCCGGCACCGCCGCGGCGAGCTGCGCGGCGTACTCGGGCTTCGCCGGATCGATCGACGCCGTGCCCAGGCTGATGTCGACGATGGCGTTGGTGAGCATGAGGATCACCGGCACGAGCGCCGTCACGAGACTCACCCCGAAGCCCGGCAGCGCGTCGCGCTCGAGCGGCGCGCCGCGCACGAGCCCCTCCGGCGGCGTGAGGTCCCGGATGCGGAGCACGCGGCTGAACACGATGCCGCCCAGGAATGCCGCGGGTAGCGCCGCGATCAGTCCCACGAGCAGCGTCTGATTGACGTCCGCGTGGTACAGCAGGGTGAGGAACGTCGGCGCCGGGTGCGGCGGAGTGAAGCCGTGCGTCACCGAGAGCGCGGACGCGAGGGGAAGCCCGACGTAGACGAGCGGCAGGCCCGTCGTCAGCGCCACCGTGTAGACCAGCGGGATGAGCACGAGAAAGCCGGCGTTGTAGTGCATGGCGATCCCGACGAGCAGCCCCGTCGTCGCCATCGCGAACTGGATGTGCTTTCGCCCCGTGATGTCGATGAATCGCGTCGCGATCGCCTGCGCCGCACCGCTCTCGTCGAGCAGCCGGCCGAGCATCGCCCCGAACACGAGCATCAGCGCCACGCCGCCCATCGTGTTGCCGATCCCCTTGAGGATCGACTGCAGCGCGCCGAGCAGGTCCATGCCGTTGAGCAGGCCGACGACGAGCGACGTGAGGATCAGCGCGAAGAACGCATCGAGCTTCACGACGAGCATGAGCACGAGCATGAGCGCGACGCCCGTTACTACCCAGAGGAGAGGCATTTACCAATGAGTTGGTGAGTTGGAGCGTGTGATGGTGAGTGAAGTGCAGTCCATCTCACCATCGCACCACCCCACGAACGAACTCACTCGGGAGGCCGGGCCAATCTGCCCGCTCTGTCCGAATTCGCCAGGGTGCTCTAGCTTCGACCACTCGAGGCAAGTCTGGACCGAAGGCTGACACCCGGGGGATCCAATGTCACACGCTCACCGCTCCGTCATCGCGCTGGCCGTCGCCGCATCGGCACTCACGCTCGCCGCTGCCGCGCCGCACGTCTTCTCGCCCGGCTATACCTATCGGATGCGCATCTCCGGCCAGGCGACCGACGCGAGCGGCAAGGTCAAGGACTACGTCGTCATGTCCGGGCGCGCGGCGGTGACGTCGCAGAACGGCCGCCTCGACATCGACGAGGCCGCGAAGGAGCGCGGCGCGATGGGCGAGAAGGGGGGCTACTTCCTCTACGACCAGACGTCGATGATGATCGTGTCTCCCAAGGAGAAGCAGATCCTCAAGTTCACCTTCGACGACATGGAGAAGGGGATGTCGGCGCTCGCGGCGAGCGCGCCGGGCATGCGCGTCGCCATCACCGACGTCGCCGTGAACTTCGAGAAGCTCGGCGCCGGCGAGTCGCTCCTCGGCATGTCGACGACGAAGTACCGCGTCACGCAGGACTACAAGGTCGCGATGAAGGTCGCGTTCATGAATCGCAACAGCACGGAGCACGTCGTCCAGGAGTACTGGATGGCCGACCAGAAGAGCGGCTTCGCGAATCCCTTTGCGCGCATGGGCAGCGCTCGCCCCATCGGCGGCGGCGCGTTCGCCGAGCTGATCTCCAAGACGTCCGAGGCGATGTCGAAGATGGGCAAGGGCATCCCGGTCAAGACGCTCACGACCACCACGTCGACGAACGACAAGGGTGAGCAGACGAAGAGCGTCTCCACCATGGAGCTGACGGAGCTCCAGGCCGGCAACGTCGACGACGCGCTGTTCGTGCCCCCCGCCGACTATCAGGTCATGGACATGGGCGCGCAGACGAGAGCGATGGCCGAGCAGGCCAAGGCGGCGCAGGCGACGCAGGTCAGCCAGCCGGCCGACGCGGCGGCAGCGCCGCAGGCCGACAGCAGCCCGTCCATGAAGGAGGCGGCGAAGAAGACGGCCGAGGAAGCCGCCAAGGACGCCGCCGCGCAGAAGGTGAAGAAGGGGCTCGGCGGGTTGTTCCGCCGGCCGTAGAGCGCCGCCCTACACCACCGCGACTTCCGGCGTTCTCCTCATTCCCGCATAGAGGAGCGTCAGCCCGACCAGCGCCACACCGACCGCCGCCGTCGCCGCCTGCGCGGCGCCGGCGAGCTTCGCGGCTTGCACGCACAGCTCCCAGTTCGCCCAGATCAGCGCAACGAGCGCGAGACCGAGGGCGATCAGCGCGCCGCCGGCGGCGACCAGCGGCTTCGAGATCCTGTTCGTGTGGAGCACCGCGTCCACGTCGGCCATCTTGAAATCGCGGCCGAGCACGAGCCAGAAGATGAGGAGGCTGAGCGGGTGCATCAGCCCCGCCCACACGAACACGCCGCTCTGGTTGCCGATCCACTGGATCGACATCGCGGCCAGCAGCGTGAGGAACATCCCGCCCAGACCGCCCGTCGTCGCGCCGAGCCCGACGACCGAGCCGGTCACCTTGGAGGGGAAGAGATCGGTCGCCGACGTGAACAGGTTCGCCGACCACGCCTGGTGCGCCGCGGTCACGACACCGAGCAGGACGAGGCAGAGCGCGAAGCTGTCGGTGTAGTACGCGAGGATGGCGAACGGTGCGCACACCGCGGCGATCCCCATCGCCGCGTAGCGCGCCGTCGCGATGCGCCAGCCGCGCTTGATCAGGAACCCGGAGAGCCATCCGCCGGCGATCGATCCGAAGCTCGCGGCCGTGTAGATCGCCGTGAGCAGGTAGGCGCTGCCGAGGATGTTCTGGCCGCGCTCCTTCGCGAGATACGACGGCAGCCAGTACAGGTAGAACCACCACACCGGATCGGTCAGCAGCTTGCCGAGCAGGAAGGGCCAGATCTGCTTGAACCGGAGCAGCGTGGTCCAGTGCAGTTTCAGCTTCTCCTGGTTCTGCGCCTGATCCGACTTGATGTGCGCCAGCTCTTCGGCCGACAGGTTCGGATGATCCTCCGGCGCGTGGAACCCGATCTGCCAGAAGATCAGCCAGATGAAGCCGATGGCGCCGATCGCGATGAAGGCGAACTGCCACCCGAAGCTCTCGGCGATCATCACGGTGATGAACGAGACCATCACCCCGACGTTCGTCCCCGAGTTGAACAGGCCGGTCGCCAGGGCGCGCTCGCGCTGCGGGAACCACTGCCCGATCGCCTTGATCGAGGCCGGGAAGTTCCCCGCCTCCGCGGCGCCGAGAAAGAACCGGGCGATGGCGAATCCCACCGTGCCGCGCGCGAGGGCGGTGAGCATCGACATCACCGACCACGCGATGAGCGCCATGGCGAGCCCGAACTTCACCCCCATCGAGTCCATCACGCGTCCGGCGATCGACGGAAACGCGGCGTAGGCCGACGTGAAGGCGAACTGGATCCAGCCGTAGTCGGCCTCGCTCCAATTCATCTGCCGCTCGAGCATCGTCTTGAGCACGCTGAGCGACTGCCGGTCGACGTAGTTGATCGTCGTGGCGAAGAACAGCAGGCCACAGATCCACCAGCGGAGACCGCGGATGGTGCGTCGTCCGGATTTCGGTGCTGTCACGGTAGCCCGCTCTGATGCCATTGGATTTTGTTCGCTTAAAAAACGTGGGCGGAAAGCAAGAGTCTGCCCTGGACAGGGTCAAGCTCGGAATGTGCTCTCCGGCGCTCGCATTGCGATAGGGTGGAACGGCCGCTCATCTTGCGTGCCCGCGCGCGTGCGCGGCCACGGTTCGTTCATCGTCAGCTCTCCGTCCCCCATGTGCGCTCCTCGTGTTCTGCCGTCGGCTCGTACGCTGACCGCTGGTGCCGCCCTCATCCTGACGGCGGCCTGTTCGCAGGGCTCCTCGCGGAGCCTCGACACCGTCGCTCCCGTCGCATCGGGCGCCCGAGCCGCGCCGGGCGCGTGCACCCTGCCCGCCGCACGCGCGGGAAGTCGCGTGCTGGTCTTCTCGCGCACCAAGGGCTTCCGTCACGCATCGATCCCCGATGGCGTCGCCGCCGTGCAGGCGCTGGGCGCCGCACATGGCTTCGCCGTGGAGGCGACCGAGGATGCTACGGCTTTCACCGACCAGTCGCTGGGCCGGTTCGCCGCCGTGGTTTTCATGTCGACGACGGGTGACGTGCTGGACAGCGCGCAGCAGGAGGCCTTCCAGCGCTACATCCGCGCCGGACACGGATACGTCGGCGTGCATTCGGCCACCGACACCGAGTACGACTGGCCGTGGTACGGCCAGCTCGTCGGCGCCTACTTCAAGCGCCACCCGGCGGTGCAGGAGGCGAAGCTCGACGTGCGCGATCGCACCCACCTCGCCACCAAGTGCCTGCCCGCGACGTGGACCCGCCGCGACGAGTGGTACGACTTCCGCGCCGCCCCGCCAGCCGACGCGACGATCCTGCTCACGATCGACGAGAAGTCGTACTCGGGCGGGACGATGGGCGACGTCCATCCGATGTCATGGGCTCACAACTTCGACGGGGGCCGCGCCTTCTATACGGAGCTGGGCCACACCAACGAGAGCTACAAGGACCAGCTGTACCTCGATCATCTCGCCGGCGGCATCCTCTGGGCGATCGGCCGCTGACGGATGGCGACCTCCGTCGGGGTGGTGGGGACAGGGTGGGTGGGCGCGAGCGTCGCGATCTCGACGCTCCACGGCGGGTTCGCCAGCGAGCTGCTGCTGGCCGATCTGCGCCACGACCTCGCCGAGGGTGAGGCGATGGATCTCGCGCACGGCGCCGCGTTCTACACGACGGCGTCGGTGCGCGCCGTGCCGGTCGACGAGATGCTCCACACCGACGCGCTCGTCGTCTCCGCCGGACGTGGCGGCAAGCCGAACGAGTCGCGGCTCGATCTTCTGCGCGACAACGCCAGGATCCTGCGCGAGCTGGGCACGAAGCTGCGCGGCTATCGCGGCCTCGTCGTCGTGGTCACCAACCCGGTCGACGTCCTGACCTACGTCGTCGCCGAGAGCTCGGGGCTTCCCCCCGAGCGTGTGATGGGCACCGGCACGATGCTCGACACCGCGCGGCTGCGGCAGGTGCTCGGCCACGAGCTGCGCGTCGATCCGCACTCGGTGCACGCGCAGGTCGTCGGGGAGCATGGCGACTCCGAGGTGGTGCTCTGGTCGAGCGCGCACGTGGGTGGCACGCCCCTGCGCGAGTGGCCCGGCTGGTCGGCCGATCGCGAGCAGCCGATCGCCACCGAGGTGCGGACGGCGGCGTACGAGATCATCAAGCGGAAGGGCGCGACGAACCATGCGATCGGGCTGACGACGGCCGCGCTCCTGCGCTCGGCGCTGCGCGGCGAGCGTCGTGTGCTCACCGTGTCGCGCGTGCAGACGGGCGCGCTCGGGCTGCGCGACGTCGCGCTCTCACTGCCGACCGTCGTCGACACGGGGGGTGCGGTCGACGTCATCCCCGTGAAGCTCGACGACGTCGAGCGCAGTGGACTCGACCGCTCGGCCGACGTGCTGCGCAAGGCGATCGGCTCGTTGCGCGAGTGACCTCGGCGACGCGATCAGACGTGAGACCGCTTCGCGTCCTCGCGATCTCGGGCAGCCTGCGCGCGCGCTCGTCCAACGCGTCGCTGCTGCGGCTCGCGATCGACGTCGCGCCGGACGACGTGACGATCGTGATGTACGACGGCCTCGCGTCGCTCCCGCACTTCAACCCGGACGACGACGTCGGCGTGCCTCCCGCGCCCGTGCTCGCCCTCCGGGCACAGGTCGGCGAGGCCGACGGGCTGCTGATCTGCAGCCCGGAATACGCGCACGGCATGCCGGGGTCGCTGAAGAACGCGCTCGACTGGCTCGTCGCGAGCGTGGAGCTGCCGCACAAGCCCGTGGCGCTCCTCAACGCGTCGCCGTGGGCGACGCACGCGCAGGCCGCGCTCGTCGAGACGCTCACCGTGATGAGCACGCGCATCGTGCACGACGCGTCCGTGACGATTCCCGTGACCCGCGGCGACGTCGCCGCCGACGGCACGATCGAGAATGCCGAGATCGGGCGGGCGGTGCGCGCCGCGCTCGACACGTTCGCACGGGAGATCCGCTCGCTCGAGGGGTGATCTCGCCCGACGCGTTGTGTCCGCGCGCGCCGATTCGTACACTGTACCGCCTCCCACCAGACGCGAATGTCCCCCCTCCGCATTGGCGTGATCGGCTGCGGCCAGATCGCTCGCGCCATCCATTTGCCCGTGCTCGCTCGCATCCCGGACGCGCGTCTCGTCGCGCTCGCCGAGCCCGTCGAGTCGAGCCGGACCGCCGCCGCGGCGTTCGCGCCGGGCGCCCGGGCCTTCTCCGACTATCGCGAGCTGCTCGAAGCGGGCGGTCTTGATGCGGCCGTGATCTGCGTGCCTCCGCACCTCCACGCGCCGTGCGCCATCGCCGCGTTCGAGGCGGGGTTGCACGTGTATCTCGAGAAGCCGCTGGCGCCGTCGTCGGCCGATGCGGCGCGCGTGGTCGACGCGTGGCGGCGCGCGCGGACGATCGGCATGATGGGCTTCAACTTCCGTTTCCATCCCCAGGTGGAGCGCATCAGGCAGCGGCTCCGGCACGGCGACATCGGGACGCCGCTGGGCGTGCGCTCCGTGTTCACGATCCTGCCCCACGAGCTGCCCGAGTGGAAGCGATCGCGCGATACCGGCGGTGGGGTGCTGCTCGACCTCGCCTCGCATCACGTGGACCTCGTGCAGCACCTGCTCGGCGATCCCGTCGTGCGCGTCTACGCCACGACGCGGTCGCTCCGCGGTGAGGGCGATCACGCGGCCGTCCAGCTGGAGCTCGCCTCGGGCGCGATGGCGCAGATCTTCGTGTCGCTCGGCACGGTGGACGAGAATCGCATGGAGATCGTCGGCACGGCGGGCAAGCTGGTGATGGACCGCACGGAGCTGCTGCGCCCCGACCACGTTCCCGCCACGCAGCGTGGGGCACGCGTGCGGCGGCTCCGGCGCGCCCTCACCGCGCTCGAGCCGCGGCTCGTGCTGCGCTCGCCCGGCGTCGAGCCGTCGTTCGACGCCGCGCTGCGCGCGTTCGTGTGGAGCGCCTCGGGCAACGCGTTCGCCGGCCCCGACATCGCCGACGGGGCGGCGAACCTCGCGGTCATCGAGGCGGCGGAGCGATCGGCCGCATCGGGCGCCGCCGTCGCACCCGTTCCGGCAGCCGCACAGCCCGAGACCCGCACCGCCGCTCCGTCGTCTATCCGCTGATGCGGATCCTGCTCGTCAACGACTACGCGACTGCCACCGCGGGTGCGGAGCGAATCACGCTCGACCTTCGCGACGGTCTCAGGGCGCAGGGGCACGAGGTGCGCGTCTTCGCCAGTCGGGCGCAGCTCATCCCCGGTGAGTCGTTCGCCGACGTGACGTGCTACGGCACCAACACGCGAGCTCAGACGCTCACGTCGACCGTCAACCTGTCGGCCGCGCGTGCGCTGCGCCGGGAGCTGCGAGCCTTCGCGCCCGACGTGGTACAGGTCCAGATGTTCCTCTGGCAGCTGTCGCCCTCGATCCTTCCGCTGCTGCGCGGCGTGCCGTCGGTGTACTGGGCGATGACGTTCAAGGCCGTGTGTCCCACAGGGCTCAAGTGGCTCCCCGGCGGTGCGCCGTGCGCCGTGCCTGCCGGGGTCGCCTGCCTCCGGCACGGATGCATCACGCTCACCGGCTTCGGCCCCCTGATGCTCCAGCGCGCGCTGTGGCGTCGTCGCCGCCGGGCGTTCGGCGCGATCGTGGGGTGCTCGCACGACGTGCGGCGCCACCTCGAGGACGACGGGATCGAGACTCGGGAAGTGATCTGGCCCGGTGTGCGCGAACGGCCACGTCGTCCGCCGCTCGAAGGGCCGCCGACGGTGACGTTCGCGGGTCGGCTGCGCGTGGAGAAGGGCGTCGATGTCCTCGTGCGTGCGTTCGCGCGTGCGCGGCAGCGCGTGCCGGATGCGCGACTCTCGATCGCCGGCGCGGGGCCGGCCGAGCCGGCCCTGCGTGCGCTGATCGATCAGCTCGGACTCGCCGACTGCGCCGAGCTGCACGGCCAGCTCGGCGGTGACATGCTCGAGCGTACGCTCGACCGCGGCTGGGTCCACGCCGTGCCGTCGCGCTGGCCCGAGCCATTCGGTCTCACCGCCACCGAAGCGATGATGCGCGGCACCGCCGTGATCGCGAGCGACATCGGCGGCCTCGCCGAGTCGGTCGTGCACGGCACGACCGGCCTGCGCGTTCCCGCCGGCGACGAGGACGCACTCGCCGACGCACTCTCCCGCGTGCTCGCCGATCGCGCGCTCGCCGAACGCCTGGGCGACGCCGGCCGCGAGCGCGCTCGTGCGCAGTTCACGCTGGATCAGTGCATCACTCGATTCGAGCGATTGTACGACGCCCTCCGTTCATCCACTCCATTGCCCGATCATGCCGCCTGACGCTCGCACCGGTCCCGTCGTCCTGCTCGGCTTCGATGCCGCCGATCCCGACCTCGTCGAACGCTGGGCGCGCGAGGGGAAGCTTCCCGCGATGGCGCGGCTCATGGCGCGCGGCACGTGGGCGCGCACCGGCGGCGCGGAGCTGCTGTTCGAGCACGCCGCGTGGTCCACGCTGTTGTCGGGTGTCTCGACGGCGCGCCACGGCTTCCACTTCTTCTGGCAGCCGGTGCCCGGCACCTATGGCCTCGAGCTGAAGCGCGGACGCGACCTCGGCGTCCGCCCGTTCTGGGCGAATCTCTCCGGGACGGGCCGATCCGTGCTCGTGCTCGATCCTCCCGACACCGATCCCGTGCGCGGTCTGCCCGGGCTGCAGGTGTGCGAGTGGGCGACCCACTCCCACTATCCTCCGCTCGCGCTCGCCGCGGAGCCGGCGACGGCGATCGGCGAGGTGCGTGGAGCGTTCGGCCCGCGCGAGCAGATCGGTGAGCGCATCGGCGCATCGGTCGACGAGGACCGCGCGATGACGGAGCGACTCGTCGCACGCGCGGCGCGCAAGGGTGCGTGCGTGCGCACGCTGCTCGCGAAGGGCTCGTACGATCTCGTCGTCGCCGTGTTCGCCGAAGCGCACACCGGCGGGCACCAGGTATGGGAGTACCGCCGCGACGCGAACGGCGACGGTCCGCGCCCCGATCAGGGAATGGGCGACGCGCTGTTGCGGCTCTATCGCGCCGTCGACGACGAGATCGGACGCATCGTCGACGAGCTCCCGCCGACGGCGACCGTGTTCGTCACGACGACGGTCGGCATGCTCTCCCAGTATCCGACCGAGGAGCTGATGGAGTCGTTCTGCCGCCGGCTCGGATATCAGGCCACGCCACAGCCCGCGGCATCGAGCGGGCCTCCACCGCGCCGCTCGATCACGTCCGTGCTGCGCGGGCTGGTGCCCGAGCGCGCGCGCAACCTCGTCAGCCGTTTCCTGCCCTTCCACGTGCAGGCGCGCCTGCTCAGCGAGAAGTTCGCCGCGTCCACCGACTGGTCGCGCACCACGGCCTATGCACCACCGGGCTACTACACGGGCTGCCTTCGCGTGAACCTGCGCGGTCGCGAGCCGAACGGCATCGTCGCGCCGGGCGCTGAATACGACGCGGTGCTCGCGCGCCTCGAGGAGGACCTCCACGCGCTGCGCGACGCGGACACCGGTGCACCGGTGATCGCACGTACGGTGCGTGCGCGCGAGGCGTTCGGCGGCGACGTGCATCCCGCGCTCCCCGACCTGGTCGTCTTCTGGAGCGAGCACGATCGGCCGCTGGAGCGCGTACGTCATCCGCGCGCGGAGCTGACCCAGTCGCGGCACGCGTTTCATCGCGGAAGCCATCACACCACCGAAGGGATGCTCGTCGCGGCCGGCGGCGCCGTGCGCGACCGCGGCCGCGTGGCCGAGGTGAGCCCGCTCGCGCTCGCCCCCACGCTGCTCACCCTGCTCGACGTCGCCGCGCCCCTCGAGATGACGGGGACGCCGCTCCGTGATTGGCTCGCGGAGTCGGCGGTGCTGGCCGACACTGGTACCTGATCGCGGAGCCTTCTTGTCGACTGCAATGAGCCACTCGCCGTCTTCCGCCGAGCTCTCGGTCGTGCTCGTCGCGGGCACGGGTCCGTCCGGCATCGCGAGGACGATGCAGCACCTCCGCGCCCAGACCGCGCGGCATCGCATGGAGGTGCTGATCGTCGCCGAGTCGTCCGCCGGCTTCGACCTCGCGGCACTCGGTGGCGGGGACTTCGCGGCGTGCCGCATCGTCGAGGTGGGACCGATCACCGAACGCGGCGCGGCCGCGGCGAGTGGAATGCTCGCTGCCTCGAGCCCCATCGTCGGCCTCATCGAAGATCATTCGTATCCCGAGCCCGAGTGGGCCGAGGCGCTTCTCCGTGCGCATGCGGGTGCGTGGGCCGGTGTCGGTCCCGCCGTGTGCAACGCCAATCCCGCGTCGGTGGGCAGCTGGGTGAACTACATCCTCTCGTACGGCGGGTTCGCGCCTCCGCAGGCGGCCGGCGAGCGCGATCTCCTGCCCTGGCACAACTCGGCGTACAAGCGCGACGTCCTCGCGCCGTTCGCCGACCGGCTCGGACCGCTGCTCGAGTGGGAAGGCGCGCTTCAGGCCGAGCTGCGCTCGCGTGGCCACACGCTCTACCTCGAGCCCACGGCCCGCACGCACCACAGCAACGTCTCGGCGGCGTGGTCCACGGTGGGCCTGAACACCCAGCGCGGGCGCATCCTCGGTGCGCAGCGCGCCCAGCGCGAACGGTGGCCTGCATGGCGACGCATCGTCCAGGCGGCGGCGTTCCCGCTCTTCCCCTTGCTGCAGTTGCGGCACGTGCTGCCGCAGATGCAACGCGTGCCCGTGCCGGAATCGATGCGGACGCGCGTGACGCTCGGCGTCGTCGCGACGCTCGGGGTCCTCGCCGTGGGCGAGGCGTGGGGACTCGTCGCGGGAGAGGGCGATGCCGTGGCGCGCATGGAGGACTACGAGCTGTATCGCGCCCGTCATCTGTCGCGGCACGATCGCGAGGCATCGCTCGCGCTTGCACCCGTTGCCTGACGGCAGCCGATGAGCGTGCTCGTCACCGGAGCGACCGGATTCGTCGGCGGTGCGGTCGCGTGCCGCCTGGCCCGCGACGGGCACGACGTGCGCGCGCTCGCGCGGCCATCCGCCGACGTGAAGCGGCTCGTCGCCGCCGGGATCCACGTCGTGTTTGGCGACGTGCGCGATCCCGATTCGCTCGCGCAGGCGGTGCGCGGTTGCTCTCAGGTGATCCATCTCGCGGCGGCGAAGCGCGGCCCCGCGTCGGTGCTGCACGAGGTCAACGTGCGGGGCACGGCGAACCTGCTCGACGCCACGCACGGGACGGACGTGCAGCGCATCGTGTTCGGCAGCACGCTCGGCGTGAACGGATTCGTGACCGGGCAGCCGCTCGACGAGCGCTCCCCGGCGCGGCCCAACACGCCATACCGGCTTTCCAAGTGGCGCGCCGAGCAGGTTGCGCGCGCCGCGCACGAGCGAAAGGACGCGCCCGTCGTCATCGCGCGCATCTCCACCGTCGTCGGGCGCGGCGCGTACGGATGGCTCCCGCTCGCACGGGGGATCGCCGCCGGTCGCATGCGTCTCATCGGCGACGGTGAGAACTCGATCGACCTCGTGCCGATCGACGATCTGGCGGATGGCCTGATCCGTTGCGCGATGACGCCGAGGATCGAGGGGC
>Ga0207691_10005592_pt1 | contig 12147 bp, 13 predicted proteins | sample KBSM13metaG_FD_184327 | JGI IMG/M metagenome (GOLD analysis project Ga0207691, IMG submission 184327) | Miscanthus rhizosphere microbial communities from Kellogg Biological Station, Michigan, USA - KBS M1-3 metaG (SPAdes) (version 2) | ecosystem: Host-associated > Plants > Roots > Rhizosphere >...
CACCCCGCCGACGACGCTGCCGAGCCCCAACGATGCCATCAGCCAGCCGTAGTTCTCCGGGAAGGGGAGGAAGGACTGGTCCAGGACGTCCTTGGCGTAGATCAGGCTGCAGACGATCTCCGCTCCGAAGGCGAGCTGCGCCACCGGGAGGAGCGGGCGGAACGGGGACGATTTGCGGCTGGGCTCAAGCGGCAGGACCTTGCCGCCGCCGCCGCCCGCGCCGAGACGCAGCGCGACCGCAACGCGTGGGAAAACACCTGAACAACTTCACACGGCGGGAGAGCCGGAAAGACGCACTCGATGTGGAAATCGGGCTTGAAAGAGTGGCAAGTGATCCTGGGCGAGCGCCTGGAGCGCGGGCTCGGGCGGCGCCTGTTGCCGGCCGACCTGGCCTGCATGGCGTGGGACCTGAGCCACAGGACGCTTTCCGTGATGAGGCACCCCCTGCTTTTGGAGCTGAGGGCGAACAACCTGACGTCGAACGTCTTCCGGACCTGGATACCCGGGGCGGTCACCTTGCAATCCAGACACCTCGACCGCCTCGCCGCGAAAACGTAGCCGCGCCTCGATCGACGGCTCATGCGTGAAAACGGCAAAACCTTGCGCGAACGCCGGTTGTGAGCGGTGCGCGGCGCGTTTCCAATAGCGCGATGCCGCAGACGTTCGAATCGAAAAAGCCTGACGCCGGAATGTCGCGCGATGAATTGCTCGCGGAGCTGGCGCTGCTGCGGTTGCGGGTCGCCGCGGGGGCGGTGAACACCGAGCAAATCCGCGTCGCGACGCGGCAGAACGAGGCTGAGCAGGGCGACGAATTGGAAACCGCGCGGAAGGGCTGGAGCGAGGCCGAGCGCGTCGGCCGGCTCAAGGACGAATTCCTGGCCAACCTCTCGCACGAGCTCCGCTCCCCCATCAACGCGATTCTCGGCTGGTCGCAGCTCCTCCGCACCGCGGACGCGACCCCCCAGGACCTGGTCGAGGGCCTGGACGTGATCCAGCGGCAGGCGCGGGCGCAGGTGCGCCTGATCGACGACCTGCTGGACATGAGCCGCATCATCTCCGGAAAGCTGCGGCTCGACGTGAGGCGCGTCGAACTGCCGGCGGTCATCGAAGCGGCGCTCGCGGCGGTGCGGCCCGCCGCCGACGCGAAGAAGATCCGCATCCAGACGGTGGTGGACCCGCTGGCCGGCCCGGTCACCGGCGACCCCGATCGGCTCCAGCAGATCTTCTGGAACCTGCTGTCCAACGCCGTGAAGTTCACGCACAAGGGGGGCAAGGTGCAGATCGCCCTGGAGCGGGTGAACTCGCACGTGGAACTGTCCGTGAGCGACGACGGCGAGGGCATCGGCCCCGACTTCCTGCCCCACGTCTTCGAGCGGCTCAGCCAGGGCGATTCCTCCGCGAGGAAGGCGCACACGGGCCTGGGGCTCGGGCTGGCGATCGTCAAGAGCCTCACCGAGATGCACGGCGGCTCGGTCCGGGCCAAGAGCCCCGGCCTGGATCAGGGGGCGACGTTCCTCGTGACGCTCCCGATCTCTGTCGTGCACGCCACGCCCGACGACCGAGGCCGCCAGCACCCGACGGCGAGCCGCGACCTCGGGGAGACGGTCCTGTCGCCGCCGCTGGACGGAGTGCACGTGCTCCTGGTGGACGACGACCTCGACGCCCTCGAAGTGGTTAAACGGATCCTGCAACGCTGCCACGCGCGCGTCACGACTGCGACGTCGGCGGCGGAGGGCTTGAAGCTGCTCGTCGGCGAACGGCCCGACGTGGTCCTGGCGGACATCGGCCTGCCGCGAACGGACGGCTACGAGTTCGTGCGCCGCGTGCGGGAGCTGCCGGCGGACCAGGGTCAAGACGTCCCCGTCGCGGCGCTGACGGCTTTCGCGCGGTCCGAAGACCGGCGGCAGGCGATGCTTGCGGGGTTCGACATCCACGTCTCCAAGCCGGTCGACCCCGCCGAGCTGGTCGCCGTCGTGGGCCGGCTAGCGCGACGCACCTGATGGTCCGCGGGGTCGAAACAGGAGGGGCAGGTCGCGTGTCGGAATACAACCTCACCCAGCGTGAACGCCAGATCATCCTTCGGTTGATCGACCTGTCGCAACACTCCAAGGAACACTTCGAGGCGCGCCTCGTCGACCCCGGCGCGGCCGGGCCGGCGCGCGAAGTGGCGAGGCTCGATTTCGGCGGCGTCGGCCATTCCATGGAACTGACCAAGCGCGACCTGCGCGTGTTGAAAGACGAAGGCCTGATCCATTTCCGGTGGCACCTGCCGGACCGCGGAACCGGCCGCCTGTCCACCCTCGCCTTCAGTGCCGCGGGCAGTCAGTTTCACGAAACCGGTTCGACGAATGCGGCAACGGTGGCCGCGGCCGCCGGCAGGCTCGCCGTGGTCGCGGACGAAGAGGCGATCGTGCTTCGCTTCCGGAAGGTCACCGCGGAGTTGGTCACGCTCACACGCGAGTTGATCGACGCCGACGAGGCCCTGTCCGCCGAACACGAGGCCCGGTCCGTCGCGGAAGAGCTGAACAAGGAACTGCCCGACGAGACGATCCTCACGCGCAAGATCAAGGGGTTTGTCGGACGCCTGTCCCTGACGTTCTCCGGCACCGCCGACCTTGCGGCCAAGGGCGAAACGATCGGCGAGTTTGGCGAGCGATTGGCCGCGTGGCTGGTCGCGGTGTCGATCTGGACGGAATGGCACGCCGCGCATCACCCCGCGCCCGACCCGTGCGCCTGACCTGAGACTCGATAAAGGGACACTACGGACACTACTGAATTCACAGCGACCGCCGGGCGGCGAATCAAGTAGTGACCTACGTGGGAGACGGTGACAGTTACAGTCCCGCTGATTTTCCCCCGGCGCGCCGTGTAGTGAGAGGATGAGGGCAAGGGGGCAGGGGGTGACACGGTGCGGTAGATGGGGGATGGGGGGACGATCTCTCGACACGCCGGGGCAAGCTATGCGCCGCCCCGGATGCGGAAGCGTGACGAGCATCCGAATCGGCATTGATCCGCATCCGCATCCGCATCCGCATCCGCGTCCGCATCCGGGGCGGCGCCAAGCTTGCCCCGGCGTGGGTTGGCGGCTCTCGTAATGTGAGCCTGCTCACGTGAAAACGTCGCCGCGGAGGCGCGCAAGTGGTTGGTCGTGGCTTGGGTGTTGATCGGTTTTTGGCGGTTCGTGATCGGTGAGAGATCGCGAAAACACGCCATTGCACGGCTTGGCCCGCGACGGCCCGCTTTGGCGGTGGTTTGGGGGTGGTCGGCGGTGGGCGCGGCGACTAAAAGCGCTCCGGCTTCGCGTACTTTGCTGCTTCGCCGGTGGCGAAGGGGTCGTACTTCAGCTTGATCTTGGGCGTGGTCGACAGGTCCAGCTCGATCCGGCCCTTTTCCGGAAGCGGGTCGGCTTCGACGACGGGGCGCAGCGCGTCGCGCATCGCGCCGAGGAAGGCGGGGACGTCGAGGCCCATGAACAGTGGCGGGACCTTTTCAAACTTGGGCTGGTAGCTTTTGTAGAGGCTGACCACGCCGCGCGGGTTGGAGCGGCGGTAGTGCTCGAGGGCGACGGCGCACTGGATGAGGCCCTGGTAGAAGTCGTGCTTGATCCCGTAGGCCATGTGCCACACGTCCTCCCACGCCTCGTGGGCGTCGAAGAATTCGTGCTCGTTGAAGAGCTGGATGCCTTCGAGATAGAGCTTGCGCTCGAGCTCGGGCGTCATCCCGGTGGGTCCGCTCATTCGGGCCGCTCCGGGCGGCCCTGGCCCATGTAGAGGTCGAGGTAGAAGTAGAGCAGTTCCTTGTCGCCGAGTTTGCGCGTGCGCGAGTGGCGGAAGCGGAACTTCTCGAAGAGGCGCACGGCCGGCTCGCGGTCCATGAACGTGTCGAGCTGGATCTTGAGGTAGCCCTTCTCCTGGCAGAAGCGGAGGGCCGTTTCGACTAGCGCGCTGCCGATGCCCTTGCGGCGGTGGTCGGAGCGGACGCGCAGGCGGCGGATCTCGCCGCAGTCGTCGTCGGGCGCCTGCACGCCGACCATGCCGACCACTTCGCCCGACGCGTTCTCGGCGACCCAGAAGTGGTTGCCGGGTGGCTTCATGTAGGCGAACTCGATGTCGTCGATGTCCATGCCCGTGTCGTTCTCGGCGAGCTTGCCGCCGATGAGGCCCTCGACGTAGAGCTTGCGGCAGGCGGGCAGGTCGCGCGCGTGGAACTCGCGCACGTGGAACGGAGCCGGCTCCGGCGCGGGGGAAGGTCGTTCGGCAGAGGCGGTCATGGTGCGTGGGGGATTGTAGCAGAGCGACGGCGCGGTGAAATCCGCGCGTTTGCGGGGAGGTCGGGCGGTGGATTGACTTCCGCGGCCTGGGTGGCCCGCGGTTTTGCGAACGGGATGCTCTCCGGGATGCGAATCCGCAAGCGAGGCGAGATGCATCGCGGCGGCCGTCAACCGCCGCGGCGGCGTGGCGGTCAGTCGCCGCCCGCGGGCGCCTGGGCGTGGCGGGCGGGGTTGGCGTCGTCGGCGTCGTAGGCCTGCTCGGCGTTGCCGCCGAGCACTTCGATCCGCTCGAACGACACGGCCTTGCCGGTGTCGGCGTCGATCTCCGCCAGCGCGCCGCACAGCCTCACGTCGCCGGTGGCGACGTCGAAGGGCTGGGGCATGTTCGTGGTCATGTACTTGATGACGCGGTCCTTCCGCCGGCCCAGGACCGAGTCGTACGGCCCGCACATCCCCAAATCGCTGATGTAAGCGGTGCCGCCGGCGAGGACCTTGGCGTCGGCGGTGGGGATGTGGGTGTGGGTTCGGAAGACGACCGAGCAGCGCCCGTCGAGCCAGTGGCCCATCGCCACCTTCTCGCTGGTCGCCTCGGCGTGCACGTCGCAGACGCGGACGCGGACGTGCTTGGGGAGCTGGCTCAGCACGCGGTCGGCGGCGGCGAAGGGGTCGTCGGAGGGGAGCTGGTTCATGAAGATCCGGCCCATCAGAGCGAACACCGCGACGGCGACGCCGCCGTTGTTGGTGTTCACCACCGTGAACGTCCGCCCCACCGCCGCCTGAGCCAGGTTCGCGGCGCGGACGATGCGCTCGCTGCTCTGGAGCGTGGGGAGGATGTCGGACTTCTTGTAGACGTGGTCGCCGAGGGTGACGACGTCGATGCCGTAGGAGCGGATCTTGTGGAACAGGTTCGCGGTGATGCCGCTGCCGCCGGCAATGTTCTCGGCGTTGGCGACGACGAGGTCGACCTTCTTTTCGCGGACCAGGGCGGGGAGTTTCTGGTGGACCACCTGCCGGCCGGGCCGGCCGACGATGTCGCCAAGACAAAGGATGCGGATCGAAGCCATACGCAGAGCGACTATAACCGCCAACGCCGCGCGGCGCACCACCATGTGTGATCTTCGCGGTGGCGGCGCGGTAACATCGTGAATTATGTCTGAAGGTGCAGGGGCGAAGCGATTCTTCATGAATGGAGACGAGTGGGGGCTGTACGAGGTGCTCCCGGTGGAGAATGCAGCCCACTGCCGCCGGGTGGCGGACGAATATCGCGCCCACCACAAGGACACCGAGTTCGCCCTCACCGGCTGGTCGACGCCGCCCTACCTGATTCCGGAGCCCGGGCTGCCCCTATCCAGCTGCAAGATCCCCATCTCCGAGCTCGATGCCATCCTCGGCACCGTGATGGAACGGGCGGCGGGCGTCGACTCGTGCGAGGACTTCACCGGCGCCCCCTACCCTTGCCCCGACTGTTTTGCCTATGCGCTTTCCCTCGACGAATACTGGCACTGTGAAGGGTTCTACGGCAGCCGGCATGGCGATCTCGTTCGGTCCTTACACGCGACGCCGCTGACGGTGCCCGCGCCGCGGCTGGATGCGGTGGTGAACTCCATCGTCCAGCTTGGGCGTCGCTTCGACCTGCTGTTGTTCGCCGGTGCGGAGCAGGTCGTCGACCTGCGAGATGCGGATGCCGTTGCAGCATTCATTGCAGTCGGCAGTGATGTCTGAGCGCAATTACTCCGGCTACAGGCCAGCCAGGTGCGACGTGTCGTTGAACCGCAGTAGCTTGGCATTCGCCGGGTCGCGGAACTCCAGGACGTTGAGGCATGCCAGGTCCTGTGCCAGGCGGTCGCGGTAGCGGCGGGGCTCGATGCCGAGCAGCGCGCACAGCAGCAATCGGTTCGTGGCGGTGTGACTCACGACGAGCACCGTCTGGCCCGGGTGGGCGGCGACGATCGCCGTTAATGCGGGCAGCGCTCGCGCCAGCACCGCGGCGCCTGCCTGTCCGCCGGGTGGGGCGTAGGTGAACGGGTCGTCCGACCAGGCGCGGTATTCGTCGCCGAAGCGGCGTTCCACCTCCTCGCGCGTCAGGCCTTCCCAGTGGCCGTGGTCCAGCTCGCGGAGGGCCGCGGTGGGCGTGGGCGAATGGTTGTGCCGCGCGCAGACCGCCGTCGCCGTGGCGATCGTCCGCTTCATGTCGCTGCAATAGGCAGCAGCGATCTTCTCGCCGGCGAGTCGCTCGGCGAGTCGGTCTGCTTGGGCACGACCGAGGTCGGACAGCTCGACGTCGCTGGAGCCGGCGAACAGCCCGGCGTCGCTGGAGGTCGTGCCGCCGTGGCGGGCGAGCAGGATGCGGGCGGGAGCGGCGCGGACTGGCACGGCGCCACTTTACCCGGCGCAACGAAGGACTCCCAACGGTCTTACGCGTTCACCTCCAAATGAGGTTGTATTGACGCTCGGCGCGACGTATCCTCATGTTCCTTCCAGGAACTTGCGGCGGGGAAGGGCCGCGCGTTCCGCCTTTCCCCGTCCGCGGAGGCCAACATGACAGCCCCTTTGCCACTGCGACCGTTCATTGACCCGCTCGAACCACGCCGGCTCCTGTCGGCGTCGCTCAAGGGTGACGTGCTGTACGTCGAAGGCTCATCGCTTTCCGACTCCATCCTCATCCGCCAGGAACCCGGCCCCACCGACGCGCCGGTTTATTCGGTAGAAATCGGCCCGAACGACGGAAGTGAGCGCCTAACGCAGTTGTTCCAGTTCCCGGCCAGGTCGGTCGGATCCATCCTCGTGCGCGCCGGCTCGGGGAACGACTTGGTCGACATGGCAATCGCGACGTACGCGGTGCCGGCGATCGTCGGCTTCGCGCCGGTCGCTGTCCCCACCAACGTTGACGCCGGCCTAGGCGACGACCAGGTGTATGGCGGCACCGCCCGCGACTCCGTGTACGGCTCGTTCGGCAACGACCAGATCTTTGGCGGTGACGGCAACGACTTCCTCGTCGGCGGCTGGGGCAACGACCTGCTGCGCGGCGGGCGTGGCGACGACTTCGTCTCCGGCGGCGCGGGCGACGACATCGTCGGCGGCGACGACGGCAACGACCGTCTCTTCGGCGGCACCGGCAACGACTCCCTCGGCTCCGTCGGCGCCGGACCGCACCCCACCGAGCCGGGAAACGACCTGCTCTTCGGCGGGCCCGGCGAAGACCGCCTCGTCGGCGGCGAGGGAACGGACCGCCTCTTCGGCGGGTCCGGCCGCGACCACTTCTCGCGCGCGGACGACGTCGGCGAGATGCTCGACCGGACCGCCGACGAGCCCATCGACATTGTCCTTCCGGTGTGAATCGAGGGAACGATGACTGAAACCAACAGCCACATCGCGCCTGATGCGGAGTTGCTTGAGAATCGCCGGCTCCTGTCGGCGGACGTGGTGAACGGGACGCTGGTGGTCGTCGGCACCAACGGCCCCGACCGCATTGCGATGTGGGAGGACGTGGGGCCGAAGGGGACCGTGATCGTCGGCTATGTCGACGCGCTGCTATTCGACCGCCCGCCCGAAACGTTCGAATTTCCGGCCGAGGGCGTCCACTCGATCCTCGTCCGCGCGCTCCCGGGGGCCGACACGGTCGATCTCTTCGACGCGCCGGTCGGACCGGAATCCGGGCCCATTTCCATTCTGAGCCGAATCGATGCCGGGCTCGGGGATGACGTCGTCATCGGCGGGATCGGCCGGGACGTAGTCGTCGGCGGGTTCGGCAACGACCGCGTCGTCGGCAACCGCGGCAACGACTGGATCGAGGGCGGCTGGGGCAACGACGACCTGCGCGGCGGCGAGGGCAACGACTACGTCTCCGGAAGCTATGGCGACGACACCGTCACCGGCGACGAAGGCGACGACCGCCTCTTCGGCGGCGCCGGGAACGACCACGTCGGCTTCAACGCCGTCGGGCCCCTCACCAGCGAACCGGGCAACGACATCCTTTCCGGCGGCCCCGGCGAAGACTGGATGGTCGGCGGCGCGGGCAGGGACCGCATCTTCGGCGGCACTGGGCGAGACCACTTTTCGCTCGAAGACGACGACTCGGAAATGATCGACCGAACGCCCGACGAGCCGAAGGACGTGCCGGTGGGCGTTTGAACGGGGTGTTGTCGTAAACTCAACGAGGATTGGTTCATCCTGTCCGCCGGGGGTTATGCCATGCGACCTGGTTCCGCTGCCATTGAATCGCTCGAGCCGCGCCGCTTGCTTTCCGTGGCCGTGAACGACGGGGTCTTGACGATCGTTGGCACGTCGGAGGCCGACGACGTCGTCGTCACCGAACACACGGTCATCGGCAGGCCGAAAGTGTTCGTTGTTTCGATCCGAGTCATCGGGACCACCCGACCGGTGGAGTCGGTCATGGTTCCCGCTGAGGGCGTCCGCGCCGTCAGCGTCTTCGCCGGCGCGGGCAATGACGTGGTCGACCTGGGAAAGGCGAGCCCGCGCGTCTGGGCCGCCACCGAGTCGATCAAACCCGTCACCGTCCCGGCCTTCGTCGACGGCGGGCTCGGGAACGACCAGCTCTTCGGCGGCACCGCGCGCGACCGCCTCACCGGCAGCGTGGGCCGCGACCAGCTCCACGGCATGGGCGGGTCCGACACGCTCATCGGCGGCGCCGGCGACGACGTGCTCGACGGCGGCGACGGAAACGACCTGCTCCACGGCAACGCCGGCAACGACCGCATCAACGGTGGCGCGGGCGACGACCAGCTGCTCGGCGGCGACGGGGACGACCTCCTCGGCGTCACCGGCACGATGCTGCCGTTGATGCAGGAGCCCGGAAACGACCTGCTCGTCGGCGGCCCGGGCAACGACGCCCTGGCCGGGGGCGCGGGGGCCGACCGCATCCTCGGTGGCGCCGGCGCCGACAAGTTCTGGAACGGCGACGCCCCGAGCGAATACCTCGACCTCACGCCGGAGGACACCGTCGGGCCGATCTACATGCCGATCTCGTGACGCCGGGCGGCTCCGCCGCCGTTTGCTGCACTCGGGCGCGACCCCTAGAATCCCACGGCCGATGCAGCAGAGCCGTGCCCCTTCAACCGTCTCGCTCTCCCACCTCGTCATCACGACCGGTGTGGCCACCGCGCCGACTCCGGCGCCCGTTGGCGTTACCGGGCGCAAGCCGTCGTGGCTCAAGATGAAAGTGCCCGGCGGCGAGGACTACACCCGGCTGCTCAAGCTCGTCAACGACAACCGGCTGCACACCGTCTGCCAATCCGCCAAGTGCCCCAACATGGGCGAGTGCTGGTCGGCCGGCACCGCGACGCTGATGATCCTCGGCGACGTCTGCACGCGCTCGTGCGGATTCTGCCACATCGCGACCGGCAAGCCGCCCACGCTCGACCTCGACGAGCCCGTGCGCGTCGGCCACGCCGTCGCGACCATGGGCCTGGGCCACACGGTCATCACCAGTGTCAACCGCGACGAGCTGCCCGATGGCGGCGCCGCAATCTGGGCCGAGACGATCCGGCAGGTCCGCCTCCAATCGCCGGGCACGAGCGTCGAAGTGCTCGTCCCCGATTTCTGCGGCGACTGGGACGCACTGCAAAAGGTGCTCGACCAGCGGCCGGACATTCTCAACCACAACATCGAAACGGTCCCCCGCCTCTACCGGCAGGTGCGCCCGCAGGCGAAATACCGCCGCTCGCTGGAGCTGCTCCGCATCGCCAGGGATCAGGGGCTGGTCTCCAAGACGGGCATGATGCTCGGGCTGGGCGAGGAGGAGACGGAAATCGACGCGGTGTTGAACGACCTGGTCGCCATCGGCTGCGAGATCCTGACGCTCGGCCAATACCTCCAGCCGACACCGAACCACCTGCCGGTCGTGCGGTGGGTCCACCCCGACGAATTCGCGATGTGGAAGCGGCGCGGCGAGCAGCGCGGCCTGCGTCACGTCGAGTCGGGGCCGCTGGTGCGCAGCAGTTACCACGCGGAGAAACAGGTCCACGCCCACGCCGGTTTGACTTAGCCGGATTGACCGTTCTTCGCCCGCGGCGGTCCCGTTAGGATCGCCGCCGAGGCAGGAACAATGGGCCGGGCGGCGCGGGCTTCACTTACCTCATTCTGCGTCGGTTGTCTCGCACTCTGTGGGATTGCCCTCCCCGCGCGCGCCCTGGAGACCGACCAGTTCACCGTCCCCGACGCGCCCCTCGCGGACATCGGCCCGGAGCTGAGCCCCTACGTGCTGGCGACGGTGTGGGACGTCGTGCAGGCCGCCAACGCCAAGGCGCAGTGGCACGACACCGAGGCCCGCCGCACCCCGTGGCTGTTCTGGCGGGACTACCACCGCGCCAAGGCCGCGCAGTACCGCGGCGAAGACTACCTCGCGCTGCGCGTCTACGGCGCACTCGCCGGCGGCGGGCTGCCGGAGTGCAAGATCGAGCAATGGGCCCAGCGCCTGCCCTCGCGCACGCGCGACGGCGAGCGGATCGCCTTTCCCCTCACCTGCGCTCGAGCCGTCTACGGCGACTCCCTCTTCACCAAGCCGCTCTTTCTGGTCGACCTGTCGCCCACCGTCAAGGTCTACGGCACCTACATGGGCACCGACAAGCTCGGCCACCTGTTCCAGCAGGGCTACGAGTACTTCTGCGAATATCGCCAGGAAGAAATGCGCGGCGGCGACGAGTCGCGCGCCCTGGCGCGCGCCGTGCGCCTCGGCGTCGGCCAGGAGGGCGGCATCTTCGGCGAGGCGCTGGTCGGCGTCTATTCCAACGCCGACCTCGCCGCCAACTACGCCGGCCTGAAGTTCTACCTTAGCCTCACCCGAGCCGTGCAGGTCGGGACGCAAACTCTCCCGCCGCTGCTCTCGCGCGGCGAGGGCGGCCTGTGGGTGCTCAACGCCGCGGGGCGCGGCCGCGGGCCCGAGTCGCGCGAACTGCTGCGGCCGTTCGTCTCCGACCACTTCAACGAGGCGCTCAACCCCTCGCGCTACAGCGACCAGATGCGCGCCACCGTCCGCGCCAACCTCCGCCGCCGCGCCGAGCGCCTGGTCGCGTTCTACCACACCGACCTGGCCGCGTCGCGCCGCACGCTGCTCGAGCTGTCCACCTGGCACGGCGAGGACTACGGCCACTGCCGCTTCGGTCGCGTCGTCACCATGGCCGACAACTGCTTCCCCGACGTCGCACAGGCGGAGTGGAAGGAGGCCGCTCAACCGGCGTCGGCGCGCCTGCCGGTCAAGCTCTCGACGCGCTGAGACGGTTGCGTCTGCGGCGACCCGCGCGAAACGTCGTCCGCCATCCCCTCGGCCTGCTTCATTTTCTCCACCCGCGCCGCCGCCGGTGCCGCGTCTTCGCCAACGGCGTCTGGTTCACGCGATTCCCGCGACGGCCGCCCCGCGTTTTGCGCGAGTCGCACGGCGTCGGGGTACTTCCACTTGAGCATCTCGGCCCACGGATACCGGTCGCCCGTGACGCGCGCCCACCGCAGTCGGCCCGAGTGCCGCCAGGCGTCAACGACCAGCCCGTCGTCGAACGGCCGACCCTTGGCGGTGACGATCACGCCGCTGTGCTCGAGCCACATGTCGCCCTTGTGGGCCACGCCCCAGTGCAGGTCGACGGTCTTGAGGTCCAGCGCGTGCAGCCGCTCGTACATCGCCTCGGCGCACTGGTAACACAACCCGCGCTTCCGCAGGCCGAAGTTCACCAGCGTGTTGTGCAGCTCGATCGGCCGGACGATGCCCCACTTGCGGCGGATGTATTCGGCGTGACGCACCGACACCTCGGCGAGCAGCGTCGCTTCGGCTTCGCTCACCTCCGGCCCCAGCGCGAGCAACTCAGAGCGCAACGCGTCGATGTACGGCTGCGTAGGGTCGTCCGCGACGCGCTCACACCACTGCCGGC
>Ga0207691_10005595_pt1 | contig 12144 bp, 12 predicted proteins | sample KBSM13metaG_FD_184327 | JGI IMG/M metagenome (GOLD analysis project Ga0207691, IMG submission 184327) | Miscanthus rhizosphere microbial communities from Kellogg Biological Station, Michigan, USA - KBS M1-3 metaG (SPAdes) (version 2) | ecosystem: Host-associated > Plants > Roots > Rhizosphere >...
CCCAGCCGAATTGCCTGAACGATGCAGCGACGGGGCTCATCGACTGCGGCAACTGGTCCGTATCCGGCTCGTGGACCGTCCCTACGACCGCCGTTTCGGGAATTTACATAGCGCGGGTCGTGCGCAGCGATACCGGCGGTGCCAGTCATATTCCGTTCATCGTCCGCGACGATGCCGGACGGTCCGATCTGCTGTTCCAGACCTCGGACACCACGTGGCAGGCCTACAACAACTACGGCGGCAACAGCCTGTACCAGGGCGGGCCGGGAACGAACCCCGGGCGCGCATACAAGGTGAGCTACAACCGGCCTTTCAACACACGGGCGGTCGAAAACGGTCAGGATTTCCTCTTCAACGCCGAATATCCGATGGTGCGCTGGCTCGAGGCGAACGGCTACGACGTCAGCTATACGACGGGTGTCGACAGCGAACGCGCCGGCAGTCTGATTCGCAATCACAAGGTCTTCATGTCGGTCGGGCACGACGAGTACTGGTCCGGCGGACAGCGCGCGAACGTCGAAGCCGCGCGCAACGCAGGCGTGAACATCGCGTTCTTCAGCGGCAACGAGATCTTCTGGAAGACGCGCTGGGAAAACAGCATCGATCCGTCCGCAACGGCGTATCGCACGCTGGTCTCCTACAAGGAAACGCACGCGAACGCCAGGATCGACCCGGCCGATCCGCCGACGGCGACGTCGACCTGGCTCGACCCGCGATTCGGGCCAGGCGGCTCCATCTCGCCCACTGCCGACGCCGGACGTCCGGGCAACTCGCTCGCGGGAACGATGTACGGCGTGAACGACGGCGCGACGAGCGCAATCGCGGTTCCGGCCGCCGATGGCAAGATGCGGTTGTGGCGCGGCACGAGCATCGCAACGCTTGCGACGGGCACGACGGCGACGCTCCCCAATGGAACGCTCGGCTACGAGTGGGACATGGATGTCGACAACGGATCGCGGCCGCCGGGGCTCGTGCGCAACTCGACAACCACGGTCTCGAACGCGCCGATGCTGCAGGACTATGGCTCAACGTACGCATCATCGACGCCGACCCACTACGTGACGTTCTACCGACACGCGAGCGGTGCACGAGTGTTCGGGGCCGGAACGGTGCAATGGTCGTGGGGCCTCGACGCGCAGCACGATCGTGCGGGAACCCAATCGGACGTCCGGATGCAGCAGGCAACCGTGAACGTGCTCGCGGATATGAACGCGCAGCCCGCCGCGTTGCAATCGGGGCTCGTCGCCGCCACCGCATCGACCGACACGACACCGCCTGCATCCGCGATCACGTCCCCGAGCGGAGGCGCCGTAGTCGCGAGCGGCAGCACCATCTCGATCAGCGGGACCGCGAACGACACGGGTGGTGGCGTAGTCGGTGCCGTCGAGGTCTCGGTGGATGGCGGAGCGACGTGGCATCCCGCGAACGGACGCGCCAATTGGACGTATACGTGGACACCCGCGGGCAGCGGTAACGCAACCATAAGCAGCCGCGCAGCAGACGACAGCGGCAACGTCGAAACGCCGAGCGCCGGCGTCACCGTCACCATCGGCAGCGCGACCGGCGGAGGTGGGTGCCCGTGCACGATCTGGCCGGCGAGCACGACGCCGGCGAACCTCAGTCTCCCGGATGGCAGTGCGGTGAATCTCGGCGTGCGCTTCCGCGCCGATCAGGGCGGCTTGATCACCGGCGTGCGCTTCTACAAAGGGACAGGCAACACGGGGACGCACGTCGGCGCCCTATGGACCGATACCGGCCAGCAGCTCGCCATCGCCACCTTCACTAATGAATCCGCGACCGGCTGGCAGCAGGTCAATTTCGCGCAACCCGTCGCGATCACTGCGAACACTGTCTATGTCGCCTCCTACTTCGCGCCGAACGGCAACTACCCTGCGGATCGGCCGTTCTTTTCCACCGCGGGCGTCGATGCGCCGCCCTTGCATGCCCTGCAGGACGGTGTGAGCGGCAACAACGGCGTGTTCACGTATGCGTCCGGCACGGCGTTTCCGACCGCCTCGTACCAGGCGTCCAACTACTGGGTCGACGTGGTCTTTACGCCGGGGATGGGAGCCGACACAACGCCGCCGACGGTCACCGCGACGTCACCGGCGAATGGTGCGACTGGCGTTCCCGTCGGCGGCACGACCAGCGCGACGTTCAGCGAAACGATGAATGCTTCGACGATTACGACCGGCACATTCGACCTGCAAGACGCGTCGAACGCAGTTATCGCGGCAACCGTCACCTACAACGCGAATACACAGACGGCGACGCTCGCTCCGACGAGTGCGCTTACTGCAGGTGCGTCCTACCGGGCGACAGTGCATGGAGGCAGCACGGATCCGCGCGTGAAGGACCTGGCGGGCAATGCGCTCGCTGCAAACATGACGTGGACGTTCACGACGGCCACCGGAACGACCGACACCACCCCGCCCACAGTGACGGCGACTTCGCCACCGAATGGCGCGACCAACGTTGCGGTGGGAAGCGCGATCAGCGCCTCGTTCAGTGAAGCAATGAATGCCTCGACGATCACGACGAGCACGTTCCAGCTGCTCGATCCCACGAACGCGTCCGTCCCGGCGACGGTCAGCTACAACGCGGGAACCTTCACGGCGACGCTTACACCGAGCGCGCCGCTTACGGCGGGCGCCTCCTATCGCGCGACGCTTTTCGGGGGCACGACGGATCCTCGCGTCAAGGACGTCGCGGGCAATGCATTGACCGCGAACGTCATGTGGACGTTTGCCACAGCCCCGGCCGTTACCGATACGACGCCGCCGACCATTACGTCGGTCACGCCAGCCGACGGCGCCACTGGCGTGAACCGGAACACGAAAGTTATAGTGCGGTTCAGCGAACCGGTGGATCCTGCGTCGGTCAACAAGAACACGTTCGTATTGCGCACCCCGTCCAATCAAGTCGTCGCCGGCACTGTTACGCTCGACAGCACCGGCACGATCGCAACCTTCACCCCAACCTCCCCGCTGGGGTCGACCAGAACGTTTACTTCGAGCGTTATTGGCGGCGCGGGCGGCGTGAAAGACGTGGCCGGGAATCCGCTCGCGTCGACCAAGACCTGGACGTTCACGACGCGGTAGTTGGCCGCGATCATCAGCGGGACTGACTCACGCCGCCGACGCGGGTTTCTGACGTCTTGCAACCCGCTTTTGCCACTGGCGGCGCGCACTGTAGCGTCCGGGCACCGGGGGAGGAAAAGCGAGGTTCCAGTAGCGTCCCCCGGCGAGATTGCGGTCCAGCATCCATTGAATGAAGAAGTCCTGCAGGGATCCCACCAGACGCTGGGATGCTGCGATGCGCGACATCACCCGCGCATCCACATGAAAGAGCCGATGACGCTCGAGAAAGCGAAGCATCACATGCAGCGACGCGGCGGCGAGTTCATTGTCGAGGAGGCCCACTACCCGTTGCCAATCCATCGTCAAGGCCGAGGCCTTCAGCAGGTAGATCGCGTCAAAAAGGGATGGGACGAAACTGGGATTGATGCGGTGCGTCGTCATGTCGCGAATCCACGACGAAGCGACGTAGATCAATTGCAATTCACGGGAGAGTCGGTAGACATTTCTTCCACGGAACTTCGAAGGGCGCGTCTCGCACGCGATCGTTTCCGCTTTGAAGAGGGTGTTGTCCAACAATCCTGAACTGCTCGGAAAGAGAGACGTGTGTAGCTCCACCCACACGCGACGCCGAGCATCGTAGAGGGGCGGACCGTGATACGGAGCGCCTTCCTCTCCGTGATCGTACGCAGGCTGAAGAAAGTTGTTCTGAAGCAGCGCGGCTTCGATCTCCGCGTACCGGTCAGGCGGAAGTAGCAGATCGATGTCGCCCATCGGGCGCAGATGCGCTGCCGGATAGAACTCCTCGCTCGTCGAAATGCCCTTCAGAAGAGTGACCGGGACCGACCGCCCGAGGCAGATGTCAATGACGTGGTTGGCGGTATCGACGAGATTACCGTTAACGACTTGCGCAGTGAGGTGCGCGCCGTGAAGCGGCGCGCGCCACTGCTCCGGCAAGAGCTTCGCTTGCTGCCACGTTCCCCGGTACAGCAGCGGGCCCATTCCTGCGGCCATCAGCCAGTTGAACTGACGCTCGGGGATGTGCGAAAAACGCCAGGGAAAAGCACCAACGGCGTCATCGAGCTGCATCGAGGCGTACGACATCAACTGTCCGACGAGCGGTGCGTTTTCGTGGACGTGCAGCGAAGGCGGTGAAGGCAGCGGCGCGAGCACGGTCAATTCGGCACGCCACTTGCTAACTTACGTGCGCATTCAAATTGTGCGGTTCCCCGCGTCGGCCTGGTCATGTTCGTGTCTTCGCTCGCCGGGTATGTGGTTCTTGATAAGGCAGTTCCAAAGATTTGTAAAGCAAAGGGAAACGATCGATGGCCGGCGTAAGGAGGCGACTCGACTCGGTGTTGGTGCGCGAGGTCGACGGCGAGTTGTTGCTGCTCGACACAAGTTCCAATCGGATTCATCAGCTGAATCGGACGGCGAGTTTCATTTGGCGCCGGTGCGACGATTTCGGATCCGAGGCGGAACTCGCGGCCGAACTGGCGCTTGAATTCGAAGTCGAAGAGCGGCAAGCTTTGAGCGACGTGACGGAAACGCTGCGTACGTTGCGTTCGCTTGAACTTGTCAGTCAGGATTAACGTTAAACAGGTGCGTGCCGCTGCGCGTCCCACGGAGCACTACGATGACCCAGCCCTTGAACACCCGTCGCAATTTCGTGAAAAAAGCGGCGTACGTCGCACCGGCAATTCTTACGCTTGCCGCCGTCCCTTCGTATGCAAAGTTTGGCTCTAACAAGCTTGACACCGGGATCGGTGGCACCACCGGCAGCAATGGCATTTCCGGGAACAACGGCTCGTTACAAATGCATTTGTCGCGAGCACGGGGCCACAACGGTAACGGAAACAGCGACGGAAACAATGGTAATTCGGCGTTGCATGCGCAGTCGCAGTTCCATTCCAACCCTTACGCCGATTATCGAGCACGGCACGGGTTCATCGACTATTCCGGCAAGATCGGCCCGGATTCCGATTAATCGGTGAGCGGACGGGGCCCGAGGCGCTCTGCCTCGGGCACGCTGCGTCGGGGGCGGGTTTGCCAGTTGGCGTGTGACGTCCCTGTACTCTTTACCCAGCATCCGTTTCCCACGCTCGACGCGAGTCGAGTCCACGCGCCCGAGCGCAGCAACCCATGCCCGCTGATCTCCCGCCAAGGGAGGCGCGGCTATCCCTCCTGGCCGTGGACCGGCACGTCGAGTTCACGCTCGGCGACCCGGCGCTTCGCGTTCTAATCGACGCAAACTTCGGGGCCATGCGAGTTGCGAGGCCTGCTCGTCCCCCTGATTTGAGCTATTCGGAAATTCATACCGGCAGGAAGCCGTCATTCTTGCTGGCAGCGCCGGGAGATGAAAATCTCGACGCCCAAAACCCCTCCGAGCTTCTGTGGCTGGTCGAGAAGCACCTCACCGTTGCGCTGCAGCGCGCGCGTCCCGATCTTCTTTTCCTGCACTCCGCGGCCGTGGAGTGGGACGGACGCGCATTTCTCATGGTGGCGGCATCCGGGACGGGAAAGTCGACGATGACGTGGGCATTGCTTCATCATGGCTTCCGCTACCTCAGCGATGAGTTGAGCCCCGTGGACGTCGCCGCGCTCCGCGTCCACCCCTACCAGCACGCGCTCTGCCTGAAACAGCGTCTGCCGGCCCCTTACCTGCTGCCTGACGATGCGCTCGATCTCGGGAGAACGTTGCATGTCCTTGCGCAATCGTTGCCGACTTCGATTGCAACGCACCCTCGACGTCTCGCGGGGATCTTCATCCTGGAACGCAGCGGTTCTAGTTCGCGGCCGCGCTTGCAATGCGTTGGACGCGCGGAGGCCGCCGCGCGCGTGTATTCAAATGCGCTGAATCCCCTCGCGCATGAGAATCTGGGCCTCGATGCGACCCTGCGCATCGTCGAGGCGTTGCCCTGCTTCCTGGTTTCGCTTGGCGACCTCGTCAGCACGTGCGCGCTGGTTCGCGACACAGCGGTTGCCGCCGTACCCGCGAGCATGCGGTCCGAATTGGCTTGGTCCGGTATTTGCTGAGCTCTTGGTCCGGTATTTGCTGAGCTAATACGCGGCCCCCGGTCGTATCGGCGTGTCGATGCTGGACGGCATCGAGCAATCCGGGCACCCCAGGTGCAGCGCGGCGGCCGTTGGGTCGCCTTTGAATTGCGTGCGGCGCTCCACGAGACAGTAATGACAGCCACCAATCTGAACATCTGGATTGCGCATGAGCGACGGGCGACGACTCCTTCACGGCGGACCGCGGATCTCGAGCCGTTCGCCGAGGCTCATGAGATCCGGCGTGCGGCCACCGAGAGCGAGCGCCGGCGCATTGCGCGCGAACTGCACGACGGCGTGCTGAATTCGCTGACCGGCGCTGCCTTGCAGGTGCATGCGACCTCGCAGTTGATCGAGCAAGACCCGCGGGCCGCCAGAGCACGCCTGCAGGAGATCGAGCGGATGATCGCCGAGCAGCAGGCCGAGCTCCGTGCCTGGATCGAAGGCATGCGGCATGGGACGACGGCGCTGCGGCCCGCGCACGCCGACCTGCTGATCGCGCTCAAAGCCCTCTGCCGTCGAGGCGCCGCGTGCGGGCCGCGTGTCGACCTCACCGGAAGCGATTTCGCGCTCATACCGAAGACGCTGGTCGACCACGTGTATCGACTCGTCGAGGAGACCCTCAGCAACAGCATCCGACACGCGCGCGCAGACTACGTGTGGATCGACGTGCGCATCTGGCGTCACGATGTCGTCATTACCGTGGAGGACGATGGGAGAGGATTCCCCTTCCACGGCCGCTACGATCTGGCCTCGCTTCAGGCGAAGCGCGTCGGCCCCGCGAGCGTGAAGGAGCGTGTCACATTGCTGCACGGTCAGCTCGTCGTCACATCGAAGCGCACCGGCTCGAGAATCGAGATTCGCCTGCCGATGCAGCGCAACGCCAGGCGCGCGCCCCATGGCTCCCGATCCGACGGGCATCGCCTGGACGGAGATTCCTTCGACTGCACACTGACGCCGACTCCTGGATTGGACCATGCCGATTCGCCTCGCCATCGTCGATGATCATCCGATCGTCCTCGATGGGTTGACCAAGCTCTTCTCGGCAGAACCCGAGTTCGAGGTCGTAGCGAGCGCCCGCAACGGCACGGATGTCGTGCGCATGGTGCGCAAGCACACGCCCGACGTGCTCGTTCTGGATCTGCGCATGCCCGGCAAGGACGGCATTGCCGTCCTCGGCGACCTGAAGCGTCATCCATCATCGACGAAAGTCGTCATCCTGACGGCGACCGAGAACGACGATGTGCTGCTCGCAATCCGGCTCGGTGCACGCGGCGTCGTGCTCAAGGACATGGCGTCGCGCCTGCTCGTCGAGTGCGTGCGCATCGTGCATTCGGGCGGCACGTGGCTCGAGAAGAGCGTGGCGACGCGCGCGGTCGACCGCCTGCTCCAGCGGGAGGACGGCATACGTTCGATCGCGAAGAGCCTCACGCCGCGCGAGGTCGAGGTCGCGCGCATGTTCGCCGACGGATTGCAATGCAAGCATGTTGCCGACAAGCTCGCGATCAGCGAAGGCACGGCCAAGCTGCACTTGCACCACATCTATTCCAAGCTCAACCTGCGCGGGCGCGTCGAGCTCGTGCGGTATATGCAGCGACACGGGCTCGACTGACTGTTCTCGGACCCGCCCGCCGGGCGCGCTCCGCTCGGGCGATCTCCCCTTGCCGCAGTCGCACAAGCGCGCAACACCCGCAGACGGAAAGGTTGCATAATTATTGTTTTACGGCGATCGCGTCATGGCTGCGCTCTGCGCCTTCTGTCTCCACGCCAACCCCTCTGACGCCAAGTTCTGCAACGAATGCGGTAACACGTTGCGGCTGCGTCCGTGCGCCCGGTGCGACGCCGTCAACGACGTCGATGCGCGCCAGTGTCACTCCTGCAACTGCGTGCTTGCAGGGAACGAGCGGCACGCCGATGCCTCGCCGGCCGCTTCCGGGACCGACACGGAGACGGAAGCCTTTCCGGATTCGCTGCAGCGTCGCGCCGACGCCGTGATCGAGCGCGCGTCGTCGTCATCGGCTCCGGCGATGGCTTCTCGGCACATGCAGGCCGCGAGCGGTTCGGCTTCCGCCCCATTTACGTTCGCGCCCAAGGCCGCTTCCGGCGCGCCTGCTTCGACGGCGAAGACGCCGGACGAAGAGAAGCCGGAAACAACGAGGCAGTCATCGTCGGTGATCCGCGCGCTCGAACAGGGCGCGTTGTCGCGGCCGAGCTTGCCGGTTCGGGCGGCGCTCGTGGCCGCACAGCCGGTCCGCTCGTCTCGCAGGGCCGTTATCGCGGTGTCGATCCTGGCCGCTGTCCTGATCGTTGCAGCCGAGGGGTACCGCCGCACGTCGGGACTCGACGCATGGACCGACATTCCGGCGATCAGCTCCTTGTGGTCGCTCGTTCACACGCGCGCGTCGTCTTCGGCGATGACGGAAGTCCGGCCCGCAGCACAACCGATCACGACAGTGGCCCCCAATGCAGTGATGCAGGACGCACTCGCCACCGACCCTGCACTAACCGCCAACACGCACGTTGAGCGACCCGCGGGGGTCGTCGCACAGGGCGAGGCGTCGGGCGCACCGCTGCCGCCAGGCAACGCAGCGAAGAACGGCGACGTGCGTGCATCCACTGCTGCGCCGCCGGCCCCTGCGAACGGTGCGCGGGCCACGAACGCGAGCAGTGCGGCGGCGCCCATCGCAACGAGCGCTGCACCGAATCCGGCGGCAGCGAGCGCTGCAGCCAATCGCGCATCGGCGAGCGGTGCGTTGATGCCTGCGATCATTCCTCCGCCGCAGCCGTCCCGAAGTCCCGCAGCCTCGACTGTCACGCAGACCGCGTCCAAAGCCTCTGCCACGCGGCGTGCGGAAGGCCGAAATGCCGCTCGCGCGGCACCGGACCGCGCGTCGCCCGCGGCCGACGTGGAGACGCCGAAGTTCGAACTCCCCGTCGGGGATGCGGCGCCGGTTGCGTCATGCACACCGAGCGTCGCTGCGCTCGGTCTGTGCGGCACCGCCCGTGGCGCGCGCTGACGCCGTGCGTCACGCGCTGCGAGCGCTCGGCGCATTCGTGCTGGCCCTCTGTGCCGCGGGCGTTGCGGCACAAGGCGTTTCGCAACCGCTCGCCGAATACAAGATCGTCACGGCCTCCGAGCGCGGGACCTACATCCAGATCGGGCGCGACATAGCCCGGTACATCGCGCCGCTCGCAGGCATCAAGCTGGACGTGTTGCCCTCGGCAGGCTCCGCCGAGAACGTGCGCCGCCTGCGCTACGAGCCGGGGGTGAAGCTCGCGATGGTGCAGTCGGATGTCTACCAGGCATTCCTCGACCAGGCTGCTGCGGGCAATGCGGAGGCGGGCGAGTCGATTCGTCCGCTTCGGGTCGTCACGCCGCTCTACAACGAGGAGATCTACTTCGTCGTGCGCACCGATTCGCCGATGGAGTACGTGCACGATATCCGTGGGGCCCGCATCAACACGGGCCCCATCGGGAGCGGCACGGCGTTGACGACGACAACGCTCTATCGGCTGATGTTCGGCGAGCCGATCCGCGACGAGAATGCGAGCTTCCTGTCCAACGAGGACGCACTGGCGAAGCTCGTCACGGACCGTACCATCGACGTCGTCGCAATCATCGCCGGCCAGCCCGCCAAGCTCCTCGTGGACATGAAGCCGGAGTCGCGGCAGTACATCAAGCTGCTCAAGGTCGATTCGAGCAATCCGGCGACGGCGGCAGCGCTCAAGACGTATTTTTCCGCGACGGTTCGCGCGGCGAGCTACCCGAATTTGTTGACCGAGGATTTGCCGGCGCTCGCGGTTCGCGCTTATCTGGTGACTTACGATTTCAACCTGGGCAACACGCGGCAGCATCTCGCGCGCCTCGTTCACGAGATGTGTCGCAATTACTCGGTGCTCGAGACGAGCGGCCACCCGAAGTGGCGCGAAGTGGCGCTGTCGCTGCCCGACCTCGGCCGGGGCTGGGCGTATTACGAGCCCACCGCGCGTGAAATCCGCGCGTGCACGACGCAGCGTCCGGCGGCGTCATCCGCGCCGCGCAAGGCGTGCTCGCAACAGGAGCGCGTGCTGGGTCTTTGCGGTTAGGTCCGGTGTCGCAGAGCGCCCCCGACGGGGGCATGCGCCGGGCTGAGTGCGCTCCCTCCAGCCGCGCGGCGGGCTTGAAGGGGTCTCTTAAGCAGTGAGCGCGGGCGCGTAGAACACCCGTGCACCTTGAAAGCGCCGGGCCGGCCCTCATAGTTGGCCAATGCGCCAATCCATTCCATCGGCGACTTGCCATGGTCACCGCTGAGTCGTCTTCCAGCGCGAGCCTGCTCGTCGCCTGCCCCCACTGCGGAACGAAGAATCGCGTGTCCGGCGCGCGGATCGGTGACGGCGCCACCTGCGGAAGCTGCAGGCAGCCGCTGTTCCCGGGTCATCCATTCGCGCTCACCGCAGGCAACTTCGATCGCCACATCGCGGGCGACGTGCCGGTCGTCGTCGACTTCTGGGCCGAGTGGTGCGGGCCGTGCCGGATGATGGCCCCGGCGTACGAACAAGCGGCCGCGCGCGTGCCGCCCGGTGTGCACCTCGCGAAGCTCGACACGGAGGCGGCGCCGGAAATCGCCTCGCGATTCGGCATCCGCAGCATTCCGACGCTGATCGTGTTCCGCAAGGGCCGTGAAGTCGCGCGCCAGTCGGGCGCCTTGCCGCTGCCTCAACTCGTCCAATGGATCTCGACGCATGCGCAGAACTGACCCCTCGGACTGGATGTGGGCCCAGGCGTGCGACCTCCTCGACGAGGCCGAGCGGCTGCACCGCCGCTTCTTCCGTCTCAGCGCGACGCCGCGGGCCGAACCGGCATGGGAACCACCGGTCGACGTGTTCGAGGATGACCACGAGGTGATCATCGTTGCTGCGATGCCCGGTGTCACCTCCGATCGCGTGCAGGTCATGGAGGAGGCGGGAACGGTCACCATTCGCGGCGTCCGCTCACTGCCCTTCGCCGGTCGGCGCGTCGCCGTGCGTCAACTCGAGATTCCCTACGGCGCCTTCGAGCGGCGCATTCCGCTCCCGGCGGGGCGCCTCGAAGCAGGCACCCCCGAGCTCACGCACGGCTGTCTTGTGCTCCGCCTGCGAAAGATCTCCTAAATGAACGAACAGAAGACTGCTGAACTTGCCTCGCCGAGCGGTGAACCGCGCGTCGCGAGCGAAGGGCCGTTGTCCACGCAAGGCGAGCCGGCCGAAACGGATCGTCCGTTGTCGGCGGAGGGACCCGCGCACGTCGATCGCCCGGCGGACACCGCCAGCGCGCGTCGCGACGTCCAATCGCGGCCGCTGCCCGACGACGCGCTCGTCATTCTGCCGGTGCGCAACGTCGTGATGTTCCCGGGTGCTGTTTTCCCGCTCACGGTCGGACGCGAGCGCTCGCAGGCCGCCGTGCAGGAGGCGGTGCGCCTCGAGCGATCCCTGGGCGTGCTGCTGCAAAGCAATCCCGAAGCTGAAACGCCGAGCTCCGAGGACCTGCACTGGGTCGGCACCAGCGCGAATGTATTGCGCTACATCACCGCGCAGGATGGCGTGCACCACGCGATTGCGCGCGGGCTCCGCCGGTTTCGCGTTCTGCAGTTCCTCGACGGCTGGCCGTTCCTGGTCGCACGCGTGCAATTCATCGACGATCCGGAGGAAGCCGCGCCGGAGATCGAAGGACGCGCTCGTGCGCTGAAGCAGCGCGCCCTCGAAATCCTGCAGCTGCTGCCGCAGGTTCCGGAGGAGATGGTGGTCGCGCTGCAAGGCATCGAAGGCGCCGCAAGGCTCGCGGACTTCATCTCGGGGCTGATGGACGTGAGCGCCGAGGAGAAGCAGTCGCTGCTCGAGACGTTCGACCTGAAGGCGCGTCTCGACAAGCTGCTCGAGCTGCTCGCCCGTCGCATCGAGGTGTTGAAGGTGACACGCGAGATCGACGAGCGCACGCGCGAATCGATCAGCGACATCAATCGCAAGCACCTGCTGCGCGAGCAGATGCGCACGATCC
>Ga0207691_10005596_pt1 | contig 12143 bp, 9 predicted proteins | sample KBSM13metaG_FD_184327 | JGI IMG/M metagenome (GOLD analysis project Ga0207691, IMG submission 184327) | Miscanthus rhizosphere microbial communities from Kellogg Biological Station, Michigan, USA - KBS M1-3 metaG (SPAdes) (version 2) | ecosystem: Host-associated > Plants > Roots > Rhizosphere >...
GGCTGCGGATCGCAACCTGGTAGATGCTTTGCAGGTCTTGGCGCTCGCCGATCGCGCGCGTGATCTGGTCGAGCAGGGTCAGGCGGTCGAGTTGGGATTGCAGGCGGGCATGCGCCTGCTTGCGGTCGGTGATGTCGCGCGCGATCTTCGATGCACCGACGATGCGGCCCTGCGCATCGCGGATCGGTGAAATGGTCGCCGAGACATCGACGCGCGAACCGTCCTTGCGCATGCGCACGGTCTCGAAATGATCGACGCTCTCGCCACGTGCGATGCGCGCCAGGATCTGCGGCTCCTCGGCGCTGCGCTCCGGCGGGATCAGCATCAGCATGCTGCGGCCGATGGCCTCGTCGGCGCGGTAACCGAAGAGCTTTGCTGCGCCCGGGTTCCAGCTCGTGATGATGCCCTCCATGGTCTTGCCGATGATCGAGTCTTCGGTCGACTCGACGATCGCCGCGAGCTGCCGGCGCGCCTCGTCCATGCGCTGGCGCTCGGTGATGTCGCGCACGAACGCGCTGAAATGCACTGCGCCGTCGATGTGGATCGGCGTGATCGCCAGGTCGATCGGGAACTCGTGGCCATCGCGGTGCATCGCGCTCAACTCGACGCGCTGGTTCAGCACCGGCCCGGCGCCGGTCGCGAGGTAATGCTCGAGGCCGGCGCGGTGTGCTTCGCGGTAGCGCAGCGGGATGATGGTCTGCGCGAGCGACAGGCCGAGCGCGTCGCCGCGCGGCCAGCCGAACGTGGTCTCGGCCTGCGGGCTCCAGCCGGTGATCAGGCCGGCGCTGTCCATCGTGATGACGGCATCGAGCGCGGTGTCGACGATCAGCCGGGTGCGTTCTTCGCTGGCGCGCAGCTCGGCCTCGGCGCGCTTCTGCTCTGTCACGTCCTGCAGGGTGCTGAACCAGCGCATCCGGCCGTCGGCATCGACAGGCCCGGGGATCGGCTCGATGACCTGGCGCACATCGATGATGCGGCCATCGGCGCGACGCAGCCGGTACTCGACGTCGGTGCGCCGGCCGGTGACGCCGGCCTCGATGCATGCACTGCGAAACACCGCGCGGTCGTCGGGCGGCAGCAGCGCGAGCCAGGCGCGCGTGCTTTGCGGCATGTCGGCCGCGGCGACACCGATGAACGGCGGCAGGGTGTCCGACCAGGCCTCGAACGACCCGTCGGGCCGCGTGATCACATGCGCCAGCTTCGTCACCACCTGCGCCCGGTGCAGCGCGGCGTCGCGCTCCTGCAGCTCGCTTTCGATGCGGATGCGGTCGGCGATCTCGGCCTTCAGCTCGCGCGTGACCTGCAGCAGCGCCGCGGTGCGCTCGCGCACCTGGCCGTCGAGTTCGTCGCGCGACCGGTTCAGCGCGCCGGCCTGCTGCTGGATGCGCTCGGCCATCGTATTGAAGCCGGCATCGAGCCGACCGAGCTCGTCGCGGCGGCGATCGTCGACGCGCGCCGAGAGATCGCCGGCGGCAATCGCCGCGGTTGCCCGCGCCAGCGCACGGATCGGCGTCAGGATGCTCGCGGCGAACGCCCATCCGGCAACGCCGGCCGCGGCGATCAGGGCCAACGCGAGCAGCACGCGCTCGCGCGTGACCTGGGCGATCTGGGCCACGATCCCGGCCTCGGGGACCATGTAGAAGACGGTCCACGGCACGGTCGCGAAGCGGCGTCCGACGCCGTAGTTCCAGTTCTGGCCGGCCGGCGCGAAACCTCTGAACACGCCCAGGTCGGGCATCGCTGCACGCGCGCGATCGAACTGCGCCGGGAACGGGCGCACGTCATCGAGCAGTGCGGCGGTGCGTGCACCGAAGCGACGCTCCGCGACGAGCCGGTTGCGCAGCGCCGGCGCGAGCGCCCCGCCGGGGCGGAACACGCTGTCGTCGCTGTCGGTGTGCGCGATGCGGATGCCGTCGTGGTCGTACAGCACCGCGAAGCTGGCCGGGCCGGCCAGCGCATTCGAGGCCTTCACGGTGTCCCACAGCGCCGTCGCGCGCACCCACAGCACCGCGATGCAGGCGACGCGCCGCTCGGCATCGAACATCGGCGCCAGGTAGGCGATCGTCGGCAGCGAGCCGCTGGCCGGCGACGAGACGTAGGGGTCGGAGATCGTCGCATGGCCTTGCAAGGCCGTGCGCACGATCGGGCGGTCGCCGAGATCGAGCCCGTTCAGCGGCGCCTCGGTCGCGAGGATGACGTGGCCGGCGGCGTCGATCAGCGCCGCGCCGCGGATGCCGGCGTCGCTGGCCGGGTAGGCCGACAGGATGCCCAGCATCGCGACCTGGTGTGCGATGCGGCGCTCGGGCGCTTCGGCGCAATAGGCGGCCGAGTCGGGGAAACGTGCAATGCGATCGACAGAGCGCTGATAGCCACGATGGAAGCTGTCGAGCTCGTGCACGATCTGATCACCGCGCGCTCCCAGCAGGTTGTTCATCGACTCCAGCAAGCGGTTCTCGTCCTGACGCAGGTCGATGTAGGCCCAGGTCGCCAGCGGCAGCACCGACGCCGCCACGAGCAGTGCCGCCATCTTGGCCCGCAGCGGCCAATCCACGAACCGGAACCGCATCGTCATCCGTTCATCCCCCTTGGCCCGACCGGCGAGGCTTCTCCGATCGGGCTTTGCCTCGACGTGGTCAGGATAGCCGCAGCCCGTGTCGGGTCGCACTGTCACATCTGACAGGGGGACCGCCGATCTCTTCCTGCTGCGACGACGCCGCGGGCCGCGCCAGGACCGACAATTGCAAGTTGCAACGACATCGCGGATCAATCCCCACAACAACATGCCCAAGACAACCCGAGCGAGCCCGCCGATCCAGGTGCGGGACAGCGAGATCCATGGCCGCGGCGTGTTCGCAACGCGCGACCTGCCCGCCGGCGCGACCGTCGGCCACTACGCCGGCCGGCGCTACCTCGAGGACGAGCTCGGCGAGGCCGACTGGGACAGCGCCCTGACCTATCTGTTCGGCCTGTCCGACGGCTCGGTGATCGACGGCTCGGATGGCGGCAATGCGACGCGGCACCTGAACCATGCCTGCGAACCCAACTGCGAAGCCACCGAATACCACGACCGCGCCGGCCGCCTGAAGCTGCGGATCACGACCCTTCGCGCGATCGCCGCTGGCGACGAGCTGCTGCTCGACTACGCGCTCGTGATCGATGACAGCGATGACCCGTCGGACTACGCCTGCAGCTGCGGCACGCCGCGTTGCCGCGGCACCCTGGTCGCATCTGGCATTGCCTGATCGGCGGTCAGTGCGCCGCGGCAAGGTGCTGATGGATCTGCGCGACCGCCGCGGCGCCTTCGCCGATCGCGCCGCCGACCCGCTTGACCGACCCCGATCGCACGTCGCCGACCGCGAACACCCCCGGCACGCTCGATTCGAGCGCGGCCGCGCGGCGGCCATCGGGGCGATCCGGCACCGCCGAGCCAGTCAGCACGAAGCCCTGCGCATCGAAAGCGACACCGCAGCGCTGCAGCCAGGTGGTCTCGGGCTCGGCGCCGACGAACAGGAACACGTTGCGCAGCGGCTGCGCCTGCTCGACGCCGCGCTGGTGATCGCGCCATGACACGCCGGCCAGGCCGCCGGCCGGGTCGCCGTGCAGCTGCGTCAGCTCGGTGTGCGGCCTGAGCTCGATGTTCGGTGTCGCGTCGATGCGGTCGATCAGGTAGCGCGACATGCTCGCGGCCAGGCTCGGGCCGCGCACCAGCATGAAGACCCTGGCGGCATGCTGGGCCAGGAACACCGCGGCCTGCCCCGCCGAATTGCCGCCGCCGACGAGCGCGACCTCATGGCTTGCACACATCTTCGCTTCGAGCGCGGAGGCCCAGTACCACACGCCGCGGCCCTCGAACTCGCCGAGCCGCGGCACCGCGGGCCGGCGGTAGCGCGCGCCGCTCGCGATCACGACCGTGCGCGCACGCAAGCGGCGGCCGTCGGCCAGGCCGATCGACAGCGCGCCGCCGGGCCCGGCCTGGCTGCAGTCGAGCGACTCGGCCTGCGCCGGGATCAGCATCTCGGCACCGAACTTCTGCGCCTGCACGAAGGCGCGACCGGCCAGCGCCTGGCCCGAGATGCCGGTCGGGAAGCCGAAGTAGTTCTCGATGCGCGCGCTTGCGCCGGCCTGGCCGCCGAAGGCGCGGCAATCGAGCACGACGACATGCAGGCCTTCCGAGGCCGCATAGACCGCGGTTGCCAGGCCCGCCGGGCCGGCGCCGACCACCGCGACGTCGAACACCTCGTCGTGCTCGAAGGTGTCGACCATCCCGATGCAGCGCGCCAGCGTGTCGGCGGACGGATTCAGCAGCACCGCGCCATCCGGACAGACGACCAGCGGCTCGCCGGCCGCCGCGCCGTACTGCTCCATCAGCGCCGCAGCGTCGGCGTCGTGGCCGGCATCGACCACATGGTGCGGCTGGCCGTTGCGCCGCAGGAAGTTCTGCAGCCGCAGCACATCGGCCGATTCGGGCTGACCGATCAGCACCGGGCCACTCGCGCCGGACTCGATCAGCGCAACCCGGCGCAGGATCAGCGCGCGCACCAGCCGCTCGCCGAGATCGGCCTCGGCAATGATCAGCGCGCGCAACTGCCCAGGCGCGATCAGCAGGGTTTCGACCTCGCCGACGGCATGCCCGTCGACCAGCGCCGGGCGCCCCGAGAGCGTGCCGACCTCGGCAAGAAAATGCCCCGGCCCCTGCTGCAGGATCGGCACCACATGGCCCAGGCCATCGCGCTGGCTGATCGCGACCAGGCCTTCGAGCACGACGAACATGCCCGGTCCGGGCTCGCCGACCGCGAACAGCCGCGCGCCGCTCGCGTAGCGCTGCACCGTGCCGAAACGGCGCATGCGCGCGATCTCGGCATCGGTCAGCAGCGGGAACATCTGGTGGCGCCGTGCCAGCAGCTCGCTCGGTGCGTCATCGGCCATCATGGACCCGGAAGTGGACAGGCGCCACGATGTTGGCATGCGCCGCGGATTCCTGCCGGACACGCTCTCTGGCCGGCCACGCTCTCACCGAGCCGCCCCGGCTTCAACTGACGCGGCTGTCGAGCCGCTCCTGCTCCCGATCGACCTGGCGGCCGAACGCCCGGTGCAGAAAGACGATCGCGGTCGCCATGGTCACCACGGCGGCCCAGACCAGCAACGCGGCACCCATACCGGTGATTCCGCCGAGCGCGTAGCCGACGCCGGCGACGCCGGGGACGAACAGGAACGGCAGCGGGTTGATCTGCATGGCTTCACGATCGTCGGGAGCATGACCTCGGGTCAACCCGAATTGACCACCAGTTCTTGTAGGACCTCGCCGCATCGATCTGCAGGCCAGCGCGCCGAACCAGGGGTCTCGTTTCGTGCAAGTGCCGTGCCCGCGCGCCGCGAGACCCGGCGTTCTCCTACACGCAAGCGCCGTGCTTGTTGCCGACAATTGTCGAAACCGGACGGAGAAGATCCCATGGACATCGCGACTCCCGTTTCCGATGCGGTGACCCCGGTCAGCGCGAAAGAGGACTGGGTCCGCCGCTTCGCCTACCGCGCGATGCTCTGCGAGCCCGCGCTCGACACCGATTCGGCGTTCATGGTCGCCGGCGCGCAGTTCGACGACGCCGCCGATCTCGCGCCCGAGGTCGCGGCAGACATCTACGCCGCCTCGCGGCCCGGCGCGAACGAGGTCGCGCGCGACCCATTCGGTTGATCGCCGATTACTTCTCGACCGCGTCATAGCGATCAAGAGCCCGGAGCGGCGAACGGCGGCCCCGCGTACTGGAAGCGCCTTCCCCGCACCGATGGCCAGGCATCAGCGAACGGCTCGTCCTCGGCTAACCTCGGGTCGTTCATGACTCAACGATCGACGATGACCGATTGCCATGCAACGCCGCTTGCGCCGCGCAGCGCCCAGGGGGCCGCGTGAGCGCGGCACCGGCTGATCCGATCCCGCGCACCGCGGTGCTGGCGCTGGCGCTCGCCGCGTTCGGCAGCGGCATCTCCTTGCGCCTGACCGACGCGCTGCTGCCCTTGTTCGCGCGCGAGTTCGGCATCTCGCTCGGCCAGGCGGCGAGCACGATCACTGCGTTCTCGATCGCCTATGGCGTGTCGCAACTGTTCTTCGGCCCGCTCGGTGACCGCTTCGGCAAGTACCGCGTGATCGCGTGGGCTTGCGCCGCCTGCGCGATCACGTCCACGCTGTGCGGGCTGGCGCAGGGCTTCACGCAGCTCGTGCTCGCGCGGCTCGTCGCCGGCGCGACTGCGGCCGCGATCATCCCGCTGTCGATGGCGTGGATCGGCGATGTCGTGCCCTATGAGAAGCGCCAGCCGGTGCTGGCGCGCTTCCTGATCGGGCAGATCCTCGGCCTGTCGTCGGGCGTGTTCATGGGCGGGTTCGCAGCCGATCACCAGAACTGGCGCGTGCCGTTCTTCGCGATCGGCATCGGCTTCGTCGCGATCAGCGGCATGCTGTTCGCGCTGAACCGGCGTCTGCCGGCACGGGCACGTGTCCTCGCGCAGGCGCCGGCGCATGTGCGCAGCCATGCGCTGCGCCGTGCGCTCGGCGAATTCGCGCAGGTGCTTGTGCGGCCGTGGGCGCGCATCGTGCTGCTGACGGTGTTCCTCGAAGGCGCGTTTCTCTATGGCGCGTTCGCGTTCATCGCGACGCATCTGCACCAGCGCTTCGGCCTGAGCCTGGGCGCGGCCGGCTCGACGCTGATGGTGTTCGGCTTCGGCGGGCTGCTGTTCGCGCTCGCGTCGGCGCTGCTGGTGCGCCGGCTCGGGGAAGTCGGCCTGACCTCGATCGGCGGCGCGCTGGTCGCGGCCTCGCTGCTGGCGATCGGGTTGGCGCCGGTCTGGTGGTGGGCGCTGCCAGCCTGCTTCGTCACCGGCCTGGGCTTCTACATGCTGCACAACACCTTGCAGATCAACGCGACCCAGATGGCGCCCGAGCGCCGCGGCGCCGCGGTCTCGGCGTTCGCGTCGAGCTTCTTTCTCGGCCAGGCCGCAGGCGTCGCCATCAACGGTGCGCTGGTCGAGCAGCTCGGCACCGGCCAGGTGATCGCGCTCGGCGCCGGCGGCGTGCTGATCGTCGCGCTCGGATTCAGCCGGATGCGCGCCGGACGCACACCCGCCGCGGGGCTGCCGACCGCACCGACGTGACGACCGAGGGCATGCCCGCGTCGGCGTGACGACCGAGGGCGTGCACCCGTGTCAGCGTGACGGCCGCGGGCGCGGGCCGCCGTGCGGCGGGCCGGGCCGGCGCGGCCGCTCGAAGGGCGGCGGCTGCTGGCGCGCGCGCTCCTGCGCCTCGGTGCGTGCGATCTCGAGCAGCCCGTCGAGCTCGTCCACCGCGACACCCTTGAGCGCACAGAAGTTCGCACGCGTCAGGGTCGTGGTCTCGAAATCGCGCAGCAGACCGGCGCGGTTGCGGCGCTGCTGCTCCTCGAGATCGCGGCGCGCATCGTGGCTGGCGCGGCGGCGCGCCAGCTCGTCGAGCGCGACCTGGCGGTGCTCGGCCGTGATCTCGCCGGCCGGCTGGCCGTCGAGGTCGAAGCGGTGCGATCCCTTCGACACCGCGATCAGGTAGCTGGTGCTGCCGGTGTAGCGGCGAAAGAAGGCCGACAGCGCCTGCTTCGTGAAGACGCCCGGCGCGCGCTCCTGGATGTCGACCTGGATGCGCAGCTTCAGCGGCTTGGCGGCGCCGCTGAACAGTGCCGGGAAGCGCTGCTTGAGCTCGAGCGCGCAAGCGGCCGGGCTGAGTCCGGCCGGGGGCGGCTCGGTGGGTGCCGGTGACGGCACAGGGGTCGAGGACATGGATCGCGTCGAAAGCGTGGAAGGGGCGAATTGTGCCTGCGCGCGGCCCGCGATGCGCGCCGGGCGGCGCGGCTTGCAAATCCGCCGCCGGCCCCCACCATTCATCGCTCACAGGAGAAACGACCGTGGGCGCACCCGATGCCTTTTTGCTCGATGCCTATTCGCAGACCGTCAGCGACGTGGTCGAGCGCGCGGGCCCGAGCGTGGCCGCGGTCCAGGTCGGCGAGGCGGGGCATGCCGGCAGCGGCGGCGGCTCGGGCTTCCTGTTCACGCCCGACGGCTATCTGCTGACGAACTCACACGTCGCGCGCGCCGGCCGCACCGCGTTCGCGAAGGGCGAGGCCAAGCCCGCCTACCAGGTCGCGCTCGGCGACGCGCGCGTGTTTCGCGCGCGCTGGGTCGGCGACGACCCCGACACCGACCTCGCGGTGCTGCACATCGACGGCCTGTCGCAGGGCGGGCTGATGCACGTGCCGCTGGGCAGTTCGGTCGGACTGCGCCGCGGCGAGATCGCGATCGCGATCGGCAACCCGCTCGGCTACGAGCACACCGTGACCTCGGGCATCGTCAGTGCGCTCGGCCGCAGCATGCGCACCAACACCGGCCGGCTGATCCCGAACGTGATCCAGACCGACGCGGCGCTGAACCCCGGCAACTCGGGCGGCCCACTGCTGAACGCGCGCGGCGAGGTGATTGGCGTCAACACCGCGATCATCCGCGGCGCCAACTCGATCTGCTTCGCGGTCGCGATCGACATCGCGACCTGGGTCATCCCGCAGCTGCTGCAGCACGGCCGCGTCAAGCGCGGCTATCTCGGCGTCGGCGGCAGCACGGTGCCGCTGCACCGGCGCGTCGTGCTCGCCCATGGCCTGGCGCAGGCCAGCGGCGTGCGGGTGCTGTCGATCGAGCCGGGCAGCCCGGCCGCGCAGGCCGGCGTGCGCGTCGACGATGTGCTGATCGGGCTCGACGGCGTCGACATCGACTCGGTCGACCGGCTGCACCAGACGCTGGACGCGAGCCGCATCCTGCGCGACTGCCCGGTCAAGCTGCTGCGCGGCATCGTCTCGCCGCAGCCGATGTACCTGACGGTGCGGCCGACGGAGCGGCTCGCCGGCTGATCCGCGGCGCCGCCGCTATGCCGCGGCGCGCAGCCTGAAGCGCTGCAGCTTGCCGGTCTCGGTGCGCGGCAAGGCGTCGCGGAACTCGATCGCGCGCGGGTACTTGTACGGCGCGATGCGCGCCTTCACGAAATCCTGCAGCGCCTGCACCAGCGCGGCGTCGCCCACGTGCGGCGCGCGCAGCACCACGACCGCCTTGACGAGCTGGCCGCGCTCTTCGTCGGGCACGCCGATCACCGCGCACTCGGCCACTGCCGGATGCGCGAGCAGCGCTTCCTCGACCTCGGGTGCGCCGATGTTGTAGCCGGACGAAACGATCATGTCGTCGGTGCGCGACTGGTAGACGAAGTAGCCGTCGGCGTCCATGAGGTAGGCGTCGCCGGTGAAGTTCCAGCCGCCCTGAACGTAGTCGGCCTGTCGGGGGTCGTCGAGGTAGCGGCAGCCGGTCGGGCCCTTCACCGCGAGCCGCCCGACGCTGCCCGGCGGCAGCGGCCGGCCGTCGTCGCCGAGCACGCAGGCGAGGTAGCCGGGCACCGCGACGCCGGTGGCGCCAGGGCGCGCATGCGCCTCGTCCGCCGAGATGAAGATGTGCAGCATCTCGGTCGCGCCGATGCCGTCGATCAGCTCGATGCCGGTCGCTTCGCGCCAGAGCGTGCGGGTCGCGGCCGGCAGCGCCTCGCCGGCCGACACGCACTGGCGCAGGCTGCCGCCGAGCGGCACCGAGATCGCGCGCTCGCGCGCGGCCGCGGCCATCGCGCGGTATGAAGTCGGCGCGGTGAACAGCACCGTCGCACCGAACGCGGCGATCGCATCGAGCAGCTCGGGCGGCGAGGCCTTCGGCAGCAGCACCGTCGACGCGCCGACGCTCATCGGGAACAGGGTCAGCCCGCCCAGGCCGAACGTGAACGCGAGCGGCGGGCTGCCGATGAAGACATCGTCGGCGCGCGGCCGCAGCACATGGCGCGGGAAACAGGCGCAGGCCGCCATCACGTCGCGATGGAAGTGCATCGTCGCCTTCGGCTGGCCGGTCGTGCCCGAGGTGAACGCGAGCAGGCAGGTGTCGTCGGCGGCGGTCGCGACGTTGTCGAACTTCGCGTCGTGGCGCGCCATGCGCGCCTCAAGCGCATCGGCCGCGTCGCTGGCGAACACGACCGAATGCGCGAGCACCGGGTGCTGGGCCGCGGCCGCATCGAGCTCGTCGCGCAGGCGCGCATCGCACAGCGCATGCGTGATGCGCGCCTTGTCGATGATCTGGCCGAGCTCCTTCGCACGCAGCAGCGGCATCGTCGTCACCGCGATGCCGCCGGCCTTGATCACGCCGAACCAGCACGCGACCAGCATCGGCGTGTTCGCCGCGCGCAGCAGCACGCGGTTGCCGGGCACCAGCGCGAGCTCGTGCGTCAGCACCCCGGCGATGCGGTTCGCCTGGCGCTGCAGCTCGGCGTAGCTCCAGTCGGGCGCGCCAGGCGCACGCAGGCAGATGCGCTCGCCGCGGCCCTCGGCGACATGCCGGTCGAGCAGCTCGGTCGCGCAATTGAGCTGCGGAGGGAACTGCAGCTCGGGCAGCTCGAAGATGAACTCGGGCTGCGCCTCAAGCGGCGGCAGGTGATCGCGCGCGAAGGTGTCGACGTGGGCGCTGCGGGCCATGGTCACCTCGTCTTCAGATGTGTTGTCGGCGTCAGGCCGCGGCGATGCCGGTTGTGGTCGCGCGGCCTCGTCATGAGATCGGAATCACCGCGGTGGCCTCGATCTCGACCTTGGCGCGGTCTTCCATCAGCGCACTGACCTCGACCGCGCTCATCGCGGCGTTGTATGAGCCGATGATGTCGCGAAACGCGCGGCCGATCTCGCGCCCGGCGGCGAGGTACTCGCGCTTGTCGGTCACGTACCAGGTCATGCGCACGATGTGCTCGGGCTTGCCGCCGGCCTCGGCCAGCACCGAGACGATGTGCTGCAACGCCTGGCGCGCCTGGGCGGCGAAGTCGTCGCTGTGGAACACGCCCTGCGCGTCCCAGCCGATCATGCCGGCGATGAAGACCTGGCGGCCGGTCGCGGCGACGCCGTTCGCATAACCTTTCGGGCGCGGCCAGCCTTCGGGAAGAAGCACTTGCATCGTTCGGGTTCCTCGGTGGGATCAATCAGTGCTTGCGCACGTCCTTCAGCAGCTCGCGCGCGATGATGAGCTGCTGCACTTCGGTCGCGCCTTCGTAGATGCGCAGCGCGCGGATCTCGCGGTACAGCCGCTCGACCGGCTGCTCGCTGACGACGCCGAGGCCGCCGAACATCTGCAGCGCCGCATCGATGACCTGCTGCGCGCCTTCGGTCGCCGCGAGCTTGGCCATCGCCGCCTCGCGCGTGACGCTGCGGCCCTGGTCACGCTGCCATGCGGCGCGGTAGGTCAGCAGCGCGGCGCTGTCGATCGTCGTCGCCATCTGCGCGAGCCTGGACTGCGTCAGCTGGAAGTCGGCGAGCACGCCGCCGAACATCTGGCGCGTGGTCGCGCGCTGCAGCGCCTCGTCGAGAGCACGCCGGGCGAAGCCGAGCGCCGCGGCCGCAACCGACGTGCGGAACACATCGAGCGTGCGCATCGCGACCTTGAAGCCCTCGCCGGCCGCGCCGATGCGGTTCGCCAGCGGCACGCGGCAGTCGGTGAAGCGCAGCCGCGCGAGCGGGTGCGGCGCGATCACGGCGATGCGCTCGGCGATCTCGAAGCCTGGCGTGCCGGCGTCGACGATGAAGGCCGAGATGCCGCGTGAACCGGGCGCCTCGCCGCTGCGCACGAAGGTGACGTAGAAGTCCGCGATGCCGCCGTTCGAGATCCAGGTCTTCTCGCCGTTCAGGACCGCATGATCGCCGTCGATGCGCGCCGCACAGGCCAGCGCCGCGACATCCGAGCCGGCCTCGGGCTCGGACAGCGCGAACGCGCTGATCGCCTCGCCGCGCGCGACCCGCGACAGGTAGCGCGCCTTCTGCGCCGGCGTGCCGTCGAGGCTGATCGCGCCCGAGCCCAGGCCTTGCATCGCGAACGCGAAGTCGGCCAGGCCCGAATGGCGCGCGAGCGTTTCGCGGATCAGGCAGATTGCGCGCGTGTCGATCACGTCGCTGTGGCCGCCATGCTCGACACCGCCGACCGCATGCTTCAGCCAGCCCGCCGCGCCGAGCTGCCGCACCAGCGCCCTGCACTGCGCGTCGACGTCATCGCTGTGCGCCTGGTCGATGTGCTGCGCGGCC
>Ga0207691_10005599_pt1 | contig 12140 bp, 10 predicted proteins | sample KBSM13metaG_FD_184327 | JGI IMG/M metagenome (GOLD analysis project Ga0207691, IMG submission 184327) | Miscanthus rhizosphere microbial communities from Kellogg Biological Station, Michigan, USA - KBS M1-3 metaG (SPAdes) (version 2) | ecosystem: Host-associated > Plants > Roots > Rhizosphere >...
CCCCACCGACAGCCGCGTCAGCACCAGCATGAACACCAGCGGCAGGTGCGGGTGGCCGGTGCGCACCTGGTAGAAGTCGGCGGGCAGCAGGTTGCGCGGGAACGCGCGCTTCGTGACGTACTCCGTCGTCGGGACCGTGATGGCGGGCGACGGCGCGCCGGGCAGGAACGCGCCGCCCTGCGCGTCCTCCAGCGTGCGTGCCTTGTCGACGATCTGGATCGAGATCGCCTCGTTGGGGCACGACTGCACGCAGGCGGGCGCCTCGCTCGCGGCCAGACGGTCGCTGCACATGTCGCACTTGCGTACGATGCCGCGCTTGCTGTTGAACTGCGGAACCTCGTACGGGCAGGTGAGCACGCAGTACTGGCAGCCGATGCACTGGTCGTCCAGGTGGCGCACGATGCCGGTCGCGGGATCCTTCTCGTACGCGCGCACCGGGCAGCCGTTCATGCACGCCGGGTCCAGGCAGTGGTGGCAGGCGGTCGTCACGGTCTGCTGCATGGGCGCGTGGCTGGACCCACCGTGCAGCAGGCCCACGCTGCGCCACGCCTCGTCGTCGTCCAGGCCGTTGAGGCTGTTGCACGCTGCGACGCACGCCTTGCACCCGGTGCAAGAATCCAGGTCGACGCGGAAGCCGTACTGCTCGCCCGGCTTCGGCCGCCCGAGCGGGATCAGCGCCTCGTAGCAGCCCGAGGGCGGCGTCTCGCCGGCATCGTGGCGCTTCGCGAAGCGCTCCACCGCGGTCATGTCTCGCTGCCGGAGGAGAAGCTCGCTGACGATCAAACTGTTCGCGGGCGCCGACATCCGACTTTAACGATGCGTGATCGCTCCCGGATCCGGCAACGCTTAAATTGTTGATATTGCTATGTAATTTGGAAATGATCTCTCGTCCGTCGCGAAACAGGCACGAAACAATGAGACAAGCGGCCGGCACAAAACCCTATGAGGGGACGGAAGGAAGGGCTGCGTCGTGAAACGAGACGAGCGAGATGCCGAGCTGAGGCTGATTGCCCATGACCTCAGCAACCTGCTGGCCGCGATCCGAACGTTTGCCACCATGATCGGCGACAAGCAGCGCGACGACCCGGCGACGCGCGCGGACGTCGAACAGATCTTCGAGGCGGTCGATGCCGGTGTCGCCGCGGCGAAGCGGTTGCGCGCACTCGCCGCTCCGGTCGATGAGTTGCTGGGCGAGCGCTGACGTTCGCCAGGCGTGCCCTCACCCCGACCCGAAGATCATCTCCGGCCGAGGGCGAGGACCAGCGCCGCGCGGGCGGTCGCCAGCGCGTACTCCGCCGCGACGCGCTGGGCACCGGTGTTTGCCGCGCCCAGCTCGGCGTCGGCGAGCTCGATGATGCTACCGACGCCGGAGGCGTAGCGGCCGTCGGCGAGGCGCAGCCGCTCGCGCCCCGCGGTCAGCGCTTCGTCCGCCGCGATCAGCGCCTCCTGCGCGGCGCGCACGCTGGCCGCCGCCTCCTGGACGGCGACCCACACCTCCTGGACAAGACCGTCGCGCTCGGCGCGCGCGGCCGCCGCCTGCGCGTCAGCCTCGCGCACCTGACCGCGCGTCAGCAGCCCCTGGAACAGCGGCCAGCGCAGCTGGACGCCGCCCCAGACGTTCCACGCCATGCCGCCGAGGGTGACCGCTTGGCCGAAGTTGTCCGAGGTGTGAGTCTGCTCGAGGCTTTGCCCTTCATCGCGCGCGGCGCCGACCAGGTTGAGTGTCGGCCAGTAGCCGCCGCGCGCGGCGCGCGCCGCCAGATCCTGCGCCTGCACCTGGTGATCCAGCGCGGCCACGTCGGGGCGCGCGCGGATCGCCTCGTCGATCAACGGTCCGACGGGACCCGTCTCTCCCGGCACGGCGGCGAGTGTGTCGTCGGCGACGTCGTAGTCCGTATCAGCGGCGACGCCCATCGCGCGGTTCAGCTGCGCGCGCGCCACCGTGAAGGCGTTCTCGGCGCGGATGACGCCGACGCGCGCATTCGCGCGGCCGGCCCGCGCCTGCGCGAGATCGATCTCCGGCCGCGTTCCCGCTTGCACGAAGCCGCCGATCTGGACCAGGTGCCGCTCCTGGTTGGAGAGCGTCTGCTGCGCCACCGCGATCAGCGACTTGGCGGCGCGGGCGCGGAAGTAGGCGGCGCGCACGCTGCCGATCGCTTCCAGGCGCGTCGCGCGTTCCGTGTCGGCCAGCGCCACCGCGTGCATCTCGGCGGCGCGCCACTGGTTCAGCGTCTTGCCGAAGTCCCACACCAGCTGGGTCGCCGTCACCTGGCCTTCGAACCAGTTGTAGAAGGTCCAGTTGTTGTCGACGGTCGTGGTGCGGCCCGGACGCTGGCGGCGGTTGCCGGTCGTCCGGTCGTATTCGGCCTCGACCCTGACCTGCGGCAGCGCCGGCGCGCGCGCCTGCTCTGTGCGCGCGTCGCCCGCGGCGGTGTTCGCCGTCGCGACGCGGACACTTGGCCGTTGTGCTTCGGCGGCGCGCTCCGCCTCCGCCAGCGTCACGGTGCGCGTGGACAGCGCGGCCAGGAGGATGATCGGCGCGGCCGTCATCACTCGTACCGCAGCGCCTGGATCGGGTCGAGGCGCGACGCCTTGTGCGCCGGGTAAAGGCCGAAACCGATGCCGACCGCGGCCGAGAAGCCGACCGCGACAGCGACGATCTCCGGGCGGATCAGCATGGGCCAGCCGAACTGCGCGGCCAGCCGGCCCGCCGTCACCACGCCGACGGCGACGCCGATGACGCCGCCCGCGAGGGCGAGCGCCAGCGCCTCGGCCAGGAACTGAAGCCGCACGTGGCGCGGCTTCGCGCCCACCGCCATGCGCACGCCGATCTCTCGCGTCCGCTCGCTGACGCTGACGAGCATGATGTTCATGATGCCGATGCCGCCCACCAGCAATGACACGGCGGCGATGCTCGCCAGCAGCAGCGTCAGCGCTTCGCTGCTCTCCTGCTTGCGAGACGCGGTCTCGGTCAGGTTCTTGATCGTGAAGTCGTCGTCCTCGCCGATGGCGATGCCGTGGCGGTCGCGCAGCAGCGCCGCGACCTTGTCGGACACCGCGCCGGTCACCTCGTCGGACGTGACCTCGATCAGGATGGTCCCGGGGATGAACTTCTGCAGGCTGCCCTGGATCTTGGCGAGGAACGTCGTCACGGGCACGTACACGACGTCGTCGTAGTCGTTGCCGCTCGCCGACTGGCCCTTGGTCGCCGCGACGCCCACCACCTGGAACGGCACGTTCGCGATGCGCACGGTCTGGCCGATCGGATCGGCGCTGGCTCCGAACAGGTTGGTGGCGACGGTCTGGCCCAGCACCACCGTCTTGGCGCCGGAATCGACCTCCTCCGGCGACAGCACCACGCCCAGGCGCGCGGGCCAGTTGCGGATGTCGAAGAACTCGGGCGTCGTTCCGGTCACGACCGTGGACCAGTTCCGATCCTCGGCGACGATCTGCGCGTTGGTGTGAACGCGCGGCGCGACAAAGCGGACGTCGTCGACGTCGCCGCGGATGGCGCGCAGGTCGTCCCAGGTCAGCGTCGGCAGCGATCCCGCGCCCGCCTTGGCGCCGCCCGACGTCTTCGCGCCGGACGAAACGATCAGCACGTTCGTTCCCATCGCCGAGAACGCCTGCTCGACGCGGGCGCGGGCGCCCTCGCCGATCGCGACCATCGCAATCACCGCCGCCACGCCGATGATGATCCCCAGCGCGGTCAGCAATGACCGCAGCTTGTTGCGCATGAGCGCGCGCAGCGCGACGCGGACGACGTCTCCCGGCCTCATGGCGCCCCGACGGCTTCTTCCGCGAGCCCGCCCCGACGATCTTCCTGGATGAGGCCGTCGCGCACCACGATCACGCGCGCGGCCCGCGCCGCGACATCGGGCTCGTGGGTGACCAGCACGATGGTGATGCCGTCGGAGGCGAGCTTGGCGAGCAGCGCCATCATCTCGTCGCTGGCCCGCGAATCGAGGTTGCCGGTCGGTTCGTCGGCCAGCACCAGGCGCGGCCCGTTGACCAGCGCGCGGGCGATGGCAACCCGCTGCTGCTGCCCGCCGGAAAGCTGGCTGGGGTGGTGATGGAGGCGTTCGCCCAGGCCGACGCGTTCCAGCGCGGCGATGGCGCGCTCGTGGCGCAGGCGGGGCGCCACGCCCGCGTAGACCAGCGGCAGCTCGACGTTTTCCAGCGCGGTGGTGCGCGCCAGCAGGTTGAAGCTCTGGAACACGAACCCGAGCGTCTGGTTGCGCGTCTCGGCCAGCGCGTCGGCGCCCAGGCCCGACACGTCGTCGCCCGCCAGCCGGTAGCTTCCGCGCGTCGGGCGATCGAAGCACCCCAGGATGTTGAGCAGCGTGGACTTACCCGAGCCGGAGGGGCCCATCACCGCGACGAACTCGCCGGCGTCGACGTCGACGCTCACGCCGCGCAGCGCCTCGACCTCGACCTCGCCCATGCGGTACGTCTTCGTGACGTCGGAGATTGCGATCAGCGGCGCGCTGCTGGCCATGTCATCCCGCCCTCGCGCGCGCCCTAGAACAGACCCTTCTTCTTGCCGCTGCCTTCACCCTTGGCGACCGCGTCGGTCACCAGGACGTCACCTTCGGCCAGCGCTCCGTTCTTCACCTCCACCTTGCTCCCATCCGACACCCCAATCTCCACCCGAACTTCCTTCAGCCTCTCCCCCTCCAACACCCACACACTCTTCGTCACCGACGCTGACGCTGACGTGGTCGTAGTCGTGGACGTAGGCGTGGACGTAGGCGTGGACGCAGACGTCGCCGCCGTCGCCGCCACCGCCGCCCCTTCCAGCTTCTCCTTGTGCTTCTTTTTCTTCTTCCCGCCGCCGCCATCGCCGCCGCCCACGTTCGCGCCCACCAGCTCCTCGGGCGGGCGGAAACGCAGCGCCGCGCTGGGGATGCGCAGCACACCCTTGCGTTCGGCGTACACGAAGGTGACGTTCGCGGTCATCCCCGGCTTCAGACGCAGGTCGCTGTTGTCGACGTCGACCACGGCGTCGTACGTGACCACGTTCTGCAGCGTCTGCGGCGCGTCCCTGATCTGCCGGATGACGCCCTTGAACTTTCGATCCGGGTACGCGTCGACGACGAACGTCGCGGTCAGCCCCGGCTCCAGCCGGCCGACGTCCGCTTCGGACACCGCCGCGTGCACCTGCATCTTGCCCAGGTCCTCGGCGATGGTGAACAGCGTCGGCGCCTGCAGCGACGCCGCCACCGTCTGTCCGACGTCGACGTTGCGCGAAATTACGATGCCGTTGATCGGCGACACGATCGTCGTGTAGCCCAGGTTCACCTTGGCCTGGTGGTAGCTCGCCGTCGCCTGCGACTGGTTTCCCGTCGCCGACGCGACCGCCGCGCGCGCCGCCTTCGCCGCGGTCACCGCCGCGTCCAGATCCGCCTTCGCGATCAGATCTTGCTCGGCGAGCGACTGCGCGCGTTGCAGCTTGCGGTCGGCTTCCTCGGCCTGCGCGCGCGCCTTGGCGAGATCGCCGACCGCCGCCTCACGGTTGGCGCGCCCCTGCTCGGCCTGCGCCTCGAACATGCGCTGGTCCAGCTTGGCGATCACCTGACCGCGCTTCACGCGCTGGCCGAAGTCGGCGTAAAGCTCGGCGATCCGGCCCGACACCTGGCTGCCGACCTGCACGGTCACCAGCGCCGACATCGTGCCGGTCGCCGTCACGCGACCGGTGACGTCGCCGCGTTCGACCTTCGCCTTCTCGAGCTTGTATGGCGACTTGTGCGCGGACGGCCGCGTGCAATCGAGCGCCACCCACCCCCCGCTCAACCCGAGGGCCGTCGCCAGCCCAACCGCAATTCCGCCTCTTCGCCTCAAAGGTCAACCACTCCGACCACGCGAAAAACTAAGGCTGCGGCGGCCGAGATCCAGAGGCCCGTCGGGGGTAGCCCCAGGCGCGGCCATCGCTATGCCACAAGTTATCCGCCGTCTCTCCCCGCAGGTGCCGTCCCGCCGACATGGGCGCCACCGATGCTGGCGTCATGCGCAAACGCCAACCAGGAAAATGGATCGTCGCCGCGGCCGGCTTGCTGGCGGCGCTCGCCCCCGCGTCGAAGGCGCACGCGTGCGTCGACAGCGAGTCGCTCGCCATCATCGGCGCGGCGACCGCGCTGGTGCCCGCTGACCTGGGCGTCGCGCTGCCGGCCGCCGACGCTTCGACCGCGCGTCTCGTGATCGGCTGGTCGTGGCAACTTCCGGTCAGCGACGGGAACGGCCACGGGATACGCCACCGCGTCATGCCGGAAGTCGACGTGCTCCCTCATTCAGGCGGCGCGGATTGGCGCGGCCGGTTGGGCTATCGCTACGGGCGCCGGCACATGTTCGCGGGCGCCGGCTTCGGCTTCGACGCCGCCGGCGTGAACGTGTCGCCGGAGCTCGGCCTCAAGTTCCTCCACGCGACAGACGCCGACGACGAGTTTGATGCATCGCTGCACCTGCTGGCGCGCGCCGAGATCGCGCCCGATTCCGGCGGCGTGCGCGGCGCGACCGTGATGCTCGGCTGGAACCTGTTCTAGATTGCGCGCAGCGCCCGAACCGGGCGCGCGCGTCAGCGGTAGACGTTCGCGTAGACGTCCAGCTCGGTGCCGTAATACCAGGTCGCGACGGCGGTGCCGTTCACGCCCACGCCCAGCGCGGGGAACCAGACGCCCTGCGTATCGCGCGTCTCGAGCAGGGTCGACGGTGTCGTCCATGCGGTGCTGCCGGCGGGGAAGCGCGTCCCGTAAAGGTCGAAGCGCGTGCCGGTTCGTTTGCGCCAGATCAACGTCACGTTGCCCGCGGCATCGTTGCCCACCTTCGGCATCGGCGCCTGCTCGATGCTGCTGTTCGGGTCGTCGCTCGCGGCGGCGTTGTCCGTTTCGATCTGGGTCGGGGTGAGGGGCCAGGCAGCGCTGCCGTTCACGCGGTTCGTGAAGACGTTGTACTTGCCCGTGCTCGTCGCCGTCGCCGCCCACGCGAGGGTCGCGGTGCCGCTTTCGTCCAGCGTCAGCGACGGGAATTCGATCCACTCGATGTACACCGAATCGGCCGCCCGCTGCGGGGCCGCGAAGCCGGCGCCGGGCGCGTACCGCCGCGTCCAGATCTGCGTGGTCGACGAGTTGACCTGGATGTACCCGCCGAACACGATTCCGGCCTTATTGGCGGCGATCGCTGGCGAGTACGCGCTCTGCGTCTCGTAGCTTTCGAACAGCTCGGACGGTTGCCAGCCGCTGTTCGTGTGCTGCGCCATCCACACGCTGATCCACCCGGCGGCGTCGTCCTGCGTCCACAGCACGAACCCTTCGCCGGTCCCCGACACGGCGACGACGGGGTAGCGGTCGCCGTTGTCGTCGCCCGGCCGCAGCACGGTGGGCGGCGAGCCCCACCCGGATCCGGTCACCTGCCGCGAGGTGGCCGCCACCTGCCACATGTTGCCCGCGGACTCGGTCCACGCGACAACCGCCGCGCCGTCGGCGTTCATGCCCAGCGCCGGCGCCCACGCGGCGGTGTTCGTGAGCGGCAAGGGCGCGCTCCACATGGTGCCGTTGGCCGACGAGCTGTAATAGATGCCCTTGAGCGAGCCGTTCGGATCCTGCGCCCACACCGCCAGCCAGGCGCCGTTCTTGTCGACGGCGACGAGAGGTTCCTGCGCCGCCGAGCCGGCGCGCATGTCGATGGCGTTCGGGCCGCTCCACATGCTGGTGGTGGCGCTGTAGTAGTTCGACCAGATGTCGCTGCCGTGCTGGTAGACGAGGACGGCGTTGCCGGCGCTGTCGACCGCGACCTGCTGCTGCCGCTCGATCGCCCCCTGGTCGGCAGCCACGCCGATCGCCCCGCGCCAGCTGGCGACCTGACCGCCGCCGGTGCCGCCCGTGCTGCCGCCGGTGCCGCCCGTGCTCCCGCCGGTTCCGCCGCGTCCGCCCGCGCCGCCGGTACCGCCGGTTCCGCCGCGTCCGCCGGTTCCGGTCGTACCGCCGGTGCCCGTGGTGCCGCCGCGTCCGCCCGTTCCGGTCGTTCCGCCGGTTCCGGTCGTACCGCCGGTGCCCGTGGTGCCGCCACCACCGGTCGTGCCCGCGGTGCCGGTGGTGCCCGCGGTGCTTCCGCCCGCGCCCGTGGTGCCCCCGCTGCCTGTCGTTCCACCGTTACCGCCGGCGCCGGTCGTGCCGCCCCCGCCGCCGCCGTCGTTGCACAGCGCGGAAAGCGGTCCCGTGGCGAGATCGACGGTCACCGGCCCCACGCTCGCGCCCGATTGCACGGTCGCCGACGCAGGCGACGTGTTCGCGGCGACGCCCGCGCCCGCGAGGAACCCGCAAGCATGCAGCGTGACCGCTCCGCTCACGTCCTTCGGGATGTAGATGCCCAGCTTCAGCGGCCCGTTGGCGCCGTTCCACGCAGCTGTCGTGCGCCCGACCTCGGCGCCGTCCCTGGCCGCCACGACGCGGACGTTGTCGAGCGGCGACACCATCGTCGTCACGTCGACGAGGACGATCGAACGTCCCTTCTCGGTACACGCGAGGCCGGCCACCAGCATCGTGGCGGCCAGCAGGGCTGCACGTCGCATTACGGACTGCACGTTCTTCCCATCGGGCATGAAGCATCCTCGGTTTTAGTGAACGCGCCGGCCGCGAAGGCAACGCCCACGCCGGCCAGGACGACGCCGCCCACGATCGCCCAGAACCACCAGCGCGCGTAGAGAGGCGGGGCTTCTTCGGGCGCCGGAGCGGGCGCCGTGAGGACCGCGGACGCGTTCGCGCTACCGGACGCCGGTGGCGGCGACGCCGACGGCAGCGGCGTCACCGGCGCGCTGGATGTGTCGGTCGCCGGCGGCGGCGTGGAGCTGGACGCGCTCGCTTCCTTGCGGCGCTTCAGGTCCTCCATCTCCTTGATGAAGCCCTCGATCTCGCGCGTCTCGTCGGCGGTAGGGTTCTTCGCCTTGCGCAGATAATCGCGGAAGCTGCTGATCGCCTGATCGGGCTGGCCCAGGTTCTGGTAGCAGCGGCCGATGTTGCGCAGGTAAATCGGGTGCAGCGTCTCGGCGTACAGCTTCGCGAACAGATCCAGCGCGTCCTGATACCGCTGCGCCGCGAACGCCTCGCGCGCTTTCAGCTCGCGCTGGTCCGCCGCCAGCGCCGTTCGGGCCGCGAGCATGGCCAGCACCCCGGCCATCACGACGCCCAGCCACCGTCTCGTTCCAGGTAGGCGATTCACGGCCGGCGACGATACCTGATTCGCCGGCCGATTTGCGTGCAGAAATTCGCCGATCTCGCAGCGGAACCGCGTGCTTCAGTCGGTCGCGCGGTCGATGACGGATTCCCAGTGCGACTCCGTCGGGCGGCTGTCACCTCGCGCGCCGGCCACCGCCGGCTCTGACGGTGATCGGCCGCCTTCCGCCATCTGGTCGGTGAAGGTGGGGGTGATGGCGGGCGAGGTGCGCGCGCGCGCGGGGACTCGGGGTGGCCAGGTCGTGCCGATGCTGAACATGGCGCGATGGATAGGCACGATCCGGGCCAGCCTAAGTCCGCAATTTCCGCCGCGGCGCGCCCGCACAACATGCGCAAGCTGCGTAAGATGTGCAACGGTCGAGGCGCCGGGCGATAGCCCGCCGCGGTGCCGCAGCCGCGTCAGTGCGCGGCGACCTTGGGGGGCGGCGCGCCGACGTCGGCCATGATCTGCGTCAGCCGCGCCTCGACAAGCTCTTTGATCTGCGCGAGCCGTTCGTTGCTGTCGGCCTCGAAGCGCAGCACCAGGACCGCGCCGGTGTTGGACGCGCGAATCAATCCCCAGCCGACGTTCCGGCCGTTCTCCTGGAACTGCACGCGCACGCCGTCGATGTCGACGATCGGATAGCGCTCGCGGAACCACGCATGCGCGCGTTTGACGACTTCGAACTTCAGATCGTCCGGGCAGGTCATGCGGATCTCGGGCGTGTTGTAGAGGACCGGCAGCGTGTCGTAGAGCTCGGCCAGCGTCTGCTGCGACCGCGTCAACAGCTCGACCAGGCGCATGCCCGCGTAGACCGCGTCGTCGAAACCGAACCAGCGCTCGGCGAAGAACATGTGTCCGGACATCTCGCCCGCCAGGTCGGCCTTCGCTTCCTTCATCTTCGCCTTGATCAGCGAGTGCCCGACCTTCCACATGATCGCGTTGCCGCCGAGCGAATTGATCTCGTCGAAGAGGGCCTGGCTGCACTTCACTTCACTGACAAAGGTGGCCTTCGGCTTGCGCTTCAGGATGTCGCGTGCGAACAGCATCACCAGCTGGTCACCCCAGATGATGCGCCCTTTGCCGTCGACGGCGCCGATCCGATCCGCGTCGCCGTCCAGGGCGATGCCCAGCTCGGCGCCCGTCGCACGCACCTTCGCGATCAGATCGGCGACGTTCGCCGGGACGGTGGGATCGGGGTGGTGGTTGGGGAAACGGCCGTCCGGATCGCAGTAGATGTCCGTGACGTCGACGCCCAGCGTTCTCAAGATCGGCAGCGCGGCGACGCCGCCCGTGCCGTTGCCGCCGTCGACGACGACCTTGAAACGGCGCGGGCCCAGCTGGATGTTGTTGGCGATGTACGCGACGTAGTCTTTCAGGATGTCGTGATCGCTGGCCTTGCCGGGCGTGGCGTCGGTCCGGAACGCGCGCGTCTCGATGCGTTCGCGCAGCTTCTGGATCTCGGCGCCGTAGATGGTGGTCCTACCCGAGACGATCTTGAACCCGTTGTCCTCGGCCGGGTTGTGGCTGGCTGTGATCATCACGCCGCCGTCGGCTTCCAGATGGAACACGGAGAAGTACAGCGCGGGCGTGTGCACGACGCCGACGTCGATCACGTCCAGCCCGGCCGCCAGCAGCTCGCGCTTCATCGTGGCGTGAATGCGGGGCGATGTCAGCCGGCAGTCGCGGCCCAGCGTGATACGCCGCGCGCCCTTGTCGGCGAAGTACGCGCCCGCGGCGCGACCGAGATCGGCGACGAAGTCGTCCGGGAAATCGGCGTCGCCGTTACCGCGGATGTCGTATTCGCGAAAGACTCTCGGGTTCATTCAAGCTCCTCACGTCGCATCACAGCAGATCGTCACGGCCGGATTGCTTGGCGGCCTCGACGATACGGCGCACATCCTGCGCACGGTCCTTCGGGATGACCAGTACGGCGTCGCGCGTAGCGACCACCACCAGATCGCGCACGCCCAGAACGCCCACGTAAGGCGCTCCCTCATCCGCCACCACGATGTTGCCGTCGCCGTCGATCAGCGTCGCGCCGTCGCCGATGACCACGTTGCCGCGCGCGTCCGGCGCCCGCAGCGCGGGCAGCGCCGCCCAGCTGCCCACGTCGTTCCAGCCGAACGCGCCGGGGATGACGCGCAAGCCGGTCGCCTTCTCCATGATGCCGTGATCGATCGAGATGGAAGGCGCGTCGACGTAGCCCGACGCGATGACGGCGTTGGCGTCGCCGGCGGCGACGGCCGCGTCCAGCAACGCGCCCAGCGCGGGCAGGAGGCGCCGCGTTTCGTCCAGCATCCGCCGCGCGGTGAGAAAGAACATGCCCGAGTTCCACAGGTACTCGCCCGACGAAACGTAACGTTCGGCGGTGGGCCGGTCGGGCTTCTCGTAGAAGCCACCGACCTCGTGCACCGGATCGCCGCCCGCGCGCTGCAGCTGCGGCCCGAGCCGGATGTAACCGAAGCCTGTCTCGGCGTGCGTCGGCCGGACGCCGATGGTGACGATGGTGTCGCGCGCCTCGGCGATGGCCAGGTTGACGAGCCGCGCGAACGTCGCCTCGTCGCCGATGTAAGGATCGGCGGGCAGCACCGCGATCACGGCATCCGGACCTGCGCGCCGCTGCGCCGTGACCGCACCCAGGCCGACGGCCGCCGCGGTGTTGCGCGGCACCGGTTCGGCGACGATGTTGGCGGCGGGGAGATCGGGGATCGCGGCGCGCACCGCCGCCGCCTGATCCTCGGCCGTGACGATCAGCGTGTTCTCGACGCCGACCAGCGCGCTGCCGCGCCTCACGGCGGCGCCGATCAGCGATTCCGGGGTGCCCAGCGACAGCAGCTGCTTGGGCCGCGCGCGGCGGCTCGATGGCCAGAGGCGCGTTCCCGCGCCGCCGCCCAGTATCACGGCGAAAGCAGTCGAATCCTTCGGGGGCATGA
>Ga0207691_10005604_pt1 | contig 12136 bp, 9 predicted proteins | sample KBSM13metaG_FD_184327 | JGI IMG/M metagenome (GOLD analysis project Ga0207691, IMG submission 184327) | Miscanthus rhizosphere microbial communities from Kellogg Biological Station, Michigan, USA - KBS M1-3 metaG (SPAdes) (version 2) | ecosystem: Host-associated > Plants > Roots > Rhizosphere >...
ACTAGAGGTACGGTCGCTTCCGAGCGCCCCGGTCGGGGCCAGGAGAAGCGATGAAGAAGTCGAGGTTCACCGAAGAGCAGATCGCCTACGCGCTGCGACTGGGCGACGGCGGAACACCCGTGGTCGACGTATGCCGGCAGATCGGCATCTCAGAGGCGACCTTCTACACGTGGAAGAAGAAGTACGGCGAGCTCGGCGTCAGCGAGCTGCGCAAGCTCAAGATGCTCGAGGACGAGAATGCGCGGCTACGGCGCATCGTCGCCGACCTCACGCTGGACAAGCAGATCCTGCAGGAGGTCGTACGAAAAAAGATCTGAAGGCTGCCAGGCGGCGCGAGCTGGCAGCCTGGATGCAGGAGCGCTTCAATATCAGCGTGCATCGATCATGCCGCTTGGCGTTGCTGCAGCGCTCGGTCTGGTACGCAAAGAGCCAGGCACGCGATCAAAGCGCGTTGCGCCAGCGCATCCGTGACATCGCCATGAGTCGCCCGAGATTCGGCTACTTGCGCGTGCTGGTGATGCTCAAACGCGAGGGCTGGCAGGTGGGCAAGAAGCGTGTGTACCGGCTGTACCGCCTGGAAGGCCTGCAACTGCGCATGAAGGTCAGGCGGCGCAAGCGGATCGCACTGTTGCGCGGCAAGGTCGCGCCGGCCACCGGAGCGGGCCAGCACTGGAGCATGGACTTCGTGCATGACCAGATGCTCGACGGACGCAAGTTCCGCATCCTCACCGTGATCGATCAGTGGAGTCGCGAGAGCGTGTCACTGGAGGCCAACTTCCGGCTGACGGGCCGGTGCGTAGGGAAGGCCCTCGACTTGGCGGCCCAGCAGCGGGCACTGCCTCGCGCGATCACGGTGGACAACGGCACCGAGTTCACTTCGAAGGCACTGGACGAATGGGCGTACAGGCGCGGCGTCAAGCTCGACTACACGCGGCCGGGCAAGCCCACGGACAACGGGCTGATCGAGTCGTTCAACGGGCGACTGCGCGACGAGTTCCTGAATGTCAACGAGTTCATCACGATGCTCGATGTCCGCGAGAAGTTGAAGGCTTGGCAGGACGACTACAACCACTGTCGCCCGCATGGCTCACTCGGCAACCTGACCCCGAGCGAGTTCGCCACAATGCGGTCGGGACAACCAAAGGAAGCGGCCCACCTCTAGTTCAAAACTGTCCGGCTTTCGGGGAGACGTCAATCAGACTTGAGAATCAAGTCGCCAACCGTCCGCGGGATGGATTCAAGTCCATTGCTTCCAGTCATCATGACGCGATCAAGAGACTCCATACTGGGAACACGATGAGCAGCCCACCAAAGGCTCTTGTGCCGCCACCTGAACTCCCTTTATCGGAGAACGATGCCAAAGCGAATGGTTTGCGGCAGCTCAGGGTCGAGCTTGAGCTTGCGCTGGATCGCAATCACGTTGAAGTTGATCAGGCCAGAAAGGCTCTTGAGACTGCACACCAGACACTCAGGGCAGCTGAGGCGGCCCGTCGAGAACTCAAGGCGCGTCTAAATGTGGCTACTGGTCAGGTCGATGCCGACGGGCGTTAGTGAATAGTCGGCTTTCCCTGGACGCCTGCACGGCCGTCGGCGGCGCTGGAGTCGCCCGCGGGGCAATAGATTCCTGTTTCATCATGGGTTCGCGCCGTTCGTCTGATTTCCGTCATGAGTGACGAGAACCTCTATGCCCGAGTTGTTGAGGAACTGACGACACAGGGGCCGGTTCGCGGTCTGTGGGCCAAGGCGTACGCGGAAAGCAACGGCAACCATGAGGCTGCTCGAGCGCTCTATCTGCGTCTACGCGTCACTCAACTAGCTGACGAACGGCTTGCTCTTGCCAAGGATGCACGGCGCCATGGGAAGTCGGAGAGCCGGTGGCGGGAGTATGTGGTGATCGGAAGCCTCACGATTCTCGCTACTGTCGTCGTTGTCAGCGTGGTTGTCTGGGATCTTCCAAGCGCCGTCTACGAAATGTTGAACAGGAAGGACACAGCGCAACTCCCGTCCCTCGTTCCGGCATCGGGAAACTCGCCGTGATCTACAACAAGGACCAGTGGATCTCCTCATTCGAGGACGCAATGGTGAAGCTCCGGCCTCACATGGGTCTGCGCGTCCTCACAACGATCGGCCTGATGGTCTGGAACCAGAAAGGAACGAAGGGCGTCGACCCCGGCGCTCGCTGCTCTCGAGTGGTCTCAGTCGATGGACAAGGCGAAGTGATCGACTCCAGTTTGCTGAGACAGTGGAAGCAGGCGGCTTTTCGGCCGCCGCCTATATTCCGGCACCCAAAGTCCACCCTCAGCCGAACTTAGAGCACGAGGCGAACGCTCGTAGGTCTACGATCGAAGTTGCCATGCAACACCGGAAGCCCGCCCGATGAAGCTCGTCATTGCGCAGATGAAGCACGAAACCAACACCTACTCGCCGGTGCCGACGCCGCTCGCGCGCTTTGCGGTCGGCGGCGGTAGCCCGCCGGAGGGTGACGCAGCACGCGCCGCCTACCGCGGTACCGGCTCGGCGATCGCCGCGTTCATCGAGCTCGCCGATGCGGCCGGCGCCGACGTCGTGATCCCGATCGCCGCGAGCGCCTGGCCGAGCGGCCCGGTCGAGGATGCGGCGTTCGAGCACATCGCCGGGCGCATCTGCGCCGCAGTGGCCGCCGGCTGCGACGGCGTGCTGCTCGACCTGCACGGCGCGATGGTCACGCAGTCGCACGAAGACGGCGAAGGCGAGCTGCTGAGGCGGATCCGCGCGATCGCCGCCGACGTGCCGATCGGCGTCGCGCTGGACATGCACACCAACCTGTACGACGGCTGCGCCCGCGATGCCACGGTGATCGCCGGCTACCAGACGTACCCGCACGTCGACATGCACGAAACCGGGTTGCGTGCCGGCCGTGCGCTGCTCTCGCTGCTCGGCGGACGCGCCCGCCCGACGATGGCCTGGGGCCGCCGGCCGATGCTGCCGCACGTGATGCGCCAGGGGACCGACGATTCGCCGAACCGTGAGCTGCAGGCGCGCTGCCGCGAGATGGAGGCGGCGGGCGCCCTCAGCGCGAGCGTGTTCGTCGGCTTCCCGAACGCCGACATCGAGTACGCCGGACTGTCGGCCGTGGTCGTCACCGACGGCGCTCCGGCGCTGGCGCGGCGCTGGTGCGACGAGCTGCTCGACCGCGCCTGGGAGCAGCGGGCGCAGTTCGTCTACGAGAACGAGCCGCTCGCCGCGTCGATCGCGCGCGCCCGGGCGCTCGCCGACGCCAAGCCGGCCGGCAGCGGCCCGGTGGTGCTGCTCGACCACAGCGACAACTGCGCATCCGGCGGCACGATGGACACGATGACGGTGCTCGGCGCGATCCTCGATGCCGGCCTCGACGATGTCGCCGCATTCGCCATCTTCGATCCGGCGGCGGTGCAGCAAATGATCCAAGCCGGGGTCGGCGCCGACGTGACGTTGGCGCTCGGCGGCAAGCTCGACATGCCGGCGATCGGCCTGCGCGGCCAGCCGCGTGAAGTCCGTGGGCGGGTCCGCCTGATCTGCGACGGGCGCTTTCGCAACCGCGGCCCGATGGCGAGCGGCGAGCTCAACGACATGGGGCCGAGCGCGGTGCTCGACACCGGCCGCGTGCAGATCGTCGTGATCTCGAACCACGTCGAGCCGCACGACCTGGCCGCGTTCACCGCCGTCGGCATCGCGCCCGAGACGCGGCGCTTCGTGATGCTGAAGAGCCGCATCCACTGGCGCGCCGGCCTGCGACCGCTCGCCCATGCGGTCGTCGAGTGCGCCGGCACGGGGGTCTGCACCTCGGACTATGCGGCGCTGAAGTTCGCGAAGGTGCGCCGGCCGATCTACCCGCTTGACGCGCTCTGAACGAACGCGGCGGCGTCAGCGCCGCCGACCGAGCGGCACCGCGACGAGGGGCCGCCGCCGAGCACCAGCGCGAAGCCGATCCAGTCGGCAAGGCCAGGCCGGTCGCCGACCAGCGCCATCGCGCCGATCACGCCGACCACCGGCACGGCGAGGGTCGTCAGCGACGACACGGTCGCGCTGTGCGATTCGAGCAGGCGGTACCAGAGCACGTAGGCGACCGCGGTGGCGATCACGATGTGATAGCCAAGCGCCGCGACGACGCGCGGTTCCCACGCCGTCGGCAACGCCTCGCCAGCGACCCCTGCGGCGATGCCCGCACAGGCTGCGCCGATCGCAAGCTGCCAGGCGGTCACGACGAGACGATCGCCGGCCGGTGGCCAGCGCTTGGTCGCGATCGTGCCGGTCGCCCACGCACCGGCGGCCAACAGCGGCAGCGCCAGGCCGCGCCACTGGAGCGACGGCGCCTGCAGCACCGGCCCCGCGAGCACCCCGATGCCGCCGGCGCCCAGCAGCAGCGCGAAACCGCCGCGCCGACCGGGGCGTTCACCGAGCAGCAGCCAGGCGAGCGCCGCCGCGATCATCGGCATCGTGTAGGTCAGCACCGCGGCGCGCGACGTGCTCGTGCTCAGCTGCGCGAACGCCGTGCAGACATTGAACGCGGCGATCGTCAGCACGCCGCCGGCGAGGATGCCGGGCCACGCGCCTGGCGCCGGCCGCAACGACGCGCCGCGCATCGCGGCGACACCGGCGAGCAGCAGCGCGCCGCTGCCAAGGCCCACCCAGCGCAACGTGAACGGCGGCACCGCCGACAGGATGATCTTGACCGCCGGCCAGTTCAGGCCCCAGGCGAGCGCCAGTAGCGGCGGGATCAGCGCCAGCCGCGTCGCCGACGCCGAGCGGCTCAAGGCCGGCGGCGCGTCGTCGCGGGCAGGTGCTTCCAGGGCAGGTCGGCCGGGTCGGCGGCCATCGGACCCGCCGCCTTCGCGACCAGGATGTGGCTCGCGATCGGCTCGAAGTCGGCCCGGAAGTGGTTCGAGCTCTTGACGACGATGATCCGCATCTGCTCGGCGTGGATGCCGACCATCCGCAGCAACTGGCGATCGAGCAGCTGCTTCTTGCCGCCGACCACGGCGATCCGGATGCCGTCGATCTCGAGACAGGCGCTCGGGCCGAGGCGGACCGTCAGGCCGTGCATCATCGGGCCGGTCAGCGTGCAGACGCCGTCGCTGAGCGCGAGCACCTTGAAGCGGCCCTGAACCGGCGGATCGCTCGGCTGGCCGGTGAAGGTCGGCACCGCTGCGCCGAGCGCGAGGTCGATCTCGGCACCGAAGCCGGCGGCATGCGCGGCCCGCCCGGCCGCAGCGTCGAACAGCAGGCCGAGCGCGACCTGGCCGGGGAAGCGCCGGCCGGCGCCCTGCGCGAGCAGCGCATGCAGCATGCCGGTGGTGTTGCTGTCGCCGCCGGCGCCCGGGTTGTCCTGGGTGTCGGCGATGACGACCGGCTGGCCGGCATCGCTGGCCAACGTCAGCGCACGCGCCACGGCTTCGCGCGCCTCGACGATCTCGAGGTGCCACTGCGCCGGCTGGCCGACGCTGGCCAGCAGGCGCTCGACCGCCGGCTCGGCCTGCGCGCCGTGGCCCCAGACCATCGGCGCGCACTCGTCGAAGTCGGAGGCCGGAAAGCCCATGCAGAAGCTCAGCACGCTGTCGAACTCGCGATCGAGCGCACCCAGCTCTTCGTACAGCGTGCGGGCCGGCTCGAGCCAGGTGCTCTGCGCATTCAGGGGGATCAGGAACGGCAGGCGGCGTGCGTGCATCGGTTCGCGTCGGCCGGCCGCGAGCCGGCGCGCGAGCAGCTCGGCGGCGCGTTCACCGGTCGCGGCCATGTCGATGTGCGGATAGGTGCGGTACGACACCAGCGCATCGGCCTCGCGCAGCATTCGCCGGGTCACGTTGGCGTGCAGGTCGAGGCTCGCGACGATGGGCAGGTCGGGGCCGACGATCGCTCGCAGGCGTGCGAGCAGCTCCCCTTCGCTGTCGTTCGCATGCTCGGCGACCGCGGCGCCATGCAGGTCGAGGTAGATCGCGTCGAGGCCGGCCTTCGCGGCGGCGACGACGTCCTCGCAGATCGCGCCGGCGATGCGCTCGAAGGCGTCGCGCGTCACATAGGACGACGGGATCGCCCCGGCCCAGCACGACGGCATGCAGGTCCAGCCGCGCCGTTTTGCCGCTTCGATGAAGCCGGCGATCGGGATGTTGATCCCGCCGAGCACGTCGGGCATCGCCGCGCCACGCACGAACGCCGGAAACGCGTCGCCGCGCGTGAACGCCGACCAGTCGGCGAGGCTCGGCGCAAAGGTGTTGGTCTCGTGCTGGTAGCCGGCGATGAGGACTCGGGTCATGGGCGTGAAGTGCGTCGGAAGGTTTTCAATCGGACGCTGCTCGTGCAGCGCCCCAGGGACAGGTCGATGTCATCCGGCGGCCGGCGCGACGTCGCTGCTGCCGGCGCAGGCCTCGACGCCGCCAGCGACGCCGCCAGCGACGCCGAACTGGAAGCCGCGACCCGGCGCCGCCGCGAACAGCGCGCGCGTGTACTCGTGCTCAGGGGCGCCGAAGACGCGATGCGCCGGACCGTACTCGACCACCCGCCCGCGCGACATCACCGCGAGCTGGTCGCAGACCTGCGAGGCGACGCGCAGGTCGTGGGTGATGAACAGCATCGCGAGGTTCAGGCGGCTGCGGATCTCCTCGAACAGCCGCATCACCTGCGCCTGCACCGACACGTCGAGTGCCGAAACCGCTTCGTCGGCGACCAGCAGCTCCGGCTCCATCATCAGCGCGCGTGCGATGCACAGACGCTGGCGCTGACCGCCGGAGAACTGGTGCGGATAGCGTTCGAGCGCGCTCGCATCCATTCGCACCATGTCGAGCAGCGAACGCGCGCGCTGCAGCGCCGCGTCCCGCGACAGCCCGTAGTTGACCGGGCCCTCGATCAGCGCCTCGGCGATGTTGCGACGCGGATTCAGCGACCGGTACGGATCCTGAAAGACGATCTGCACGCGCTTGCGCAACGGCCGCAGCGCGCCCGACGGCATCGTTGCGATGTCGCGGCCGCTGTCGGCGCCGAGCAGCACCGAGCCGCCGCTCGGGTCGATCAGGCGCACGATGCAGCGCGCCACCGTCGACTTGCCGGAACCGGACTCGCCGACGATGCCGAGCGTCTGACCACGCCGGATCTCGAGGTTGACGTCGGTCGCGGCCTGCACGATGCGCTGGCGGCCGAACCAGCTCTTGTCGCGGTAGGTCTTCTCGAGGCCGCGCACGCGCAGCACGAACGGCGCTTCCGGATCGCTCGGCCGCGCCTTCAGCTCGAGCGTCGGCACCGCGCCGATCAGCATCCGGGTGTAGTCGTGGCGCGGGCGTTGCAGCACGTCGTGCTTGGTGCCGAGCTCGACCAGGGTGCCGAGGCGCAGCACGGCGACCCGCTGCGCCATGTCGGCGACGACGCCGAAGTCGTGGGTGATGAAGAGCACACCGGCGCCGTGGCGCTGCTGCAGGTCGAGCACCAGCTTCAGGATCTGCGCCTGCGTCGTGACGTCAAGCGCGGTCGTCGGTTCGTCGGCGATCAGCAGCGCCGGATCGAGCACCAGTGCCATCGCGATCACGATGCGCTGGCGCTGCCCGCCGGACAGCTGATGCGGGTAGCTCGCGACCATGCGCTCGGGTTCGGGCAGCCGCACTTCGCGGACGATCGCCAACACCTTCGCGCGGCGCTCGGCTGCGCCGAGCCGCGTGTGCTCGCACAGCACTTCGTCGATCTGGTCGCCGCAGGTCATCACCGGGTTCAGCGCGGTCATCGGCTCCTGGAAGATCATCGACATGCGGGTTGCGCGCAGCGCACGCAGGCGCGCCGGCGACGCCGTCGTGAGTTCTTCGCCTTGCAGCCGGATGCTGCCGCCGAGCACCGGCAAGGTCCGGGGGAGCAGGCCCATCACGCTCTGCGCGATCACCGACTTGCCCGAGCCCGACTCGCCGACCAGGCACAGGATCTCGCCGCGGCCGACCTCGAACGACACGTCGCGGACCGCCGTCGACCGGTCGCTGCCGGCCGGCAGCCCGATCGTCAGGCCGCGCACTTCGAGAATCGGCCCGGCCGGATCAGGGGCCCGCTCGGCGTCTCGGCTCGGCGTGATGGGGGCCGCGCAGGTCATACCCGCTTCGCCATCTTCGGGTCGAGCGTGTCGCGCAGGCCGTCGCCGAGGATGTTGACCGCGAGCACGGTGAGCGCGAGGAAGATGCCGGGAAAGAAGATGTTGTGCGGGTACTCGTTGAACTGGGCCCGGCCTTCGGCCATCACATTCCCCCAGGTCGGCGTGTCGGGCGGCAGGCCGACGCCGAGGAACGACAGGATCGCCTCGGTCAGGATGCCGGAGCCGCAGATGAAGGTGCCCTGCACGACCAGCGGCGCCACCGTGTTCGGCAGGATGTGGCGCAGCATGATCTTCCAGGTCGGCGTGCCGAGCGAGACGGCGGCTTCGACGTAGGGTTCCTCGCGGATCGTCAGCACCAGCGAGCGCACCAGCCGCGTCACGCGCGGGATCTCCGGGATCGCGATCGCGAGCACGACGGTCAGCAGGCTGCCCCTCCACATCGCGACGAGCGCGATCGCGATCAGGATCGCCGGGATCGCCATCACGCCGTCCATCAGCCGCATCAGCGGCCCGTCGACGCGCCGCAGGAAGCCGGCAAGCAGGCCGAGCACGATGCCGACGGCCATCGCGACTGCGGCGACCGCGATGCCGACGATCAGCGAGACCTGGGTGCCGTAGATCACGCGGCTGTAGATGTCGCGACCGAAGCTGTCGGAGCCCATCAGGAAGCGGTGCTTCAGGGTCTCGCCTTCCAGGGTCGTGATCTCACCCTGCCGGCCGGGCAGCAGGTCGCGGCTCGCCGGGTCGAACAGCGACGGGTCGACGGTGCCGAGCCAGGGCGCCAGCAGCGCGATCGCGACCAGCAGCAGCAGGAAGTACGCGCCGAGGCGGACCGAGAGGCTCTTGCGCACGCGCGTCCACGCGCTTTCCTGGGTGACCACCGAGGCAGCTTCGACCGACAGCGCGTCGAAGCTCGCGGCATCGGCGAGCGTTGCAGGATGGCGGACGACGCTTTCCATGTGAGGAATCAGTAACGGATGCGCGGGTCGAAGAACACGTACGACAGATCGACCAGCAGGTTGATCATCACGTAGACGAACGAGAACAGCAGGATCACGCCTTGGATTGTCGGGAAGTCGCGCGCCAGCACCGCGTCGACCGTGAGCCGGCCGAGCCCGGGGATCGCGTAGACCGACTCGGTGACGACGACGCCGCCGATCAGCAGCGCGATGCCGATGCCGATGACGGTTGCGATCGGCACCGCCGCGTTGGCGAGCGCATGCCGGATCAGCACGCGTTTTTCCTGCAGGCCCTTCGCGCGTGCCGTCCGGATGTAGTCCTCGCCGAGCGTCTCGAGCACCGACGCACGCGTCACCCGCGCGATCAGCGCGATGTAGATGATCGACAGCGTGATCGCGGGCAGCAGCAGGTGCTGCAGCCACGGCAGCACGCCGTCGGCGATGCGCTTGTAGCCCTGCACCGGCAGCCAGCCGAGCTGCAGCGAGACGAGCCAGATCAGCACATAGGCGAGCACGAAGACCGGGATCGAGAAGCCGAGCACCGAGAACGCCATCAGCGCGCGATCGAGCCAGCCGCCGAAGCGCCAGGCCGCGATCACGCCGAGCGGCACCGCGACGAGCACCGCGATCACGATCGTCAGCGCCGCCAGCGAGACCGTCGGTTCGAGACGCTGGCCGATCAGGTCGGTGACTGCGGTCTTGTAATAGAACGACTGCCCGAGATCGCCGGTGACGAGGCGGCCGAACCAGATCGCGAACTGCTCGGGGATCGAGCGATCGAGGCCGAGGCCAGCCCGGATCTGCGCGATCTGTTCGGTGCTGGCGGCGTCGCCGGCGAGCACGGCCGCCGGATCGCCGGGCGTCAGCCGCAGCATCAGGAAGACCAGCACCGCGACGATCAGCAGCACCGGCAACGTGGACAGCAGCCGCCGGGCGAAGAAGGTGCCCATCGCTCAGCGCCTGTTCGCCGAGGTGCCGATGTGGCTCAGGAGCCGTTCTTCTTGAGGTTCCAGTAGATGTTGCCGTTGGTGACGAAGAAACCGCTGATGTTCTTGCGGGCGGCCATCGGCTGGTCGTACTCGCCGAGCGGAGCGTGCGTCGCCACCTCGAAGGCGCGCGCATGCATCTGGTCGGCCAGCTTCTTCTTCGTCGGCTCGTCGGTGGCGCGCATGAACTGGCCGCGCAGCTCCATGATCTTGTCGTCGGTCGCCCAGCCGAACCAACCCGACTTTTCGCCGCGCGTGTCCATCGTCGGGTTCGCGATCGGGCTCCAGACGTCGTAGGTCTGCCAGGCGGTCAGGAACATGTGCCAGCCACCCTTGTCCGGTGCGTCCTTCTTCGCGCGGCGGCCGACCAGCGTTTGCCAGTCCATCGCCTGCAGGTCGACCTTGAAGCCGGCCTGGCGCAGCAGCTGGGCCGCGACGTCGGGCAGCTTCTGGATCGCCGCAAGGTCGGTCGGCTTCATGATGACGACCGGCGTGCCGTCGTAGCCGGACGCCTTCAGCAGGTCCTGGGCCTTCTTCATGTTCGACTTCGCCTGCAGGTCGCTGCCGGCGGTGCTGCCGTAGGGCGTGCCGCAGATGAACATGCTGGGGCAGGTCTTGTACAGCTCCTTGACGCCGACCTGCGCGCGCAGGAACGGCTCCTGGGCGAACGCCGCGAGCGCGGCCTGACGGACCTTCGCGTTGTCGAACGGCTTGTGCAGGTGGTTGAAGCGCGCCATGTACTGCAGCCCGTAGTTCGAGTACTTCGGGATCTGCAGGTTGCTGTCGGCCTTCACCGTCTCGTAGTGATCGAAGCCGAGCGACTCGATCACGTCGACCTCGCCGTTCTTCAGCGCGTTGACCTGGGCCTGCGCATCGCGCAGCGCGAGGTTCCACTCGACCCGGTCGACGTAGACGTGCTTGCCGCCGGTGCTGCCGGACGGCGGCTCGCTGCGCGGCACGTACTTCGCGTTCTTCAGGTAGACCGCCTTGTCGCCCGGCTTGAACTCGTCGCGCTTGAAGGTGTACGGACCGGAACCGATGTGCTCCTCGATCTGCTTGAACGCATCGGTCTCGGCGATGCGCTTCGGCATGATGAACGGCACGTTCGACGACGGCTTGCCGAGCGCCTCGAGGACGAAGCCACAGGCTTCGCCAAGGAAGATCCGGAAGGTGTCGGGCGTCGGCGAGTCCATGCGCTGCACGAACGTCATCAGCGCGCTGCCCATCGCGTCGCGCTTGCCCCAGCGCTGCAGCGAGGCGATGACGTCCTCGCCGGTGACCGGCTTGCCGTCGTGGAACTCCAGGCCTTTGCGCAGCTTGAAGGTCCAGAGCCGGTGGTCGCCGCTCTCGGTCCAGCTTTCGACCATCTGCGGCTTGATCTTGGCGTTCTCGTCGGTCCCGAACAGCGTGTCGTAGATCATGTAGCCGTGGTTGCGGCTCATGTACGCGGTGGTCCAGATCGGGTCGAGGATTGCCAGATTGGAGTGCGGCACGATGCGCAGAACCGAGCCCTGCGCCTGGGCAAGGCCAGGCAATGCGACGGCGAGCGCGAGCAGCGGGAAGACGGTGCGGGAGGCGAGACGGCAGAGCACGTTCATTGAAGGCACCTCGAAGACGGTCGACGCGACCGACCGACAATAAGTGAAATTCGCGGCATCACCAATCGGGGTTTCTGCAAGGGCAGTCTCTCTTACATGCTGGCTTCGAGCATCGCTTCGTAATCGGTGTCGGATGCGACGAGCGGATTGGTCCGGTGGCTGTGATCCTTCAGGGCACCCCGGACGATGTCGGGGAACATCGCCCGCGTCACGCCCAGTTGGGCCAGGCCCGTCGGCAAGCCGAGCCGCTCGGTCATGGCGCGCACGGACGGCCCCACCTCGGCCCCGCTGGCCAAGCCCATCGCCTTGGCCATGCGGTCGAGCTTGTTCTCCGCGCGCACCGACGCGGCCGCCTCATTGAATGAGATCACGGCCGGCAGGAAGATCGCGTTCAGCGTGCCGTGATGCAGCCGCGGGTCGATGCCGCCGAGCGAGTGGCTCAGGCTGTGCACGCACCCGAGCCCCTTCTGGAACGCCAGCGCGCCTTGCATCGACGCGCTCATCATGTTCAGCCGC